>WNFU01009227.1_pt1 | contig 11192 bp, 7 predicted proteins | sample 5400121 | NCBI WGS metagenome assembly WNFU01 (sample SAMN13153360, study PRJNA577476) | soil metagenome | isolation source: 100 cm soil or saprolite under grassland replicate 1 | place: USA:California | collected 2016-06-15
GTGTGACGATACGTTCGTTCCGGTCCTGCCCCCGTGCACGTCGAGCGGCACGCCGCTCACGCTCGCCGTCGCTCAGTATCGTTCCCTCGACCCGTTCTTGGGCTCAGGCTGCACCTTGTTCCCCGCGAGCGGCGCGGGGTCGGTCGAGTACCTGCTCGTGCCCCAGTCGGCGAGCAGCACGCCGAACGATTCCCAGGGTTTCAAGCTCCAGGGGGCGGCCGCCGCGCTGGCCGCCCTTGCGCCTCAGCTCGTCGTCCCCGAGGCCCCGCCTGCCGAGCTCTCCCCGGCCGAGCGGTTCCATCTGTTCCTGAGGCAGGCCGAGCGGACGCGCGCCTACGGGACGCCGCCGCCGCAAGCGGCCCCTTCAGCGCTCGCCGCGCCGCAGGTCCCGGCGACGATCACGCCGGTCGATTCGGGTAGCCAGCGCACTTTCAAGGTGTGCGGTAACCTCCAGTGCACGACCCCGCTCCCGACCGTGACGGCCACGGCGAAGAAGGTCGGCCAGCACATCGCCATCTACGTGGACAACGCGGCGCCCGCGAACGGCCTGTCGCAGGCCGATCTCGACGCGTTGCGCGACGTGTTCGACAACCAGTTGTACGCTGTTGATCGTGGCGCGTTCGGCGCCGAGTCGGACATCGATTCGAACGCCGTCGTCATCGTGCTGATGACGAACAAGGTGAATCAGCTCGTCCCCAAGGCGGACTGCCAGCCGAAAGGCTTCGTCGCAGGGTATTTCTTCGGCGCCGACATCGACCCGGTCTTCCGCACGAGCTACAACAATGCCGAGATCTTCTATTCGATCGTCGCGGATACTGGCGCCCTGAGCTGCGCGCACACCGTGTCGGCGGTGAAAAATATCGTGCCGGTGACGTTCGTGCACGAGTTCCAGCACATGATCAGCTACAACCAGCACGTGCTGCTGCGAGGGGGCGCAGCCGAAGTCCTGTGGCTCAACGAGGCGATGTCACACTACGCCGAGGAGCGCGGCGGCCGGAGCTTCCTGCCGACCGACAGTTTGAGCTTCTGCCAGTTCGTGAAGGGGGATCTCTTTAATGCGGCCGCGTATGACACCGCGCCCGGGAAGCGTTTCCTGGTGGACACTGCCGGCATCGGCGGTCTCGAAGCCCGCGGGGCGTACTGGCTGTTCCTGCGCTATCTGATCGATCAGTACGCGCTGGATACGTCGCTCGCCCAGGCCGACGCCTTCACCCGGACGCTCGTCAACACGGCCGCCACCGGCGTCGCCAATGTGGTGCAACGCGCGAACAATACTGCGTTCGCGACGCTCGTGTCCCGCTGGACGCTCGCGAACTACGTCTCCGACCTTCCGGGCTTTACCGCGCCGCCCGAGCTCCGGTACAAGACGTGGGCGTTCCGCTCGGCGTATCCCCTCTTCAACCAGAAATGCACGACTGCGCTTCCCGCCGTCTTTCCCCTGTCGCCCGGCTCTGGCCAGGGGAGCGCCGTGAACCTGAGCGGGGTGTTGCGCGCTGGGTCGGGCACGTATTTCCGTGCCCAACAGGGCGCGGGCGCGGCGGGCTTCACGCTGCTGTTCACCAGCAGCTCAGGTACGGCGCTCCGGTCGTCGGTCGTGCCGAGGTTGAATGTGATTCGAATCCAATGACTGCGGCGGTCGGGCGGTCGGGCGGTCGGGCGGTCGGATTCCTTGTGGCGCTGCTGACCGCCGGACCGCCGGACCGCCTGACCGCCCAGACTGAAGGCAGCGTCCTCGCGGGGTTACCCGGCTCGACCCGCGCGGCCGGGCTTGGCGGGGCGGGGGCGGCGCTCGTGGGAGACGCCGGCGCGATCTTCTCGACCCCGGCGGGGATCGCCACGGTCCGCCACATCGCCGTGGAGGGCTCCTACGAGCGCTACCTCGCGGGGACGACGCTGTCGTCGGCGGCCTTGGCGCTGCGCCTGGGCCGGTTCCGCTGGGGTGTCGGCGGCCAGGCGCTCGACTACGGGTCCGAGCCCGAGATCGTCCCGGATCCCTCGACCGGGGGCCGCACCGGGATCGCGACGGGGGCTACGTTCGCCGCGGCGGATGTGCTCGCGGTCTCGTCGCTCGTGGTCACGAGCGGCCTCGTCGCCATCGGCGCGTCGGCCAAGTACGCCCGCCAGATGATCGGCGGCTACGCCGCAGACGCTTGGGCGGGTGACGTCGGGGTCGCCATCGCGGTCTTCGATATCATGGCCCTCGGGGCGAGCGTGCAGAACATCGGGGGAGACCTGGGCGGGGGGGCCGGGGGCGCCGGGGGCGGGGGCGCGCACCTGCCGCGCCGCACGCGCGTCGGGTTTACGATGAACTACGTCGACCCGCAGGGCACGTACCGCCTGCTCACCACGCTCGAAGGTCAATGGCCCTCGGCCGGGGCGGCGTTCCTGGTGGTCGGCCTGGAGGCGGGGGTGGTGACGCACGGCGTGGGCATCGTCGGCCGAACGGGCTACGCCGGCCATTCGGTGGCTACGCCCGCGTCCCCCTTCACGTTCGGCGCGGGGGTCGAGCTCGGCCGGCTGCATCTCGACTACGCGTTCCAGCAGTTCGGCGTGCTGGACGGCGGCACTCATCGCTTGGGGGTGCGATGGACCCCCTGACTCCACCGGCCCCCCCGCCGCCCCCCCTGCCGGAGCGCCGGCGGCCGCGCTGGGGCCGCGTGGCGCGCCGGCTGCTGCTCTGGGTGGTGATCGGTGGACCGGTGCTCGTCGCGCTGGCGCTGCTCGTGAGCGACGACGCCCGTTACCTCGCGCGGGCCGGGGTCGAGGAAGCGCGGATCCTTCTCAAGCGGCGCCCGATCGCGCAGGTCGTGAAGCAGCCGAGCACGCCGGCGGCGCTCCGCCAGCGGCTTGCCATCGTACTCGCGGCGCGCGCCTACGCGGCGGACTCGCTCGCGCTGCTCGTAGGCGACACCTACACCACCTACGTGGAGGTCGGACGCGACACGCTGCTGCTGCTCTTGTCGGCGAGCCGGCGCGACCGGCTGCGCGAGTACACCTGGCGCTACCCGATCGTGGGGACCGTGCCGTACAAGGGGTTCTTCCAGTTCGACCGGGCGCGCCACGCCGCCCGAGACCTCGAGCAGCGTGGCTACGACACCTATCTCAGGCCGGCCGGGGCGTTTTCGACCCTCGGGTACTTCTCGGACCCGCTCCTGTCCACGGTGGTGGAGCGGGACACCATGGAGCTGGTGGCGACGGTGATCCACGAGCTGGCGCACAACACGCTGTACCGCAAGAGCCAGACGCCGTTCAACGAGAGCTTCGCGAGCTTCGTGGGGTATCGCGGCGCGGAAGCGTTCTTCCGCGCGCGCGGCGACACGGTCGACGCGAAGCGCGCGGTAGCGCGGTGGCGCGACGAGCGGACCCTCGACGTGCTCTGGGCGGAGCTCGCCCGGCGGCTCGACTCCGCGTACGCGGAGGCGCTGTCTCCTCCCGAGCTCGCCCTAGTGCGGGAGACGCTGTTCGGCTGGGCACGGGGCCAGCTCACGGGTCCCGTGGGGCAGTCGCTCGAGACGTACGATTGGCGCTGGTTCGCCCGGGCGCCGCTCAACAACGCCGTCGTGATCGCCCAGCGGCTCTACCGGATGAACCTGAACCTGTTCGAGGAGGTGTACGTCCACAACGACGCGAATCTCGCGGAAACGATCCGCGCGATTCGGCTGCGCGTCCTGACGCAGCAACCGGGAGAGGATCCGTATCGGGCACTGTATTCGAGACCGGAGCTGCCGGGAGACTGAGTAAGGCGGACGGGCGGATGGAAAGATGGCGGTCAGGCGGTCGGAAAGACGGCGGTCAGGCGGTCAAAACGACGGCGGTCAGGCGGTCAAAGAGACGGCGGTCAGGCGGTCAAAAGACGGCGGTCGGGCGGTCGGTTGGCGCGCTTCGCGCGGATTCGGTACGCCTGGCGTAGATCCGGTACGTCAATGAGGCCCGCCACCGCACATTATCACATGTGCTCCCGTATGAGCGATTCCGCGCATGGCAAGCCTGCGACGAGCTGGTAGTAGCGGTCTACCGCGCTACCGCAGGCTTCCCCCGTTACGAGCTGTACGGTCTTACATCGCAGGCGCGACGTGCCGCTTTTGGGGCTGCAGCCAACATTGCAGAGGGGTCGGCCAAGAAAGGGCGTCGCGAATTCGGCCGTTATCTTGACATGGCAATCGGCTCGTTGTCCGAATTGTCATACACGGTGCGCTTATGCCGGAAATTGGAGTTCCTGTCTGAGGAGCAGTGGCAGGACCTGGATCGCCTCCGCAGCAACGCCAGCCGTCTCACTTGGCGCTTGTACGAGGCTGTAAGGCGCGACGCGCATCGACCGACCGCCTGACCGCCCGACCGCCGTCTTTTGACCGCCTGACCGCCGTCTCTTTGACCGCCTGACCGCCTGACCGCCCTAAGTGAGGCGTCGCCCCGCCAGCCGGGCCGCCGGGTGCTGCGCTTCCGACAGCGCGTGCGGGACGTTGCTGCGCCGCGCGAGCCGTCGTCCCCCATCGGTGAGCACGCCGATCACGTCGACCCCGGCCGGGTCTGCCTCGGCAGGGTGCTCGAGCACGAACACCAGTCCCGCCGCCTCGTGGGCCACGGTGCCGGTGAGTGCCGTCCAGCCGGCGTCGCCGGGGAGCGGGCGTTGGGCCACGACGAGCGGGACGGCCGCGGCGTCGAGCGCGGTGCGCCCGACGAGCGGAGCCTGGAGCCCGTGCGCGAGCGTGGTCCACGCCTCGAGCGCGGGGCCGAAGGTCACCACCTGGCCGAAGCGCCACCCCATGTCGCCGGCGAGGTCCAAGAACGCGGCCACGAGCGCCTCGTCGTCCGGCACCTCGGCGTCCACGTCGACCGCGAGCACCACGGCGCCGGTCTCGGCGAACCAGCGCTCCGCGGGCGTCAGGCCATCGGGGCGACGCGGCGCGTAGAAGGCGTAGCGCCGCGTCGCCAGGATCTCCCGCTCGGCTGCATCGCGCTGCTCCGGATGCTCGGCCGCCTGGGCGGCCCCCTCGTAGGCCACCTCCGCCGCCTGGTAGCGGCCGCCGTCGCGCAGGATGCGGCCGCGCAGGCGGAGCGTCTCGGTGTGCGGCTCGAGCGCGAACGCACGGTCGAGCGCCAGCAGCGCCCGGTTGCGGTCGCCGAGCCGGAACGCGGCGTACCCCAGCTCGTGCCAGACCAGCGCCAGGTCGGGGTCGGCCTCCACGGCCTGCTCCAGCGTGCCGATGGCCTCGCGGTAGCGCTCGAGCTCGACCAAGGCCGCGCCCTTCAACGCGAGCGGGAACGCGGAGTCTGGGAACTGGGCGCGCGCGCCCTCGGCCAGCCGGAGCGCGTCCTCGGTGCGGCCATGACTCCGAAGCAGCTCGAAGCACTCGCCCCAGCAGGGCTTGAGATCGGGGTGGGCGGCGAGAACGTCGCGGTAGGCCTGCTCCGCGTCGGCAATCCGTCCCTCACGCGCGAGATAGCGGGCGCGGGCCATGGCCCGCTCGCTCGGCGCGTCCGGGAACAGCTCGTACGACGCGGTGGTCCGCATGGCGCGGACGAATATATCGGCGGCGCTCTGGACGGCTAGTGAAACGGAAGGAGGCGTGGAAAGACGGCGTGGAAGGAAGGCGTGAGGAGACGGCGTCGCGGAGAAATGCCTCCCCGGCGCGCATCCGGCGCAGCGACGCACGATCGGGCGGCCGCAAACGCGAACCGTCCTCGTGCTGAAGATGCTCAGGGGACTATACGATCGTCCGCCGTCGGACCGGTAGCACGCCGTCTTTTCACGCTTTTTTTCCACGCTTCCTTTTCACGCAGTCCTGTCTCTAGATTTTTTCATGGACACCGATCGTTTGCTCCGCGATCTCACCGCCTTCCTCCGCATCCCCTCCGTTTCGACGCTCCCTGCGCACGACGCCGACTGCCGCGCGGCGGCCGAGTGGGTCGCGCAAGCGCTGCGACGGCTCGGCTGCGGTGACGTGCAGTTCCTCGGGAGCGACACCCATCCCGTCGTGTGGGGCGTCGGGCCCGAAGTGCCGGGCGCACCCACGCTGCTCCTGTACGGCCACTACGACGTCCAGCCGCCGGACCCGCTCGACGAGTGGACCACGGCGCCGTTCGAGCCGACCGTGCGCGGCGGCAGGCTGTTCGCCCGCGGCGCGGCAGACGACAAAGGGCAGGTGTTCTGTCTCCTCGAGGCGGTCGCGGCCTGCGGCCGCCCACCCGTCAACTTCCGCTTCCTGATCGAGGGCCAAGAAGAGTCGGGCAGCCGCGTGCTGTTCGAGCTGCTGCGCCGCGAGCCGGAGCGCACGCGGGCCGACGTCGTGCTCGTCGCCGACATGGCGTACGTCGCGCCAGGATGGCCGGCGGTGTACACCGCGCTGCGCGGCCTGTGCTACGCCGACATCACCGTGCGCACCGCGAAATCGGACCTGCACTCCGGTGAGTTCGGCGGCGCCGCGCCGAACGCGCACGAAGAGCTCCTGCGACTGCTCGGCAGGCTCAAGACACCGGACGGCAAGATTCGGATCCCCGAGTTCTACCTGGCCGTCCGCCGCCCCACGCGGACGGAGCTTGCCACGTGGCGGCGTCTGCCCTTCAAGGAGCGCGAGTTCCTGAAGCACCGCGTGCAGGCGAAGGCGCTCACGGGGCTCAAGGCTCACTCGGTGCTCGAGCGGCTCTGGGCGCTGCCGACCTTCGAGATCCACGGCGTCCTGGGCGGCTTCACGGGTGACGGGGCGAAGACCGTCATCCCGGCGGTCGCGACCGCGAAGGTCAGCCTCCGGCTCGTCCCGGACCAGAAGCTCAAGACGGTGGAGCGCCAGCTCGCCGCCGCCGTCCGGCGGCTCGCGCCCAGGTACGTGCAGGCGAGCGTGAGGTTCTTGCACGGGGCGGATCCGGCGACCGTGGCGGTGACGCACCCCGCCTTCAAGCTGCTCGATCAGGCGTTCCGCGAGGTCGTCGGGCGGGGCACGGTCCCGGCGCGCGCCGGCGGCTCGATCCCCGTGGTCCCCGCGCTCGGCAAGGGCGGGGCCCCGGTGATCCTCACGGGCATCGGCCTGCCGGACGACCGCCTGCATGCGCCGGATGAGAAGCTCGACTTGAAACAGCTGTGGGACGGCATCGGGGTGTTTCGGCGGTTTTACGAGCTGCTGGCGCATCTAAAGGGGAGACGTAGAGGGACGACGTGAACGTCATGCCTTCAGTTTGTGACCCCGTGCACACCGGCCGGGCGGGCTCGTCTCCTATATTGAGCGCCTATGGACCGCATCCTCTACCTCGTTGGCTTCGCATACCTCGCCGTGTGCGGCGTGGTGGTGCTCGGCCGCCGGACGCCGCCGCGCGCCACCCCGCAACCCCCCACGGCGCCGGTGGGCAGCGGCACGGCGCAGGAGTGGTTCTCGGGGCTGAAGCCGTTCTGCAACGCGGTGGAGGTCGAGCTCGCCCAGCGGGACCGCCCCGCCCCCGCGACGCTCGACGGGCAAGGGTACAGCGCCGCGTGCTACGCGCTCGGTGGCAAGATCGAGCTCGCCCGGGCGGCGATCGAGCGCTTGCCTGCCGCCGACCGCGCCACCGCCGCCGCCATCGTGTTCGGAGTAGGCCATCCCGTGGCCGACGCGGGCGACGATCGCTCGGCCGGCCCCATCATGGAGCTCGTGGTCGAGTTCATCCCCACCCACTATATGGCCCTCTACCACGCCGGCATGTCGGAATACGCCCTGGGCCAGCCTGCGCTCGCCCGGACGCACCTCGAGTCGTTTCTCTCGTACTACAAGGCGGACGACGGCTGGAGCGGGAACGCGCGGGACGTGCTCGCGCGCCTGCGGTAGCGGCAGCTCCGGTGGCCGAACCAACCTACCTCGCTCCCGGCGTCGTGCTGCGGGACCGCTACGAGATCGCTCAGGAGATCGGCCGGGGCGGCTTCTCGGTCGTATACCGCGCTCGCGACCGCAGCGTCGGCGCAGACGTCGCCATCAAGCTGCTCGTGCCCCCGCCCGCTGCCGCGCGGCTGGCGCGCGAGCGCCTGCGGCGCGAGGTGCAGGTGGTGCGCCAGCTCAGCCATCCCAATATCGTGGCCGTGTACGACGTCGCCGATGACGGGGCGTGGAGCTTCGTCGTGATGGAATACGTACCGGGCCCCGATCTCGCGGTCCGGGTGCGGGAGCGGGGGCCGCTCGACGCGGCTGCCACGGCGCTGCTCGGTCGTGAGGTCGCCGCCGCGCTCGAGGCCGCCCACCGTCGCGGCATCCTGCATCGGGACGTCAAGCCGCAGAACATCCTGCTTGCGCCCGACGGCCGCGCGCGGCTCACCGATTTCGGGTCCGCCAGGCTGGCGGGGCTGGAGACGGTGACCCAGACCGGAGGGCTCGTCGGCACCGTCGATTACGCGGCGCCCGAGCAGCTGGCCGGCAGCCGCGGCGACGCCCGCGCGGACGAGTTCGCGCTGGGCGTGACCCTGTACTACGCGCTCACCGGCGAGCTGCCGGCGCGGGGAAGGCCCGGTTCTCGGATGGGCGCCGTCGCTCCCGCCAGCGCAGGCCACCGACCCCGGCAGCGCCGCCCCGACGTGCCCGCGTGGCTCGACAACATCGTGGGACGGGCCACGATGCCGGATCCCGACGACCGATTTCCGGCGGTCGCACTGCTCGCCACCGCGCTGGAGCAGCGCGACGACGCGATCGACGCCGCCGGGCCGGCGACGGTCCCGGGGAAGGAGCGCTGCGCGCTCTGCCAGGCGCCCGAACCCTTCGGCGTCGGGGTCTGCTCCCGGTGCGCGCGCCGCGCGAGCGCGGAGGATGACGTGCTGGTGTTCCTCGAGCGCACCACCCCCGGCCCGGCGCGCCGCGCGGTGCGGGACGCGCTCGAGGAGCGGATCGGCGCCAGCGCGTCGTCCGCCGGGCGTGAGGCCGCCACGGCGGGCGAGCGACCGCTGCTGCGCGTGCCGGCCGATGCCGCCCCGCGTGTGCTCGAGCTGCTCGAGGCCCAGGGCCTGCCGGCCCGCACCGAGTCGCGGCTGGCCGCGTGGCAGGCCGTCGTCCCGGCGCCGATCGTCGTGCTCGCCGGGATCGTCGCGGCCGCGGGGATGGCAGCCGGGCTGGCCGCCGCGACTCCGGTTCTGTTGCTCACCAGTCCAGCCCTGGCGGCGGGCCTCGCCGTGGCGGCGGCCGCCGGCCGGCGGACGCCGGTGTGGAACCCTCCGTCCACCGGGCGCTCGTCTCTGCCGGCGGACGCCGAGCGCGCGGCGGTGCAGGCGCTCGCGGCCTTGCCGGCCGGGTCCGCCCGCGCCCTCCTCGTGGATCTGCTCCGCCGGGCGAAGGCCACCACGGTGGGGACGAGCCGCCACGGCCAGCTCGTGGTCGCGGCCTGCGCCGCTGCCCGCGATCTGGCGGCGCTCGAGGAGCACCTCGGCGCGTTCGACGCGCGGCGGGATCGATTGGCGGACGCGCCGGTGGGCTGGCTCGATGCGCTCAGCCGCTGCGAGCGGGGCCGCGACCTGCTGACCCAGCGGTTGCTCGAGGCGAGCGCTGCCCTGAGCGGCTGGCAGGCGCGAGCGGCGCAGCCGGAGGACCCGGACGCGCTCACCGAGCTCGCCCGGGACCTGGACGAGGAAGGCCGCCGCCAGGAGGCGGCGGCGCGCGAGGTGGCGGAGCTTCTCAGAAATCCAACGACGTAGAGGGGCGACGTAGAGGGACGGCTCCACGCCTCTCCTCTATGCCGTCCCTCTACGTAGTGTAGTCTTTTATCGCGTCCTGGCGGCGGCCGGCGCGCTCATCGAGGTGACCGGCGCCATGATGTGGGCGTACGGTGTGCCACTCCACATCACCCATGGTCCGCCGCTCTTGCGGTCGGTCGGCAGCCCTGTGAGCGCGTCGGCAGTGGGCACCACCATCATGACGTGCGGGGGATCGTAGCCCCAATCGTTGTCTGGCGTCTCCTTCTCGGCGTAGGGGTCGGTGTTGCTGCCCCAGGCGCCACCCGGCGCGGTCATGTACCCAACGCCCGCGTGGGTGATTTGCGGCGGCTGTTTGGCCATGTAGGCATCCATCCAAGCCTGCCACGAATCGTCGAGGCACATAGGATCGTTCCCCTTGGTGCCTGGGAAGTCCGGATAGCAGACCCAGCCGTTGCTCCCCTCCCGGACCACCACCGGCTTGCCGCCTTCGCCGGCCGGCCAGTCCATTATGGTCGCCTTCGACGAGATCGAGGCAGGCCCGGCGGCCATTGCGTTCCTGATCTTCTGCTCCTTACTCATCCGGGCCCCGGCCTTGTGCGACGCCTGCCGCTGGACCTGAGCGGCCGCGGTCACGGTCATGGCCATGAGGCTGCCGGCTAACGCAACCACGCCCACCACGGTCATCCGCCAGGGAGCACGACGGCCCGCGACCCTGCCCGAATCCGCGCCTGAGCTTCTCATAATGTCCCTCCTCGTTGATATGGGCTGGTTTAGGGGCGAGGTTTAATTTCGGTGGCGTTCTCGCGCTGTCAACCGAGGGAATCCAGGTATCCTCTGTGCCCAACCGGCTCCCGACCGGCACCCGTCTCGGGCCGGTCCGCCTTCAAGTCGCCGATCTCACGCGATCGATCGCCTACTACCAGGACATCCTCGGGCTGCGGGTCTTCCGTCAGGGGGCGGGACACGCGATCCTCGCGCCCACGGGTGACGACGGCCCCCTCATCGAGCTGTCCGAGCGCCCCGGGGCGGCGCCCGTGCCGAGTCGCGGGCGGCTGGGGCTGTTTCACTTCGCCATTCTGCTCCCGGACCGTGCATCACTCGGTCGTTTCCTGGCGCACCTGGCGACCATCGGAGTACGGGCCGGCACGGCGGATCACCTGGTCAGCGAGTCGGTATACCTCTACGATCCTGACGGGCTCGGCATCGAGGTCTACGCCGACCGCCCGCGCGAATCATGGCAGTGGCGGGGCAAGGAGCTGGTCATGGATACGTTGCCCCTCGATGTGGCGGCGGTCATCGCGGAGGGGAGCGCGGAGCGGTGGGCCGGCATGCCCGCCGGGACCGTGATGGGACACGTGCATCTCCACGTCGGCGACCTGGAGCGGGCGGCCGCGTTCTACGACACGGGCCTCGGTCTCGACGTGACGGTGCGGAGCTACCCGGGGGCGTTGTTCCTATCAGCCGGCGGCTATCACCATCATCTGGGTCTCAACACGTGGGCGCGGCCGGGAGCGACCGGCCCCGGTCCGGACGAAGCACAACTGCTCGAGTGGGA
>WNFU01014796.1_pt1 | contig 11192 bp, 9 predicted proteins | sample 5400121 | NCBI WGS metagenome assembly WNFU01 (sample SAMN13153360, study PRJNA577476) | soil metagenome | isolation source: 100 cm soil or saprolite under grassland replicate 1 | place: USA:California | collected 2016-06-15
GGCCTGGTCCGACGCCAGGCCAGCGGCGCGAGCAGCGCGACCGCGAGCAGCATCGGGAAGGCGTCCCGCGGGCCGGGCCCGATCACCAGCACGATCGTCAGCGCGGCCGCCAGCAGCACGTCGTACACCGGCGGCCGCAGCGGGCGCGGGCGCGTCGGGCTCATGCGGAGCAGGGTACGGGCCGGCTGCTTGTGAGGCCGGGTCGACAGCGTCGGGTTCGGGTCGAGCCGGGACAGGCCGTTCCAGGCCAGGTTCACCAGGTGCGCGGCGACGTCGGACTTGCGCGGCTTGCGGGCGTCGAGCCACCACTGGCCGGTGAGGGCGACCATTCCGACCAGCATCTGCGCGTACATCGGCGCGTTCTTCGGGTCAAGCCCGCGACGCTTGAACTCCGCGGCCAGGATGTGCTCGACCCGGGTCGCGACGTCGCTCAGGATCGAGATGAACGACCCGGTGGATGCCCCGACGGGGGAGTCCCGGACCAGGATCCGGAACCCGTCCGACGAGCTCTCGATGTAGTCCAGGAACGCCAGCGCGGCCTGCTCGATCAGCTCGTGCGGCCGGCCCGCGGTGAGCGCCGCCGACACCATCTCCAGCAGGCTGCGGACCTCCCGGTCCACGACCACGGCGTACAGGCCCTCCTTGCCGCCGAAGTGCTCGTAGACCACGGGTTTCGAGACTTCGGCGTGCGCCGCGATCTCCTCGACCGACGTACCCTCGAAGCCCTTCTCCGCGAACAGGCCGCGGGAGATCGCGATGAGTTGCTCGCGGCGCTCGGCGCTGGTCATCCGGACACGGGGGGCACGGCGTGGTTTGGCTTCCGTCACGTGAACATCACGCCAAGAGTTTTCATATCGCAGCCATCATGCCCCAGCACCCCACGGCCGCCGGACATTTCCGGTTGCTGTCAGGCGCCGGCCTCGACCCGGCGGGCCTCGAGCCGTTCCTTGACCGGCCAGCGCACGTCGGTCACCCAGCCGGCCTGCTCGAACCAGCGGATGATCCGCGCGGACGTGTCGACCTGCCCCTTGAGTACGCCGTGCCGTGCGCAGGTCGGGTCGGCGTGGTGCAGGTTGTGCCAGGACTCGCCCTGGCTGAGCACGGCCAGCCACCAGACGTTGCCGGACTTGTCGCGGCTCTTGAAGGGCCGGCTGCCGATGGTGTGGCAGATCGAGTTGATCGACCAGGTCACGTGGTGCAGCAGCGCGATCCGCACCAGCGAGGCCCAGAAGAACGCGGTGAGCGCGCCGCCGAGCGACCACGACCACAGCCCGCCGATCACGGCCGGCGCCAGCAGCGAGAACAGCACGATGTAGAGGAACGCGCGGGACACCTTCACCACGTCGGGGTCCTTCAGCAGGTCCGGCGCGTACTGCCGCTGCGGGGTCTGCTCCGGGTCGAACAGCCAGCCGATATGCGCGTGGTACAGCCCCTTCGTGAGGCCGCCGATGCTGTTGCCGTACCGCCAGGGGCTGTGCGGGTCGCCGTCGCGGTCGGAGAACTTGTGGTGCTTGCGGTGGTCGGCGACCCAGCGGATCACCGGCCCCTCGATCGCGAGCGACCCGGCGACCGCGAGCACGATCTTCAGCGGCCGGTTCGGCTTGAACGACTTGTGCGTGAAGTACCGGTGGAAACCGATCGAGATGCCGTGCCCGCTGATCGTGTAGAAGAGCACCGCGAGGATGACGTCGTGCCACCCGAGGAAGCCACCCCAGGCGACCGGCACCGCCGCGATCACGGCCAGGAACGGGATCCCGATGAACAGCGCCAGCGCGACCTGCTCCCAGGCGTGCTTGCGCTCACCGCCCCAGGTGCCGCGCTCGATGCTCTCGTCGTCGGGCCTGGTCGGTGCGTCTGGCGAGGCGACGGCGGTCGGTGGCGTCATGACGGTGATCCCTGCATTTGCGGAGTTGCTTACCTACGCCACCGTAACCTACGCCTTCGTAGGTTGCGCAACCCGGCGGCGTGTCAGATCCCGCTTTCATGGCAGACTTCATCGGGCGGCTGCCCGGCGTTTCCTCGTACGGCGGCCAGCGGTCCCCTGTGGGGTAATCGGTAGCCCGCGAGACTTTGAATCTCGAGGATCTGGATCGAAACCAGGCGGGGGAGCAGCGCAAACCCCAGGTCAGCCCACTCCTGGCCTGGGGGTTGCGCCCGGGCAGGTGGCCGATGAGTTTCGGCGCTGGGGACGGTCCTACCCAGAACGGGCCAGTCGGCCGGGACAGACCGGAGGTGGACAGATGACGGAGCGGGAACCAGTCGAGACGACGAATCTGGACAGGTACGGGGACGCCGTCCTGCCGTGGAACAGGGCGCGGGACAGCCTCGCGACAGCACCGCAGGGTCCCGAGCTGACGTACTTCCTGGGCACGGTCGGGTCGGACGGCAAGCCGCACGCGGCGGGCGTCGGCGCCGTCCCGTTCGAGGGCGACGTCTACTTCACCGCCGGACCAGGCAGCCGGAAGGCCCGCAACCTCGCCGCGAACCCGGCGTGCACGATCTCCGCGCACTTGAGCGGCATCGACCTGGTCCTGGAAGGCGAGGCGGCCAGGGTCGTCGACCCTGCCACGCTGGAACAGCTCGCGGGCATCTACCGCGATGGTGGATGGCCGGCGGAAGTGGACGGCGACGGGTTCACCGCGCCGTACAGCGCGCCGAGCGCCGGGCCGCCGCCGTGGCACCTCTACCGCCTGACGTTCCACACCGCGTTCGGGGTCGCGACCGCCGAGCCGTACGGCGCGACCCGCTGGCGATTCGGCAACTGACCGCAGGGGCAGCGCAAAACCCGGGTCAGAACACATCCGACCTGGGGTCGCGGTCAACGCTTTGCTTTCCAGCCGGCCGGAGGGTCCTCACCGACCCGTCCGTCCACGGCCTCGCGGATCAGGTCGGCGTGGCCGGTGTGCCGGCCGTACTCCTCGACCAGGTCGCAGAGCAGCCGGCGGAGGCTGGCGTGGCGGCCGTCGGGCCAGGAGACGTGGACGAGCTGGTCGAGCCCGCCGTCGGCCAGGGCCGCGTCGAGCCTCGCGCGGGACCGTTCGACGGCCCCGTCCCAGAGCGCGTAGAGCTGTTCGGGGCTGTCCTCGGCGGCGGAGGTGAACTCCCAGTCGTTGCTGCCGTCCCAGCCGGTGGCGTCCCACGGCGCGCCCATCGGCTCCCCGCTCAACTTGGTGGTGAAGGCGTAGTCCTCGTTGGCGGCGAGATGCTTGAGCAGGCCGCCGAGGGTCAACGAGGAGGCGCCGATCCGGGTCTGCAGCCCGGCCGCGTCGAGGTCGTCGGCCTTCCAGCGGAAGGTCGTGCGCAGGCGATCGAGCGCACCGACGAGGTGCTCGACCTCGGTGCCGGCGAGTGGTGGTTCCCACGGGTAGTCGCTGTCGGTCATGGCGCCACCGTAGGCCTCATTGCGGACGTTCTACGTCCGGAAAGTTGTGCGACTCAGGAATCGACGGTCAGCCGCACCGTCACGGTGTCGCCCACCTCGAGCGCCTCGGCCTTGCGCACAGCTGCCTTCACGGGCACCACGTACCGTCCGTCCTTGGGGAACAGCGACGTCGTCCACGCGGTTCCGCCGATCTGAACAGTGACCGGAATCATCCCCCAGCCATAGCTGACGAACGCGGACGTCGCTGCCAGCTCGCCGCACTCCTCCTCCGGAACGGAGATGAAGCACCACGGCGACGGACCCTTCCAGAACCAGATCTCGCCGCTGAACTCCAGGTTCATGCGGCCAGGATAGGAGTGAGCTTCAGTTTCCTGCCGGCGGCGAGGTAACCGGGGTCCACAGCCGAGTGACTATGTGGCGAGGTCGGAAACGCGGCAGGAGGTGAGGCCGTGACAGCAGATTCGGGAGACGCCGCTCTGGTCGCCGCCGCCTGCCGGGGCGACAAGACCGCGTTCGCGGAGCTGGTCGACCGGCACTACCCACTGCTGCTGAGGATGTGCAGGCGAGCAGTCGTAGACCCTGAGGTGGCTGCGGACGCGGCGCAGGAAGCGGTGCTCGACGCGATGCTCGGGCTCGATCGGCTCCGCCGGCCGGACCTCTTCGGACCCTGGCTCGCCGGCATCGGACTCAATGTGTGCCGACGCATGGTTCAGCGCCGCATCCGTGCCGGATGGTCGCTGGACGCGATGCTCGACGCAGGGAAGACGGCCGACCCCGTCGATCCGCACGCGGGGCCCGACGAGCTCACCGAGGCCGCGCAGCTCGTCGCGGTCGTGCGGACGGCGGTGCGCGCACTGCCACCCGGCCAACGGGCTGCGGCCACCCTCTACTACCTCGACGGCCTGACCTGCGCCGAAGTCGCTGAACACCTCGACACGTCGGTCGGCGCAATAAAGGCCCGCCTCCACAAGGCCCGCGCGACGCTGCGCCGCCGGCTCGCCCGCGAATGGAAGGAACAGTCCACGATGCCCACCACCGATCAGATCCCGATGCGAATCAGCGACGTCCGTGCCACCGAGCAGCCGGCCGAGCGCCGGCACGTCGTCGTCCTGACCACGGATGACGGAACCCAGGACCTGCTGATCTGGATCGGGTCCGCCGAAGCGCTCGCCCTCGCGCGCACCCTGGAAGGCGTGGAGCTGCCGCGGCCCAGCGTCTACTACCTCACGACCGCCCTGCTGCGGGCCGCGGGCCGCCGGCTGGCCGAGGCCCGCATCACCGCGCTGACCGACCAGATCATCTACGCGCAGACGGTCCTCGACGACGGAGCCGTCGTCGACGCACGTCCCAGCGACGCGCTCAACCTCGCCCTGCTCGCCGGCGCTCCGATCTACGTCGCCCCCGCGGTCCTGCAGGCCGCTCACGGCGCCGACGACCACAGGGATCCAGCCGACTACCCGATGGACGCCCGAGCCATCCTGAACACAGCCAGGTAGGTGAACAACGCCCCGAGACGCCTACCTCGCGGACCTGCCGGAACGCCAGCGGAGCCACTGTTCAGTCAGGACGAGCCCGGCCACCAGCGCCAACCCCGCGGGTGCCGTCGCCGGTCTGTAGTCGACGTCGTCGACGAACAAGGGCATGAAGCCCACGATCACCACCACACCGGACAGCAGCACGTGGTCGGGCTCGGCGCGTCGGGGTTCGGGGGTCGGGTCGGCATACTCGCGGGGTGACTGACTTGTTCGGTACGGCGGGGATCCGCCAGCGCGTGCTCGATGCGTGGGTGTCGTCTCCGGCGCGGTTCCGGGAGGACGCGAACGCGGAGGAGGACCTGGCGCTCGGCGGTTACCGCGACCGGCTGGTGGTCGAGCTGGCGCAGAACGCGGCCGACGCGGCGGCGCACGCCGGCGTCCCCGGGCAGGTGCGGTTCACGCTGCGCGATGCCGAGGACGGACCGACGCTCGTCGTCGCCAACACCGGCGCGCCGCTGACTGCGGAAGGTGTCCAGGCGCTGGCGACCCTGCGAGCCTCCGCCAAGCGCGACGACGGTGACGCCACGGACCAGACCGCTGCGGTCGGGCGGTTCGGGGTCGGGTTCGCCGCGGTGCTGGCGGTGACCGACGAGCCGGTGATCCTGTCGCGGACGGGCGGGGTGCGGTTCTCGCGCGAGGACACCGCCGCCGCGGTCGCCGGGACGGACACGCCGGCGCTGGCCGAGGAGGTACGACGCCGCGACGTGTACGTGCCCGTACTCCGGTTGCCGTTCGAGGCGGACGGCGAGCCCCCGAACGGTGACGACACCGTCGTACTGCTGCCGTTGCGGGACGAGGCGGCGGCCGATCTGGTCCGCCGGCTGCTCGCCGAGGCCGACGACGCGCTGCTGCTGGCGCTGCCGAACCTGGAACGCGTCGAGATCGACGTCGACGGCGAGGTACGCGTCCTCGCCGGCGCGGCCGAACGCTGGCACGTGCACCGGCGGGCCGGCGAGCTGACCGCCGGGGAGCGGGAGCGCCTGCTGGCGGACCGGCCGACCGAGGAGCGGGCCCGTCCGTACTGGTCGGTGCTGTGGGCCCTGCCGCGCGATCCGGCGACCGATGTGCCGCGGACGGTGCACGCGCCGACGCCGACGGACGAGCCGCTGTCGTTGCCGGCGCTGCTGCTGGCCTCGTTCCCGCTCGATCCGTCCCGCCGGCACGTGGCAGCCGGCGCGCTCAGCGACCGGCTGGTTCGGGAGGCGGCCGCGGCGTACGCAGAGCTGGTCCAGCAGCGCGCGGAGGACGGCGCCGCGGTCCTGGACCTGGTCCCGACCGGTCTCGCGTCCGGGGTGCTCGACGCCGCCCTGCGAGCGGAGATCCTGGATGTCCTCCCTGGTACGCCGATGCTGCGGGCCGTCGAGAACGGCAGACTGCTCCGGCCCGCCGACGCCGTCGCCGTACAAGGGTCGGACCGAGCGCTGGACGCGGTGCTGGCGCCGATCGTCGACGGGCTGGTCGCCGGTCGCGACGGGCGGACGGCGCTGGACGCGCTCGGGGTCCGGCGGCTGGACCTGGGCGAGGTGATGGACCAGCTGTCGGCGACGACTCGGCCGCCGTCGTGGTGGCGCGAGCTGTACGACGCGCTGGCCGGGCAGGTCGCGGACCGGCTCGCCAGGGAGGCGCTGGGCACGCTGCCGGTTCCGCTGGCGGACGGGCGGGTCGTGCGCGGCGCCAGGGGCCTACTGCTGCCGGGCGACGACCTGCCGGCCGAGGCGCTGTCGGCGTTCACGCCGTACGGGTTGCGGGTGGTGCATCCCGAGGCCGCCGCGGAGTCGCTGGAACGGCTCGGGGCGGTCCGGACGAACGTGCGGGCGTTGCTCGAGAACGGTGCGGTCCGGACCGCGGTCGAGCACTCGATGGAGGCCGACGACCCGGACGAGATCGCCGCGGCGGTGCTCGGCGTGGTCGCGGCCGCCGACGCACGGCTCGACGGGCTGTGGTGGCTCGGTGAGCTCGCGCTGCGCGACCGTGACGGCGAGCTCGTGCCGGCGAACGCGTTCGTCGTACCCGGGTCGGAGGCCGAGGCGGTGTTGGACCCGGACGAGTTCGAGCCGGTCCCGGCGGAGCTGGTCGACCGGTACGGTCCGGCCGCGCTGGAGGCGGTCGGGGTGCTGCGCACACTCGGTACGACGACGGCCGCGGACGTCGCGCTGGACGCGTTGCCCGACGAGCTCGCCGACGTCGACGGGCTGGTGGAGTGGGCCGCCGAGGTGGCGCCGCCGGGTGCGATGGCGGGCGAGCTGACCGTCGTACGGGATCTCGACTGGGTCGCCGACGACCGGTGGCCACGGGCTCTCGAGCTGCTGGGGTCGGAGCCGGCGCTGCGGGCGGCGCTGGTCGAGCCGGTGCGGGTCGTCGGCGCCGGCGGGGCGGTGGCGGAGGTGCTGTCGTACCCGGCGTGGTGGCTGCGGCGCAACGTCCGCCTCGACGACGGCGGGCTGCTCGCCGGACGCGCCGACCCGGACGCCGATCCGGCGCTGGCCGGGCTGCTGGAAGCCGCGCCGGACTGGCTCGCGCGGCTGGATCCGCGCGTGCGGACCGCGGCCGGCCTGGTGGGCACGACGGCGGACCTGGACGCCGACGGTGTCGAGCTCGTGCTGGAGCGGCTCGCGGATCCGGCGCGGGACGTCGACGCGGCGGCCCTGATCGAACTGTGGGCCGGAGTCGGCGCGCTCACGGTCCAAGTGGAGCCGCCGGCGCGGGTGCGGGTGCTCACCGGCGGTGGCACCGACGTGGCGGACCCGGATCACGCGGTAGTGGCCGATGCGCCGATGTGGTTGCAGCGCACCGACCTCGGCGGCTTCGTGGTCGCGACCGGCCAGGCAGCCGACGGGTTGTGCGACCTGCTCGACCTGCCGCTCGCCCAGGACGTCGCCGCCGGCCGGATCTACGGCGACGGCACTCCCGCGCCGGTGCCGGACGTCGTACGACGGCTGCTGCCCGACATCCCGGGCACCTGGTGGGAGCACGAGGAGCTGACGGTCGACGGGTACGAGGTTTCGTGGTGGGTCTCGGACGACGGCCGGCCGCACGGCCGACGAGCTTGCCCTGGACGGCGCGTTCGATCAGGAATCGTAGGCCTTGACCAGCGCTTTCGGCGCCTGACACCGCCAAGCGTCCGTCAGCAGCTCGCGCAGCTCGTCGACGTCGACGGCCGCCAGCCGGACCAGCACCGCCGGGAACCCGTTGTAATGCGGCTCGGTGAAGAACTTCTCGCTGTCCGACTCCAGCAGCGCCTGCTTCTCACCGGCGTTCCCGACCCGGATCGCCAACACCTCCGGCCGCGGCACCCGAGCCTTCTTGGGATCCACGCGCTCCATCCACACCCACGCGTACCCCTTCTCCTTGCTGCTGTTGCGCACGGAGAACGCGAACCGGTCGGCAGCCTCGACCGTGTCCGGCAGCGTCATGGCAATCCGTCGTGCGTCCTCCTGGTCGGCCACGACCGCCATCGTCGCACGGGATCCGGGCGACATGGATCCCAGCGCCGACGCCAGCCACAGGGCGGCACGCCGTCCCTTCCGGTGATCCTCCACCGGGAACCACGACCGCATCGTCGCACGGTGGAGCCGATTCGGTTCGCGGGCGGGGCCGCGACTACGCTGACGCTGGCCGCTGTTGCACGCCCAGCGCCTCGATACCGAGGTGAACCGGAGGAGAGTACTGCGTGACTGCGCATCGTCCAGCCGCTGTCATCATCATGGCCGCGGGCCAGGGCACCCGGATGAAATCCGCGGTTCCGAAGGTCCTTCACACCCTCGGCGGGCGCAGCCTCGTCGGGCACGCGGTCGCCGCGGCGCGAGCGCTCGAACCCGAGCACCTCGTGGTCGTGGTCGGTACCGGCCGGGAGCAGGTCGAGGCGCACCTGGCGTCGATCGACCCGGGCGTCCGGACTGCCGTACAGGAGCAGCAGCTCGGCACCGGTGACGCCGTCAGGTGCGGGCTCGCCGCCGTACCGGATCTCGACGGGCCCGTGATCGTGACGTCGGGTGACGTGCCGCTGCTGGAGCCGCAGACCCTCCTCGACCTGGTCGCGGCGCACGACGACGAGGGCAACGCGATCACGGTGCTGACCGCGCGGGTGCCGGACCCGACCGGGTACGGGCGAATCGTGCGTGCCGCCGACGGCACGATCGACGCGATCGTCGAGCACAAGGACGCGACCGCCGACCAGCGCGCGATCGGCGAGATCAACGCCGGCATCTACGTGTTCGACGCGGCCACGCTGCGCGACGGGCTGCAGCGGATCACCACCGACAACGCGCAGGGCGAGCTGTACCTGACCGACGTGCTGGCGATCGCCCGCAAGGATGGCAAGCGGGTCGGCGCGCACGTCACCGCCGACGAGATGCAGACCGAGGGCGTCAACGACCGGGTCCAGCTCGCAACGCTGCGCGCCGAGCTGAACCGCCGCACGCTGGACGCGCTGATGCGATCCGGCGTCACGATCGTCGATCCGCGGACGACGTGGGTGGACCGGACGGTGACGATCGAGCCCGACGTCACGCTGCTGCCGAACACCCAGCTGCACGGCGCCACCACGATCGCGACCGGCGCGACGGTCGGACCGGACACCACGCAGACCGACGTCCAGATCGGCCCGGGCGCGGCCGTGATCCGCACCCACGGCTCCGGCGCGGTCATCGGGGAGCAGGCGAGTGTCGGCCCGTTCGCCTACCTGCGACCCGGTACGACGGTCGGCGTGCGGGGCAAGATCGGGACCTTCGTCGAGACCAAGAACGCCGAGATCGGCGACGGCGCGAAGGTGCCGCACCTGACGTACGCCGGCGACGCGACGATCCGCGAGGGCGCGAATATCGGCGCCGGCACCATCTTCGCGAACTACGACGGGGTGAATAAATGGCACACCACCGTCGGGCGGTACTCGTTCGTCGGTAGCAACTCGGTGCTGGTCGCGCCGCGCGAGATCGCGGATGGCGCGTACGTCGCGGCCGGCACCGCGCTGACCGACGATGTCGCGCCCGGCGAGATCGCGGTCGCCCGCGGCAAGCAGCGCAACGTGGCCGGCTGGGTCGCGCGGCGCCGGGCCGGGACGAAGACCGCGAAGGCGGCCGAGGAGGCCGTCGCGGGAACTTCGGGTGACACTGGAGTGAACGGCGCCGGCGCGGAGGAGTCGCGATGAGCACGAAGCGCACCAGCGAGAAGAACATGATGCTGTTCTCCGGGCGGGCGCATCCGCAGCTCGCCGAGGAGGTCGCGGCCGGACTCCGCGCGCCGCTGGTGCCGACCACGGCGTACGACTTCGCGAACTCCGAGATCTACGTGCGGTTCGAGGAGTCCGTCCGCGGCTCAGACGCGTTCGTGATCCAGAGCCACACCGCGCCGATCAACCAGTGGATCATGGAGCACCTGATCATGGTCGACGCGCTGAAGCGGGCCTCGGCCAAGCGGATCACCGTGGTCATGCCGTTCTACGGCTACGCCCGCCAGGACAAGAAGCACCGCGGCCGGGAGCCGATCTCGGCCCGCCTGATGGCCGACCTGTTCAAGACCGCCGGCGCGAACCGGTTGATCTCGGTCGACCTGCACACCGACCAGATCCAGGGCTTCTTCGACGGGCCGGTCGACCACCTGATGGCGCTGCCGATCCTGTCCGACTACGTCTCCAAGAAGTACGGCGACCGGCGGCTCGCGGTGGTCTCGCCGGACGCCGGCCGGATCAAGGTCGCCGAGGGGTGGTCCGCGCGGCTCGGCGGCGCCCCGCTGGCCTTCATCCACAAGACCCGCGACATCAACCGCCCGAACGAGTCGGTCGCGAACCGGGTCGTCGGCGACGTCAAGGACCGGGTCTGCATCCTGGTCGACGACATGATCGACACCGCCGGCACGATCACCAAGGCGGCCGACGCGCTGGTCGCCGACGGTGCGAGCGACGTCGTGATCGCGGCGACGCACCCGATCCTGTCCGGCCCGGCGGTGGACCGGCTGAAGAACAGCCGGTGCAGCGAGGTGATCGTCACCAACACGCTGCCGATCGCCGACGACCGGCAGTTCGACAAGCTCACCACGCTGTCGATCGCGCCGCTGATCAGCCGGACCATCCGCGAGGTCTTCGAGGACAGCTCGGTGACCAGCCTGTTCGACGGGCACGCCTGATCGCGATGCGCGTCGCGGTCTTCCACCCCGGCGCGATGGGCTCGGCCCTGGCCGGCCAGTTGGTCGCGGCCGGCCATCAGGTGCGCTGGGTGTCCGAGGGCCGCAGTACGGCGACCGCCGGGCGCGCCGCCGCCCAGGGGTTGATCGCGTCCTCG
>WNFU01009228.1_pt1 | contig 11191 bp, 13 predicted proteins | sample 5400121 | NCBI WGS metagenome assembly WNFU01 (sample SAMN13153360, study PRJNA577476) | soil metagenome | isolation source: 100 cm soil or saprolite under grassland replicate 1 | place: USA:California | collected 2016-06-15
CGTGTTCGCGCTCGCGTCGGACCGGAAGGCGCCGATCCTCATCCACGGCGGCCGCGGCCTTCCCCCGATCGCGGCGGGGCTGCACCGGCTCGTCGACCGCCATCGTGACGCGACCTTGATCATCGCGCATGCGGGGATCGCCGACCTCGCCGCGCTCGCCTCGAACTTCGCCGGCCACCGCCGCGTCTTCTTCGACACATCCGTCTGGAGCCCCGTCGACCTGCTCGACTTCTACCGCCAGATCCCGCCCGAGCAGGTGCTGTATGCATCGGACTATCCGTACGGCCAGCAGCCGGCCTCGCTCCTGATCGCCGTCAAGACAGCCCGCGTCGCGGGTTACGACGACGAGCGGATCCGCGCCCTGCTGGCGCGAAACGCCGAGCGGATCGCCGACGGGGAGGAGCTGCCCGAGCCGTCCCACCCGCTCGGCAGCGACACGCTCGCGCAGCCCATGCAGCTCGCGCGGATCCACCAGTACCTCTCGATGTGCACGCCCCTCCTGTGGATGCGCCAGCCGGACACGGTCGGGATGCTCGGGCTGGCGATCAACACGTGCTACGAGCGCAACGGCCGCCCGGACGAGGTCGACCGCATCCGCGACCTGCTCGAGGCGGCCCGGGCGCTGTGGCAGCACCTGCCGGAGATCGAGGACGACCGCGAGCGGTGGACCGCGAACCGGCTCACGTTCCGGTTGATCCACCTTGCCGACATCGAGGCGGTGACGGCGGCTGCCTGAGCTGCGGATCAACGGCGGCCGCTCGAGGATCGAGGCGCCCGTCGGCAGGTCGCTCGCGGAGGCGCTGCGCGACGAGCTCGGGCTGACGGGGACGAAGATCGCGTGCAACGAGGGCCACTGCGGCGCCTGCACCGTCCTCGTCGACGGTGTCCCGACCCTCTCCTGCATCACGCTGCTCCACCAGCTCGACGGTTCCGAGGTGACGACGATCGAGGGCCTGCGCGATCACGCCATGGTGGCGTCGTTCGTGCGCGCCGACGCGCTTCAGTGCGGGTTCTGCACGCCCGGCCAGATCGTTTCGGCCGTCGCGCTCGTCGACGTGGTTCCCGAGCCGACGGAGGAGCAGATTCGTCATCGCATGGCGGGCAACATCTGCCGCTGCGGCGCGTACCCCAAGATCGAGGAGGCGATTCGGACGTGGCAAGACTGATCCGCACCGAGAAAGAGGTCGAGGGTCGGTACGAAGAGGTCTGGCTCGTCGTCGAGGAGGACGCGCTCGAGCAGTGGCCGGCGGGGCCACGGGAGATCGTCGGGCGGCCGGCGGCGCGTGTCGACGGCCTGCAGCGAGCACGCGGCGAGGCGCGCTACACGGCGGACGTCGTCCTGCCAGGGATGCTCCACGCAGCCGTGCTCCGGTCGCCGCACGCGCACGCGCGCGTGAGGCGGATCGACCTGTCGCGGGCGCTCGAGGCGCCCGGCGTGCGCGCCGCGATCGGCCCCGGCGACATCCCGCAGCTGACGGACGAGGCCGGTTACGAGGGCCAGGCTGTCGCCGCGGTGTGCGCGGAGACGTACGCGGAGGCGCGGGCCGCGCTCGCCGAGATCGATCTCGAGTGGGAGCCGCTCGAGGTCGTCGTCGATCCCGACGAGGCGGTCCGGCGCGGGATGATCCACGACCGGCGTGTGCGAGAGCGCGGCGACCTCGACCGCGGGCTCGCCGAGGCGGACGTCGTCGTGGAGGCGACCTACCGGACGCAGACCGTCCTCCACAACTCGATGGAAACCCACCAGTCGGTCTGCCGCTGGGAGGGGGACACGCTCGAGGTCTACATCTCGACCCAGTTCATCTGGGGCGTCCGCGACTCCATCGCCACGATGCTCGAGCTGCCGCCCGACAAGGTGCGCGTGATCTGCGAGTTCATGGGCGGCGGCTTCGGCTCGAAGAACGACCCCGGCGACTACACGTTCGTCGCCGCGGAGCTCGCGTCCCGTACCCGCCGCCCCGTCCGGTGCGCGCTGACGCGCCGCGAGGAGAATCTGGCCGCCGGCAACCGCAACGCGACGATCCAGCGGCTGGTGGCCGGCGCGCGTGCCGACGGCACGCTGACGGCGCTCGGCGGGGAATTCGTGAACGCGCTCGGATGGTCGGGCTGGAACGCCACGACGGAAGGGCCGATGCAGACGCTGTACGCCTGCCCCAACGTCAAGACGACGACGTTCGGCGCGAAGGTCAACACGCCGCCGATGAAGGCGTTCCGCGCGCCCGGGTTCGTCGAGGGCACGTTCGGCCTCGAGTGCCTGATGGACGAGCTCGCCGCGAAGCTCGATCTCGACCCGCTGGAGCTGCGCCGCCGCAACCACGCGGACTCGAACGTCGGCGACGGGCGGCCGTTCAGCAGCAAGAACCTCATGGAGTGCTACCGGCGAGCGGAGCCGCACTGGGAGCGTCGGCACGAGGTGCGCGCGCGCTCGACCGAGACGGTGAAGCGCGGCGTCGGCATGGCGTCACAGATCTGGTACGGCGGAGGCGGTCCGCCGTCGTACGCATGGATCCGGCTCGGTTCCGACGGGCGCGCCACGGTCGTCACGGCGATGCAGGACATCGGCACCGGCTCGCGCACGGCGATGGCGCAGATCGCTGCGGAGGAGCTCGGAATCCCGCTCGAGGACGTCTCGGTCTCCCTCGGCGACTCGGCGCGCGGGCCCTATGCGTCGATCTCCGCCGGCTCGTCCACCATCCCGTCCATGGGGCCTGCGGTGCGCGCGGCGGCCGCCGACGTGAAGCGGCAGATCATCGAGCTCGCCGCGCAGCGCTACGACAAGGAGACGCGGGTCCTCGACGTCCGCGGCGGCGCCGTCGTGTCGCGCGAGGGCGGGTCATGGCCGCTGGAGGACGTCGTCGGGTTGCTCGAGGATGGGCAGATCCTCGGCAAGGGCGCGCGCGGGCCCAACCCGACGGGGATGCAGGTGCACACGTTCGGCGTGCAGGTGGCCGAGGTGTGGGTGGACGTCGAGACGGGCGAGGTCGGCGTCGACCGAATCGCGGCGATTCACGACGTCGGGCGCGTGATCAACACGCTCGGGGCGGAGTCGCAGGTCGAGGGCGGCATCATCCAGGGCATCGGCCACACACTCTCGGAGGAAAGGCTCGTCGATCCCGAGACGGGCGCGATCCTCACGCGGACGCTGGATGCCTACAGGATGCCGACGATCGCCGACGTCCCCGAGATCGTGGCGGAGCTCGTCGACCTGCCCGACGAGCACCTGACAAACCTCGGCTCGAAGGGTCTCGGCGAGCCGCCTATCGTCCCTGTCGCGGCCGCGATCGCGAACGCGATCCGCGACGCGACAGGCGCCGACGTGCGGTCCCTGCCGATCTCGCGCGCCGAGATGCTGCGGGCCCTGCACGAGGCGGAGGACCGGCAGCGCGAGCGGGAACGGCGTGGAGCTCCTACGGCCGCCTAGCGTCGCCGCCGCCGACGGCGAGGGCGGCGACGGCGCGATCTTCATCCACGGCGGCACCGAGGTCGTGCCGCTCCTCCGCGACCGGATCCTCACGGCGGAGCGGCTCCTCGACGTGCGGGAGGTCGTGCCGCGCGGCGTCTCGTCGACTACCGAAGAGCAACGGTTACCCAACGGCACCTACTCGGGCGTAACCATCGGAGCGGGCACCACGCTTGCGGAGCTCGAGGTCGATCCCGAGATCCCCGAGGCGTTGCGCGAGGCGTGCCGGCTGGCCGCCTCCCCGCAGCTGCGGAACATGGGCTCGGTCGGCGGCAACCTCCTCCAGGCCACCCGCTGCTGGTACTGGCGCCTGAAGTTCCCGTGCCGGCTCCACCGTGTCGGCGATGGTTGGGGCGACCGGTGCCACGCCCGCGACGGCGAGCACCGCGAGCACGCGATCTTCGCGAACGACTTCTGCGCGTCGGCGCATCCGTCGGACGTCGCCGCCGCGCTGCTCGCACTCGGGGCGACGCTGCGCACGAGCAGGCGCGAGCTCACGATCGCGGAGCTCTACCGGCTCCCGGACGAGGGAAATCGCGCGACCACGACGCTCGAGCCGGGCGAGCTGATCCTCGAGCTCGAGGTGGCGCGGCCGGATGCGTCCGTCTATCTGAAGGCGATGGACCGCAAGCGGTGGGCGTTCCCGCTCGTGGGTGTCGCCGCCGCCCGCACGGGCGGCCAGACGCGCATCGCGCTCGCGGCCGCAGCGCCGATCCCGTGGCTCCTCGCCGGCGAGGTCGACAGCGCGACGCCGCTTCCGCAAACGGCGTACAAGGTCGACATCGCGCGCGCTCTCGTCGAGCGCGCGCGTACCGAGCTCGACCGGCAGCTCGTCCAGCCGTGACGCGCGCGCGCACGGTCGCAGCCGCCGCCGCGATCGCAGTGCTCGCAGGCCAGGCGGCGGGTTGCGGAGGCGACAGCTCTGCGGGCGGCTGTCGCGAGGTCAAGGCGCCGCCAGCGAACCAGCGCGCCTGGCCGCAGCCGAAGAAGCACCTCAATCCGGCGAAGACCTACGACCTCACCTTCGAGACGAACTGCGGCAGCTTCACCGTCACGCTGGATGTGAAGGGCGCGCCCGAGACGACGGCGTCGCTCGTCTACCTCACCCGCCACGGCTTCTTCGATCGGACGACCTTCCATCGCATCGTCCCGGACTTCGTGATCCAGGGCGGCGACCCGACCGCCAGCGGGTCGGGGGGCCCCGGGTACCAGACGTTCGACCGGCCGCGCAAGGGGACGAGATACACGCACGGCGTCGTGGCGATGGCGAAGCTGCCGACGGAGCCGCCGGGCGCGAGCGGCAGCCAGTTCTTCGTCGTCACAGCTGACGACGCGAACCTGCCGCCGGAGTACGCGGTGGTCGGCAAGGTGACGGCTGGACTGGACGTCGTCGACCGCATCGGCAAGCTCGGAGACGCGAACACGGAGCAGCCGACACAGACGGTCGAGATCGAGAAGGTCACGGTCCACGTCAGCTGACCCGTCGATTCCCGCGATCGTGCTCGCGGCGGGAGCGGGCACCCGGTACGGCGGGCCGAAGCAGCGCGAGTTCCTGCCGCGGGTGCTCGACCGCCTGCGGGCCGCGGGGGTCAGCGACATCGTCGTCGTTGCGGGCGCGTACGACCTCGACGTCGACGCGCGAGTGGTCCACTGCGAGGAGTGGGAGCGCGGGCCGGGCGCGAGCCTTCGCTGCGGCCTTGCCGCGCTCCCGCCGGGCGCGCCGCACGCGCTCGTCGTGCTCGCCGACGGGCCAGAGCTCGATCCGCGCGCGGTCGCGCGCGTGATCGACCACCGCTACGACGCCGACGTCGTCGCCGCGTCCTACGACGGCGGACGAGGCCATCCCGTCGCGCTCGCGCGCGCGATCTGGAACCTCGTCCCGGACGAAGGCGCGCGCGCGCTCGAGGCGAGACTCGTGCCGTGCCACGACCTCCACCCGCCGGGCGACGTGGATTACCGCGAGTGCTCGCGTTAAGCGCTTTCCGCAACCGCTTCCCGTAACCGATTGCTGTAAGCGCTTCCCGTAACCGCTAACAGTAAGCGGTTACCGCAAGCGCTGCCGCTAATGCAATGGGGTGCGGAGCGCCGCGAGCTTCGCCTTCAGCTCCGGCGGCATCGGCTCCTGGACGGCGATACGCACGAAATGGCGCAGGTCGACCTCGAACCGGTATCGCTTCTCGCACCACGAGCAGCGCGCAAGGTGCTCCTTCGCCTGCCGCACCTCGATCGGCGACAGCTGTCCGTCGAGGTACTGCTGCATCAGTTCCTCGCACTTGTCGCAGATGTCCATCACGTCGGCACCGCCTTGTCCGCGAGGTTCCTCTTCAGGATACGCCTCCCTCTGTGCAGGCGCGACATGACGGTTCCGACCGGGATGTCCAGAATCTGGGCCGCGTCCGCGTACGAGAACTCGCCGATGTCGACGAGCACGACGACGTCGCGAAAGTCGTGCGGCACGTCCGAAAGCGCGTCCACGACCGAGTCCTGCGAGAGGCGCTCGATGACCCGCTCCTCGTCCGGGTTCTCCTCCGGCACGGCTGCTTCGAGCTTGTTGTAGAGGAAGTAATCCGTCTCCTCCATCGGCAACATCTCGGGCGCGCGCTGGCGGCGCCGGCCGCGGTCGATGTTGAGGTTCGTCAGGATGCGCAGCAACCACGCGCGCAGGTTCGTCCCGGGCTGGTACTGACGCCAGGAACGGAACGCGCGCGCGTAGGCCTCTTGCATCAGGTCCTCGGCCTCTTCGCGCGATCCGACAAGGCGACGGGCGACGCGGTACACCTGGTCACTGAGCTCGAGCGCCTCCTCCTCGAAGCGAACACGGTCACGCGACTCAGCAGCGAGCCGTCGGGTCTCGGCGGTCGTCGGTGTGCTCTCGCTCATCCGGCGGCCACCCTAGCAACCCCTGTAACGACCACCGGCAGCACATGATTCCCGGTTTCCACACGCCTTTGGGCGGGTACGGATCCGGCGAGCAACTGGGGAGGTCTGATGCAGGGGTACGAAGTCGTCACGAGCGACGACCGCAAGATCGGCCACATCGTCGACGAGCGCGACGGTTGCGTCATCGTCGAGCACGGGCACCTGTTCAAGACGAAGCACGCGATCCCGCGCGACTTCATCTCGGTCGACGACCAGGCGCAGGTCGTCCACGCGATGGTCACGAAGGACGTGTTCGAGGACGGCCCGAAGGTCACCGACGAGTGGAACTGCGACTCGACGCTCCGCCACTACGGCCTCGTCGGCAGCCTCGCGGAGCCGGACACCGAGGGCTACGGCGAGACGCTTCCGACCGATCCGGCGATCGCGGCGGACGACTCGGCGGTCGCGCGACGCGCTGCGATACGGGAGGGCGACGAGACCGACGCGCCCGAACCCGCGGTTCACGACCGTTCGCGTAACGCCCTCGATCCGACGGGCATCACGTCGAACCGCTAGACGATTGGAGCGATAAACCTGCTCCAATCGTCTGGGACGCCCGGCCTTCGGCCGGGCGTCAGCCGGCACATTGCGCTGTCTACGGCAGCGAAGGGAGCGCGCGAAGCGCGCTCATAGATGATTGGTCGCGTCTTTCCGACCAATCATCTGGAAGCCGCCGCGGGCGAGCGATTCGACGAGCGCATCCCTCGTGGTGCGCTCGTCGTCGTAGGCCACCTGCACCTGGCCCATGAGGTTGGCGTTCGCGTACTCGAGGCCGTCGTGGCCCTCGAGAGCATTGGCGAGACGCATGACGCAGCGCTCGCAGCGGACGCCCGTCACCTGAATCGTCTCCCGCACGGTCGCCATACGGCTCAGGCTACCGACCTCGAGACGACGTCGGCCGCGGCATCCCGCGGCGATTCCGCCTGCACCTGCAGGTCGGCCTCCGCCGAGTCGGCGTCGATGCGCGCGAGGAGCGCCTCCGACCCGAGCTCCCGTGCCGCCGGCGCGACCAGCTCGAGCAGCTCGCGGCCGAGCTCGGACGCACGCGCGACGTGCTCGCCGTCCGGATGGATCAGCTCCGCGGCCGGCCCGAACCGGGCCGCCGCCCAGCGGTTCTGGAGGTAGTCGCCACGGCGTGCCGGGTCGGGCGCGACGGCGCCGTTCCGCAAGACCGTCGCCGCGAGCGCCTGCACGAGTGCGGCGTACGCGGCCGAGAGCCGGACATCGGTCGGCTGGTCAGGCATGCGCACCTCGAGCGTCCCCAGGCGCGGATGCGGCCGTACGTCCCACCAGATCCGCGTGTACTCCTGCGTCACGCCGAGCCGTACGAGCCGCTCGACCCATGCCTCCCAGCCGGCGTACGAGCCGAACGCCGGCGGCGCCGCAGCCCGCGGCAGCTCCGCGAGGAGCGGCGCCCGATTCGACGCGAGACCCGTCAGCTCGCCGGCGAGCCACGGTGAGTTGACCGACAGCGCGAGCACGACCGGAAGCCACGGCAGCATCCCCTCGAGCGCGTTCCAGCAGTCGTCGGCGCTCGCCATCCCGACGTGGACGTGCAGACCCTGGACGCCCTGGCGACGCGCTGAGATTCCGGCGTAGCCGACGAACGTGACATATCGCTCCTCCTTCACGATCGGCTGCGCCTCCGGCTTCGCGAACGGGTGCGTTCCCGCGGCCGCGATCTCGAGCCCCTCCGCGGTCGCGGCCTCGGCGGCCGCGCGACGCAGGGCAACGAGGGCACCGTCGATCTCGACGGCCGACTCATACGGCTGTGTATTGAGCTCGAACACGGACGCGAACAGCTCCGTCTTCACGAGGCCGGGGAGGTCCCGGCCCTCCACGCCGGCGAGGATGCGGTCGACCGCGGCGACCTGGTCGAGCGACTCTGCGTCCACGATCATCAACTCCTCCTCCACGCCGAGGGAGAACGGCGCCCGGGCGCCGAACGCGTGCTCGATCACCTGCGGACGCCGTGCACGGGGCGGCCGGCCGCGATCCAGGCGTAGTACGACGCGCTCGGCCCGTACTCCGACCGGTACCCGACGATGCGCGGATTCCGGCCCACGTCACGCGCACGCGCCGCGTGCTTCAGCAGGTTCGGGTCGTCCATCTCCTCCCACACGAGGATCAGGTGCGCAGCCGTCATGAAGCTCGCGACGTACTCGCACGCCGGTGCGGGGCACGGAAACGGATCGGTGCGGACGCAGAACCAGCCGTCGTGACCCGACGAGTCGTCGTGCCATATTTCCTCGTGCTCGACTTGCGTCTCCTCGAGCAGGATGTGCCCGTGCTCCATCGGCGACAGGGTAACGCCGAAGAGGAAGGCCGCGACCCCGGGCAGGCAGGCGGGGTCGCGGCCTAGGGGCCCGGCCGCCGCGCTGGCTAGACGGCCGGCCGGATTCGGACGGCGTTATCCCGTTGGGGAGGGTTGCCGTCCGAGCTTCACGATGACGGTCTTCTTCTTGCCGTCTCGGTAGAACTGGAGTGAGAGCCTGTCGCCGGGCTTCTTGCGCGCGATCAGGTCGCGCAACTGCTCGAACGTCGTCATGCGCTTTCCGTCCGCGGCGACGATGATGTCGCCGTCGAGCTGATAGCTCTCGCCTTCGACGATGACCGTGCTCGCGCCGGGCCGGAGACCGGCCTTGGCCGCAGCGCTCCCGGCCGTGACGTCCTGGACGAGGAGGCCGCGGTTCGTCGGGAAGTTGAAGAGCTTGAGCAGCTCCTTCGTGATCGGGAGTGCCTCGACACCGAGGAACGCATGCTCGACCTTACCGCTACGGATCAACTGTGCGGCGACCGTCTTGACGGTGTTGACGGGGATCGCGAAGCCGATCCCGATGTTCCCCTGGTTGGTGCCGCCGGTGTTGATCTGCGCGTTGACGCCGATCACGTACCCGGAGGAGTCGATCAACGGGCCGCCCGAGTTGCCGTGGTTGATGGCCGCGTCCGTCTGAATCGCATGCGGGATCTTCGCGACGTCATTCGGCGCGGGAATTGTTCGCTGCACCGCGCTGACGATCCCCGCCGTCGCGGTGCGCCAGAGCCCGAAGGGGTTTCCAATCGCGACGACGGGGTCGCCGACGTGAACGGTGTCCGAGTTCCCGAGCGGAAGCGCCGTCAGCGACCGCGAATGCGCGTCGATCTTCAGCACTGCGATGTCGGTCGAGGGGTCGCTGCCGACGACCTTGGCGTCGATCTCGTCGTTCGCGGAGAAGCTCACCTGCACGCGCTGCGCGCCCTGGATCACGTGGTAGTTCGTGACGATGTGGCCTCCCTTGTCGATCACGAACCCTGACCCGAGCGCCTGCTGCTGCTGCGGCTGCGTCGGGAGGATGTTGAACGGATCGGCCTGCTGAGGCACGGTCGACGTCGCCGTGATCTGGACGACGCCGGTCGCGCTGCGGCGGTAGATCTCCTCGACGGACAACTGGCTCGACCCGACGCCGAACGACGCAGGGCCAAGGCCGCCGCCGGCGAGCGGCGTGACCTGCTGGATCGTCGTGTGGTCGCCGAGCTTGCCGAGCGCCGCCGCGCCGCCGAGCGCGACCACTGCGCCGGCGACCCCGGCGACGAGGATCCCGGCCGCCCGAACCAGGAGGGGTCGTTGAGGGAGCACGCGTGCGTTATAGCGCCCCGCGGTTGTGTCGACGTTGGAGGCCGTTAACCGTCCATTAAGCAGCCGTAAGCAGCACGTGGTCACGGGCTTCGTCCGCGTGCTTCACCTGCGAACCGCGCCGGAAAACGTGTCACGATGGCTGGGACATTCATGATGGAGACATTCACGATGGGTGCCATGGGGAGCGACTACGCCGCCGCTGCGGCGTTCCGCGCAGAGCTCCGGCGCTTCCTGCGCCGAAGCGAGGACCTCGCGCGCGAGCACGGCTTGACCCCGCAGCAGCACCTCCTCCTGCTGATGATCGCGGGCGCCGACGGCGGCACGTCGACCGTTTCCACGCTCGTCGACCGCCTCCAGCTGACCCAGAGCACCGTCACCGAGCTCGTGCAGCGCGCGGAGGAGGCGGGGCTCGTCTCGCGCCGGCCGTCGCCGGCGGACGGGAGAGTCGTCCAGCTGAGCCTGACGGCCGACGGCGAGTCGCGACTCGCGAAGGTTCACGAGGTGCTCGGGCCCGAGCGCCACCAGCTGCGCGAGATCGTCGACCGGCTGAAGGACTAGAAGGGCTTGGCGGAACGTCGCTCGTCGCCGGGGCGCGTTCCGGCGGCACAGACTACGTTTCGCCAAGCCCTCCTACGGCCCAGGTCGTTCGGGCGGCGATCTGACGACCCGCTGGCCCTCCTGATCGGGCTCCTCCGGCACCGCGCCGGCGTCCTCGCCGGGCGGCGGCTCGGGATCCGGCTCGGGCGGCAGCTCACGGGGCGCGCGCCCGCCCGGTATCCCCGGGTCCTGCGGCAGGCGGGGATCGGGAGACTCGTCAGCGCTCGTACGAGACCTCCCCGCTCTCGACGACCCGGCGCTCGCCGCCGACGTCGATCTCGAGCCGACCGTGTCGGTCGATGCCGACGGCGATGCCCGCCGCACCGTCCACCACCACGCGCCGCCGGCGGAGGAAGTCGCGCGGCCCGATGTCCACGTAGAGCGCGTCGAGACCGCCGTCGAGCCAGCGCTCGTACTGGCGCTCGAGCTCGGCGAGCAGGCCCGCGAGAACCGGCGCGCGATCGCGCTCGACGCCGTCGATCGTCCGGAGCGACGCCGCGGGCGGGTGCGTGCCGGCGGGCAATTGCGACCGCGTCTGGTTCACGTTGACACCCATGCCGAGGACGACCACCCCGTCGCGGAGCTCGGCGAGCACGCCC
>WNFU01014408.1_pt1 | contig 11191 bp, 13 predicted proteins | sample 5400121 | NCBI WGS metagenome assembly WNFU01 (sample SAMN13153360, study PRJNA577476) | soil metagenome | isolation source: 100 cm soil or saprolite under grassland replicate 1 | place: USA:California | collected 2016-06-15
GCAACTCCTTGTACCCGCTCGAGCGCAGGATCGCCTTGCGCAGCCACTGCAGACCGAATGCAAGCAACAGTGCGCCGACGACGAGGCGAAGCGTGCCGATCGGGATCGAGCCGAGTGCGGGCCCGAGCGCCGCCACAAGAATCCCCAGGACGATTCCGGCCGCGCCGGCGCCGACCAGCGTCGAGCGCCACCCGCGCACGACGCCGACGCCGAGCACGATCGTCAGCGCCTCCACCATCTCGACGGCGCTCGCGAGGAACGCGCCGGCGACGACCAGGATCGTGCCAGTGCTCACGAGAGCGGCGGTACGACCAGCACCGGTCGACGGGCGTGCTCGGCAACCTCGTGCGAGAGGCTTCCCTCCACGAGCTCACGGAAGCCGCTGAGTCCCCGCGAGCCGAGGACGATGACGGCCGCGCCGATCTCGTCGGCGACACCGACGACGCCTCGCCACGTCGGCGTATCGAGCCCAGCTCGGGCCTCGGCTCGGAAACCGGCCTCTCGGGCGAGGTCGGCTCCCTCGTCCGCGAGCGCGAGGGCGTCAGCGTGCAGGCGACGATCGAGATCGGCAGCTCCCGACCCGGCCGCGGCATACGCCTCCGCGACGAGCGCGAGCGGACTGACGTTGAGGATGACCGCTCCGCGACCGACGAGCAACGCAGCTGCTGCAGTGATCGCGTTCCGCGCGTTCTCGGATCCGTCGTAGCAGATGAGTACCGGCGAGTCGTCCACAGCGTCAGCCTGCTCGATCCGCTACCCACGGACGTCGGTAGCGCCACGGATTCGCTGCGGCTCGTCCGCAGCATCGGTTTCTGCGGGCCGATCTCGTTCCGCTCTGCGACGCCCTCCATCGAGACTCATGAACTCGCTGAGGGTGTGCCTTCCGGTCGGGCACTCGTGTAGGCGTGGATCGCCTTCGTCAGCGCGAGAATCTGGTTCGAGAGGTCGAGGAGCTCTTCGTTCTGCTTGTCCTCTTCCCTGACGGTCTGCCATTGCTGCTCGGCAATCACTTGACGCTTCGCGTCGGCTCTGTTCTGGCTGATCATCACGAACGTCGAGAGGAAGATCGCCTCGAGCGACACGATCATCGTCAACAGGCCGTACGGGTACTTCTCGACGCCCAGTCCGATCCAGCAGCTGAACCAGATGATGTGGATGTAGACGAACCACATCGATCCGGCGAACGCCGTGATCTGGTCCGCGATCCGGTTCTGGACGCTCTCGGCTCGCTTCTTGGCGTGCTCGACGAGCACGGGGTTTGGTTCGAGCGAGACGTGCGACACGTTCTTGAGCAGAGCGGATTGCTCCATCGTTACGCCACTCCCTCTCCGGCCCGGCGGCACGGGTCGGGGAAGACCCGTGCCGCCGCCGGCCGGCGCTCAATAAGCAACGAGAATGTGGTCCTTCACGCGGGTTACGCCCGGGGCCGCCCAGGCGGCGTCGATCGCCTCGTCGTGATCGGCCCAGGAGCTGACCGTCCCGCGGAGAGTGATCGTCCCGTTCGAGCTTTCGACCGAGACGCTCTCGGCGTCCAGCTTCGCGTTCCGCTCCATCGCCTTCTTGATCGAGTGCTCGACGTCGTCGGCGGTCGGTCCCGGTGCGATGAGCTCGATCTCGTCCTCGACTCCCATGACGCCGAGGAGGTTGCCTGCGACGGATTCGGCCTCATCGCGTTGGTACCTCCAGTTGGCTTTTCCCGTCAGCGTGACGACGCCGTTGTCGACCTTCGCGTCGATCGTCGAAGGGACGAGGCTGTCGAGCATCATCGCCTGCAGGACGGCACCGCGGAGCTCCGCGTCGGAACGCCGGTGCTCGTTCAAGATGCGCACGTCGATCTCGTTCTTGACGTCCTTGACCCCGTAGATGCGCTCGGCATCGTGCTTGGCCTCCTGCTTCTCGCGGAAGCTGCCGACCGTGCCGCGCAGCGACACCACACCGTCGTCGACCGAGACGGCGATGGCTGCACTGTCGACCTTCGGGTCCCAGTAGAGCTCCTCGGTGACGTAGCGTGCCAAGTCGTCGTTCGACATTTCGAATCCCTTTCGTCTTCCGGCCGCGGGCTCCATGCCCGCGAATTACCGGTCGTCACCGATCATGGTTGTGGCGACGCGGCGCGGCATCGGTGCGGCCGCTGAGCGCTTGCGGAAAGTTCGCGGTCCGCCGCTTAGGCAGGAACGCGCAGCGCGCGTCCTCCGCCTTGCGGCGCGAGTCGCCCTACGTTGCTCAGGAGGAGCGTGACGACCACGCCGAAGAGGAAGCCGCCGACGTGAGCGAAGAACGCCACGCCGCCGCCGTTGGCCTTCGAGCCGAAGAGCCCGAAGTTCGCCTCGAAGAGCTGGTACAGGAACCAGAAGCCGAGGAAGAACCAGGCTGAGATCCGCACCGGGAAGATCGTGAACAACCCGAACACGGCCGCGTTCGGATAGAGGACGAAGTAGGCGCCGAGGACCGCAGCGATCGCGCCGCTCGCTCCGAGGTTTGGCACCCGGCCGTCTGCTGCGTTACTGAACGCGAGCGTCATCAGCGTCTGGGTCATCATCGCCACGAAGCCGCCGGCGAAGTAGAAGACCAGGTAGCGGAGGTGGCCGAAGGCGTCCTCGACGTTCCTGCCGAACACCGCCAGAAACAGCATGTTCCCGAGGATGTGATCCCAGCTTCCGTGCAAGAACATCGCCGTGATCCAGCTCACTCCCCAGGGCTCGGGGCCATGGCACGCGTGAGTGACCGTGCATGGATAGAACGCCGCATGGAACACGGCCGATCGCAGGTGCGGCAGCTCGTAGAACAACCAGACCGCGAAGTTGGCGACGATGATCGCCACGTTGACGATCGGGAAGCGTCGCGCCGGCATTCCATCCGAGAGGGGAAGCATCGAGATCAGTCTGGTCGGCTCGCGCTGCCGCGGCATCGGCGAGATCGCTGACGCGCTGCGCGAGAACCGGCGACGCTCAGGTCATTGCGCCCGGCTGGGGAGCGCGCGTCGTTGACGTCGTGGCGCTTCGGCGGGAGGCTCGTGGTCGAGAACGAAGACGTCGATCATCGTCGCAACCGCCGACGTGACGGGAATCGCCAGGATCACCGCGAAGCCGCCGAACAGCAGACCGACAACCGAGACGGAGACCAGCGTCACGAGCGGCGACAAACCGACCGATTTCCCCATCAGGTGCGGGTTCACGACGTAGCTCTGGAACTCCCGGACGACGACGAGCCAGACGAGGGCGAATGCGGCAACGTGCACGGACTGCGGGAGACCGACGGCGACGACGAGGATGGCGCCGATGAGCGGCCCGATCACCGGCACGATCTCGACGAGCCCGACGAAACCGCCGACGAGCAGCCAGTAGTTCAGCCCGACCAGGTAGAAGCCGGCGGCAAGGACCGCGCCGACGATCACGACCATCAAGAACTTCAACCGGGTGTACGAGCCGAGTCGGCGGTCGATCGCGAGGTAGGTCTGCTTTGCTTTCTCTCGCCTCGATTCCGGCGCGATCGCCGAGAGCAGCTCGATCATCCGATCTCGCTCCGAGACCCAGTACCACGTAGCGGCAAGCGTGAAGAACGTCGCGACGACGGCACTCGTTGCCTTGTGCCCGTACGCGGCGATCGGGTGGAGCAGCTTCGATCCGTGTGGAAGCTCGCGGAGTTGGCGATCGACCCAGGCAAGGACATCGTGTCGGACACCGGTCGCGTGACTCGGTGCTCCCTGCGCGCCGCGCTGGTGGAGCGCCTCCGAGAGCTGGTGCAGCGCCGACGGCACGGCGAGCCAGAAGAACAGGCCGATTGCGCCGAGCACGAGCGCGAAGAAGAAGAAGATCGCAAGCGACCGGGGCACACGGCGACGGCGCAGCCACTCGACGCCCGGCCGGATCGCGGCCGCGAAGGTGAGCGCCAGAAGCAAAAGGATCACGATGCTCCGCACCTTCCAGAGCCCGAACGCGATCGCCAGGACCACAACGGCGGCCGCCGTCGCCTTCGCAGCCGTGCGCGTCACGTCGCTTGCCTGCATGCGCGGATGCTCTCTTCAGCCGTACCGTTCGCGCATCCGTAAGTTCGCCGACGAGCTGCGCGAAGGCTGCATCGCCTCGGCGAATCGACGGATTCGACAGGCGAGGTGAGGCCGCGAGACTCGATGCATGACGTCGATGTCCCCCGCCATCGAGTGGCGGCGCTACGTGCGACCCGGCGTGCTCGTCCTTGTCGCCGGCGTCTCCCTCTACCTCCTCCTGCCGAGTCTCGTGGCGGTCTTCTCCTCCTGGCGGTCCCTCGGTCACCTCACGTGGTACTGGGCGGCACTGGCGCTGGTGAGCGAGGGGGCGTGCTTCGCCTCGCTCTGGGAACTCGACCGCGTCGCGATCCGCGTAAAGAGCTGGTTCGTCGTCGCTTCCGTGCAGCTCGCCGGAAACGCCGTCGGCAAGGTCGTGCCCGGCGGCGGCGCGACGGCGACCGCGTTCACGGTCGAGATGTTGCGCCGCGCGGGCGTCGGCGTCAGTGAGGCTGCCCCGGCGCTGGCGGCGTCGACGTCGCTCCAGGTCGGGACGCGGCTGGCGCTGCCGGTGCTCGCGCTCCCGGCAATCCTTGGTGGAACGCCCATCGCTCACGGGCTCGCGACATCTGCATATCTCGGTCTGGCAGTCCTGATTCTGCTGGTCGCCGCCGGCGTGCTCGCGTTCGCGTTCGATCGTCCGTTGGCCTCGATAGGGCGTGGTCTGCAACGGGTGCTGAACGGAACGGTGCGCCGGCGCCGGAAGATCACCGATCTGCCGCAGCGGCTCATGGCGGAGCGGGACTTCGTTCGTGCAACGATCGGTCGGCGTTGGCGGGTGGCGATTTTCTCGGCCGCAGGAAGCACAGCTTTGGACTTCCTCGCGCTGCTTTGCGCCCTTCGCGCCGTCGGCGCCGACCCGCGGCCGTCGCTCGTCGTGCTGGCGTATGCCGGTGCCGGGCTGCTTGCGTTGATTCCGCTCACACCGGGCGGGCTCGGCTTCGTCGAGGCGGGGCTCGTTGGGACGCTGACGCTTGCGGGCGTTGCCGCACATGCTGCGGTGCTCGCGACCCTGACCTACCGGCTCGTCTCGTACTGGCTGCCGATTCCGGCCGGCGGCGTTGCCTACATCGCCTTCAGGCGGCGCTATCCGTAGGCGCGGGGCGCTGCGGAGTTTCCGCACGGCGTCAGCGCGCTCTCCGATTCGCAATGGATCGTCCTCGGCGACAGTCCAAGCGTTAACCGAAACGGGAGGTCCTCAATGGACTCGATTGTCGACCGGGCCGAAAAGCTCGCAGGAAGCGACCTGAAGAGAGTGAGGTGGGCGCTCGGGATCAACGGCGTTCTCTCGCTCGCCTTCGGCGTCGTCATCCTCGTCTGGCCCGGCATCAGCCTCTACGCGCTCGTGATCCTGTTCGGCGCCTTTTCGCTGGCCAGCGGGATTGTCGGGCTCGCTACTGCAATCAGCGGAAAGGACATGCAAGGCCGCGGCTGGCTCGTCGTCTCGAGCCTGGCAAGCATCGCAGTCGGCGTGCTTGTGTTCCTCTGGACGGGCATGTCCGCGCTCGCCCTTCTGTACGTGATCGGCGCGTACGCGGTGACGCTTGGAATCATCGCCATCGGCGGTGGATTCTGGCTGCCGCTCAACGGTGGCGACCGTGCACTGCTCGCACTGTCGGGCCTCGTCTCGATCCTGTTCGGGATCGTGATGTTCGCGAAGCCCGGTGACGGTGCGCTCGTCCTGCTCGCGCTGATCGCGGCCCTCGCCCTCGTGCGGGGGATCAGCGAGCTCGTGGTTGCGATCGGCTGGAAGCGCCTGCTCGAGAGTGATCTCAAGCGCGCGGTCGAAAGCGCGCGCCCGAAGCCGCAGCCCGCTTCGTAGCCCGCATCCTTGCCGTTGCCCGTGAGCCTCTGGCCGCATCCGCGGCCAGAGGCTCTTTTGCGTTCTTCTTGCAGCCGTTCGGTGATTCATCCGATGTCGCGTTGCTCACGACGCGCGACCATGACGAGCATGATGAATCTCACGATCCAACAAACGATGCCCGCCATCGCAGCAGCGGTTGCCGGCTGGCTCATGGTGCGCGCAGGCACGAGCAAGCGAATGCTCAGTTTGCGAACGCCCGCACGCTGCGCGGCTTGTGGACGACGCCGCACCGCGCGCGGCTGCCCCTGCGGAGGTCGGCCATGACGATGAACGGCGACACGGTCAGCGTCCTCGAGGGAAACACGTTCGTCGTCGGGCGCCGCAACGGCGACGTCGACGCGGGACCGGGCGAGCCGCACGGCCTCTTCCACCGAGACACGCGTCACTTGTCTCGGTGGCTGCTGACGATCGACGGCCAGACCCTCGGTCCGCTGTCGACGGACGACACGAAGTCGTTCTCGGCTCACTTCTTCCTCGTCCCGGGTACCGGTTCGGAGTACACGGACGCGACCCTGTCGGTCATCCGGCGGCGCGTCGTCGGCGACGGGTTCTTCGAAGAGCTCAGCGTCCTGAACCACGGGACGGAGCCCATCCAGCCCGAGATCGCGATCGCCGTCGGCGCCGACTTCGCGGACCTGTTCGAGGTCAAGGACGCGACGATCGAGAAGCCCGGCAAGACGTTCACACGCGTCGAGGACGACATGCTCGTTCTCGGCTACGAGCGGGGCGGCTACATCCGCGAGACATGGATCAGGCCGCACGACAAAGGCGCCGAGATCTCGGAGGGCCGAATCGTCTTCGGCCCGACGATCGAACCACAGGGCCGTTGGAGCACGTGGATCGAAGTGGTGGCGGCGGTGGACGGAACACCCACGGGCCACGAACGGACGCGCTACAGCCCCGGCGACGATTCGCGGCCGTCGGCCGTGTCCCGCACCGAGCTCGGAACTCATCCGACGGTTTCGGAGCTCCTCGCCGTGGCCCCGAAGCTGGAGACGGATTGGGAGCCGCTCAAGCTCACCTACGCGCGCAGCCTCGTCGATCTGGCGGCGCTTCGGTTCTATCCGCGCGAGGGCTCGAAGGCGGCTGTTCCCGCGGCGGGCCTGCCGTGGTTCCAGACGCTCTTCGGTCGTGACAGCCTGATCACGAGCTACCAGGCCCTTCACATCGTTCCGGAGTTGGCCGCGAACACGCTCGATGTGCTCGCTTCGCTGCAGGGAACGAGGCGCGACGACTTCCGTGACGAGGAGCCTGGGAAGATCCTCCACGAGCTGCGCTTCGGGGAGCTGACCGCGTTCCAGGAACGGCCGCACTCGCCGTACTACGGCAGTGCCGACGGGACGATGCTGTTTCTCATCCTGCTCGACGAGTACGAGCGCTTCACGGGCGACGTCGACCGGGTTCGGCGGCTCGAGCCGAACGCCCGCGCCGCGCTGGCGTGGATCGACGAGTACGGCGACCGCGACGGCGACGGTTACGTCGAGTACGAGCGGCGCAATACCGAGACAGGGCTCGAGAACCAGTGCTGGAAAGACTCCTGGAACTCGATCCTGTTTGCCGACGGGACTCTGGCGAAGCTGCCACGGGCGACCTGCGAGCTGCAGGGATACGTCTACGACGCGCGCCTCAGGTGTGCACGACTGGCACGCGAGATTTGGAACGACGATGCGCTTGCTCTGAAGCTCGAGCACCAGGCGGACGAGCTCAAGCAATCGTTCAACGAGGATTTCTGGCTCGAGGGCCGTGGGTACTACGCACTTGCGCTCGACGGCGACAAGAAGCCGGTCGACTCGCTCACGTCGAACATCGGCCACCTGCTCTGGAGCGGCATCGTCGACGACGATCACGCCGAGGAAGTCGTCGCGCACCTGCTGGGCCCGCGGCTCTTCTCGGGCTGGGGCGTGCGCACGATGGCCGAAGGGGACGGCGGCTACAACCCGATCGGCTACCACCAGGGAACGGTCTGGCCGCACGACAACTCGCTGATCGCGGGCGGCCTGCGCCGTTACGGCTACGACGACGAGGCCGCGACCATCGCCTTCGCGATTCTCGAAGCGGCCCAATACTTCCTCGGACGGCTCCCCGAAACCTTCGCCGGCTACGAGCGGGCCTTGACCGACTACCCGGTCGAGTACCCGACCGCTTGCAGCCCGCAGGCCTGGGCGACGGGCGCACCGCTCTTCCTGCTACGCATCTTGCTCGTCGAGCAGCACGCGGTTCTCCCGGAGCGGATCGGCTCGCTCGCTCTCAATGGTCTCCCTGGGCCGGCAGGAAGCTACGACGCATCGTCAGCGCAGGCGGCCCAGGTCTGACTGAGCCGATGGGACGCTCGTTCATCTTCGCGTCGGCGCTCGAGCCAGAGGCTGCTGCGCGAGCAGTCGCAGCCTCTCCGCAACCGCTCGACCTGATCGTGACCAGCCCGTCTCAGTTGGCCCGAGAGACGGGTACGCGCGCCGTCGACGGACGTTGGGTCTTCACGGTCGAAGAGCCGCTCCTCGCCGCGCGCAGCCCGGGCGAAAGCGGCGACAACGTTCTCTGGCGCCTGACACGAGCCCTGCGCGACCTGGTCGTCTACGACGCCGGCGTGACGCTGATCGTGGTCGACGGTCTCGACATCCTCGGCGCGGGCGCGTTCGTTCTCGACGAGGCGGCCGTGACGCGATTGGCCGACGATCTCGACCGCGCGTTGCCGCTCCCCTGAGCTCCACGATCCTCCTTTTCTCGCGACGTTTCCTGCCAGCGCCGTAGAAGCAGTCGAGGCACTGACGATCGTGCTTGCTGTGGGGGTCGTGCGCGGCTGGCGCGCGGCCGGACTTCTCGTCGGTTTGGTCTGGCGTGAGTCGTCAGGCGGCGAGGCGGTAGGCCAGTAGCGCCAGCGCGAGCAGCACGACCAGGGCGATCGCCACGACGAACCAGACCTCGCCGATCAGGATCAGCGGCGTCTCGTCGCTCTCGCCGACGTCGGCGACGTGCTCGAGCTCGCGCAGCTTCCGCACAACGCGGCCAGTCTCATGCGAGTTCCGATGCATGCGTACACGATGGCCATCCTCCGCCGATACGGCATCCGAGGACGCCGCGATCAGTTGCGGAACCCGCGCAGACAATCGGGGGATAAGCCGATGCTCGCCGCGGCCTCCGATCGCAAGAGTTGGAACAAAGCCGACAAAGGAGGCCCCATGAACGATGCCCCGATCCTCATCTGCTACGACGGCTCCGACGACGCTCAGCGCGCAATCGACGCAGCAGCCGACCTGTTCGGAGCGCGCCGCGCGATCGTGCTGGACGTCGGGCCGCCGCTGACCGCCGCCGAGAGCCTCGCCGTGATGGCGCCGGTGACGCCGGGCGCCGCATTCGAGGAGCTGAACGAGGACGACGCGCGACAACGCGCGCGTGCCGGCGCGGAGCTGGCGCGACGTGCGGGATTCACCGCCGAGGCGCGAGCTGGTCTCGCCGCGCCGACCTGGGAAGGGATCGTCGACGTCGCGGACGAGATCGACGCGGCCGTGATCGTGCTCGGCTCACGTGGCCTCGCAGGTGCTCGGGAGCTCCTCGAGGGGAGTGTCTCCCATCAAGTTGCCGAGCATGCCGGGCGTCTAGTCCTCATCGTGCCGCCGCAGCATGAGCGTCGCTAGCGAGCGCGGCGGAGACGCCGGGCCGATTCTGATCTGCTACGACGGCTCGGAAGGTGCGCGCCGGGCCGTTGTCGTCGCCGCGTCGTTGCTGCGACCGAGAAACGCCCTGGTCCTCGACGTCGGCCTCATGGAGATGGTTGCCGGGGACTACGTCGCGCTCGACCCGGACGCAGTGAGGGTCGATCATCTTATCGCCCAGGATGCTCTCGCGCGAGCGACGGCGGGAGCCGAGCTTGCTCGAGAGGCAGGCTTCCGCGCAGACGCGCGTTCGGATGTCGACTCGCCGACCTGGAGCGGCATCGTCGACGTCGCCGACGAGGTGGACGCGGCGGTGATCGTGCTCGGCTCGCGAGGATTGAGCGGCCTGAAGGAGATCCTCGAGGGGAGCCTTTCGCACCAGGTCGCCGAGCATGCCGGCCGGCCGGTGCTGATCGTGCCCCCGCCGCATGACGAGCCGTAGCTCGAACGTCCGACTGAGGGGCGGCCGGCAGGGGCTCGCGGGTCGGCGAGCGCTTGTTGCCGCGGCGGTCGCGGCGGCGACGCTCGCCGCAGCGTTGACGGCCGGTGCGTCGTGGCCGGTGGCCCTGCTCATCGCGTGGGACGTAGCCGGGATCACGTTCCTCGTCCGGGTCTTCTCGACGATCTGGCGTTGTGACGCCTCGGGCACCGCGCGTCTCGCCGCTTCGGAGGACGACTCGCGATCTGCCGCCGAGGCGCTCTTGCTCGCAGCCGGCGTCGCGAGCCTGATCGCCGTCGGGTTCGTGCTCGCTGAAGCCGGCCGGGCCGCGCCGCTCGGCCGCGGCTTCCTGACGGTGCTCGCCGTCACGAGCGTGCTGCTCGCGTGGGCCGTCGTCCACACGATCTTCACGCTGCGGTATGCGCGGCTCTTCTACGCGCCGCCGGTCGGCGGGATCGACTTCCATGAGGGCAGCCCGCCCGACTATTCCGACTTCGTCTATGTCGCTCTGACGATCGGTATGACGTTCCAGGTCTCGGACACAGAGCTGGAGAGGCGGCCGATCCGCCGCACGGCCATCCACCACGCGCTTCTCTCCTACCTCTTCGGTTCGGTGATCCTGGCGATCACCGTCAGCTCGGTCGCGTCGATTCTCGGGAAGTGACGATCGTGCTCGCGGTCGGCGTCGTGCGCGGCTGGCGTTCGACGCACGCGGCTGGTCGGCTGCGGTCACTCCGCATCCATTCCGCGATGTCGCGGATGCCGTCCGGCCTCGTCCCGGGGAACGATGAGGTCGGTCATGAGCAGCGCCGTGAAAGCAGCCCTTGCGTTCCTCTTCGGGCGCCCGCTGGTCGCGATCCTCCTCGCGATACTTGTAGTCGGCGTCCTGCTGCTGAACAGTCACAGGCAGAGGACTCCGGTCACGCACCGCGTCCAGCACGTGACCCTCACGGACGCGCAGCAGATGCAGCTCGGCAGGGAGGAGTACGCCAAGACGCTCCGTGCGAACCGTGCGCGCATCATCTCCTCCGGGCCGCAGTACGCCGAGGCACAGCGTGTCGCGAGGCGCATCGATGCCGTTGCGAGTCGTGACAAGCCGGGCTTCGTCTGGAGGGTGACGCTCATCCGCAAGAAGGAGGCCAACGCCTACTGCCTGCCGGGCGGCAAGATCGTCGTCTTCACGGGGATCCTGCCGC
>WNFU01019791.1_pt1 | contig 11191 bp, 12 predicted proteins | sample 5400121 | NCBI WGS metagenome assembly WNFU01 (sample SAMN13153360, study PRJNA577476) | soil metagenome | isolation source: 100 cm soil or saprolite under grassland replicate 1 | place: USA:California | collected 2016-06-15
CGGCGCAGCAGCTCGATCGCCTGTGCCCGGTCGACCGCTGCAGAGGGGTCCGCCCCGGGGATCTGGAGTACCACACTAGCGCTTTGCCCCACAACCGCTTGCACGTTGTGCGCGAGCCACGCCTGGCGCACGCGCTCGGCCGCCTCCGCGAGCGAGCCCTGGGCCAGCCCCCTGCCCGTTACGAACGGGCTGAAAAGCAGCGCTACCGCTATCCGCCACCGCATCAGAGGCTCTCCATCAACCGCTGGTACACCCCACCCGGGTCGGCGGCCCGCGTGATGGGACGCCCCACCACGAGGTGCGTCGCACCGCGGTCCACCGCGTCCGGCGCGGCGATGGTGCGGGCCTGATCGTCCGCCGTGTCGCCGGGCGCTCGTACGCCTGGCACGACGATCCATGGCTCGGGCCCGAGCGTTCCGCGCAGCAGCGCCAGCTCGTGGCCCGACGCCACCACACCCCGGAGCCCCGCCGCCACCGCCAACCGCCCGAGGCGCTCGGCCTCGAACCCCAGGTCGGGCACACCCCGTCCCACCACCCGCTCGAAGTCGCCGGCGTCGTGCGAGGTGAGGACCGTGACGCCGACGAGCGCCAGCTCTCCCGCCGCCTGCGCGGCGGCGGCGAGCACCGCCGGTCCGCCCAATGTGTGGACCGTGGCCATGGCCACCCCTTGAGCGCGCGCCGCCTCGACAGCCCCTACCACGACACTTGGAATGTCGTGCCACTTGAGATCGAGGAACACGCGCACACCGCGGGACGTGAACTCGCGCACCAGCGCCGGCCCCTCGCGCACGTGCAGCATGGGGCCGATCTTGGCCCAGCGCAGGCCGGGAAGCCGCGCCGCGAGGTCCAGCGCCTCGCGCCCGCTCGGCAGGTCGAACGCGACGATGAGCTCAGCCACGCTCGAGCTCCCGCGCCACGCGCTCCGGGACACGCGGATCGGCGAGCGCCGCGGTGCCGATGGCGACGAGCGACGCGCCCGCGGCGAGATACTCGCGCGCGTCCTGCGCGGTGCGGATCCCCCCGACCCCGATCACCGGGAGGGCGATGGCCTCGCGGACCTTGCGGGTGGCCAGCACGCCGATCGCGAGCAGCGCCGGTCCGCTCACGCCCCCGCCCCTCGCCCCGTTGCCGAGTCGCCCGTCGAGCATGCCGGGAATCGTGTTCACCAGTGTGACGGCGTCCGCCCCTTCCTGTTCCGCCACCCGCGCCATCCCCGCGATGTCGGTCAGCACGGGGGAAAGCTTCACGGCGATGGGTCGGGTGGAGACCGCGCGGCAGCGGTGCACCAGCTCGCGCAGGCCCTCGGGTGTCGCGCCGAACTCCAGCCCGCCGGCGCTGGTGTTGGGGCACGACGCATTGACCTCGAACGCGGTGATCACCGGGAGATGTGTGAGTCCCGCGATCACACGCGCGTAGTCCTCGATGGTCGCCCCGGCGACGTTCACCAGCACACGCGCGCGCCGCGCCGCTCCCGCGAGCCAGGAGAGCTCGTGCTCCCGCACGGCGTCGAGACCCGGGTTCGCGAGCCCCACGGCGTTCAGCATCCCGCCCGCGAACTCGGCGACCCGCGGCGCCGGATGGCCGCACCGCGCCTCCGGGGTGACCGCCTTGGTGACGATCCCGCCCAGGGCTTCGAGGTCGATCACGCCGGCCACCTCGCGCCCGAAGCCGGCGGTGCCGGAAGCGAGGAGGACGGGGTTTTGGAAGGAGGTGCCGAATAGCCGGATCGGAGACGGCGTCACCGGCCCCTCGCCGGCGCGGCGATCGCGAGCTTGCGCTCGAGCTCGAGCAGGTAGGCGACGATGCCGTCGGCGATTGCGCTCGCGATCTTATGCTGGCCGAGGCTCGAGGCGAGGAACGCGCCGTCGGTGCGATTCGTGGCGAACCCGGTCTCGACGAGGATGGCGGGTCGCCGGGCGGTGGTGAGCACCGTGAAGCCGGCCTGCTGCACGCCGCGATCGCCGCCGGGGTGGATTCGGGCCGCGGAGTCCTGGACCAGCTGGGCGAGCTGCGCCGACTCCCGCAGGTATTCGTTCACCTGCAGGTCGCGCAGGATGAACCCGAGTGGACCCGTCGCGGCGCTCGACGTCCCGGTTTCGAAGCGGATCGCCTCGTTTTCCATCTGCGCCACGCGCTGCTGGTCTTCGGTCTTCGCGTCCGAGAGAAAGTAGGTCTCCACGCCGCTCACCCGGTCGACGCGCCGACCATCGGGCATCGCGTTCACGTGGATGCTCACGAACAGATCGCACGCCGCCCGGCAGAGTGCCCCGCGATCCGCCAGATCGATGAGCGTGTCGGTCGCTCGCGTGAGCATGGCGACGATGGCCCGACGCACCAGCTCCGCCCGTAACAGCCGTCCGATGGCCAGCGTGATGTCCTTCTCCACGAGGTGGCTGGGGAAATAGCGCCCGGGGTTCCCGGGGTCGATCCCGCCGTGACCGGGATCGATCACGACGGCGTGGCGGTGGCGCAGCCCGGTGATCGGGTTCGGTGCGGAGGCGGGGCCGGGTGTAGGAGCAGACGGGGGGGGGGCCGACACGACGCCGGGCGGCGCGGCCGCTGCCACCGCGCTCGCGACGGGTAGCTCCACCAGTCGCCCCGCGTCTCCTCCCGAGGCTGGCTCCCAGCGGTAGCGGCCGCCCAGCGCCCGCGGCACGCAGTCGGCCAGCCAGTGGAGCGGCAGAAACACGGTGTCGCGCGCCACATACGGCTCGCCCACGAGCCCGTACACCACGCCGCCGGCGCGTACGAACGGCGCACCCAGCTGGAACACGAACACGACACCGGAGAGACCGACTGTCACCCGCGATCCATCGAGGACCAGCGTGAGTCCGAGCGGCGGGCCCAGCCGGGCGGCCGCCACCGCGGCGGTGCCCCGCTCCGTGGTCACCGGCACACTCGTCTCTCCGCGGGCCGTCGCGATCACCACCACCTGCGGGGGGGGCGGGGGCGGGGGCGGAGCGGTCACGAGCACGAGCCACAACAGCGCGCTCATGTCCGTTTCCCCTTTACGCCCCGCGCGAGCTCCCGCTCCGCCACGCGCCGCTTCAGCTCTTCGCGCTTATCGTGCTGTTTCTTCGCCTTGGCGAGCGCGATCGCCACCTTGGCGATGCCGTCCTTGAAGTACAGCTCGAGCGGCACGATGGTGAGTCCTTTGCGACTCGTGCCCCCGATGAGCTTGCGGATTTCCTGCGCGTGCAGCAGCAGCTTGCGGGAGCGCGCCGGCGGCGGGTTGTTATAGCTACCGGGCAGGTACGCCGAAATGCTCAATCCCTCGAGCCATACCTCGCCGTTGCGCGCGTGGGCGTACGCCTCTCCCAGGCTCGCTTTCCCCGCGCGCAGCGACTTGACCTCCGTTCCCGTGAGCACGAGGCCGGCCTCCCACGTCTCCAGGAGATGGTAGTCATGTCGCGCCCGCGGGTTGCGGGCGATCGAGACTTTGTCCACCGGGCCAGCGCAAGATAGAAATCGGGGTGGAGGCGGTCAAGCCAAGAGTTGACTTGGGGTTATACCGCGCCTTAGATTCGCCGTTCCACGAATCTGCCGAAGTGGTGGAACTGGTAGACGCGCTGGCTTCAGGAGCCAGTGGGCGCAAGCCCGTGGGGGTTCGAGTCCCCCCTTCGGCATGCGAAAAACGGGAGCAGGGAGCCGGGAGCTGGGAGCAGTCCTGACCCGACGAAACGATTCCCCGCACGACACTGGAACGTACCGCTCCCGGCTCCCCGCTCCCCGTCAATATCGCGGCAGCCTCGTATCCACGTTCACCGCCCACGCGTCGATCCCGCCCCGTAGGCTCCGCACTTTCGAGAAACCCGCGGCCTTGAGGATCTCGAGCGCCTTGAGCGAGCGCGCTCCATGGTGGCAGTGCGTCACGATCTCGCGGTGACCGTCCAGCTCGCCCAACCGATCCGGCAGCTCCCCCAACGGCATGAGCACCGCGCCGTCGATGTGCGCGATCTCGTGCTCGTGCGGCTCCCGCACGTCGACCACCAGCAAATCGGGGTTGCGCTGCCACTCGTCCCGGAGCTCTTGCGCCGTGACCTCCGCCCCCTCGTAGGACGGTTCGGCGCCGATGCCGCAGAACGCCTGGTAGTCGATCAGCTCGGTCACCGTCGGGCGCGCGCCGCAGACCGGGCAATCAGGATCCTTTTCCAGCTTGAGCTCCCGGAACTCGAGCTTCAGCGCGTCGAACAGGACCAGGCGTCCGATGAGGGGCTGACCCGCTCCGAGGATGAGCTTGATCGTTTCCATCGCCTGTATCGAGCCGATAATGCCCGGGAGGACGCCGAGCACGCCGCCTTCGGCGCACGAGGGGACGAGTCCCGGGGGCGGCGGCTCCGAGTACAGACAGCGGTAGCAGGGCCCCCGCTTGGCGTGGAATACCGACGCCTGGCCCTCGAATCGGAAGATCGAGCCGTAGACGTTCGGCTTATCGAGCAGCACGCACGCATCGTTGACGAGGTAGCGGGTAGGGAAGTTGTCCGTTCCATCCGCCACGATGTCGAACTCGCGGATGATGTCGAGCGCGTTCTCCGAGGTGAGCCGGGTCTCGAACGTCTCCACCCGCACGTTGGGGTTCAGGTCGTGGATCCGCGCCGTCGCGGACACGAGCTTCGACACGCCGACCGTGGACGTGCCGTGCAGGATCTGGCGTTGCAGGTTGGTCTTGTCGACCACGTCGAAGTCCACGAGCCCGAGCGTCCCGACCCCCGCGGCCGCGAGGTACAGCGCAGCGGGCGACCCGAGGCCGCCCGCCCCGACGAGCAGCACGCGCGCCGCCTTGAGCTTCTGCTGTCCCTCGACACCCACATCGGGAAGGATGAGGTGGCGCGAGTAGCGCAGGATCTCTTCGTGCGACAGCTTGGGCAGTGGGGGCGCAGCATGCTGCGCCCCTACCTGCACCGCGGTCCCCCCGGCAATACTCGGGATGATGGAAACGGTATCCCCCGGCTTCACCACCGTCTCGCGTTGGGCGAGCTGCCGGATGTCCCGGTCGTTCACATACACGTTGACAAAGCTGCGCAGCCGGCCGTCGTCTGCAAAGAGATGCGGCTTCAGCGCGGCGTGCTCGCCCGTGAGCCGCTCGAGCAGCTCTCCCACACTCCCCCCCTCGAGCTCGAGCGCGTCCCGTCCGCCCACAAACGGGCGGAGCGGCGTCGGGATCAAAACTGTCACTGCCATACGACCTTCCGTTCCTCGCTGGTGATAGGCTCCTCGTCGAACGTTCCGCGGTCTTCCGTGAGGACCCAGCTTTTCAGCTCGCCCGCGTGGCCGCGTCCCACACCGACGATCACATACGACAGCCAGGGCCAGGCGTGCTCCCGGTCGAACGCGGACGGTGCGGGCACGTGGTCGGGGTGCGAATGGTACACGCCGATCACGTCGAGTCCGTCGCGCTCCAACTTCTCCTGCGCGCGCCGGAACGACTCCGGATCGATGAGGTAGCGGTTGCGTGCCGAGTCGGTCCGCTGGTTCACGAGCGGCACGAGCTGGACGGCCACCTTGCGATCAGCCTCGGGTGTGCCGCCGATCAAGCCGCAGGCTTCGGCCGGGTAGTCCGCCTCGCCGTGCCGGCGGATCGCCGCCAGATGCCGCGGGTCCAGCACGAGCGTCATCGACGCTCCCCCGCGAGCCGCCCCCGCTCGCTCAAATAGCGGTCCCCCGAATCAGGGGCGATCACGACGACCACGGCGTCGGACGGGTGGACGGGCGGACGGACCGACAACACCCGCTCCGCCGCGACGATGGCGGCCCCAGATGACCACCCCACGAACAATCCCGACTGCTTCGCCAATCGTCGCACCGCGTCCTCCGCATCCTCCGTGGCCACGAACTCGGTCCGGTTGGGCAGCGCCGGATCGTAGATGCCCGGCATGATCGCGGTCGCGAGATGCTTCAAGCCCTCCAGCCCGTGGAACGGCCCGTCGGGTTGCACCGCCACGAGCTCGATCGCGGGGTTCAACTCCTTTAAACGCCTGCCGGTTCCCATCAGCGTGCCGGTCGTACCGAGCCCCGCGACCAGGTGCGTGACGCGGCCGACCGTCTGGCGCCAGATCTCCTCCGCGGTCGTCAGGTAGTGAGCCCGCGCGTTCGCCGGGTGGTTGTACTGATTGGCATACCAGTATTGGTGGGCCCGAGTCGCCGCGAGCTCGCCGGCAGCCCGGATGGCGCCATCGGAGCCGTCGAGCGGGTCGGTGAAGATCACTTCCGCGCCGTACGTCTCGAGCAGCGCCTTGCGCTCCGCGCTCGCGTTCGCCGGGACGCACACCGTGACCCCGATCCCGGCCGCGGCACCGAGCATCGCATAGGCGATCGCGGTGTTGCCGCTCGACGCATCGAGCAGTCGCTTGCCGGGCAGCTCGCCGCGCGCGATCCCGTCCCGCAGGATGTAGAGCGCCGGGCGGTCCTTCACGTGAACGCCTTCCGGTCCCGCCGTCCGCCCGTCCGACTGACCGCCGTGCTCATTCCGCTCCCTTCGCAATCGGCGCGCCCACCAGGTTGCCCCACTCGGTCCACGAGCCGTCGTAGTTGCGCACCTTTTTCACGCCCAGCAGATACTTGAGCGCGAACCAGGTGTGGCTCGAGCGTTCACCGATGCGGCAGTACGCGATGACCTCGTCCTTGCCGTCGATCACCTTGGCGCCCTTGTAGAGCTGCAGCAGCTCCTCGAACGGCTTGAACGTGCCGTCCGTCGCGACCGCCTTGCTCCAGGGAACGTTCTTTGCGCCGGGGATGTGCCCCGCGCGCTGCGCCGTCTCCATCATCCCGGGCGGCGCGATGATCTCGCCCACGAACTCAGGCGTGGATCGCACGTCCACGAGTTTGGTCTGCTTGGCCTTGAGCGCCTTCTCGACCTCGGGTCGCTTGGCCCGGATCGCGGCGTTCTGCTTCTTGGGCACCGGGTAGGTCGTCGCGCGCACGGCGGAGCGCTCGGTGGCGAGCGGCCGCCCCTCGGCCACCCACTTCGCGCGACCGCCGTTCATCAGCTTCGCGTTGGCGTGCCCGTACAGCTGCAGCAACCAGAAGGCGAATGCGGCGAACCAGTTGTTGTTGTCGCCGTACAGCACGACGGTGGTCTTGGGCGCGACACCGGCGTCCGACAAGAGCTTCGCGAACGCTTTCTTGTCCGGGATGTCGCGCCGCACCGGATCGTTCAGCTGCGACTGCCAGTTCCAACCGACGGCACCGACGATGTGCCCGGACTCGTAGGCGGTCGTGTCCACGTCCACTTCGATCAAGCGGATGCCCGGATCGGTGAGGTGCCCCGCCACCCACTCGGTGGAAACGAGCACCTCGGGATGCGCGTACGCCACACGTGCCTCCAATCAGGTTAAACCCGACAGCGCCAGTCGGGTTTCAGGTCAAAAAAAACAATTGGGATGGCGGGACTAGTTCCCGGCCAGCGCCCCGGCGATGTGGTACAACTCGGGCTCATCGTGCGTGAGGTCCGCGAGCGAGATGCCGGCCAACAGATCGTTGATCCGTTGCTCCAGCATTCGCCAAACGGGCCGGATGCTGCACGCAGCCTCCGGACTACATCGCTGAGGATCGACGGGATGCAGGTCGCAGTTCACTTCGAAGGTGACGTGCTCCGAGGCTTCGATCACGTCCTTGACGGTAATGACGTGGGGCTCACGGGCGAGGTGGTAGCCGCCTTTGGCGCCACGGACCGAGTCCACCAGGCCGGCACGCCGCAGGCGCAGGAGGATCTGCTCCACGTAGTCGTGGGGCAGCCGCTCCTGCTCGGCGAGCTCGCGCGCCGCGACCGGCCCCTGCCCCGCACGCTTCGCGAGGTTCACGGAGACGATCAGCCCATACTCGGCCCAGGTGGTGACGCGCATGTGGTGAATATGCGAGAGACGGTGCAGGGATTCAATGGGAGCAGGGAGCCGGGAGCCGGGAGCGGTAAACCCAGCTGTGCCACAACGTACTGCTCCCCGCTCCCCGCTCCCTGCTCCCTACCGCGAACCACCAATTCGAGGGCTCAGCGACAGCCCAATTTGCACCCCGAACACGTTCTCCCCGGAGTTGCGCTGCAGCCACAGCAGTCGCGAATTCAGGTTCCACATGAGCCGACCGCCGTACAGGTCCACCCCCACGCCGCCGTGCGCCCCCTGGGCGACGCCGCGGTCGGGGCCCTGGGAATACACACCCGCGAGCAGCAGGCCGACCTGCCCGTACACCCGCCCCCACGCGGGGTGAACGGACGCCTCGTAGCCCGGGGCGAAGAGCACGGCGTTCTCGTTGCAACCCGAGGAAGGGCAGCTATCGGTGATCCTGAGCGCAGCCAGGTCGATCTGGACCGCGACGGTGCCCGCTTTCTTCGTGTCGCGTCGGAATCGGGCGCCGACAAACGGAGCGCGCCCACGCAGGGAGCCGGAGATCGGAACGAAGAAGCTCGCGGCCGGTCCCACCGTCCCCTCGAGGAACTTTCCCTTGCGGACGCCGCCGAACGCCACGGACGCGTTCGCCACGGCCTCGAGCGCTTGGATCTGACTCCCCGGGACCTCGAGGAACCGCCCCGCAACGGTTGCCACGGCCGCGCGGCCGACATTCACACGCACTCCGAGTCCGAACGCCAGCGCGAGCTGGCTCGTCGCCGTGGTGGTGGCGGAGCAAGAGATGATGAACACGCAAAGCGAGTCCACCTCGGTGACCCGCGCGAGGCCGAGCGCCGTCAGCGCGAACGGCGCGACGACACCTCGTGTGCCCACCGGATAGTAGTAGGAATCCAGCGTATACAACGTCAGGCGCCGGAGGCCTTTGTCGGTCGATAGATCGTTGTAGCGGGCGATCGTGAACCCGGTCTCACCCTCGTCGCTGGTGATAAGAGCGACGGACCCGCCGAACGACGAGAAGGTGTGGCTCGATCCGGAACCATCCTCCAAGCCGATCGACGAGTAGGTCGGACCGATGCGCACCCGTCGTTGCGCGTGTGCGGATGAAGCGCCCAAGACCGCCAGCGCCGCGGCGACCAGACCTGTCGTACGCATGCCGCAACGCATAACGACGGCGGGGGTCGGATTCGGTGACTCGAATCACGACCCCTCGCGTGACGGCGGTTACTTGACGAGGAATCCGACGATGAGGCCGGCAACGTTCATCCGGACGAGCCACGCCCAGAACGTCGCCTTGAGCAACGGTCGAACTTTGTCATACCACACACCGCTACCGACGGTGGACAACGCGATGGTGCACAACCAAAGGAGCGTCGCGAACTCCATCCCCGCCAGGGGCCCGCCACCCTGCACCCACAGCCCGCCCTTGAGCCGTTGATAAGAGCACGCGAGCAGCAAACCGAAGACCAGCGCCAGCGCTGCCGCCTTGATCATCGCAGGGCCCATGAACGTCTTCCGCTGCTCCGGCGACATCGGTGTCGAGAACGCCTCCATCCCCTTGGTGAAGACCTTCCCCCACATGACGTAATCGGCGAAGAACGCGCCGACGCCTGCGATCAGCCCCGCGACGATCCAGTTCATTGGTGCTCCTCCTGTCCTCGGTTATTTACGCTCCCCGGGCACGCCCAGCTCGGTCATCGCCAGCAGATCGAGCACGGCTTCGAGGTCCTTCCCCTTGAGCACGCCCTTCGCCATCACGAGCTGGCGTACCGTGACGTTCTTTGCCACCGCCTCCTTGGCGAGTTTCGCGGCCTCGGCGTATCCGATCCGGGGGGCAAGGGCGGTGACGAGTGCGGGGCTGCGCTCAAGCCAGTGCGCGCACTGTGCCTGGTCGGCTTCGATGCCCTCGACGCACCGCTCTGCGAATACGCGGGAGGCGTTCGTGAGAATCAACATTGTGAACAACAGATTGTGCGCGATCACGGGCATCATGACATTGAGCTCCAGCTGTCCCGCCTCCGCCGCCGCCGCGATCGTGACGTCGTTCCCGAGCGTCTGGTAGCACACCATGTTCACCATCTCGGCGATCGACGGGTTCACCTTCCCGGGCATGATGCTGGAGCCCGGCTGGACCGGGGGCAGCACGATTTCCGCGAGCCCGGTCCGCGGACCCGAGGCGAGCAGCCGGAGATCGCTCGCGATCTTGCCGAGATCCATCGCGTAGGTGCGCAACGTCCCCGAAAACGCCGCCGCGTCCCCCATGGACTGCATGAGCTGGATGCGGTCCTTCCCCTCCCGCAGCTCCATGCCGGTGATGGCCCCCAAAGTCTTCACCATCAGGGCCGGGTACGCGGGCTCGGCGTTCAGACCCGTCCCGACGGCGGTGCCCCCGATGCCGAGGTCGCGCAGTGCATCGGCCGCGCGGGCCACGCGGTCCGCGCCGCGCTCGATCGTGTGCCCGTAGGCGGCGAACTCCTGACCCAGCCGAATCGGCGTCGCGTCCTGCAGGTGAGTGCGCCCGGACTTGAGGATGGTGTCGAACGCCTTGCCCTTGGTCAGGAAGGCCCGCCCCAGCCGGCCCAGGGCGTCGAGCAGGGCGGGCAGGTCCGACAGCGCCGCCAGCCGGATGGCGGTGGGGATCACGTCGTTGGTGGACTGGGCCATGTTGACGTGGTCGTTCGGATGCACCGGTTTGTATTCCCCACGCTTGCCGCCCAGGAGCTCGTTCGCGCGGTTGGCGAGGACCTCGTTACAGTTCATGTTGTGCGACGTCCCCGCCCCCGCCTGGTAGGGATCCACGACGAAGTGATGGCGATGCTCGCCGGCCAGGATCTCGTCCGCCGCCCGCACGATCGCGTCGGCGAGCTTCGGGTCGAGACGCCCGGTCTGCTTGTGGGTGAGGGCGGCGGCCTTCTTGATCCAGACCACGGCGTTCACGAACGGCGGGAGTGGAAGAAGCTGGGAGATGGGGAAATTCTGGCGGGCCCGCTCGGTCTGAATCCCGTAGAGCGCGTCGGCGGGAACGGGCAGCTCGCCCAGGGGATCACGCTCGATGCGGGTCGCGCTCATCGCCTCCGTCCGTTCGGTCACGGCGCCGTCGGTCTCGAACCAGGAATCGCCCATGGATACCCAGGATCTGCTGCAGCACCTGCCCGACCAGGCCCGGTTCTCGGGCACCAAGATGACCAAGCTGGACTGCTTCCGCTCGGACCGGCTCTTGGTCGGCCTGAATTGCTTCGAGCCGGGACAGGAACAGAAGGTGCACACGCACGCTGGAGCCGACAAATTCTATTTGGTTGTGTCGGGAAAGGCGAGGCTCATCCTGGGTGCGGGTGTCAGGGAAGCGGGGCCGG
>WNFU01010383.1_pt1 | contig 11189 bp, 6 predicted proteins | sample 5400121 | NCBI WGS metagenome assembly WNFU01 (sample SAMN13153360, study PRJNA577476) | soil metagenome | isolation source: 100 cm soil or saprolite under grassland replicate 1 | place: USA:California | collected 2016-06-15
GATCCAGGCAGGTGTAGGAGAAGTCCCCCCAACGGCGTCCTTCCGAACTGCCCGGGTCGGATGGCGGATTGTAGGCACTCGAACTGGCCGTGTAGCTCAACGGCGCGCGCATCGTGCCGAGCGAATCACCGGCCAGACGCCCTGCCGTTCCCGCGTTGATGCGTTCGTTGGCGCCCGCGACGCTGAATCCCAGGGCTGCATGACCCTGTCCGGACACCATGATCGTGCCCATCCAATAGTGGCGTTGGTCCGCCGTATTGCCTGCCGAAGGTTCGTAAAACGTTCCCGCCTGAAAAACGCTTGGTGTCTGACCGCTGGCAATGCCTTGTAATTCGTACCAGCGAACGGCGTTGCGCGTCCTGGTGCCGCTCGTCGAGCCCGTGTTGTTCACGGCGATATTCTGCGACGTCCAGAGCCGGCCGTTGCGCGCGCAAGCAGCTATCAGTCGATGATCCAGTCCGTCGAGATTCCCGGCGCTTCCTCCGGTGTTGCCCAGATGGGGAACCGTCAAGGGCAGCGACATCGCCGGCGTGGTCACGGTGATGTTGCCCGAAATAGATGGTGTCCCGCCGGGATTCGCAATGCGCCGCACGTGCACTCGGCCGAGAATCGAAGCATCAACGCCAAGGACGTATCCTTCCGTCGCACTGGGATCGAAATTATCGACTCCCTGCGGCGTATACGGGCCGGTGTAGATCCCGCGCACCTTCTCGATCAGGTTGCGAAATGCGCTGACCAAAATCGGACCGCCGCTCAAGAGAGAGCTCTTCCGCACCACGAACACCGTGGTGTTGCTGAACGATGTCCGTTGACCGCGGCTGCCAAAAATGTTGAGGCCGATATAAAGGGCGTTCGCATCAATGCCCAGGGTGGGATAATCGGCGAATTTTCCCGTATCCCCGGCGGGGCTGACCAGGTCGTGCTGAAAATAATAAAAAGTCCAGACCGTCTGGCGCGTGATGACACCGCCGTCGCTGACTGCAATCAGGACGCGATTGGGCAACGTCCCGGCGGCGCCCGGCACGTCGATGATGATCACAAACCACCGACCGGAGAGCCGATCAAAGCGTACCCGCGGATCGCTCGTGAAATTATTCGCCACCGGCGGCGTCATCGCCGAGCTAAAAAAGGCGTCCATGGTCGCGTCGAGCATACCATCGGCGCCTCCGGTCGTTTTGTCGAAGGTACGGATGCGGCCATTGATCGCGACGACGAACTGCCGCGGTCCCGCGGCACCCATTGAATCGGGCGGGAACGCGCCCGTGTCCAAGAGCGTTGCGCCGGTGAAACTGACTCCCAGCGTCTGAGCCGGTACCGAAGTGGGTCCGGACGGCGTGGGTCCGCTCTTCGCCAGCCGGGGGCTGGGGGGCAATTTCACGGCGTCTGGAGAATCGAGGTTTTGAACAACGCCGGTGAAATCCGGCCGCCGTCGCGGCTTCGATCGTGGTTGCTTCAATTCATCCGATTCTCGCTCGCGCGTCATGATTTCCTCGCTGCACTCGGTAAAGCCCATCCCGCCCGTCCACGGTATTCCCACGACATATTCATCCGATCCAGACTGGGCGGCGGGTTGAGACCAGGCACAAATCCAATAGAGAAAAACGAGAAAGGAGGAGAAACTTCTTTGCTGGGCGGCAGTCTGCCGTATCCGGCTTGGCGGTTTCATTCGTAGCGTGCTGGTGCGGGACACTAGCCCCATGCAAACCGGTTGACCATCAAATTTGAGCTCCCGCACATCGTGCCTGGCCGGTCAAACTGGAAAACCGGCGATCCGGGCCCTCCACGGACGACGAACCCTTGTCCCATAGTACGTGTTTACCGTGCCACAACAAATGTAGCGGCAGCCATCCTGGCTGCTGTCCAGGGCGGCATCTTGCCGCCCGGAACCGGCCTGCGAAATCGGCCACCCGTTCTGCCACTCTTCGCCTCATCCGCCGGGCAGGATACCCGGCTCTGCGGCAGGCAAGATGCCTTCCGCTACGGTAAACAGATACGTCCCATAGAGGACAAAGATTCGTCGTCCGTCCTAGCACCTTAGCGAAATACCAGGCGGGACGGCTACACGCTCCAGCCCGACCGGTACTCCCGGCGGAGAAAGCGATCTGCTTCGGGCGCGTTGCGGATTTTCAAGTTCGCACCGTCCCATTCGATTTTTTTTCCTGCGCGCAAAGCGACGTTGCCCAGCAGCACCAGTTCGGTCAGAGGTCCGGCGTAATCGAAATTGGAGAACGCGACCGAACTGCCGTGGCAGGCATCAATCCATTCTTTGTAATGACCTGGCGAACGCGGGATCTTCTGCGGCGGCGGCTTAAAGTCCTTCCATTCGGAGGTCGGCAACAACTCCGGCACGCGACCGGCAAGGAACAATTTGCCTTTCTCGCCGACGAACAGCGAGCCGCTCTCCGGAAACTTTTGATCGGCGGAAAGCTCCGCCAGTTCCCGCGGCGGCAGCTTGCCGCCGTCGTACCAGATCAGTTTGACGGGAGGGAGCTTGCCGCGCTCGGCGAACTGATAGCGAACGATCGACCAACTTGGGGCCGTCTCGCTGTTGAGCGGCGCGGACTCGGCCTCGACGGTTTCCGGCTGCCCGAGTTCGAGCGCCCAGAATGCGGCATCGATGATGTGGCAGCCCATGTCGCCGAGCGCGCCCGTCCCGAAATCCCACCAGCCGCGCCATTTGAACGGGTGATAGGCGGGATGATACGGTCGCTCCGGGGCCGTGCCGATCCAGAGTTCCCAATCGAGATGTCGAGGCACTGGGGGAGTGCCTTTCGGGCGGTCGAGGCCCTGCGGCCAGATCGGGCGATTCGTCCAGGCGTGGACTTCGCGCACTGGGCCGATAACGCCGGCCTGCACCCACTCGACGGCGGAGCGCAGCCCGTTGCTGGCGTGTCCTCCATTGCCCATCTGAGTGGCGACCTTGTGTTTGCGCGCGGCGAGGGCGAGCTGGCGCGCCTCGTAGAGGTCGTGCGTCAGCGGTTTCTCGCAATAGACGTGTTTGCCGAGCTTGATCGCCGCCAGCGCCGCGACGGCGTGCATGTGGTCCGGAATCGTGACCACGACCGCCTCAATGTCCTTTTGCTCGAGCAGCTTTCTGAAGTCGCGGTATTTCCTTGCGCCGGGATGCTTCTGCGCGGCGGTATTGAGGAAATTCTCATCGATGTCGCACAGGGCGACGACATTCTGCTCGGCGAGGTTCTTGAGGTTTTCGGCTCCTTTGTTTCCGACGCCGATAAAAGCGACGTTGAGTTTGTCACCGACCGAGCCCGCGCGCAGGATGAACGGGCCGGTCAGCGAAGCGGACCCGGCGGCGACGGCCGTGGAATAAAGAAAACGACGACGGGTGATGACAGGCTTGGGCGTCATACTTTCACTTCCCGTTGGCCCTTCCCTTGGACCCTCAATGACTGCACCCGCACCCGTGCCCGCACGAGCCATGATCGAAATCCTCGGGCTGCGGCATGCGTCCGAGCTCGAATGTTTTGGCGACGTATTGGTTGAGGGACTCCTGCAGGGTTTGAACCATCTGCTGGGCGTCGAGGAAGCCCTGCGCCACCGGGTTGCTCAGAAACGCCTCCCGCCTTTGCTCGAAGTCAGTGATCTCCTGCATGTCCAGCATCATGCCGCTGGACTGTTTGTGCTGCAGGATTGCGCTCCGCTCACTCAGTTCACGGTACTGTTCCTTGGCCTTTTCGTCGGCCAGGAACACATCGATCTGTTGCCGCAACACTTGAAAGTCGGGTTGATCGAGGATGGTCTGGCAAAGTTCTCGGGTCTTCTGTGCGACCGCGCCGTTTTGGAAATCGGTTAACATGGAGCAACTCTGAACTGCCTCCGCGTCCCTGTCGAGCGTCGGCTTGAGCCCGCGTGGATCGGGCGCATCTCGAAGTTGTTGGTCGCTTTCGGAGAAGGCTTCGAGCCGTGGACATGACGGACAAATCGGCTCCGGCTACTCTACACCAGCAACTCTTTCACGACGTTGCCATGTATGTCCGTGAGCCGGTAATCACGGCCCTGGAAGCGGAAGATGAGCTTCTCGTGATCGATGCCGAGGCAATGCAGGATGGTGGCGTTCTGGTCGTGTATGTGGACCGGATTCTCGACGACATTATAGCAAAAGTCGTCGGTCTCGCCATAGGTGATGCCCCCCTTGATCCCGCCGCCGGCCATCCAAATGCAGAAGTTTCGGCCGTGATGGTCGCGGCCGTAGTTGTTCGGTTCGATCTTGCCCTGGCTGTAAACCGTGCGGCCGAACTCGCCGCCCCAAATGACCAGCGTGTCGTCCAACATGCCGCGGGCCTTGAGATCCTTGACCAGCGCCGCACTGGGCTGGTCGGTGTCCTTCACCTGCTCGCGGATCCGGTTCGGCAGGTTGCCGTGCTGGTCCCAGCCGCGGTGATAAAGTTGGATAAACCGCACGTCGCGTTCGGCCATGCGCCGGGCCAGGAGGCAGTTGTAGGCAAACGTGCCCGGCTTCCTCACGTCGGGACCATACAGGTCGAGCACGTGTTCCGGTTCCTTGGACAGGTCCACCAGGTCCGGCACCGAGGTTTGCATGCGGAACGCCATTTCATACTGGGCGATGCGGGTGTTGATCTCCGGATCGCCCACCGCTTCGTACTGCCTCCCATTCAAACGGGCAATGCCATCGAGCATCCGGCGGCGCATGGCGCCGCTGACGCCGGGAGGGTTCGACAAGTACAGAACCGGATCGCCGGTGCCGCGGAACTGCACGCCCTGATGTTCGGAGGGCAGGAAACCGGAACTCCAAAGCCGCGTGTAGAGCGGCTGGTCGCTTTCCTTGCCGCTGGAGATCATGACGATGAAGGCGGGCAGGCTCTGGCTTTCGGCGCCCAGTCCATAGCTCAGCCACGCGCCCACGCACGGCCGGCCCGGCTGCTGAAAACCCGTCTGGATGAAAGTGATCGCCGGGTCGTGGTTGATCGCTTCCGTATTGACGGTTTTGATGATCGCGATGTCGTCCACGATGCCTGCAATGTGCGGCAACAGCTCGCTCACCCACGCGCCGCATCTGCCGCGTTGCGCAAATTTGAAGATCGGCCTCACGACCGGAAACGACTTCTGTCCCGATGTCATCGTCGTGATGCGCTGGCCCATGCGGACCGAGTCCGGCAACTCGGTGTTATGAAGTTTTTCCAGCGCCGGTTTGTAATCGAACAATTCCATCTGGGCCGGGCCGCCGGCCATGAACAGGTAGATCACCCGTTTGGCTTTGGGCCCGAAATGCGGCTTGCCCAGCACCCCGCGACCAGACGCCTCTTCGGTTGCCCAGGCGGACAAAAGTCCGGGATCGAGGAGCGAGCCGAGGGCGGCGGCGCCGAGCCCGACGGCGGCGCGCCCGAAGAAATGCCGCCGGGTCATTGACAATGCGTGTTCACGTAAAGGATTCATAATTCAAAGTTCAAAGTTCAACGCTCAAAGTTCAACGCTCAAAATAAGATCCAAGATCCATTCGGCTTTTCATCCCTTGGTAACCGTTTCGTCGAGGTTCAAAATCATGCTTGCAATCGTCGTCCAGGCGGCCAGCTCACGTCGGTCAAGTTCGGCCTTTGCCTTGAAGGCGCCCACGGAAAGGAGCCTTTCCGCGGCGGTCTGGTCGTTGGCGAAATCGGCGAGTTGCTGCGCCAGCACCTCCCGAAGCACTTTCATCTCCGCCGTGCTGGGCTTGCGCGCAGTGGCGCAGCGAAAGGCGTAGGCGATCCGGCTTTCCGCCGATTCGCCGCCTTCGAGCAGAATGCGCTCCGCGAACGCGTGCGAGGCCTCGACAAATTGCGGGTCGTTGAGCAGCGCCAGAGCCTGGAGCGGCGTGTTCGTGCGTGGCCGGCGGGCGATGCAATACTCCCGCGTGGGCGCGTCGAAGATGAGCATGTTCGGCGGCGGGCTTTGGCGTTTCCAATATGTGTAGAGGCTGCGCCGATAATTCCCTTCCCCGACGTCCGGCACGTATTTCTGAGAGTTGTTGAACGAAACGGCTTCCCACAGACCCGGCGGTTCATATGGCCTCACGCTGCGACCCCCTTGCTTTTCGACGAGCAGGCCGCTGACGAACAGCACCGAGTCGCGAATCACCTCGCCATCCGCCCGGAAGCGCGGCCCGCGCGCCAGCAGCCGATTCTCCGGATCCCTCGCCCGGAGCTGGGGAGAGGCCTGAGAGGACTGCCGGTAGGTTGCCGAGGTCAGGATCAGGCGCTGGACGTGTTTTACGTCCCAGCCGCTGCGAACCAGTTCAGTCGCCAGCCAGTCGAGCAATTCCGGGTGCGACGGCGCCTCGCCCTGCACCCCGAAGTCCTCCGCCGTCTTCACCAGTCCCACCCCAAAAAACTGTTGCCAGAGCCGATTAACCGTCACCCGCGCGGTCAGCGGGTGTGCCGGGTCCACCAGCCATTTCGCCAGCCCGAGCCGGTTCCGCGGCGCGTCTGGCGGGAACGGCGTGAGGATCGCGGGTACGCCCGGTTCGACCCGATCGCCGGGTTTGTCGTAATCACCGCGCATCAGCAACATCGTGTCCCGCGGCTTATCGAGTTCCTTGGCAATTATCGTGGTTGGAATCTCGCGGTCCAACGCCGCCTCCTCTTCGCGCCACGTTTCAACTTTCTCGATCAACTCCTTGAACTCCGCGGAGAACTGGCGGCGATATGCAGGTCGCACGCGCTCTGCCCAGTCACCGGCCGGTTGGCCGGACGCGGACAGGATGGCCGCAATCTCTCGCGTCAGCGTCTCCGTGTCGGAAAAGGTCTTGTTAAATGCGAAATATTTTGCGCCCTGATGATTCACCACTTTGACCAGAATCCGGTTTTCGCCCTGCTTCAAGTCCACCGTGACTTTCGATGACACACCTTTGTCCTGCTCGGCGTCATCGCGTTCGAGCACAAGCTGCTCGTTTACCCATAGCTTGAACAGATCATCGGCGCGCAGGCTTAACTCGACCTTCGCCGGACCAGCTAGCTGAATCGTCCGATACAGATAAAAAACGCCGTGCACGCCGTGCAGTTCGTTGACGAAGAGATGCGTTTTGCCGTCGGCCAGATCACCGCGTTCCTTCCAGCGAATTTCCTCGCGCACGCCGGGGAAAGCTTTCTCTAGATCGATCTCCTTCTCCGGGGCATAAACTTTGTCCAGGCCAGACTTCAAGCCTTCGCTCTTGAACGGCCCGATCACCTGCCACTTGGCGAACCGCGGCGGGTTCAATTGGCGCGCCAACTCCTCGCCCCGCCCCGCGCCGATGCGGAAATGCCCGATGGCACGCCGGTCTTTCGATGCCTCGAACCGCAGGCGGACGAGCAACTCGGCATCGGAAGTGACTTTTACGGGTTCGTCCAACACAAACAGGGCCGTGCGCGGCTCGGCAGCCAGCTTTGCGTCCGCCACCCAACCGCTGTCCGTGTTGCCATCCACGGCGCGGTCCAGCCGGTTGTCGCCCTCGGCGGCATCCGCTATTGCCAGCGCGAATTTAAGTTTTTTCGGCTCGGGCGGCTTGCCATCCTCGTCCGCACCCGGCGTGATCAATTCGGCCTGAAACTCGGAGAGTTGGAACTTGCCGTCTTCTGCGCGTGAGGCGCCCTCTTTTGGCAGCGAGGTGTGCGGCAAGGTCTCCAGCCGCAAGGCGGCGAGCTGGCCTGCGCCCGGTTTGAACGTCAATTCGTAAACGTCCTGCTCCGGATTCGCGCCGGTCGCAAGCACCGACTGATCCTCGAGCAATCGCAACTCGGCGCCGTTTGTGGCGGTGGACTTCAGAGACGTCGGGTCCAGAATCGTCCAACCCGCTCTTAATTTCTCGTGCCATCGGTTCACCCAGGTGGCCTGGGCCTGGTCGAGTTCCGGCACCGGCGCGTCGATCTTCGCCTGGCCTTCATTAATATGATTTTTCAAAGCATCCATCCGCGAGCGCTGCTCGTCGGACGGCAGCTTTAGGAATGGGTCCGGGTTCGGTTTGTTCCCGTCCATCACCGGCTCGTCGAGGCTGTTGAAGAAAGCGTACATGCCGTAATACTCCTTCTGCGCGATCGGATCATATTTGTGCGTGTGGCAACGGGCGCAGACCAGCGTCAGCCCCAGCCAGATCGTGCTCGTGGTCTCGACACGGTCGAAGGCGTATTTGGACGCGTATTCGGCTTCGATCACACCTCCCTCGCCGGTGCTCATATTGCAGCGGACGTAGCCGGAACCGATCTTCTCTTCGCGCGTCGGATTGGGAAGGAGGTCGCCCGCCAATTGCTCGACGGTAAACTGGTCAAACGGTTTGTTGGCGTTGAAGGCGTTGATCACCCAGTCGCGATAGGCCCAGATGTCGCGCTGCGAGTCGATATGGTACCCGTGCGAATCCGCATAGCGTGCGCCGTCGAGCCAGTACTTGGCCATGTGCTCGCCGTAGCGAGGCGAGTCCAGCAGCCGGTCAACGAGCTTCTCGTAGGCTTGCGGACTCTTGTCAGCGAGGAATGCGTCCACCTCCTCGACCGTGGGCGGCAAGCCCGTCAGATCCAGGGAGGCGCGGCGAATGCGTGTGGTTTCGTCCGCGTCCTTCGCCGGGGACAGCTTCTCCTTCTCCAGGCGGGCCGCAACGAAGCTGTCGATCTCGTTCCGGACCCAGCGTTTGTTCTTCACTTCGGGGACCGGTGGGCGTTGGGGTGTCTTGAAGGCCCAATGTTCCTGCCACTGCGCGCCTTCCGCGATCCACCTCCGCAGCTTTTCAATTTGGGCCGGAGTCAATTTCTTGCCGCTTTTCGGCGGCGGCATCACGTCGTCTTCATCTTTGGACATGATCCGCGCCAGGAGAGTGCTGTGGGTCGGATCGCCGGGTACAATCGCCACGTCACCCGATTTTGCGGGTTTGAACGCGTCCTCTTTCACGTCGAAACGCAACTTCGCCTTGCGTGCCTTTTCGTCGGGACCGTGGCAGGCAAAACAGTTCTCCGAGAGAATCGCCCGGATGTCGCGGTTGAAATCGACGGTGCCCTTGACCCCGCCTTTGCCGGGCGATTTTTCCCCTCCCAACATCGCCAGGCCGGACGAAAGAATCAGCGGTGCAATCCACCCCAAGATCGGATGACGGGCTGAGAAAGAAAACTTCATGGTGCGCTTGTTGCAATCCATTTTATACCACACGCCGCCGATGCGTGAAAGGCATTTTGAAAGAATGATTGGACGCCGGCCCGCACGGCGATATTTGAGAATTGACTGCCGTCGAAATGTGAACCAGCCCGTGAGTCGGGCAAAAAGTTGTTCCGTACGGAACAACTTTTTGTCACCTTCGATCGAGCTGCTGCGGCAGGATTTTGGCCAGCCGCTTCCGTGCCTCCCACGCCTTCCTGCCGAGATAATCTGCCGGGAGCAGGCTCAAGGGCAGCAACGGGTCGTTCTCGATCACCTCGAACCACGCGGCGCGTTCCCGCCTGGACCACTGCTCGAATTCGCGAGGCGACAACGGACCCTCTGCCGCCTTGCGAGAAAACTGCTCCAGAGTCTCCAGGTATCCACGGTAGAGATGGTTGACGCGGTCGAACTGCCACGCGCCCTGCACGATGGCGGCGCTCGATTCGCCACCGCACGGCCGTGCCTCCAGCAGGATCAGAGATTCCACGTCCTCCGCGAATTCCTGCAGGACCCTCGCCATCGGTTCGAGCGGATCGGGCGTGATCCACACGCTGTTCTGCAAATATCCGAAATATTCCTGCTGCAAGAATCGTCGCAACCGGACCCGCAACTTGTTCTTCGTTTCCGGTAAATCAAAAATCACGAGCCGCCATTGACCATCCCAGTCGCGCTTCCAGCGGATCTCAGGATCGCGTCCTCGCAGCGCGGCCAAGCGGCCCGTATCCGTAAGTTTGTAGATCTTTTGCTCTAACGTGTCGCCACGACTCTCGATCAACTCCTTTCCCTCCAGGCGCTGGATCTGACGGAGCAAACCTTGGCGCGATGCCCAGCCTTCGAAGGTGTCAGTCAGATTCCGGAAGGTCGGTCGACTCATGCAGTCAGCCAGCCAGAGCAACTGATAGAGCCACTCTTCGGTCTTTCGGTTCATGCGCTGAGGATCGTCCGAAAGGCGGTGCGGGCAAGACAAAAGTTTGTTCCGTACGGAACAAACTTTTGTCTTGCAACCGGCGATTTTGCTCCAGCCGTCTCTCGGACTGGTCGCTGGCCACGTCAACACGAGGTTTCCGCCCCCGATTTGAACGTCCAACCGCGGCGGTTGGAGGCTGTAAAACCGGATCTTCTCGATTTGCAGCGTGGCATTGGTCGAAGTGCCGCCCATCAGGCCGAAGAACAGTTCATTGGTCATGCCCGCCCCACGGTGACAAATCAATCAAACGGCTTGCCGAGATGGTGTTCGTCGGGATGTATTTCGCCTGGAGTGAAAACAGGTTTATGTCCCCGATTCCACACGAGCCCGTCGTCCACAGGATCACCCACCACAATAAAATCAAAGGCCATCCCAGTCGCGTTGGCTGGAATTTGAAGCGGCGCCCAGGCCATTGCTGCAGTGCTGGTCGGGCTGTCAGGACCGTGTTTTCTGCGCGGCCCCGGTGAACCGGTCGGCACCTGCGGAACCGACGTCGGCGACGGACTGGTTCTTAGCGTCAGACGCAACACCGCTGAATCAAACAGATTCACCAGCGTCTGGCTGCCCCGCGCCGCGACGGTGCCGACATAATTGAAGCCCTGTGAAATCAACTTATAGAGTGCTTTCTGTAGCGCGATGTTTACAGTCTTCGGTTGGTAAAGCCCGACCAACGACACATAATTGTCCGCCCACGCCGACTGGAGAGGCATCGCTGGCTTCCAATCTTGCAAAGCGCGGCAGGTTAATGGCGATGTTTGCCGCGCTGGATGCCGGCGTATCGCTGTTGTTGTAGCCAGATGCCGCCGTGGTTTGGCCAACTGGCGATCTCGCATTCAGGAAAATTTGTGTGCCCAGCGGCACGTTCGAGCAACGCACCACGACCGGCACGGGATTCGGCTGACTGGCTGGAAGGACTGCCGCAGGATTGTTGTATGCGGAAGACGGATTGGCTCCCACGGACAAGCCGCCAATGGTCTCAATCGCCAACCCCGTTGGCAGAGATTTTCACGGGCAAGATAATTTGACAATTTTGGGAGTTGGCCCGTCTGGCCGATCATTTAAAGCGGAAGTCGATTTTGAAATTGTAGAGCCAGGGAATTTCGGGACGGAC
>WNFU01013476.1_pt1 | contig 11189 bp, 11 predicted proteins | sample 5400121 | NCBI WGS metagenome assembly WNFU01 (sample SAMN13153360, study PRJNA577476) | soil metagenome | isolation source: 100 cm soil or saprolite under grassland replicate 1 | place: USA:California | collected 2016-06-15
ACTGGAAGCTGACCCTGATCGCCCTGTGCGTCTGCCCGGCTCTGTTCGCGGTCATCGCGCGGCTCAATTCCCGCATCAGTCACATGGCGAGCGACGTCAGGCGGCGCGAGAGCGAGGTCTATTCCGTCGTGCAGCAGACGATGTCCATGATGCGGGTCATCCAGGCATTCACGCGGGAAAAGGACGAGCACCGGCGGTTCATGGACGTGAGCCAGCGAAGTCTCGACTCGGGCCTGCGGCTCTACACCCTGCAGACGATCTACTCCGGGGTGGTGAACGTCATCATTGCCCTCGGTACGGCGGCCGTGGTGTGGGTGGGCGCGCGCCACGTCCTCGATGGATCATTGAGCATCGGCGCGCTCGTGATCTTCGTCTCCTACCTGGCATCGCTCTACAGCCCGATCAACAGCATGTTCCAGACCTACGGGCTCGCCCAGGGATCCCGGGCCGCCGTGCAGCGCGTGTTCGACGTGCTGGACGTGGAGCGGGACGTCAAGGACAACCACCGAGAGATCCCGGCGAAGAGCACGCGGGGCGAGGTGTCCTGGGAAGACGTCTGCTTCGGCTATGTGTCGGGCCACCCCGTGCTGAGCGGCGTGTCCCTCCGCGCGCGCCCGGGCCAGAAGGTGGCCATCGTCGGCCCGACGGGCGCCGGCAAATCCACGCTCTTGAGCCTCCTCCCACGCTTCTATGATCCGTGGGCGGGCCGCGTGCTCGTGGACGGCGTCGACGCTCGAGAGTATCGGCTCAGCTCACTCCGGCGGCAGATCGCCATGGTGCTTCAGCCGCCGCTGGTGTTCAGTGCGACCCTGCGCGACAACATCGCCTTCGGCCGGTCGGACGCGGGTCACGACGAGATCGTGACGGCCGCCCGTCTCGCTGGCCTCGACGATATGATCGCGCAGCTCCCGAACGGCTATGACACCGTGGTCGGGGAACAGGGCGTCACCATGTCGGAGGGGGAAAAGCAGCGCCTCACCATCGCCCGAGCCATCCTGAGGGATTCACCCATCCTCATCCTCGACGAGCCGACGTCCGCGCTGGACTCCGAGACGGAGGCGCTCATCATGCAGGGACTCGAGCGCCTGACGGCGGGGCGCACCACGTTCATCATCGCCCACCGGCTGGCCACCGTCCGGAAGGCGGACCTGATCGTCGTGCTGCGCGACGGCCGCGTCGTCGAGCAGGGGAACTTCGACGCCCTCATGGAAGCCCGCGGCGCCTTCGCATCGCTCTACCGGTTACAGGCCGGCTTTCGGGAGGAGGACGACCCCCTTGCCGCGCCCTAAGCGGATCCTCGTCCTTCATCTGGCGGGCCAGTACCCGCTGGGCGGCATCGGCTGGCAGGCCGTCCACTACGTGATCGGGCTCGCCCGCCTCGGCCACGACGTCTACTACGTGGAGGATTCCGCCGCGACTCCCTATGACCCGAGGGTGAGCAGTCTGGTCGGAGACTGTGCCTATGGCGTCGAATTCCTTCGGCGGACCATGGAGCGGTTCGGGCTCGGCGACCGATGGGCGTACAAGGACCTGGTCCACGACCAGTGCTACGGGCTCGAGCGTGGGCGACTCGACCGGCTCTATCGCGAAGCCGATGCCCTCGTCAATGTGTGCGGCTCCACGCGCCTGCGTGAGGAGCACATGGCCTGTCCGATCCGCATCTACGTACAGACCGATCCCGTCTTCGAGCAGATTCGCGTCGTGGAGAACCACGAGCAAACCCTGGAGCTTCTGACCGCCCACACGCATCATTTCACGTACGGCGAGAACCTAGGCCAGCCGGACTGCCCCATCCCGCTTCAGAAATTCGACTGGCGGCCGACCCGGCCCCCGGTCGTGCTCGATTTGTGGAAGCCGGACTTCGATCCCGCGGCCGACCGGTTCTCCACCGTCGGCACCTGGGAGAACGTGGACAAGGATGTCCGATTCGAGGGACAGACCTACTACTGGTCCAAGCACGTCAACTTCCTGCGCGTCCTCGACCTGCCGCGACTGACCGCGCAGCCGCTCGAGCTGGCGCTCGAGACCGTCGACGGGCGGACGCGGGCGTTGCTCCTGGCGCGGGGCTGGCACCTGGCGGATGCCTACGAGAAATCGCGTGACATGGACACCTATCGCCGACACATCTACGCCTCCCGGGGGGAGTTCACGGTGGCGAAGGACCTGGTTGCCCGCACACGCTGCGGGTGGTTCAGCGACCGCAGCGTGTGCTATCTCGCCGCGGGTAAACCGGTGGTGACGCAGGAAACCGGGTTCAGCACGTACGTTCCTACGGGCCGCGGGCTCTTCGCCTTCCACACGCCCGAGGAGGCGGCGGCGGCCCTCGCGGAGATCAACCGCGACTACGCCCTCCACTGCCGGGCCGCCCGCGAGGTGGCCGTGGGTTCCTTCGACTCGGACAAGGTGCTCGGAGAGCTCTGTCGCGAGGCGGGACTGTGACCGGCAGCGGCCTCCATCCGACCAGGGTCTGTCTGCCGAAGATCAGTGCGCTCCGATCCATCACCGGGACCTCGCGGCTCATGAAGCCATAGCGGCTGCGCGCGACCTCTTCGGATTGTCCGTATCGATCGGTCATCATCTGCTTCATCACCTCGCTTCCGTCACGACTTGGGAAACCCATGGGCGAGCCCCGGATTCTCCGGCGAGAGATGGTCCATCTGGAGCAGGGCGTGATCCTGCTTTCCCTGCGCCAAGGCGGGCGCCGGAGTCTGTAATCCTGAGTGCCGAGGCAGAGGTTGCTCCGCGGCCAGTTCGAAGGGCTGGCCGTAGCGTGGGACGGCCCGCGCTCAGGGCGGCGTCGTATTGATTCGGGAGGACCCGTGCGCGAGGGTCAGGATCGCCTCGGCGAATTCCCGCGGCGCTTCCTGGGGCAGGTTGTGGCCGACCACGGGGATGAGCCGCCGCTCATACGCGCCGGTGAAGAATCGCCGGTGAGCAAGCCCGAAGCGATGCCGGTAGGACTGAATCACCACCTCCACGAAATCCGGATTGTCGAAGGAGCGCGCGGTCCGGTCGTAGGTCGCGGGGTCGAACTTCCAGTGCGGAGACCAGAGTCGCCAGAGAAGCTTGCCGAATTCATAGCGATTCTCCGCGAGCCCGGCCCGGCCTCGCTCCCCATGGAAGTAGTACTGGTACCACAGGCGATGCTCGTGCTCGGGGGATTGCGGTTTCGACGAGCCGGCGATGTGCTGAATGTTGTAGCCGCACCCGGACACCAGCCCCCGCGCGCGATGGGGCCACAAGGCGGCCACCACGCACGCCGCGCGCCCGCCCCAATCGTAACCGGCGAGCACCGCGCTCGGGACGTGGAGCGCGTCCATGAGTGACAGGAGATCGTGCCCGAGCACCGCCTGCTGGCCGGAGCGCGGCGTGTCCGCGGAGAGAAATCGCGTAGGGCCATACCCGCGCAGATACGGCGTGATGACCCGACAACCTTCGGAGGCAAGGAGCGGCGCCACCTCGCCGTACGCATGAATGTCGTAGGGGAAGCCGTGAAGGAGCACGACGGGCGGGCCGCTCGTCGGGCCGATGTCTTCGTAGGCGACGGCGAGGACGCCCGCGTCTATGTGCCGGAGCATGACCTGAAGTGGACCATCGTGGCGAGCCCGAGCCCGGCCATCCCCAGACTCATCGAAGGCCGCCCCCTGCTCATCTGGACATCAGGATGCGTGACGGGGCGCGCAAGGATGAAGCTGCCGAATCGGTTCCGCAGCTCGCCGGAGTCGCGGAGGGTGGGCAGGAGGGTTCCCATGGCCGTGGTCGTGAATCAGAGGCCAGTGAGGACCGGCGCCCTCACGAACCCGATCTGCCAGAAAGCCCAGACGATGCACGCGGCGAGGCCGAGCGAGATCAACCAGCCCCCCGCCGCCAAGGCCATGGGCCGGCCTCTGATCTCGTCGAAGTCGATCTCGAATCCGGCGAGGAAGAAGAGAAAGGTCAGGCCGAGAAGTCCGAGGAAGCCGAGGACCCCTGTGCTGCTCGCTATCCCCAGGCCGTGTGGCCCCACGAGAATCCCCAGGAGGATTTCCACGACGACGATGGGAAGGCGAAGGCCGACGGGGAGCTCCGAGATGAGGGGCGCCGCCACCGCGATCACCGCGATGATGAGCAGCGATGACAGCTCGATGTTCAGACGGTTCCCCTCGGCCCTGTCGGCTCGGGTGTGCTCGTGACGCTCGAGATCGGCGAAGTGGTCCGATGCTAGGCGGGGGTTCCTCGTATGTCAATTGGTGAGCGTGGCGGGCTCACTCGGCGTGCGCGTGTACCTCGCGCACCGCGGTCATCACCTGGATGCGCAGCTCTGGCGTGGGGTTCGTCACCCCGTGATTCTCCCGAACGTGGGCCATGAACTGGGCGAAGAGACTTCGGATATCGGACCCATGCTCGACGTGGGCGCAGCCTGTGAAGATGTCCTCGCACCGCAGTTCCCTGGTCATCCTGCCAGATGGAACAGCAAGAGCCGAGCCATCATGGAATGATCCAGAAAATCAAAGAGTTGTCGATTTGCGGGCAACGATCGAGGACGCAAAAACGTCGATCGAGAGCCGACGATTGTCGTGCCGGCGAGGGATTCCCTAGCTGTGGTCGGACTGCACGACCCGATTGCCTCCAGAGCGCACGGCCTCTTGCAGTCGGGCGCGGGCCCGGGACAACAGCGAGACCTCGCTGTGGCCGTCGCCCGGAAACGAAACTTCACCCACGCTCAGGGTGATCTTCCGAGCGGCCCCGGCCGCGTCCCCTGGGAAGCGAACGTTGCCGATCTCGCTACGGAGTCGTTCAGTGACCTTGAGGGCGTTGCCGCTTGCCGTCTGCAACAACAGGACCCCGATGCTGTCACCGAGCCGTCCCACCACATCGGATGAGCGCACGAACTCGACGATCTTGCTCGCCACCCGCTTGCCCAGCACCTCGGCCGCGGGATCTTTCGGGCCCAGGTGATCGGGCTGGACGAGACAGAGCACGAAGAAGTCCCGGTAGCGGGTCGCGCGATTCGCCTCGAGTGACAGCAGTCGCCGGAACGTCTCCTCGTCGAGGACTTCGCCAGGCAAAAGCCCGTGCTTGAGCTCTGGATCGGGAGCCGTCATGACCTGGTCCCTCGTATCGTGGATGGAGGAGGGGTATCCTCCGCTGACAGCGTGACGTCTGGCCACGGGCCGGCTCTCATTCCCTGAGACTACCGATCGAAACCGGCGCGAATCATCGTCGATCGTCGCGTGCACGCAATCACCATTCCTGTCTCCCCGGAAGACGCCGCGAGCGCCTGGGAGAAGCCCAGGCGCCTGCGGAAGAGCTCACCACGAGTCCAGTTCGGAGCCGCTACACCCTAGCCCTCGCGCCGGCCCCGTCGGCGTCCGCGCTTCCAGGCCGCAGCCCCGCCAGACCAACGCCGAGGAGCACGAGGCTGGCCGGCTCGGGAACCGGAGGCGGGGGCACCACGCCGTCGATGACTGCCTGGTTCGCCACAATAGCGGGGACACCGGCGAGGGTGTCGAGGCCGTTGTCCCCGTACTGATCCACGACGTTTCCCTTGTCGAAGCCCGTAACGTATCCCAGGAAGAGGGTCAGCTCGCTGGACGTGAACGGGAAGGTGACGCCCTTGTCTATGGGATGACCGGTCCCGATCGGCCCTTGCTCGTAGATGAAGCCGACCGGTGGCTGGTTGGGAATCTGGATCAATGCAAGAGCCCATGCTCCTGCAAACTTGAGCCGAGTCATAGGAATGCTGTTCCTTTCGCGTCCATACGAGTGCGAAATCTTCAAGCCAATGGAAAAGCTGCAAGAATGTAGCCTTGATGGGGCAGCTACTATCTTCAGCTAGTTAGCGGGCTGGATAAGTCGATCTGTAAGAGAAATCGACAGCAATTTACGCAGCTTAATTCGTCTTCTTGCGTACCGCGTAGAAGACCTTGTCGTCCTGGTAAGCGACGATCCACAGATCCGATTCCCTCACTCCGGTGGAGGGGGACACATCCGCCACCAGATTCTTGACGAAGTCCGAGTTTCTCGGCACGAGGATCCAGTCGAACTGGTGGCGCCGGAAGGCGTCCATGTCGTTCATGACGTACATGGCCCGGTAGTCCGCCATCGGCTGGTAGTCGCTTCGCTCCCACAGGTGCATCCGTCCGTCGATGTACAGCTTCGCCGGTACCCCTCGGCCGATCAGGTACCCGCCCCAATCGTAGAAGGTGAACCCTCGGCCGACGGGCGGGTGCCGGAGGAGGAATTCGGTCAGGCCTTCGGAGCATTGCGGGCCGTACCAGCAGTAGGTCTGCATCGAGCTGTGCAGGAGATTGTAGTAGTCGCCCCGGCGCTCCCATACCGTGAAGCCGAATAGCGCGATCACCACCGCGAAGACCGCGCTCGTGCGGAGCATCCCCGCCACCCGGAAGCGGAGGTCTTTGATGACGGAGGCGAAGATCGGAAAGGTGAGGACGACGAACACGGCCACATGCCGCCGGGAGCTCACCGCCATGGAGAACGTCCCCACGGCAATGAGGAGGGCGGGGATGTCCGAGAGCGATCTCCGGGAAAAGAACCCGTAGGCCACGACCAGGGTATAGGCGAGGAACAGCATGCCGATGAGCTCGGAAAAATTCGGCGGCATCCACTCGATGACATAGGTGAGGTGCGGGTTTCCGAAATGCCTCCGTGCTTCCACGTACACGCCATACGTGAACGGATTGACGAGGGTCGCCGCGATGGAGGCAACGAACGAGCCCGCGAACATGAACCAGCGGCGCGGAAGCACAGCTCCTCGCGCCTGGGCATACACGAGATCCCACGCCACGTACACGCCGAAGACGACGAGGCCCAACAGAAAGGAGCCGTGGAAGTTCGCCCAGATACAGAAGAGGCCGGGGAGGACCCAAGCCGGCCAGTTCTTCCCGGTTCTCTGCCGGGCCAGGAGATCGCCGAGCAGGGCGAGAGCGAGGAGTCCGACGACCTGCGTCCGGAGCCCCTGCATGATGATGTCTTTGGTCAACGCCCCGTAGAACACGGCCACGACGGCCGCTTGCCAGTACGCAAGGTGGGCCCGCCGGATGCAGAGGTAGAAGGTCAGCACGGTGGCGAGGGCACCCGCAATCGACAAGCCGATGAATGAGAATCGCGTATACAGCACGTAGAGAAGGGGATCGAACAGCCAGGAATGATTCACCCACTCGTATCCCGGCATCGTCCACGAGTAGATGTCGTGGCGAAGGACTCGACCGTGGGTGAAGAAGTACTCGCCGTAGCGGTAGTGCCAGCCCCAGTCGTAGTCCGAATACGGGAACGCGGCATAGATCAGGAGGGCCGCGTAGACCAGGGCGGACGCCACGCGCTCCCACGGGGCCCCTGGCGCCGGCGCCCGCGACTCGCCCGCGGCCGCGCTCCGCTTCGTAGGGGTCAACGGCTGCACGGGCTCGCTGCCGTTCTTGCGTAGCTGGCGAGCCGCCTGGGCCCGGCCGCGGATCCGTCCCTGCACGGCCTGCTACGCCCGTCGGAACTTGAAATTGAAGCGCCGGATCTCGAACTGCTGGTTCGGGTTCGGCGTCCACTCGATGTACTTCTGGAGCCCATAGTCTTCGTAGGGCTGGATGACGGGGAGCCAGGGGAAGTTCTCGAGGAAGATGCGCGTCATCTGACTGTACGCGTCGCCGCGGAACTTCTCGTCCACGGAGAAGCGCGCGGCATTGCCGAGCTCGTCGAACTTGGCATCGCGCCAGTAGTCTTGCGGGCCGCCCGGACCGAGGAGGCGCCACATCATGCCGTCCGGGTCGCCGAGGGTGGAGGTCGGGTCGGACCAGAACACCCCCTTGAAGCTCTTCTCGCGATTCTTCTGGGCCCGTACGGAGAACTCGATCACTTCGATCTTGGCATTGACGCCCACATCCTTCCACATGGCCGCGATCGCCTCGGCCATGGGCTTGTCCTGCGCGACATAGGCGACGGTCGTCTCGATGAAGACCTCTTCGCCCTTGTACCCGGCTCTCTTCAGCCGCTCTTTGGCTTCGGCAGGGTTGTAGGCGAGGGCGGGCAGTCTCGCGTCGAAGTGATTGTCGCCCTTGGCGATGGGCCCGCTGGGAACCACCCCGCGTCCCTTCCAGAGCTCCTTGACGATCAGCTCGCGGTCGATGGCCAGGGAGAGCGCCTGCTTCACGAGCGGATTGTCGAGCGGCGGGCGCTTGCTGTTGACGCACAGGACGTAGAGCCCGGCATAGAGGGCGCCGGCCACCTTGGTGGGGGCATTGGCAGTCACCCGCCCGGCCTGGTCGGGGGGCAGCTGCGTGATCATGTCGGTCTCACCCTTCAGGAGGGCGGCGATGCGCGGCGCCGTCTCGGGGATGGAGCGGACAATCATCCTGTCGAAGTCGGGCTTGCCGCCCCAGTAGTCGGGATTGGCGTCGACGGTGAGCTTGTCGTCCTTGACCCAGGAGACGAAGCGAATGGGCCCGGTCCCCACGGGCTTGGCATTGAAGCCGTCATTGCCGACCGACTCGAGATATTTCTTGGGCACGATCTGGCCACCGTAGAAGGCGAGACGGGCGGCCAAGAGCGGATCCGGCTTCTTGGTGTGGATGACGAGGGTGAACGGATCAGGGGCCTCGATGCGGTCGATGGTCGTGAAGACGGTCGCGACCATGGTCTTGGCGTTCGGATCGTAGGTCCGCTCGAGGCTGAACTTCGCATCGGCCGCGGTGAACGGGTCGCCGTTGTGGAACTTCACCCCTTGGCGCAGCTTGAACGTCCACGTGGTCGGCGCCTGGAGCTTCACCTCCGCGGCGAGGCCGGGATAGAGCATGCCGTCGGCGTGCCGCGCGGTGAGGTTGTCGAAGATGTTGAAGCTCCAGCGGATGTCGTTCGAGGACGTGCTGAAGTGCGGATCGAACTTCGAGATGTCTCCGCCCTGGGCGACCACCAGCTCCCTCTTCTGCGTGGTCTGCGCCTGGGCCGAGCCCGGCATCGCGTGGGGCAGCGAGCTGGCAACGCTGACGGCCGCCGCACCTTTCAGCAACCCTCGTCGGGTGATCTTCATGAGATCGTCCTCCCTGCCGAAGATCCTATCGTAAAAAAAACGGGGCGACCAGTTGGCCGCCCCAGTGATTGTCGAGGCTTGGGCCCTACTTCGTGGGCCGTCGCGCCCTCCAGCCGAGCCCGGCCAGCCCTACCAGTCCCGCCCCCAAGAGAAGAAGGCTCGAGGGCTCGGGTGTCCGATGCAGGTTGGGAAGGCAGCTCAGAATGCACTGGGCTGTGATGTTGTCACCTTCTACCGTCCCGAAGGAGAAGAACGCGGAGTCGACGTAGATATCCGACGAGAGGCCCGCAATGGTGATCGTGAATGTCGTCGGACCGAACAGGAACGGATTGTGCGGACCATTACCGGCAATCGAAGAGTTTGCGGCCGTGTAGTGGAAGGCGTCGCCCGGATCCGGCCCGCCGATGATGGTGTGGGCGGGTGCATCGCCGCCAGCACAGAGATCGCAGAGCCTGTAGCCGCCGCTCACGTTGTTCTCGAGATTCCAGAGGGCCGCGACGGGGGCGCCTGGAAGGTTGAAGGTCTTGTCGGCGGCTATCGTGCGCTCGATCCCCTGACTCCCCGTGATCGATCCGTTGACCAGGAAGGGCAACCCGGTTGTGTTACTCGCAAGCGTGAATCCGAAATCGCTCAGGAGTTGGCCCTCAGCCTTCGGGTTGTTCTGCAGATTCGTCAGCGTGATCGTGAGCACGCCGCCCGTGGTCGACACGTCAGCCCTCGCCGAAACCGGATCACCGTCTTTGTCCGTGGCCCCCGCCGGGGTGGAATAGGACAAGATCAGCGCATGGGCAGCCGGCGCAAAGAGCAAGAGGAGCGCCAGCGCCAGCACGCCAATCAGCCCGCCCCTTCCGGTTCTCATCGCTGTGCCGCCTCCTTGACGTGGTGACCCAGGTCTTTACATTTGATACGGACAGGGCCAAATCGCGGCACGTTAGAGCAAGGGTGAGGCCAGATTCTCGATGGCAGTAAGAACGACAGGTTACGAAGGGTCACCTGGAGTCCAGAACTGAGGTCGTAAAAGAGTTCGACAGGCGCCCCTGACAATTTGGACCGGTCCGCAATCTTGCAGGGGCCCGGTGACGGCTCAGGGCGCCTTCCAGACTTGCTTGCCAGAGCCGTCATGGACGGACACGAACGAGGCACCGTCGTCGGAGACCGCTCCGACCAAGGCACGCGCCACACCGTTCTTGTCAAAGAAGGCGAATCCCCCGGTACCCTGACTCAGCACCTCGAAGACCACGCGAGGGGATTTGGGTGGACCGGTGGCGTCGACGGGAGACAGGTAGAGTCCGACGGTTTCCGGATTGAGGAGAAGGAGGCCCTTGATCTTGCCGGCCGCGTCGGTGACGGCAAGGTGGGCGCCCTGGCCTCGCCCGCCCGAGACGGCGAGACTCGCCCGTCCACCTTCGTGAGAGAGGCTGAGGCTCACCGCGGAGGGCGAGGCCCCGAGCCGGGCGCGAACCACTCCGCCGGCGTCCTTCACGACGAACTCTTGCGCCTCGACAATCTGAAGCGGCGGCCTCGCCTGGCCCATCACGCCGAAGGCAAGCAGCCCGAACAAGACGACCAGTCCCGATAGCTTGAGCCGGCGATTGCTCCGCTCGAGCTTCTCGAGCCGCAGCGACAGAACCGGGATCATGGACACATCCATCAGGATCTCCTCCTCAATCGGGAACACGACGGTTCATGCGGCCACCAGAGACCAGCGGCGGGGAGAGCGCCCGGAGGCTAACACCCGGTGTCGGAGGGGTCAAGGCCGTGCCGACCGAAACACCCAGGTTCGGTACAAGACGAAATTCCACGCCATGCTCGCGGACGTGGCGAGACCGAACGCCACCGTCTTGATGGCGGCGGCTTCCGTGAGAATGCCCGGGGCGATTGCCGCCACGCCAAGACGGGACAGCAATGCGTAGCCCAGTAGCCCGGGAACGGGCCAGACGCTCGAGAAGAACTGGGTGAGCGCGAGCTGGACACCCCAGGAGGCGGAGATGGTCGTGATGAGAAACCGGGCGATCTGGCCGGAACGACGGGCAGGACGGGCGGCGAACACCCAGCCCCGATTGAGGAGAAAGCTGACGGCCATGGCTACGCCGCCGGAGATGAGCTTGGCCATCCACACCCGTCCGAGGGGAACCGAGAAGATCCTGGTCAGCGACATGAACACCACGTAGTC
>WNFU01009232.1_pt1 | contig 11188 bp, 12 predicted proteins | sample 5400121 | NCBI WGS metagenome assembly WNFU01 (sample SAMN13153360, study PRJNA577476) | soil metagenome | isolation source: 100 cm soil or saprolite under grassland replicate 1 | place: USA:California | collected 2016-06-15
CAGCGAAGCCTTTCGTCGACCGCCGACGAGCCGGGCAGGCAGATCGCGATTCAGCGGGGCACAGAGGAGGTGTGGCTCTCGGTGACTGAGGCGGTCATGCGCGACCCGGTCGGCGCGGTATCCGGCCGCATCTTCGCCTTCCGCGACATCTCAGCTGATCGTCTCGTCGAAGAGATGAAGAGCGAGTTCGTCGCAACCGTGTCGCATGAGCTGCGCGGTCCGCTGACCTCGATCTACGGGTTCGCCGAGACGCTTTTGCGCGAGGACGTGCTCTTCGGCGAGGACGAGCGTCGTACCTTCCTCGGCTACATCGCCTCAGAGTCGGAACGCCTGACCGCGATCGTCGACGCGCTGCTGAACGTCGCGCGGCTCGACACGGGCGATCTGCAGGTCGATCTCGCGCCGACCGACGTCCGGTCAATCGTTTCCGAGGTCGTGGGCACCGTTCAGGAGCCGACGGCGAACGGGCATCGCTTCGTGCTAGACCTTCCGGAATCGCCGCTCGCGGCACAAGCCGACCGCGACAAGCTCCGTCAGATCCTTTCCGCCTTGATCGACAACGCCGTCAAATTCTCTCCGTATGGAGGCACCGTCACGGTCGCCGCGCGTCGCACCGCCGAGGCCGTCGAGGTGAGCATCGAGGACGAAGGGGTCGGCATCCCGCAGTCGGAGCAGGAGCGGATTTTCAGAAAGTTCTACCGCGGCGGCGACACGTCGTCCGGAACCGGCCTCGGCCTGTTCATCGCGCAGGGGCTCGTGTCGGCTATGGGAGGACGCATCTCCGTCCAGTCCGAGGAAGGGAAGGGCTCGCAGTTCACGTTCGATCTGCCGCTCGCCGCCGGAGCGGTGTCTCAGGAGGACCAGCCACGGGTATAGCGGCCGAAACCGACCGGGAGGGACCTGTGACGCGAGTGCTCGTGATCGACGACGAGGCTCCGATCCGGCTTCTGTGCCGGGTCAACCTCGAGGCCGAGGGCATGGAGGTGCTCGAGGCGAGCGACGGTCCCAAGGGGCTGGAGGCGGCGCGTCGTGAGAGGCCGGACGTGATCCTCCTCGACGTGATGATGCCTCAGCTCGACGGCTGGCGTGTGGCGGAGCAGTTGCTCGATGATCAGTCGACGCAAGACATTCCGATCATCTTCCTGACCGCGCGCGCCGAATTTCGCGACCGCGCGCGCGGGCTCGACATCGGCGGCGTCGACTACGTGACCAAGCCGTTCAATCCGCTCGAGCTCGCAGGGCTCGTACGCGATTTACTGGACAGGATCGAGCGCGGCGAGCGCGACGAACTTCGGCGCGAGAAGCTCGGCGAGCTGCGCGCTCTCATGGAGTCCGAGTAGTCGCCGTACACTTACGGTGACGGGACGTAGCTCAGCCTGGTAGAGCGCCCGCTTTGGGAGCGGGAGGTTCGCGAGTTCGAGTCTCGCCGTCCCGACTGAGTTTGTCGCAGCTTCCCGGCGGAAAACGCACGCGGAGTGACGAAAACGACGCAGACGACGACGGCGCGCACCACGACGGTCACCACGACGACGCCGTAGTCTTTCGCGCGCACGCGTGCGCGTTCGTGACCTGAACTGGATGCAGCTCGAGGCATACCTCGAGCGCGACGACCGGATCGTGCTGCCGCTCGGTTCGACATAACGGAACGGTCGAACCTGAACCGCCGGGATTCTCCCGGTGAATCCCCTGACTGCGGCGGCGAACGATGACGACGTCGACTTTCATCGCTCGATCGCGTCGCCCTCGAGGTGTACGCAGACGAAAGGAAGCCTCATCGTCGCACCGAGGTCTCGCGAAGTACCTCTGCGTAGAGATCGAGGCAGGAGGACGAGACGACGTCCCACGAGAACCTCGACCTCGCGAAGCGCAAGACTTCGTCGCGGAGCTCGGGACCGTGGTCGAGGTGTCTGAGGAGCGCCGCCGCCAGCCGCTCGGGATCCCTCGGGGGGACCAGAAACGACTCGTCCAGCGCGAGCTCCGGGAGCGAGCCCACGTCGGTGACGACCGTGGGAATACCCCTCGCCAGCGACTGCACTCCAACCCCGCTTTGACTGGCGTCGATGTAGGGCAGGGCGACCAGCGACGCACGGGCGAACATCCAGTCCTCCATCGCATCGGGCAAGTATCCGATCGAGGCCTCGATGCGTGGATCATCCGGCAATTTCCGCGCCTCCGGCCCTTTCCCGTACACGAGCAGCCTGACGTCGGGCCGCTGCCGCCAGATGATCTCCATCGCATCGAGGAGGACGTCCAAGCCCTTGTACTCCACGAGCCGGCCGTAGAGAAGGACGGCTCGGTCGAGCGGCGGCGGATCGGGCTCCTGGTGCGGCTCCGTGCCGTGCGGTATCACGGCGATCCGGTCGCGTGCGACCGACCGCGACATCACCTCCCGGAGCCGCGCGCCATGAACAACGACCCGGTCGGCCGACCGAAGCCACCCTCGCTCGACCGCCGCTGCCCATGGAGGGATCGTCGCGTCCCCGTAGTGACGTGCGGGATCGTGAACTGTCACGACAAGTCTGGACCGCCACGCGAGGGACAGGAGCCGAGGATCCGCGTTGTACTGGGCATGCACGATCTCCGGTCGCCAACGCCGCACCTGCCTGAACAATCCAGCCAGATCGGGGAGCGACCGGGCGGACGAGATTCGGCCGGGCAGGAGCAGGAGTTCGGCGCCGCTCTCCTGAACCGTCGCGAGCAAGCTCCGAAGCTCTTCCGACGATTCGCCGAACTCGTGCGAGTGCGTGCGGCAGAGAAGGGCGACGTCGGCTCCCGACCGGCGCAGCGCCAGCGCAAGAGCGGCCGAGTATTTGAGAAACCAGTCGCAAACGAGGAGAACTCGCATGCTCGACTCCGGCGACCTGGACGGGTCGCGGGCGCCGTCGGAGCGCACTCGGGTAGCCGCCACCGGCTCGAGTGCCGATGACAATGACCGGACCATTGAGTGGTCGAAAAGGGGCCGCATCCCTCAACTCATTTGTCTAGCTTTAGGCGTCTTCTCTTTAGGCGCCTAAAAGCACACCATTATCGGTTTAGCCGCAGAAAGCAATCACACTATTAGCGCTTTAGCCGCCGAAAGCAAATAGAGCCTCGCAGACGACCTCGTGCCACGGCACGTCAGCCTGGCCCGAACGGCTGATCTGGGCGAGGCGCGCGCGCAGTCGGAGCCGATCCCGAACGGGAGGTTCGCGACTTCGAATCTCGCCGTCCCGACCGTTTGTCGCCGCTTCCGAGCGGAAAACGTTCGCGGAGTGACTGCCCCTCCACCGCCGCCGCCTGACGAGCCCGTCGATCCCACGCTGATCGAGCCCGGCGCTCGCCGGGTCGTCGTCGACGAGGACGCGGCGCCCGTCGTGCGGCCCTATCCATGGTGGCTCTGGCTGCTAGCGGCCCTCTTCCTCGCGGTCGCGATCTTCTTCTTCGTCCTCTGGCTCCTCGAGCGGAACGACGACGCGAAGGACGTGCCGTCGCTCGTCGGGCTGAGCCTGCCGCAGGCCCAGGACAAGGCGGCAAGCCGCGGCTTCATTCTGACGACGGTTCGGCAGACGGCAGACCGTCCCGCAGGAACCGTCATCGACCAGGCTCCCCAGACCGGTGCCGACCTCGAGAAGGGGGCGCAGGTGATGGTCGTCGTGTCGTCAGGACGTGAGCAGGCGACGGTGCCGAACCTCGTCGGCAGCAAGGCCGACGCGGCGGAGCAACTCCTGACGGCGCAGGGGCTGCAGGCGACGCGACAGAAGATCAACTCCGCGAAGCCCGAGGGAATCGTCGTGGCACAGGATCCGACCGACGGCACAAAGCTGCCGCGAGGCTCGATAGTGACGCTCTCGGTCTCGAACGGCGAGGGGCGAGTGAAGGTGCCCGCGGTGCAGGGGATGAGCCAGGCCGACGCGGTCGCGGCGATCACCGACGCAGGGTTGGTTCCGATCGTGATCCAGGTGCCCTCGCAGAAGGCGCAGGGAACGGTGATCGCGCAGGATCCGGCGCCGAATCAGGAGGTGTCGAGCGAGTCGAAGGTCCGCGTGAACGTCTCGGGCGGACCGGCGTCGACGCAGACGCTCACCGTGACGACCTCAGAGACGACGACGAGTGCGCAGACGACGGCGCGCACCACGACGGTCACCACGACGGTGACCACGACGACGCCTTAAGTGACCTGACGCCTGCCGGATGAGGAGCGCAACGTGCGCGTTCGTGACCTGAACTGGATGCAGCTCGAGGCGTACCTCGAACGCGACGACCGGATCGTGCTGCCGCTCGGTTCGACCGAGCAGCACGCCTACCTCTCGTTGGAGACCGACAACCTGCTCGCCGAGCGCGTCGCAGCCGAAGCCGCCGAGCCGCTCGGCGTGCCCGTGCTGCCCGTCCTCGCGTACGGCCTGACGCCGTCGTTTGCCGCGTATCCTGGGTCGCCGTCGCTGCGGATCGAGACGTACGTGCAAGTGCTGGCCGATCTTTTGGACTCGCTGTACGCGCAGGGCTTCCGGCGCATCCTGATCGTCAACGGACACGGCGGCAATACGCCGGTCCGCTCGCGCGCGGTCGAGTGGAACGGCGCGCACGTGGACGCGCAGGTGATCTGGCACGACTGGTGGAGCTCGCCGGAGGTCGGTCGTATTGCCGACTCGTTCGACCCCGTCTGGACGCACGCGTCGTGGTCGGAGAACTTCCCGTGGACGCGGCTCGAGGAAGTGGAGCTGCCGGCAGATGCGAAGGAGCGTGTCCCGCTCCCGCTGCCGCTCGAGCCTTCCGCGGCACGGCGCGTGGCCGAAGACGGCTCGTTCGGCGGGCTTTACGTGCGGCCGGACGAGGAGGTGCTCGAGCTCTGGCGCGCCGGCGTGGAGGGCGCGCGCGCACTGCTCGAGAGCGGCTGGTCTTCCTCGCTCAGGAAGCGCGAAAAGTAGAACGCGAACGCGGCGAAGAACACAACTGCCTGCTCGGCCGCCATCGTTGTCCCCGCGATCTCCTGGTCCAGCAGGTGGGACAGTCCCCAGACGGTCGGCCGCGCCTCGTAGAAGGCGTAGACGGGGTCGGGCAGGAGTGCGAGCAGCAGGCCGAGCGGGCTCGCGAGCACGAACGCGCCGAAGAGGTACGCGGCCTTCGCGCCGGAGTTCTGGCGGCCGTGGATGACCGGCCACCACAGGGCCGTGCCAGCGACGAGGTAGGTCGCGTGCTCGATGTGCAGGACGGAGTGAGGGTGCCGCAGCGCGAAGTCGTATGCGGCCGGCACATGCCATGCGAAGTAGGTGCCGAGCCAGACGACGAGGGCGGCGATCATCGGGACGCGCACGCGCCGTGCGAGGAGGGGCGGCAGCGAGAGCACGAGCAGTGCCGGCGCCCATTCCGCAACCGTGACGTTCTGGAGGAAGTGCGCGGTCAGCAGGTAGTTGAGCGCGAGCGTCTCGAGCGGCGTCGCGAAGACGGCGACCAGGAGGAGCATGGCGAGTACGAAGCAGCCGATGCGCGAGCGCTCGACGCGGTGTCGTCTGACGACGAGGTAGTAGGCGAGGGATAGCGCGGGAACGAGCGCGAACGCGTCGGACTCCGTAGGCCACGCGTACGGGTGCACGGCGCTACCCTATTTGCCGACGCGCGGGCGTAGCTCAGTGGCAGAGCACCAGGTTTCCACCCTGGGTACGCGGGTCCGATTCCCGCCGCCCGCTTCCTGGCTCTCGTTCGCTGTCCGGCTCGTCCAGTATGTTGCCTTTTGTGAAACAAACAAGCGGCAGCTGGCGCGTCGACTCCGTCAGCGAGACGGATGTTCAGTGAAGGAGATCGCGCGACAAGTCGGGGTCTCCCAATCAACGGTGAGCCTCTAGGTCCGAGACATCGAGCTAACGTTGGAGCAACAGCGCGTGCTCGCGACCTTGGTCTAAAAGGCCACTCGAAAGGACGCAAAATTGCGGCGTCCAACCGTCGACGCGAACGCGCGGCGTATCAGGATCAGGGACGCGAGCTTGCGCGACGCGGCGATCTCTTACACGCGGCAGGCTGCATGCTCTATTGGGCCGAAGGAAGCAAAGCTCGCAACCAATTGCAGTTCTGCAACTCGGACCCACAACTGGTCCGGTTCTTCGTCCAATTCCTTCGGCAGTACTTCGATCTCCGTGATGAGGACATACGCATCGCGTGCTACCTCTTTGCTGACCATATAGAGCGGCAACGGGAGATCGAACGTTTTTGGCTCGAGTCGCTCGCGCTGCCGAACTCGTCGCTACGTCGGTCAATCGTTAACGTCTACTCTCGGCACAGCAAGAAGAAGCGCGTGAACAGGCTCCCCTACGGAACATGCCGGGTAGTCGTCTCGAAAACGCGAGTTACACAGCACATCTTCGGCTCGATCCAGGAGTACGGGGGCTTCGACCGACCCGAGTGGCTCGACTAGGCCCATCGCGTAGAGAATCCCCACGTGCGCCTCGCACTCATGATCGAAGGACAGGAGGGCGTCACCTGGGAGCAGTGGGTCGCGCTCGCGCGCGCGTGCGAGGAGAACGACGTCGAAGCACTGTTTCGCTCCGACCACTACCTCGGCTTCCACGCAAGCGACGCCAACGGCTCGCTGGACTGCTGGACGACGCTCGCCGCGCTCGCGGCGGTGACGACGAAGCTGCGCCTCGGCTCGCTCGTCTCGCCTGTGACCTTCCGCCATCCGTCGGTGCTTGCACGCGCCGTCGCGACCGTCGACCACGTTTCGGGCGGGCGCGTGGAGCTTGGAATCGGCGGCGGCTGGATGGAGCGGGAGCACTCGTCGTACGGCTTCCCGTTCCCAGAGACGCACGTGCGGATGGATCTGCTCGCCGAGCAGATCGAGATCGTGCACCGTCAATGGACCGAGGACGCCTTCGACTTCGACGGGCGTCACTACCGGCTCGAGAACTGCACCGCGCTGCCCAAGCCGGTACAGCGGCCGCACCCGCCGCTGATCGTCGGCGGGTCGGGGCGCGCCGGAACCGTCGGCCCGGCCGTGCGCTGGGCCGACGAGTACAACACGACTTTTCCCACCGAGGACGAGATCGTCGCTCGCCGCCGCTGGCTCTTGAGCGAGTGCGAGCGACAGGGACGCGAGCCGCTTCGCTTCTCGATCATGGCGATGTGCATCGTCGGCGCGGACGAGGCCGAGTTCACCGAGCGTGCACGTCGGGTGTACGAGCTCGGCCAACGTGACGCCGGGTTCGACGAGTGGCTGTCGGGCCGTCGCGACCGAGCGGTCCTCGGGACGGTCGACGAGGTCGTCGCGCGCCTGCAGCGGCTCGCAGCGTTGGGCGTCGACGGCGTGATGCTCCAGCACCTCCGCCACGAAGACCTCGAGAGCGTCGCGCTGATCGGCCGCGAGGTCGCGCCGGCCGTCCGATGATTCGCGCCGCACGGCCGGACGAGGCCGAGGCGCTGCTCGCGGTCCAGCGCGGCGCGTGCGTTGCCGCGTTCGCGCACATCTATCCGCGCGAGCTCTATCCGTTCCCCGACGACGCGGTCCGGCAAGCCTGGCGGGAGGCGCTCGCAGATCCCGGCGTCGAGGCGTACGTCGCACAGGTCGGCGATGAAAGCGTCGGGTCGGTCTCCGTCGGCGACGCCTTCTTGCGCACGCTCTACGTCGTCCCGTCGCATTGGCGAAACGGCATCGGCTCCGCTCTGCACGACTTCGCGTTGGAGCGCCTGCGCGTCCGCGGATGCGACGCCGCGAAGCTCTGGACGCTCGAGGAGAACTGGGACGCGCGCCGCTTTTACGAGAAGCGCGGCTGGACGCTGAACGGCGAGACGCGCGTCGTGCCCTTCCCGCCGAACCCGATCGACGTGGGCTACGACAAGAAGCTCTAGCCGGCGAGCTCGACGCGCTCGATCTTCACATCGCTGCGCGGCTTGTCCCGCGAGTCCCGGTCGACTACCGAGATCGCGTCGACGGCGTCCATCCCCTCGGTCACGCGGCCGAACACCGTGTGCTTGCCGTCGAGCCACGGGCACGAGTCCGCGGTGACGACGAAGAACTGGGACCCGTTCGTGTTCGGCCCCGCGTTCGCCATCGCGAGCGCGCCGCGCTCGACCTTGTGCTCGTTGAATTCGTCCTCGAACGTATAGCCAGGACCGCCGGAGCCCGTGCCGGTCGGATCGCCGCCCTGGACCATGAAGTCCGGGATCACGCGGTGGAAGACGACGCCGTCGTAGAACCCTTCACCCGCGAGTTTCTTGAAGTTCGCGACGGTCTTCGGCGCGTCCTCGTCGAAGAGCTCGACCGTAACGGCGCCCATGCTCGTGTGGAGTGTCGCTTGGCTCACCGGAGGCGGTCAGCGTACTGCTCGAGGGCCGCGGCCGTCGGCTCGATGCGGCCCGATCGCAGTCCGTCCAGCACCTCCCTCGCGAGCTCCGTCGCTTCGTCCTCCTGCTCCGGATCGAGCACGGTGTTCACCGTCGCGACTACGTGGTCGCCTGTCCGCAGCTCGAGCACGACCGTTTGCTCTTCCCGGCGCGGGATGTAGCCGTCGTTCGCCATTCCGACATGGAGCTGCGCCTCTCGTCCATCCGGAAGGGTCAAGGCGTGCTCGATCGGAGTGCTGCGCAGCGACACGGACGGTCGGAAGCCTATGTGGTCACGTCCGGTGCGTCGTGGATCCTCTGGTCGGTGGCCGAGCGCGTCATCCGCTTCCGCGTCCGGACGATCCTTGCCGTCCTTGGCATCGCCATCGCGGTCTGGGCGTTGCTCCACATCGTTTCGGTCGCGCGGCACGTCCTCGTCTGGGTCATCATCTCGATCTTCCTCGCGCTTGCGATCAACCCGCTCGTCGAGTGGCTCCAGCGAAGAGGAATCCGGCGGCGAGGACTCGCGACGAGCGCGGCGTTCACGCTTGTCCTCCTTGCCGTCGCGGCCGTAGGCGCGCTGTTCATCCCGACGCTCGTCGACAACGTGAACAAGTTCGTCGACGCGCTGCCCGGTTACGTCGACGACCTGACGAAAGGGAAGGGACGGCTCGGCTTCCTCGAGACGAAGTACCACGTCGTCGAGAAGATCAGGGAGCAGATCCACGACGGCGGCGCGAAGCGCTTGCTCGGCCTGTCCGGCGCCGCGGTCTCGATCACGAAGGGCGTGATCAACATCGTCGTCGGAACGATCACGGTCGTCTTCCTCACGTTCTTCATGCTGCTCGAGGGGCCGGCCTGGATCGAGCGGCTCTACGGTCTTCTGTCACCCGAGTCACAACCACGGTGGCGGGCGGTCGGGCGTGACATCTACCGCCAGATCGGCGGTTACGTCACGGGCAACCTGGTGATCAGCCTGATCGCCGGCACGCTCACGACGCTTGTGCTGCTCGTGCTCGGCGTCCCGTATGCGGTCGCGCTCGGCCTGATCGTCGCGCTGCTCGATCTTGTTCCGCTTGCCGGCGCGACGATCGCGGGGATCATCATCGCCACGGTCGCGTTCCTGCACACGATCGTCGCCGGGATCGTCGTTGTCGCCTTCTTCATCCTCTACCAGCAGTTGGAGAACCATGTCTTGCAGCCGGTCGTGTACCGGCGGACGGTCTCGCTGTCACCGCTCGTGATCCTCGTCGCCGTCCTCATCGGCGCCGAAGTTGCCGGTGTCCTCGGTGCCCTCGCCGCGATTCCCGTCGCCGGCGCGATTCAAGTGCTGGTGAGGGACTTCCTGCGCGCGCGCCGCGAGCGCGCGATCGAGAAGCCCGCCATTACCTGAACGGGCGCACCGCGGCTGGATCAAGACGACGAACCGGGACTACTGGTGGTACGAGATCGAGCGCGACGGTGCGATGATGGTAAAGCGCAATCGCGTGCGCGCGTAGTCGCTAACAGCGGCCACATCTCAACAGCCGAAGCAGTCATCTGGAGTGTTGTCGCTCACGATGCTGTCTTTGAGCGTCACGCTGCCGTCGTTCCAGATGCCGCCGCCCGAGTCCGCCATGTTGCCGGTAACGGTGCTATCGGCGAGCGTCGCGTTCCCGCTGTTAAAGATGCCGCCGCCCCGCCCTTGGCCCGAGAGGGCAAAGTTGGCGCTGATCGCACTGCCCGTGATCGTCAGGGTGGCGAAGTTCAAGATGCCGCCGCCGACGTGCCCGCCGTTGTTCCCCGTGAGAATGCTGTCGTGGATCGTCAGGCTCCCGGTGTTCGAGATACCGCCTCCGCCTGAGGATCCCCCGCCGAGGTTGTCGCTTACGGTCGTGTCGACGACCACCAACACACCGGAATTGTCGATACCGCCCGTAGCGCTGCCGCTTGCGTTGCCGCTGATGATGCTGTTGGCGATTCTCATGTTTCCACCGTTGAGAATGCCTCCGGCGTAGTAGCGGCCATAGTTCCCGCTCACGATGCTGTCGGAAATCGTCGCCACGCCGGAATTGTCGATACCGCCGGAACCGGGTTCAACTCCGTTTTCGCTCACCTCGCTGTTGATGAGCGTCAGCGTGCCATCGTTGAGAATCGCGCCGCTACCTTGTGCACCATTCTGAGTGACGCTGCTGTTGATCAGTGTCAAGGTGCCGGTGTTTCGAAGGTTGCCATAGCCGGCAACGCTAGTTCGGCTGACGGCGCTGTTTATCAGTCGCAGCGTGCCGCTGTTGCTCAGTGCTCCGCTCATTATACGGTTGCCGGTGATCGTCACGCCGCGCATCGTCGCGGTTGTGTCCGAAGCGACCGCCACCACCGGGCCGAACAGCCCAAGCTGGTTACGCGGGCCCCCGGGGATAAGGATCGTTGCGTCCTCGCCCGTCCCCTGCACCGTGACGTTCGTGCTGATCGTGAAGCCACCGCTGTACGTACCGGGGCCGACCATGATCCGGTCCCCGTCCTGCGATGCCGCAAGTGCATCGCCAATCGTCGTGTACTGGCAGTCGGCGCAAACCCTCAACGTCTGCGACGCTGCGACCCGCCCTGGCGCGACAAGCACGATTGCACACGCAAGCCCAAGCAGCGGCCACACGCGGCGGCGGCGGCATCGCCGCAAGAATCCAATCGTCACTGCCCTCTCCCTTCCCCAGAAGTGGGAGCGTGGATGCTCCCCTATCAGCACTAAGGCCCCGTATGGAAGTCGAAGAGGCTCGGAGCCACTGCGACTGCCGCGCGTGGTCTAGGCGCGACCCCGAGTGTCGTCCTGTCGCCGGAGCATGTCAATCGGACTAGTCGGCAGGAGTGGCGGGGCGCCTCGTGGCGCCCGCAGCGGCTGGGAGCGGCAATGCCTTTCGGGCGA
>WNFU01011294.1_pt1 | contig 11183 bp, 8 predicted proteins | sample 5400121 | NCBI WGS metagenome assembly WNFU01 (sample SAMN13153360, study PRJNA577476) | soil metagenome | isolation source: 100 cm soil or saprolite under grassland replicate 1 | place: USA:California | collected 2016-06-15
TCGGAGGCAAGCCTCCGATCAGCCGCGTTCACAACCTATGTGGGCAGGACAACTAGAGGGACGCGCTCGTCAGGCCCCGTGCGGACTTCCGCCAATCTGCGTTAGGGTGGCGGTGAAGGGGGGAGTCAAACGGCAGACGAATGGCATGGGCGCGGAGAAAGCCTTCACCATGCTGCCGAGGACACAGCCGAAAAGGCCTTAGAGGACACGGGAGGAACGCACTTCAAGATCGAGTCGACCCACGTCGAAGTCGGTCACTTCGAACGCGGAGAGACGGGCCCAAACCCGATTCACGACTATCACGTCAAGCTCGGAAGCGCGTAGCCCGAGAGACCCAGGAAAGTGGATCCGGAAGAGTCCGCTCAGCAAGGACGGAGGAGAAGTCATCCTTCCGAACAAGGCTCCGAGGAGGCCAAAACACATGGTCCCGAAGGGCCACGCCAACCCCGAAGCGGGCCTCTCAGGGGGATCACAGGACCGTTCAAGCGCCGGGCGGAACGCTCGGACCAAGAAAAGGCTCAGGATCACCGCAAATGGAGCAGGCGTCGAGTATTCGCCTACGAGGTTCTCGTCCTATGTGCACTTTGGACGTTTGCGGGGCTACATCTCACGGGGGTTCTCGAACTTCCAACAGAGTTTGGGACGATCCCTGTCGGGGTGCCCTTCTTTGGTGCGCTGGGGGCGGTCCTCATCTCGCTGTCGGCCGTCTTCGATTTCCGACGCCGGGGCTGGGACCCCAGTTGGGAGGCGTGGCATTACACGAGATGGCTCGTGGGCGGAACGGTCGCGATCGTCAGCGTCCTCATCTTTCAGGCGGGGATCGCCGCGACTGGACTCAAGCTCGATCCCAACGCCTCCAATGCTCCCAGAAACAACCTCCTCTACTACCTGATCGCCTTCGCCGTCGGCTACCGGGAGGAAACGTTTCGTGCGCTGGTCAAGCGCCTCGTCGACGTCATCCTCACTCCGGGGAAACAGCCCGGCCCAACCGTTTCGAGTCTGTCTCCGACGAGCGGCCCAGTTGCCGGAGGAACGGCGGTGACGATAACCGGCGCGAACCTCGCTCGCGTCGACTCGGTCGCCTTCGGCGGTCAGGCGGCCGAGATCCTCGAAGGTCGCTCGGACACGAGCATCCAAGTGACGACGCCGGCGGCGGATGAACCTGGAGCAGTTCCGGTCGTGGTTGAGACGGCAGACGGCTCCGACGCGTCCCAAACTTTTTCCTATGCGTGAGCGCGCCGAGGCGGCGTGACCCACGTCGGCGGGCGAGATAGGGCTCGCGCCTAATCGACCGAAGAGGGGGCGGCTCGCAGCAGGCGGACAGGAGCAAGCTCGACGCGCAGCTGAACCTCTGCATTACCAGTGACCCGACGCTGCGCAACCACCTGCGCGCCCGCATCGGACAGCTCGAGGAGGTGATCAGGCCAGCGATCGCGCACGACCTCAACGCCCCCGACGACGACACGCGCGCGCAACTCGTCGCCGCGTCACTTAGCGCCGCCTTCAACCTCCTGGCCGAACGAGGCGCTTCGAAGGCAAGACCATGGACGCCCGAAGAGCTCGCCGCGCAGATCGACCCCGTCTGGAACGCAGGCGCGGTGGGCTTCCCAGCTCGTGTAGCGCGTAAGACCGGTCCAGAGTAAGTGCGCACGTCTGCAGGTGCAGGTCGGCAGGCGACTCCGGCTCTCCGGCGCGCCACGGTTCGATCCCAGGTGCGCCCATTCTCAGTCTTATGGCTACGCGCATTCCGCTTAGCTACGCGGGTCAGGCGTGCCAGAGTTGCCAGGGATGCCCAGGGAGTGGCGCTACCGGTGGCGCTACCGAATCTTGTCTTATTTGACAACGGTCCCGGTCCGCCTCGCAGTTGATGGAAGGCTACGTTCTGTTCGACCGTCTCCATTGAGCGAGCAGGACGGAGGCCTTCTGCAGGGCCTGCTCTTGAGGGAGCTATGCCCTTTGATGGGGCGCGTTCGGCTGGGACGGTATGGCTCAGTCATGCGTCCTCAAGCGGCGCTTCTCGGCCCGGAAAAGAGGGCACCGCTTGCCTGAGCCGATTCCGCTCAGCTACGCGGTCGTCCCTGCGGTGGCTTCCGTTGAATGCGCTGCTGGTGTGGTCCCGGTGTGGTCTCAGAATCGCGCCTCACGCGTCCACACGCCGGCACCAGGCGTGGGCGGTTGAATGGATTGGGAGCCGTGGATCTCTACGTCGGCGGCTTCTGGGTGCTGGGTTGCGAGCATAGGCCGTTTAACAGCTAGACGAAGCTGGGTGAAAGGGACTTCGCCCCCTGGAAGGTTCGGTAGACGCCGCCATGATGGTCTGATACGCAGGCACAAAGGGGCACTGGGGCCGCCTGCGAACGGAATGCGTGGCACATTCCCGCTAGCAGATGTTCCCTCAGACCCGCTATGCGAAGAAAGACGGCGTCCACATCGCCTACCAGGTTGTCGGTGAGGGCGATCTCGATCTTCTGCTCGTCTCCAACTGGTTCAGCCATTTGGAAGCGCGATGGGAGATACCAGGCTTTGCGCATTACCTTCGGCGGCTCTCGTCATTCAGTCGGCTCATCTCATTCGATAAGCACGGGATCGGGCTCTCCGATCCGGTGCCGCTCGATCGCCTCCCGCCCCTGGAGGAATGGATGGATGACGTGCGAGCCGTGCTCGATGCGGTTGGCTGCAATAGCGGTGCCGTCATGGGCGCGAACGAGGGCTCGATGATGGCGGCGCTGTTCGCGGCGACCTATCCAGAGCGGGTCACCGCCCTCGTCCTCGCGAACGCAGTGGCACGTCCCGCCTGGGCACCAGACCACCCCTGGGGCCGATCGCCCGAAGCAGTCGAAAGTCTGGTCAAGCTGATTGAGGCGACGTGGGGCACCGGGCAAGTCGTGGGCGCTCTCAATCCGAGCATCGCCAACGACGAGACAGCGCTGGAAGCCTGGGGACGGTTCATGAGGCTGGCAGCGAGCCCGGCGGTCGCCGGCGCAATCGCGAGGATGATCTTCGAGCTCGACATACGCGAGGTCCTCCCAACGATTAGCGCACCGACGCTTGTCGTGCAGCGGCGGGCCAATCCGCTTCTGCCGGCTGAGGCCGGCCGCGATGTTGCCCGCCGTATCCCCGGCGCCAAGTACGTCGAAGTCCCCGGGGAGGACTACGGTTTCGCAATAGGCGATGTCGACGTCGTGATCGACGAGGTCGAGGAGTTCTTGACCGGAGCCCGCCATCGCCTCATCGGCGACAGAGTGCTCAGCACGATCCTTTTCACTGACATCGTCGCGTCCACCGCGAAGGCCGTTGAGCTCGGCGACGAGCGCTGGCGCGAGCTGATCGAAACGCACGAAGGGTTCGCGGAGCGGGAGGTCCTGAGCTTCGGCGGGGCCGTCGTCGACTTCGCCGGAGACGGTTTGCTCGCCACTTTCGATGGTCCGGCGCGTGCCGTCCGGTGTGCCTTCGCTTTGCGCCACCAGCTGAGGAGCTTGGGGCTCGAGATGCGCGCCGGACTTCACACCGGCGAGATCGAACGCCGCGGCGACGACGTCGCGGGGATCGGCGTCCACGTCGCCTCCCGCATCGTTTCCCTCGCCGGGCCAGGCGAAGTGCTCGTCTCCCGCACGGTGAGGGATCTCGTGGCCGGTTCCGGCCTGGACTTCATGGACCGCGGAAGCTACACGTTGAAAGGCATCCCGGAGGAATGGCAAGTCCTCTCTGCGGACGAAGGACGTTGAACCCGGCCGCGTGATAACAGTCGGTGATCGCTAGAGGCGGACGTTGAGCGAACGCCCCGGGTCGAGGTTGTCGGCCCCAGGCGAAGAAAGAAGAGGGCAAGTACCTGCACCCGGAGTACCTGCACCCGGAGTTGTATGGCAAGCCGAAGGCGCAGGGGATCGGCTACCGGAAGCCCAGACTGCCCTCACGACCGTCCCAGAGTCGGTAGGCGAGTTCCGAACGGATTGGCGGAGCGTCTTGCCCACTCCGTCAATCCGCACCATGATGGGAGCGTCAACTCACTGGGGAGGGATTCTCATGCAGGTCCGCATCACCAAGCTCCGCTTGGCGCTCGCCGCCTCCGTCTGTGTACTGGGCGGGGTCGCGATCGCCACGCTGCTCAGCCCGCTCGCCGGCAGTGCCCTGGCGACGGCGGGCCAGATCGTCAACGTCTCCGACCCGACGGCCTCGTACACGGCCCGGGTCGACTCGAGCGGGGCGCTGAAGACGGCAGGCCTGGATGCCCCGACGCTTCCGCGCCTGCCGTTCAACAGTTCAAGGGATGTCAAGGCCGGGATCGGTATCCGCGTCCTCGGCCCGACGAGCGCGACGGTCGCGCTCACCGACCTCAAGATCGCCAATGACCTCCGCAATACCGGGGCCCGCTTGGTGGCGCTCAACGAGTACAGCGCGGCGGCACCAAATACGTCCTGCAGCCCTGTCCGTCACCGCTATCTGGGGTACTACGACGTCCCTGCGCGCGACAGCATCCACGCGAACTTCGAGACGCCGCTTGTGCTGAAACCGATCGGCTTCGGTGACGCTTGGTGCCTGGCGGTCTCCGTGCTCGTTCCGGTAAGCGACAACAACTACGCCGTTAGCCTGTCGGTGGGCGGGTATGTGCCGTCGGGGCTGTTCTTCCCTTCGCAGCGCTCCACGCGTCCACCGCAGTCGGGAGCCGCTCCGCGGAAGAGGTAACCGCAGCAGACGTCAAAGGGACATAAAGCCGAATCCGGGGCTCGAGGTGGGACCCCCCTACGAACACGCACGGGACCGGACGCCGACCACCCGAGGCAGACCCCCCGACCTTCTACCGATCTGAGCGCCTCTCAGCGCACCAACCTGACCTCAGCGGACGCAACCGTGCCGGATCGGACCCGACAGGACCCTCCCCGGCGAACCTCCAAAACCGGGGGTTGCAGGTTCGAGTCCTGCCGCCCCTGACGACTGGAAACAGGCGGGATCCCAGACTCCATGCGGGGTTCCCGCCTGTCTTCCGACGGGATCCGCTCTCCGCTCTAGACCGCTCAAATCCGCTTGACCGTGGCGCGTACTGGCGCGCAGACTGGCGCGCAGGGCCCCGAGATCCCTATAACGAAGACGGACTGGCTAAGTCTCCTGCCTGGATCCGCGCGACGTGAGCGGCTGAATGGCTACGCGTCGAAACCGACTTCCTCAGCGAGCTTCTTCTGGAGTTCGAACGCTTCGGCCATCAGTCGCTTGCTCAACAGGTTGGCCATGTCCTTGATCGGGCCAAGACGGTCGCGCGGAAACGGAAGCTTGATCTCTGCCAACGCGTCGAACTCCTTCTCGCCGCGCATCCGATGGAGAACAAGACGCTGCGCGTCCTCGTCCGTATGTGCGTACCGCTTTCGGCGCTCATCCAGAAGCCAGTCGTGGAGTTCACGCTCGGCCGTGCCCGACTTCGGTGTCCATCGGTTCCCAAGGTGGCCGATGGTGTTCGCCGTAAAGGGCCGGGCGTAACAGACGGCGATTGCGGTTGCGAGGGCCTCGCAGAGGGGGCCGGTTGTGGGTTCCCGTTCCAGGGCGACACAGGCGGCCACCACTTCCTGCATGTCGTGCGCCGCCAACACGATTATCTGAATCTGTCGCTCGAGGTGCTCGATGTCCACGAGCACATACTGCGGCAACCCGACCGCTCTCGCCCGCTTCGACCTGCGGTGCTTCTGAAGAGCACTCGCCGCGTTACTCGCTCGCTACCCGGCTGCGATCCCGCTCCACGAGCAGTGTTCGAGGCCCTCGCCTGTCTCGCTACTAGAGGCTTGATGTGAAACTGTGACCTTGGCGTCGCAGCCGCGTGGCAAGGCTCGCAATAACATCGGAGTTGTGACTTGTTCCGACGTGGGTCTTCGATTGATTCAGGCCGCCGACGAACTGAGCCCCGTTGCGCTTCTCGCCCGCGAGTATGAGGAATGGGTTCGCGGACGCATCCTCGCAGACTATGGGATTGACCCGGAGTTCAAGAGCGAGCGAGATCTCTTCCTCGACCTCGACGGCCTGCGGGAGCCGCGCGCGCGGCTCTACGTTGCCGAGATCGACGGTGAGCCAGTCGGAGTCGGCGGCTTGAGGCCAATCTCCGCCCACGAAGCTGAGATCAAGCGGATGTACGTACGGCCGTCATCTCGCGGGCTGGGAGTGGGACGGGCGATCCTTCAGCGGCTGATCGACGACGCGCGCGCTCTCGGATACACAACGATCCATCTCGATAGTGCCCCCTTCATGCACGAAGCGCACGCCCTCTACCGGCGCTTCGGGTTCGTGCCGAGCAGCCCGCGCAAGGGCTGGGAGTTCGAGAGCGTGCCCGTGCTACACGAGATCGCAGTCTTCATGAGCCTCGACCTCGGCGCGGACTAACCGACGCCGAGCCGGCTCTCGGCCTGCTCCGGACGCCCCAAGAGCTTCGCGGCGTCTGGAAGTTGCGAGAGGCGACGAATTTCACATCAAGCCTCTAGGTGCGCGTTTTAGCCGCTCCTTCTCGATCAGCGCGCTGAAGTGAGCGCCCGATAATGCGGCTGAGTCCGCCGGCGCTCGGCGTTTCGCTGCCGCTCGCACTCGCGGCACGAACGCTCGTCCAGCGCGATGACCGATCCGCACCTGCAAGTCTTCATCATGTGGCCAGGCACGTAGCTCACCGTAGCCTCTGCAAGTGACGTCGAACTGTGGGCGTTACGCCACGGGGGGAAGCCCGCATAGGCGGCGAAGGTCCTGTGCGACCCCGGGATGTCGGCGAAGCGCTCGCCAGGGAGCCTGGGGGCGGGGTACGCCGATGGGACTGCCGGGGAGGGATTCGAAACCGCCGAGCCACTCTCGCGGCTCAACGCTCTTCAAGCTTATTAGCGCTTAGCCCCGGATTGCTTGCACGAACGCCAGTCGGCCACGGACGAAGAAGCGGGAACGCCGATCCGATCCGATCCGATGAGTCCCTAGACCCTCGTGGCAGAACGTCAGGCGGCGCGGACGTGATGTTCCGCGCCGCCCCATCTTGGATCTGCACAAGAGGTTCAGAGAGCCAGACTTCCTCTCCTACGCAGGGCGATGAGCGTTCCGCCTCCGAGCAGCGCGAGGATCGATGCGCCTGCCCCGGCTCCGATCGCGGCGTCTCCCCAGGCGAAACCGACGTTCGGAGCGCCCGTGTCCGCCACCGGCACTGGCCGGCCGTAACCTCCGCGCGTGTCGGTGACGAAGCGGTAGCCGGGCGATCGATCCGCCGTGACGCCGTAGCCGTCGCGCCCGTCGGAGATGAACGGGCCGCGAAGCACCGACACGTTCGTGTGCAGACTGCTGTATCCCGATCGCGCGTCCGTGAGGAACGCGGAACCCTGCGACTTCCCCCCTACCGCCGGCGTTGCCGCGACCACGAACGCCGCCGTGCCTGCCGCGATGAGAAATGCTGCCTTCATTGTCTTGTCTCCCCCTTCCCGGGCCGCCCTCTGCGGCCGATGCGGAGAGCCTCCTCGACGCCGGTCACGACTGACCCACTCCGTGGTAAGCCGGCGGTAAATCCCTGCTTGCGGGAGAAATCCCGCCGCAGTACATTCGCGGGTATGCGCTTCGGCCTGTTGGGGCCGCTTGAGGCCTGGGGAGACGAGGGTCATGAGATCCCGCTCGGCACGGGGCGGGAGCGGGCCGTCCTTCTGCTTCTGCTCTTGCATGCCGGCGAGGTCCTTTCGAAAGACCGCCTGATCGACGATCTGTGGCACGAGAGGCCGCCTGCGACCGCTGCCAAGGTGCTCCAGGGCTATGTCGCGAAGCTGCGGCGCACGCTCCCCCCGGATTCGATCGTCACGCGAGGCTCCGGCTACGTCCTCCGCGCTGCGCAGACGGACGCGGTGGAGTTCGAGCGCCTGCTCGACGACGCTCGTCGGCAAGAACCGAGCAAGGCTGCTCAAACCCTCGGGTCAGCACTCGCGCTTTGGCGCGGGCCTGCGCTCGCGGACGTCCCGTACGAAGCCTGGGCGCAGCCTGAGATCGCGCGCTTGGAGGAGCTTCGGCTCGTGGCCGTCGAACAGCGAATCGAAGCCGAGCTCCAAGTCAGTGAAGACGCTCGTCTGGTACCGGAGCTGGAGGCGCTGGTGGCAGAGCATCCGCTGCGCGAGCGGCTTCGTGCCCAGCTCATGCTCGCGCTCTACAGGACCGGGCGGCAGCCTGACTCCCTCGAGGTCTATACCGATCTGCGCGGGCGCTTGGTCGACGAACTGGGCGTCGAGCCCGGGAAGTCGCTTCGCGAGCTGCACCGAGCGATCCTGAGGCAAGATCCGACGCTTGACCTCGTCATTGAAGCAGAGCCGGCGGCAGAGCCAACGCGAAGTGCATTCGTCGGCCGCGAGCCTGAGCTTGCAGCGCTCGTCGGGGCGCTCGAGGACGTGATCGGGGGGCACGGCCGCGTCTTCCTCCTCGTGGGCGAGCCGGGGATCGGAAAGAGCCGGCTGGTGGAGGAGGTGAGCCGACGTGCGACGGTGCGCGGCGTTGAGATTCTCGTCGGCCGATGCTGGGAAGCAGGAGGGGCACCGGCGTATTGGCCGTGGGTGCAGTCCCTTCGCGCCCACATCCGCGAGACGGACCCTGACGTGTTGCAGCGCCAGCTCGGCAAGGGGGGAGTCGATCTCGCCCAGATCCTCCCTGAGCTTCACGAGATCGTTTCCGATTTGGGCGGGCCTCCTGCGGTCGACTCCGAAGCGGCGCGCTTCCGGCTATTCGCCGCGGTTGCCGAGCTTCTGCGCAACTCTTCCGCAGACCGGCCGCTGCTGGTCTTCCTCGACGATCTTCATGCCGCCGACGCCGCCTCGTTGCTACTCCTGCAATTCGTCGCCCGCGAGGTCGGTTCGAGTCGAGTGCTACTGGTGGGTGCCCTACGGGATGTCGACCCGGTTCCGGGGCAACCCCTGACTTCGACGCTGGCCGAGATCATGCGCGAGCCGGTCACGCGCCGGCTCTCGCTCGCCGGGTTGAGCAAGCAGGACGTGGCCGAGTACGTCGAGCTCTCCGCTTCCGATCTCTCCTCGGCTGAGCTCGCAACCGCGCTGTACGCACAAACCGAAGGTAATCCGCTTTTCCTCACGGAGACTGTCCGTCTTCTCGCACTCGAGGGCGGCGGGGGAGACGGATCAGCCGAAGGCAAGATCGCGATCCCGCAGAGCGTCCGCGACGCCATCGGCCGCCGACTCGGCCACCTGACGGAGGAGTGCAACGACGTCCTTGTGGACGCGTCGGTTCTGGGGCGCGAGTTCGCCCTCGATCCTCTGACGCATATGCGGGAGACAACGCACGTGGCATTGCTCGAGACGCTCGACGAGGCGATGACGGCGCGGGTCGTCTCCGACGCCCCGGGGATGGCCGGTCACCTCCGCTTCGCCCACGTTCTGATCCGCGACACGCTCTACGAGGGCCTGACGACCGCCCGCCGGGTGCGGCTTCACAGGTTGGCACTCGAGGCGCTCGAATCTCTCCATGGCGAGGATGCAGGACCGCACCTCGCCGAGCTTGTGCACCACGCGATTGCCGGGAGCGAGTTCGAGAAGGGCGTCGTGTACGCCCAGCGGGCAGGCGACCGAGCGCTGGCGCTCTTCGCCTACGAGGAGGCCGCGCGGCTCTACCGCGTCGCATTGGACGGGCTCGAGCTCGCCCGGCTCCGAGACGAGGAAGTGCGCTGCCAACTGCTTCTTTCCTTGGGCGAGGCCGAGAACGTGTACGACCGCAGAGCCGCGAAGGATGTGTTCGCCGAGGCTGCCGAGATCGCTCGGCGCCTTGGACTATCGCGTACTTTCGCCCGGGCGGCCCTCGGCTACGGAGGCCCAACTCCCTGGGTGCGGGCCGGTGGCGACCGTCGTGTCGTGCCACTGCTCGAGCAGGCCCTCGACGGGCTTTCTGAAGAGGAGCTCGACCTCAGGGCCAGGCTGCTCGCTCGTCTCGCCGGAGCCCTCCGCGACGAGCACTCGCGCGCCCGCCGAGATGTGCTGAGCAACGAGGCCGTCGAGCTGGCGCGGCGATCTGGAAACGCGGTCGCCCTCATGCATGCCCTCGAGGGCCGTGCAGAATCAATCATGGCGCCCGACACACTCACAACCTCCGTCGAGTTGGCGAGCGAGCTCATCGAACTGGCTGAGCGCGTCGGTGATAGACGGTGGGGCGTCCACGGGCACGCCAGCCGGCACGTCGCTCGCACCATGCTCGGAGACATCGAGGGTGCTGAGACAGATCTCACAGCGCAGATTCGTCTCGTCGATGAGCTCAGAGAGCCCCCAATCGAACTCTTTCACTCTCGCGCATCGCAGGCGATGCTTGCCCTTGCCCGAGGCGGTCTCGTTGAAGCCGAGAAGCTCGTCGACGAGGCCTTTGCCATCAGCGCGCGCGCGCAGGTGGAGATAGCGATGTCCATCTATGGAATACAGTCGTATACGCTCGCCGACTTCCGAGGAGATCTTGAGGGAGTCGAGCAAGCGATCAGGGACCTCGTCATCGACTATCCCGCCCGCCCTGTCTTTCGTTGCGTGCTTGCCCATCTACGTGCACGGCGCGGGGCCATGGATGAGGCAAGGCGCCATCTCGATGACCTCGCTCGAGATGATTTTGCGTTAGTTCCCTTCGACCAGGAATGGGTCTACGGCATGAGCCTGCTGGCTGAAACCTGCGCGCTCTTGGGCGAACGGGGCCACGCTGCGGTCCTGTACCGGTTGCTCCGTCCGTGGGGGGCGTTGAATGCCACCAATCCCCCCGAAGGATTCAGGGGGTCGGCGTGGCGCGACCTCGGTTTGCTGGCGTCGACACTCGAGCGTTGGGATGAGGCTGCCGCACACTTCGAGAACGCGCTTGGGACGAACGTGCGAATGGGTGCCCGTCCCTGGCTGGCCCAGACCCAGCACGACTACTCGCGCATGCTTCTCGCCCGCGACAAGCCCGGAGATAGCGAGCGAGGGAAGGAGCTGCGTGCTATCGCGCTGGATACGTATCGGGAACTCGGCATGGAGGGATATCTCGCGAGCGCGGAGATGCGCGCCCCGGCTCGTCAAGCAGGCGGGTTGACGTGATACAGCTCGGAGCAGATCAGCACTGAGTGATACCTATACCCTCTGAAGACCACTGTCACGGTGGCCATAACACGCTCTGGGGGCGAGCGGGGGATGACTTCCTTTTCGGCCTGGCCGGCAACCTCACCCTCGACGGCGGCCCCGGCACCGACA
>WNFU01010855.1_pt1 | contig 11177 bp, 14 predicted proteins | sample 5400121 | NCBI WGS metagenome assembly WNFU01 (sample SAMN13153360, study PRJNA577476) | soil metagenome | isolation source: 100 cm soil or saprolite under grassland replicate 1 | place: USA:California | collected 2016-06-15
CATCCGGAACATCATCGAGAGGAAGTTCTCGGTGAAGCCGAGCTCGTTGTCGGGATAGACGTACGGCAGCCCACGGCTGTGCCGGTACGAGAACGCGGCGATCGTCGGCACCTTCGCGATCAGGCGGACGACCTGTGCCATCCGCGTCGCCTCGTCGTCGACGTTCGCGGCTTCCGGGTAGAACGTCGACAGCGCGGCGACGGCGCTGATCAGCATCCCCATCGGATGCGCGTCGTAGCGGAACCCGTGCATGAGCTCCTTGAGGTTCTCGTGCAGGAACGTGTGGTGCGTGATCTCACTCGTCCACGCGTACAGCTCCTCCTCGGTCGGCAACTCGCCTCGGATGAGCAGGGCGGCGGTCTCGAGATACGTGCTCTCCGCCGCGAGCTGCTCGATCGGGTAGCCGCGATAGCGGAGGATGCCTGCGTCGCCGTCGATGTAGGTCACACGGCTCGTGACGGAGGCTGTGTTGAGGAACGCGGGGTCGTAGCTCGCGAGCCCGAGCTCCTTGAGCGCGGTCGCCCGGATCGCGCCCTCCTCGATCGGGACCTCGATGCTCCGGCCCGACCGGTTGTCTGTGATTGTCAGCGTTTCGGTCATGGGTGGACCGTCCAGCAGGCCGCTGCCGCCGACATCAGACTTCGCGCTGATGAGCCGTCCGCGAGAACTACTGAGCAGGCTCGACCTCGTCGAGGAGACGGTTCCGCTTCCCGCCCGGACGCTGTCGATCCTGAGGCCGCGGAGCGCGGAGGCACTCCTCGACGAAGAGGCGTTCGAGCACGAGGAGTTCCTCCCCTACTGGGCCGAGCTCTGGGCGAGCGGCGAGGCCCTTGCGCGGGCGGTCGGGGAACGGGACGTCGCCGGCCGGCGGATCGTCGAGCTCGGCTGCGGCCTGGCGCTGCCGTCGCTCGCGGCCGCGCTCGGAGGCGCACAGGTGCTCGCAACCGACTGGTCGACGGACGCGATCGAGCTCGCCGGCGAGAACGCGCGCCGCAACGCGCTCGAGCTCGAGACGGCGGTCGTCCGCTGGAGCGAGCCGGAGCCGCTGCTGGAGCAGGCGCCGTGGGACCTGGTGCTCGCCGCCGACGTGCTCTACGAGCGGCGCAACGTCGACGAGCTGCTCGTCCTGCTGCCGCAGCTCGGCACCGAGGTGCTGCTCGCCGAGCCCGGCCGCCCGCACGCGAAGACGTTCCTCGGGCGGGCGGAGGCGGCCGGAACCTGGCGCATCGAGCAGGCGGGGATCGTCTACGCGCTCACCGCCACCGGCACGAGCACGCGCTGAGCGAGCTCGACGAGCCGGTTCGAGTAGCCCCACTCGTTGTCGTACCACGCGACGACCTTCACCTGCGTGCCGTCGACGACCGTCGTCAGCGGCGCGTCGAAGATCGCCGCCTCGATCGTCAGGTCGACGAGCGACCCGGTCGGCACGGGCACGCGCACCGCGAAGCCCTGCAGCTTCCCCTCGAGCTCGGGAATGACGAGCCCGATCGCCTTCGCCGCGCCGGTCGAGGTCGGCACGAGGTTCGCGGCGGCGGCGCGTGCGCGGCGCAGATCCTTGTGCGGCGCATCCGCGAGCCGCTGGTCGCTCGTGTACGCGTGGACGGTCGTCATCACGCCGTGGCGGATGCCGATCGTCTCGTGCAGCACCTTCGCGACGGGCGCGAGGCAGTTCGTCGTGCACGACGCGTTCGAGATCACGTGGTGCCGTTCCTCGTCGTACGCCGTCTCGAAGTTGACGCCGAGCGCCACGGTCACGTCCGGCTCCTTCGCCGGCGCCGAGATGATCACCTTGCGCGCGCCCGCCTCGACGTGCTTCAGCGCGTCGGCGCGCTTCCGGAAGAAACCGGTCGACTCGATGACGACGTCCGCGCCGAGGTCGGCCCACGGCAGCGCGCCGGGATCCGCCTCCGCGAAGACGGGGATCTCGACGCCGTCGACGACGAGAGCGTCGCCCGCGAGCTCGATCGTTCCCGGAAACGGCCCATACACCGTGTCGTGCCGGAGCAGATGCGCGAGCGCCTCCGCGCCCATCAGGTCGTTCAGGCCCGCCCACTCGATGTCGAGGCCGCGCTCGTGCGCGGCGCGGAAGGCCGCTCGGCCGGTTCTCCCGAGACCGTTGATCGCAACCCGGACAGCCATGACTCCTCCTTCGTCGGTTTGTTCCACCAACGCTAGGCGCGCCCGGCGGCAGCGGCATCGGCGCAAATGCGGATCCGCCTGCGTGGCATTACCGACGTGCCGGCAGCCGCCTTGCCGCGAAGCCCGCGAGGAAGAGCAGCGCCAGGCCGCCGGCGATCGCCGCGATCACGATCCGGTCGCTCGTCGAGCTGTCGCCGGAGCCGACGGGCGCAAGCTCGACGCGCACGCCTGACTGCGCGGCGAGCCGTTGCACGGCGCGTGTCGCGCCTGCGGCCAGCGCGGCGCCGCCCTCCCCCGGTTCCGGCAACGCGTCCAGCACGCGTTGCGCGCTCGGCAGCGACTTGCCGGCACGCGACGCGCCGTAGCCGTTCGGCATCACGACGAGCAGTCGGCCCGTGTAGCGGAAGAAGAGCTCCTGCCCGAGGAACCGCGCGTACGTCTTCGGCTTGCGCCACAACGACGGGACCGCTCCCAGGTCGAGCTCCTTCGCGATCAGCGCGACCCGGATCGTGAAGCCCTTCTCCTTCGCGTCCGCGACGATCTCGTTCAGCTGCTCGGCTTGCGCCTTCGGGACCTTCGCGTCGAACGGCACGAAGGTGCTCTGGGTCAGGAGGTAATCGCTCGCCGGGTCTCCGTTCGCGTGCGCCGCAGGCACCGCGAGGCAGCCGGCCGCGAGAACCGCCGCGAGCAGGCGGAGTCTCATCCGTTCGCCCGGTCCACGAGCAGGACGTCGAACGGCTGCGCGCCGGGCGGCTCCACCTCGAACGTGATCGCCCAGTGGCCGACCATCACCAGCGCGGGCGCCGCGCGGCTGTACTCGCCGGGTGCGGACTCCTTCAGCTCGTACGCCTGCTGGCCCATCTCCATGTCGAGCATCGCGAACTTCGCCGTCACGCCGGCGCCGGTCACCGGCTTCCCGTTGCGCTTGATCGAGAGCCTGAACTCGTTGTTCTGCGCCGCGCGATTCGGCGTCACGTGGAACTGGAGGTCGTAGCCGTTGCGTTCCGCCGCACTCGTCACCGGGCCCGGCCCGACGTGCGCAGCCGCATGTCCGACCTGGCCGAGCGCCTTCGCAGGAGGCGCCAGGCTCGAGAGCACCGCCGCCGCAAAGACGATCGCAGCGACGATCGCGATCTCGGAGCCGACCAGGCGGCGCAGCAGGATCGCAGTCGCCGGACCGATGTCCGGCCCGTCTCCCGCCGACGCCCGCAGGCGCGGCCTCGTCCACAGGAGGTTGACGGCCGCAAGCACCATCGCGCCGCCGAGCAGGCCCACCTTCACGAGGATGGCTTGCCCGTACGAGGTCTGCCAGAGGGAGGACACCGTCGGCAGGTGGACGACCGACGCGGCGACACCCGACGCGATCAGCACGCTGACCGAGACGAAGGCGACATTCGAGAAGCGCGGCACGCACACGACCAGTCCGGCGATCCGTCGCGCGGCGGGGAGGCTCGCCCAGAGGACGATCAAGCCGATCAGTCCGCCGACCCAGAGCGAGCCCGCCATCAGGTGCGACCAGTCGAAGAGAAGCGACCACGCGCGCGGCGAGGTCTGCGCGGCGTGTCCGGCCAGACCGGGAACGAGCAGGACGGCGCCGGCCGCGGAGCCCGCGCCGGCGAGCGCCAGCAGCTCGACGATCGACCGGCGCTCGCGCTCTGGGCGGTCGACCCACAGCGCCACGAGCGCGGCGAGAGCGAAAAGCAGGAACGTCAACTCGAGATCGACGTAGCCCCGGCCGAATGACGACGCGCGGATGAGAGGGACGAGCGCGCCGATGTCGTACCACGAGCGGAGCGCGAACTGCGCCGTCGCAAGCAGCAGGTAAACCGGCGTGGCAACGAGCGCGATCACCGCGGTGACGACGAAGGCGAGCGAGACCGCCCGCAGCCGTGTACCGCTCACGCGACGCACGAGTGGTCGAGCGATGCCGATCCGCAGCGCGAACAGGCCAATCGCCGCCATCACGGAGAGGAACGTCAGCCATCTGGCGACGAGCAGGCGCGGCGTCGCCGCCGTCTCCGAGATCGACGGGATCGCAAACTGCGGCGCGGGGCCTGGGTTCGGTCCGACCGCGAATGTGAACGCACCCCGGACGGGATGACCGTCGACCGAGATGACGCGCCAGTAGACGAGGTACCAACCTCGGCTGACCTTCTTCAGCGGCACGACGAGCGTGTCGGGGTCGGTCGGCGATCGGCGCGGCGACCCCGAGGTCACCCGCTTCGCGTTCACGTCGGTCACCGAGACGATCGCGAACCGCGGCTCAACCGCCTCGCTGTACGTCAGCGTGACCTGCTTCGGAGCTGCGTTCACCGTCCCGCTCGGCAAGGGGACGGTCCGCAGCAGCGCGGCGTGCGCCCACGCCGCGGCCGGCAACGCGAGCGCTGCGACGGCCGAGGCGAGGGCGACGACCGCGCGCCTCACGCGAGGGAGCGCCTCCCCGAGGCGGTGACGACGGCGACGATCGCGAGCAGCACTCCGACGGCGCCGACGATCAGCGCCACGATCGCGAGGGTCGAGCTTCCGCCGCCGCCGAACGAGCTCTTCGCCTCGATCGTCGGCGCCGGCGTATCGGAGCTCTCGGGCCCGTTCCAGTCGACGACGGAGCCGTCCGAGTACGTCTGCCTGACTCCGAACGTGTACGTCTTGCTCGAGTCGGTTCGTCCAAGGAACGAGAACGCTGCGTCTTCATCCGTGGGGACGTGCCCGCCGGTCCAGCTGATCTTCGTGATGACGGCGTCTTCGCCCGACCCCGTTTTCTGGACGTCGCGCTTCCAGCCGGGCGACGGCACGAACGAATCGATCGAGAAGCCCTCGGGAGGTGTGAGCTCGATGTCCGTCGTCGTCGCGTCCTCCTTCTCCGTCGGCACGGCGAGCGTGAATACCTGGCTTTCCTTCGCGGGGACCACCGCTGGGCTCACGTGCGCATGAGCCGACGCAGTGGCCGTCACGACGAGGCTTCCGAAAACGACGAGTGAGAGTGCATAGGAACGTTTCATGTGACCTCCAAAGTGAAGGGAACGGTGAGGACGCGTCCGTTGGCGCGGCACTGCAGGAAGAGGCGCCACGTGCCGGCCACGGGGACGAGCACGCCGACGCGCAGCCTGCCGGGAGTGGACGAGCTGCCCTTGACCTGGGTCGCGCCGAGGAAGCTCGTGCACCCGCTCGCGCCGGGCGCGCAGACGTGGGTGTGGAAGTAGTCGAGCGTGCGCGCGCGGAAGAAGATCGCGTGGGCGAGCGCGCCGTACCACGGCGTGAAGCTCGCCGGCCGCCCGCGCGGGTCCGTGACCGTGATCGTGAGGAACGAAGCGTCGACCGCCTTCAGTTGCGGGCTTCCGTGCAAGGTGAAGCGGAAGCCGTCTTCGTCGACCATGCGGCTGAAGGGCGGCAGCGGCCGCGCAGTGGCGCGTCCCGCGGCGTCGAGCGTCGAGAACAGCTGGAAGTTCGACTGTCCGCTCGGGTACGCGTCGACGACGACGCGGTACCTGCCCGGCTCGGGCAAGACGATGCTCTGCCGGAGCATGCCGTCGGCGCCGACCGGCGGATGCCGATGGATGATCGAGCCGAGGTCGTCGCGCACGATGATCAGGTGCACGCCGGTGTGCGGGCCGGAGCCGCGCCGGTAGTTCGTGAGCGGCCGGCCGTTCGGCCGCTCGATCGCGAACGAGACCGTCACGGGCTTCCCCGGCTCCACCTTTCCGGCCGGCCGGAAGTCCGCCAACCGGAAGGTGCGCGCGGCGTGGATCGACGGAACCCTCGGCGCCGACGAGCCCGAGCCGCAGCCTGCGAAGAGGAGGCACGCAAGCAGACAGGCGAGCCGCTTCATCTCCGCGCGCCCCGGCTCGCGGGCGTGAGGATCGCGAGCACGACGGCGGCTGCACCGCCGAGGAACGCGACCGCCGTCGCGAGGCGCGCGACCGAAGCGGGCAGCGACGAGATCACGACGCCGTGCCAGAACACGCTCAGCGACCCCAGCCCGAGCGCGGCGGCGAAGACGCCGACGACCATCGCCGTCCACGTGCGCAGAGAACGGTCGCCGAGCAGCAGCGCAGCCGCGGCGAGGACCGCGAGCAGCGCGGCCGATCCGACTTCGAGCCACTGCCCGCGTCCCGCCCCCAGGTCCCCGGTTGCGAATGCCGTGCTCGCCGCGAGCGCTCCTGCGGCCGCGACTCCTGCGACGGCGGTCGCCGTCTCTGCGCGGCGCCGCGGCACGGCACGGGCGAAAGCCGCGAGTGGCCCGAGCGCCACGAGCGCGACGACGAGCCACGGCCACAGCGACGGCCGAGCGACGCGCGTGAACGTCCCCGCCAGCTCGGTCCGGCGACCGTCGAGCGCAATCGGCAGCGACCAACGCGCGCTCGCGCCGGGACGCAGGCCCGCGGGCGGAGACAGCCGGTGGTCGTGCCAGAGCAGGCGAGGCTTCGCCTTCAGGCGCAGCCAGCCGGAGCCGCGGCGCGTTAGCCGGTCCGCGTCGGCGCTCGGCGATGCGCGGTTGACCCAGACACCGGCGGGTCCGAAGCGCAGCAGCGGCTCGCCGAGCAGTCCACGTACTAGCAACCGGTGCGGAGGATCGACGCTTACGCGCAGCGCGCGGTCTCCGTCGACGACCTCCGCGTGCACCCCCGGAAGCGTCGTGCGCGAGAGCTCGAGGCGATAGTCGAGCGCCACCGTCGGCGCGCGCGAATGTGCGGCCGCGCGGCCCGGGACCGCGAGGCAGGCGAGAACGACGATCGACAACGCTGCGAAGCGCACCACGAACCTCCGGTTGCTCGACGGGAACGGACTACGCGGCGGGCAGCGGCGGAGCGCGGAGCGCGAACCGCTCGGCGAGCGGCCTTGCGGGAGCTCGACGGAGCGTGACGACGCTCCAGCGCGCTACGGCGAGCAGCTGCGGGCGGCGGACGCCGTACAGCAACTCGAGAACGGCCTGACCGGCGCGCAAGGCGAAGGCGAGCAGCAACGCGGTCGCTGCGACGCCGACGAGCACCACGAGCCACTGCGAGGGCGTGAGCGCTGCGAACGCCGGGTGTCCCGACTGGAGCGTGCGCTCGAGCGATTCCTGGGCGAGAAACAGGAAGAGCGTCGTCGCCGAGAGGCTGCGCGCCGTCTCGCCGATCGGCAGGCGCGTCCGCAGGCAGGCGGGCCGCACGACCAGTAACGCGGCCAGCGCGGCGGCTGCCAGCGCCGGCTCGTACCAACCGAAGTAGCCGTGCAAGCCGTCACCGGGCTGGAACGTCCCGTAGAGCAGCGCATGCGCGCCGAGCGCACAAACGGCCGCGGGGATGAGCCGCACCGGCACGCGGACAGCCTACCCTTGCGCGATCACGCGCAACGCAGCGGACATCCTCACCGACCCTCCGCCTCCCGCCGCGGACGCGCGCGTTGCCTACGGCCCCGAGCCGCTGCAGTTCGCCGACCTGCGCGGCGACACAACAGCCGGCGTCGCGGTCGTGCTCCACGGCGGGTCGTGGAAGGCGACCTACAACCTGACCTACCTCGGACATCTCTGCGTGGCCCTGCAAGACGCAGGCATCGCGACGTTCAACGTGGAGTACCGGCGCGTCGGCGACCCGGGCGGCGGCTGGCCGGGCTCGCTCGACGACGTGCTGCTGGCCGTCGACCACGCGCGACGGATCTCCCGGCGGCTCGTGCTCGTCGGCCACTCCGCCGGCGGGCACCTCGCGCTGCTCGCCGCAGCGCGCCTGCGGTTACCCGTCGTCGCCGTCGCCGCGGTATGCGATCCCGCAGCCTGGCGGAACGACGCGGTCGCGGCGTTCTTCGCGGGCGAGCCGCCACGTGAAGCATCGCCGCTCGCGCAGCTACCGCTCGGCGTGCCGCAGGCACTCGCGCACGGATCCCGTGACGACGTCGTGCCGTTCGAGCAATCCGCGCGCTACGCCCAAGCGGCAGGCGGCGAGGCGGAGCTGATCCCGCTCGAGGGCGCCGGCCACTTCGAGCCGATCGACCCGCAGTCGCCCGAGTCGGCCGTCGTGCAGCTCGCCGTCGAGCGACTGCTGGCCTAACCGTTCGCGGCCGTGCTCAGCCAGCGCAATTCCGATTCGAGCACCCGGCGCGCTTCGGTCGCGTCGCGCGGCGAGAAGACGTGCGCCCGCACGGCTGCCGTGATCGCGCTCTCGGCGGCGGAGAGCGCGATCGTCCAGAGCTCGAGCAGCGGCGGATACATCGCTAGGTGTGCGCCCGCAGGACGCGGGGCAACTCGCGGCGGACGTGTGGGCGCTCGGGATTCGGCGGATGCACGATCACGACCGGGCAGCGCGAGTGCGCGGCGCAGTGGTGACCGGTCGAGCCGAGAACCATTCCCTTGAGACCGCCGAGGCCGCGCGGCCCGATCACGAGCAGGTCGGCGTGCTCGGATGCGTCGACGAGTACCTGCGCCGGCCGGCCGCGAACGGCCTTCGTGACGACGTGCACCTCGGGCTCCGGGCCGAGCACTTCGTTCGCGAAGCGGGCGGGGAACTCCCGTGCCTGCGCCTCCATCGGCTCCCAGTCGAGCATCGGCGGAATGTGGAGACCTGCGACGGCGGGCGGCTCCCACGCGTACACGACGCGGAGCGAGCCGTCGGTGAGACGTGCCTGCTCGGCCGCCCACAGCAATGCGTGCTTGGCCTCCGGCGACCCGTCGACCCCGACGACGATCAGTGGCTGCGACATGGTGTACCTCCTCGCTTTCAACGGTCGCAGGAGCGGCCGGAAAGCGAATCGGGGTGCAACCGCAAGCCCAGTCGGAAAATCACTGACCGCGGCGTCAACTGACCCGTTCGGCTCGTCGAGTCTCGGTTATTCTGTGCGCACAGAGGGCTGGGGTCACCGGGTCGAGCCTCCGCAGGGATCGTGCACGACCGAATGGCGTCTTCCTCCGTCTGCTGCTGATTCCAATCGATTTCAGGAGGCTCGAAGTGACTGTTTCGACTGTCGAAGCCGCGGTCGCGGCGAAGGAACTACGCCGCTGGGTCGCGTGGCTGGGCGGCGCGCTCGTCGGCTCGTGCATCTTCACGGGCGCTGCACTCGCAGGGCTCGGCGCCTGGCTGATCGCGCCCGCGATCGTCATCGGCCCGGGCATCGGCGGGATTGCGCTCGTCTGGCTCGCGATCACGACCGACACGAACGGCCTCGCGGCGCCGATCGAGGCCGAAGAGCCCGTTCTGGCCGAAGCGGCCTAGATCACACGGCTCGAGCGAGCGCGGCCCGTGGAACGCGCTCGCTCCGTTACTGGTGCATGTGCGGCGCCACCCCGGGCAGGTGGAGCAGGTTCTCGACGTCCCGGACTCCGTGAATCCTGCGCACCTGAGCGGCCAGGTCGTCGATCAGCTCCGGCCGCGGTACCTCGCCGCGCAGCTGGACGACTCCCTTCTGCACGTTGACGTTGATCTGCCCTTTCGGCACGTCGGCGGGCCGGAAGATCTGTGTCTCGATCTTGTCCGTGAGCGTGGCGTCGTCGAGCTCCTTCGGCTTCTCGCGAACGTGCATGACGCGGCGTGTCACCCCGTACGCGTGCCAGCCGGCATAGCGCCCGAGCCGGGTGGTCCGGCGGCCGGCCCGGCGGAAGAACGCCCCGCTCCTGTCGCGCAACTCGGCACGCCGGCGTCTTCCCGAGATCGGGTCGAAGAGCCTTCCGACCACGATCCCGACCAGGGCCCCGATCGCGAGCATGCGCGCGCGACCCCGCCGCGAATCCCGGCGCTTGCCAGTCTTGGTTCTCATGCCTACCTCCGCTTCTCGCTCGGCTTCGTCCGACGACGGCTACCCGGACATGCCGGAAGAAAACGCTGGTCAGTAGGCGATGTTCGTGAGCGTCGGAGGCACGGCCGGAGCCGTCCTGCCGATGTGGAACGCGAGCGCCTCCACAAGCGCTTGCCGCGCCTCGTTCGGCTTGAGGCTGCACCCGCAGCGCGGGTGATGCTGCGTCACGACGCCCGCGAAGCGCAGCGGGCGGTGATAACGCTGCATTCCGCTCTTGGCGAGCTGCGCCCACTGGTGGGCCATGGAATCGTTGTAGATCTCCGGGACCACGAGCGTCGCGCGTCCCGACGCAGCGAAGTAGGCCTGCGCGACGCTCCAGATGCCGCCGGCGCCGCCGTCGAGCGACCCGAAGTTCTAGAGGAGAGGACGCGTCGGGGATGTGCGGAACCCGCGCAAGAAGCTTCGCGTCCGGCGGAAGCCCCTGTCCCACGCCGGCTCGAGGTCGTCCGCCGCAGCCGACTGAACGTGCTCGGCGAGGCGCGGATGCAAGGCCAGCCTGCGTGACAGCCTCACGGTCTCGCGCGCCCATGCCCGTCCGGCGTCGTACGCGCTCGGAACCGTGATCTCGTAGTTGCTCGTTCCGCGCGCGAGGACGATGCGCCCGTCTGACGCCCGGGGCAGGCAGCGGACGTAGCCGACGGCGAAGGCGTAGAGCGCCTGCGTGATGTGCTTGTTCGAGGCGAACCGATTCAAGAAGAGGATCGTCCCGTACGTGTGCCCGTTCCACGAGGGCTTGCCGAAGTCGAGGATCGTCAACCCCCCGACGTCGCGGTGCCCCGCGACGCAGCCTTGTTCCTGCAGTTCCTTTGGGTCCGTCGTCTGCTCGTAGCGCGACACGCTGACGCGCGCCGCAGGCGGCCGCGGCTGGGCCGGCTCGGGCGTGGTCCCATCGTCGCGCAGCTCTAGGAGCAGCCCCAGCACTCCGGCGGGCGGCTCGACGAGCCCGACGGCGTCCGCCTCGACTGCCGGATCGGGCTGGGCGGCGACGCGCGCGACGGCCGCCCCCGAGAGAGCCAGGGTGCCGGCGAGCACGCCAACGCCCAGCTTGCAAAGCAGGTTTCTATAGGTTTCGCGCCGCAGTTCGCGCTGACAGTAGCCGAGCCTCTCAGCGGCCGAAACCTACTTTTGGGGGGTCCTCCCCTCCTCGAAGCGGGGCAGTCCGTCGTCCGGGATCGGCTCCCACGCCGCCGCGTAGGCGACGTACTGCCGGTAGCTCGGACGGATGCCCGGATCGCCGTCGAAGGCGCCGAGCCGGACCCCGATGACGTCCGGGTCCT
>WNFU01009245.1_pt1 | contig 11175 bp, 12 predicted proteins | sample 5400121 | NCBI WGS metagenome assembly WNFU01 (sample SAMN13153360, study PRJNA577476) | soil metagenome | isolation source: 100 cm soil or saprolite under grassland replicate 1 | place: USA:California | collected 2016-06-15
GCAAGCCCGCTGCCTAAATTTTCTTTGGCTTCTTGCAGATAACTTTCATGCTTGTCTGCTTCCAAACCGTAACTCAAGATCGTCACTCGCGCATGGGCGAGACGAGCAATCTGACCTCCCAAATCCAAAGCAGCTTGGGATATTTGCGAGCCATCGGTAAGGATCAAAAAGCTCAACCCCGGGTGGACAAGGGCGTGGATACGTCGAACGCCTACATTGACATGATCGCCGGGCGCCAGGGGGAAGCGGCGCGCCACATCCTGCGTACGAGCTGCCTCGATCCGAACCGCATCCTCACCAAATGCAACCGGTGGGGCAATGGGTCTTACACCCGGAATGGCAGGCATCCGCACACGTAGTCGTTCGACAGAGCCTGAAAAAGTGCTTCCTTCAATTTCGCCCGTTCCCAATTGCGGTGCATCCAAGGCTTCATCGGGTAACGTGAGGGTTACATCCTCCGGGCGAAAAAGGACCTGCACACGCTGGGTGCTTGAGGCCTGCTCGATTCGCTTGGAATCGGCACTGATCGGAAAGGAAACCGGTCCAACTTGAACGCCTTCGGGGGTTGATTCGCCGACCATCAGATTGGTCGTTCCAAGGAAGGTCGCTACAAATTCAGTTTGTGGATGTTGGTAAAGTTCGCTGGGTGTTCCCACCTCGAGCAAGCGACCAAAGTTCATCACACCCAAGCGGTCAGCCAGTTCAAACGCCTCTTCCTGGTCATGAGTGACAAAGATCGTGGTAATGCCTAATTCAGTTTGAATGCCACGCAAGGCGCGGCGCAACTCCACACGGATCTTGGCGTCCAGCGCACCGAACGGTTCATCCAGTAGCAGCACTTCGGGTTTGTGAGCCAACGCTCGGGCGAGGGCGACCCGTTGCTGCTGCCCACCAGAAAGTTGATCGGGCAAACGCCCGCCCAGGCCCGCTAGCCCAACAAGTTCGAGGAGTTCATCACGCCGCTTCTGGCGCTGTTCAGAAGGGACTTTGCGAACCTTCAAGGCAAACTCGATATTGTCCGCAACGGACATGTGTTGGAACAAAGCGTAGTGCTGAAAGACAAAACCGACGCCGCGCTGCTGCGGGGTGGCGAGGGTGACGTCCCGGCTGTGTAAGATCACCCGTCCTTCGTCAACAGAATTTAGTCCCGCAATCATTCTCAGGACGGTACTCTTGCCGCTACCGCTGGGTCCAATCAATACAAAGAATTCGCCGTTCGCGATCTCTAAAGAAAGCCGATTAACAACTGGATGGCCCTCATAACGTTTCGTGAGCTGGTCTAAAATTATTGACATGTTTTCCTTCGTCCTGGGAATCTGCTGAGTGAGCCGACGGTAGGATTTTAACTCACGATTCATGTTTTTCGGGCTTTTATCCTCCAACTTCGTGATTTCCTCCAAAGTTGGTAAGCCAAGAATGCTGGCTAGTAGATTACTCATCATTCATCGCCAGCCGCACCCAAATACATGACCTGCAACAAAGAAAAATAGGATGTTGAGTTTTCCAATCTGCCTCCTCTGTTGATAGATTATAAAGTCTATAGTACTAGTAGACTTTTCACCAATAAAAACAGCGCGTTGGGACGCGCGTTTTGGTCGATTAGTTCAGGCTCAGTTTTTTACGGATTGCATTTTGGCGCTTGGTGACATCTGCCAGTGAAGTGTTATCGAGGATATCTGCAATGGCATTGCGTACATCGCTCATGACCAGCCGTAGACCACAAGTCTTTTCATCGGGGCAACCACACGGTTCATACGCCATCTGGCTCACGCACCTTATGGGAGCCACAGGTCCATCTAATACGCGGAAGATTTGTCCAAGCGTAATCTCACTGGCTGGCCTGGCCAGATAATACCCGCCGCCAACGCCCATCTTGCTGTGAAGCAGTCCTGCATTCTTGAGCGTGAGAAGGATTTGCTCCAGGAACTTGGGCGAGATCTGCTCGCGTTGCGAGATATCCTTGATCTGCAGCATGGCAGGGGAGTAGCCTTTTGGAGCAGGTTCCGCCAGGCTGATCATGGCTCGTAAACCGTATTCGCCGCGTTTGGAAAGTCGCATGGTTGCCTTGAAAGTCTAGTACTATAATAGACTTTATTGACTTTAATGATAATTTGGCAATTGTGTTTTGTCAAGCAGATTCAAGGAGCGAAACAACTTCCGACTCCGCCAGCGCGCGACGTAAATCTCTACTCTTCATAATGATCGCCATATTGCGGACTCCTGAACCGATGGAAATTTCATCTTCCTTCAGCACGCTCGCATCGATCAGGATCTTAACCTGATTCTTCAGCCCAAACGGGCTTACCGTTCCGACGCGGTATCCCGTTACATCTAGCACTTCCTCTTCGGTTGCCATCCGCACACGCGACCTCTTCACAAGCTGGCGTAATTTTTTCCAATCCACTTGCGCGGGTCCCGCGACGAGGACCATTAAGAATTCCTCAGATCGAATTTGAAAGAGAATACTGCGCACAATCTGTTCAGGTCGCTGGTTGCGATCGACTGCAGCTTGCTCGAATGATGTCACAGGTGTTTCATGCTTAAATATTCGATGAGGGATATTCAATTTTTCTAAGGCAATACTGGCAGGAGGTTTTTCCATGAATTATCCTCGCGCTGAGCGTTTGTCCCTGGCACCGTCCGACAGGGCAGGTGTGCGAAGTCTGTAGTCGAAGCGTAGGCTTTCTATATAATTCGCGCTTCGACTGCGCTCTGCGCGATGTGCTTGTAGAGTAAAATCGTGCAATGTCGAAACTCAAATCGCCGCTCATCTTGCTCTTCATCACAATAATTGTAATTGCTCTTTTGGCATTATTCGGACCTGAAGAGAAATCCCTTGGTGCCCACGTGCGGATTGTGTATCTGCACGGCGCATGGGTATTAAGTGCGGAGATAGCGTTTGTCGCTGCGGCGCTTGCAGGATTGGTTGCGCTTATCACTACACGTGACATCTTCCATCAATGGTCGGCCGCGTTGGGGAGAACAGGCATCATCTTTTGGGTAACCTATCTTCCGTTGTCCCTCTGGGCGATGGAATCCAATTGGAATGGACTCTTCCTTTCCGAGCCGCGCTTTCGCCTGGCAGTGATTTTTGCGGTAACAGGCGTTTTACTGCAGCTTGGACTTTGGCTCATAAATATAAACTGGATCACATCGACTGCAAACATCATTTTCATTGTTGGGCTCCGTGTGATATTTGCATCGGCGAATAACATCCTGCACCCGCCTCCGTCACCTATTTTTAACTCAGGCAATTACACTATTATCGGCTTTTTCCTTGCTTTGATCCTGCTTACGCTGATCGCGGCATATTTCCTGACGAGGGTGATTTTGAATGTAAATAAGGAATCTGTCTAATTAAGATCGCTCCTTGCGCCGTCCTCGGCGCAAGATTTACTTGTAAACAGCCGCCGGGGACGGCAGCTCAAGCATATATATAACAAAAGACCGCTGATGAAGCGGTCTTTTGATTAATGTCTTCTTAGTCCTTTGTTACCATGGATTTTTCGCCTTCAAACAAATGCTCTGCCTCCGCGCCAGGCAATGGCTTGGGCAATCGCATCGCGCGGACAACCAGATCTGTGAGAGCGGTAATTCGGACATTCAAATTGTAATGTTCATTCAAATCGCCAATTTGCAAGCGGCAATTCTCGCATGCCGCGACGACGACTCGAGCACCTGTTTTCTTAATTTGATCAGCTTTCGGTTTGCCAGCCGCGATTCTTCGATCGGCATATTCAGCCAACGCAACCAGCCCGCCACCACCGCCGCAACAAAGGGCTTCGGCTTTATTGGGAGTCATTTCGCGGAAATCAGTTGTGATCTTGCTCAACACATAACGCGGCTCTTCGATCAGTCCGCCGTTGCGAGCCAGATTGCACGAGTCATGATAGGTCACGCCTTCTGGGGTTGCTGTTGGATCAACTTTGATCTTGCCTTCCTGAATATATTCAGCCAGCACTTCGATCAATGATCTGACTTTGAAGTTGAATTCACCTGCGAACCAGTTTGGCACATCCCAGCGATAGGACGCGTAAGCGTGTCCACATTCGGCGATGACGATTTCTTTCACACCTAAGCGATTCGCCTCATCTACAATCCGTTTGGCAACTTCTTTGGCGCGTTTCATATCCGCCAAAAAGACGCCATAATTTGCAGCTTCGAAAATCGAGAGAGTCCAATCTTCCTTTGCGGCATTGAATACGACGGCAGGAGGCAAGATCGTATGTGCGCCAGCGAGCGGGACATATAGAATTTTTGCTCCCTCTTTCTCAACGGGAATCGTTGCCGTCTTATCACCTGTAATGTCTCGCAATTGTTCTTCCATTTCCTTGATTTGTTCAAGGAACATCTCTTTATAGAATGACGGATCTTTTCCTTTTTCAATCGCGGCGTCTGCGAGCATTACCAAAATCTCAGGTGCAGTGCCAGCCGCAGATGCCATCGCACGAATGGCACGCATCATCAATGGCGTATCCACACCTAACGGACAATTCACTGTGCAACGTCTGCATAATGTACATTGACTGAACGCAATTTCTGTCAGATTTGCAAGTGTCGATTCATCGAGTTTTTTAGCGCGCGTCCAAATGGGAAACAGACGGCTTAGAAAATCATGCTCATAGCGATAGACACTTCTCAACTGCTCGGCGCGATAAGCAGGGATATGCTCCACTTTTGGTTCGGCGCGATAGTAATGACAAGCCTCCGCGCAAATGCCACAGCGCGCGCATGCTTCTAACGCAGTTTCAAGCGGCTGGTTAAGTTGTGTTTCAAGTGCCTTGAGAGCGAGTTCAATAGATTCAGTCATTCCAACCTCACTTCACCGCTTCGCGGTATGGAATACCGTGGGGAAATACCGCGCGTCGCCCGAAGAATTTTCCGAAGAATGTGCGCGAGAAGAAGAAATATAGACAGTGGCGAATTTTTCCAAGTGGGATATAAACAAACGTCACCGCGCTGACAATATACATTGGAATGACAAACACGTCATTGAGGATAGCCAACCCTGCCATCGTTATAAAGAGTGTTGTCAGCCAAACAGCAAAATGATCGTCGGGTATGCTCAAGCCTCTTAAGTTGTGTTCCGCGATTCGCATGATTCCTCCTGCCGCGCCGAGGATTGCGCCGAGGGTTAGCACCCAGAACAAGGGCAAGAAAAGAAGTGGGGGCAAGTATCCCCAAAACGGACTGATGATCACTGTACCAATCGCCGTAAAGATCCCAACATGGAACCCGATCCCGCGCAGATACGCGATCATATGGATGCGCGTGGATTCTTTCGCCCATGGCATCATACCTTTGGTGAATGCATATGTAATGCCATGCGAGATGTTCCCTTTAATGGGGGATTTATCAGTGGGGAGGGCGCGGCGCTTTGTCTCAATGTAACGAAGGTAAATTCCGTAGAGACCAGCCACAAGTCCCGCGAGAGCGAGGAGTTGGAAGATGAGCATATGTTTCTCCTTCGGAGAACGTAAACAAGTAGACATGTCTACTTGCATACCTGTGTACGTGTCTACCTATCTACTTAACCCGCTTCACAACGAACTTGAAGACCTTATCCTGTTTTTCCAGGCTGACTAATTCGTTGCCAGTTGTGCGCGCCCAGGCAGGGATATCCGCCATCACGCCAGGGTCGGTGGCAACTGCTTCAACGAGTTCGCCAACTTGGATTTGCTTGATTGCCTGAGCAAGTTTTACAACAGGCATTGGGCAAAGTAAGCCTTTGAAGTCAAGAGAGAGTTTGGGTGTATCAGACATTTTTGCTCCTATGAGAGTGAGGCTAAATAAAGAATTGAATGCTGGATTCTTGTGCATGTTCCAGCATCGTTGCTACGCCGACAGGTTCAGCAACTTCGGGAATGAAATCGTCGCAGGTAATTTCCATCACATCCATGCTCATTTGGCAGGGTAGGAGTTGAACGCCCAATGCAATCGCGGCTTCGCGCAATTCAGGGAGTTGGGTAACGCCTTTTTGCTTCATCATGAGCTTGAACATCCAACGTCCCATGCCGCCCATGTTGAGGCGAGATGGACCGATGGCGTTCAGACCCCCCCGGTTCATGACACCTAACATGCGACCGAATAATCCCTTGCCTGTGAAGATGCCATCGCGTTGGATGGCTTTCAGCCCCCAGAAAGTGAAGAACATAACGACTTCCATTCCTGCCGCGGCTGCTCCAGCTGCAATGATGAAAGACGCCATCACTTTGTCGAGGTCCCCGCTTAGTACGACCAGTGTGAGTTTATTCTTTTTCTCGACCATTTTAGGCCTCCATGAAATTTGTTCGCGCCCCCGCTAACGCGGGATCTTCGACAATGCGCATTATGCAAGTGCTTCAATTAACTCTGCACGCTTTGTCAAACCATCACGCATGACTGCTCGCAGTAAATCCAACGCTTGAATCAAGCGATCATCTGCGAGCGTGTATTCAATGACGGTACCTTTACGATGCGGAATCACCATGCCGCGTTCCCGCAAAACCTTCAAATGGCGTGACACCAGCGGCTGTGGCATATTCAAATTTGTGGCGAGTTCAGTCACATTGCGAGAGGATTGCGAGAGTTCATATAAGATCAAGATGCGATTTGGGTCTGCAAGACCTGCGCAGATTTCAGCGTGGAGTTGGGTAATCTCGGTTTCAAGATTTGCGTTCATTTGTTCTCCTTGGCGTTATATACGTATATTCATATATATTTGTGAAAATTGTAACAAACGTACTTATGGAGAGTTAGTATTGAGTATCATCAAAAGTGAGTGATGGATGTAATAAGACAAAGCGAGTCTTGTTTTCTGGTTGACACACTTTCCCCTAACTTTTGTGGTATTCTTCGCAGATATTCCATTCTTACTTTGTAATCAAATCATTGATACTAAAGCCTTCTCCGTGAGTTATTTTTCTCTCGCAGCGTATACGCTCATACGAGTTGTAATGAACACTGCATATCGGATGATCTATCCGTTTCTTGCGATCTTCGCCCGCGGGCTTGGAGTGGATATCAGCGTTATCTCAGGTTTGGTCGCTAACCGAGCTATCGTCGGCGCGGTGGATCCGTTCATCTTCCCTTTCATTGAAACGCGTGGGCGCAAGTTCGGTATGTTGCTGGGACTAGCCTTGTTCGTTGCATCCACGGCGCTCGTTGCCGTGTTTCCCAACCTCACCACGCTTGGGATCGCTTTGATCTTTGGCTTGGTAGGCAAGGCGATCTTCGACCCTTCGCTTACTTCTTATGTTGCCGATCACATTTCTTATGAAAAACGTGGCACGGCAATCGGAATCATGGAATTTGCATGGTCGCTGGCTTTTATTTTTGGCATCCCTGCCATGGGGTTCATCATCACCAGATCAACATGGTCTGCTCCGTTTTGGGTCTTGGGTATTCTGGGATTGATAGCCCTGCTCTTTATCGCGCTGACCCTTACCGATTCTGAGAAACCTGTTCATCATCAGGATGGCATGTTTGGCCACGCAAAGCAAATCATTACCACTCCCGTTGTGTTGGTCGCTTTCTCAATTGGACTTTCAATGACCGCTGCGAACGAAGTGGTGAACCTAATGTTTGGCGTATGGCTCGAAGATTCATTCAAATTGCAGATCGCCGCGCTGGCAGGAGCCTCCGCGATCATCGGTTTGTCTGAACTGGGAGGGGAAGGGTTCGTTGCTCTGTTTGTGGATCGCGTGGGGAAGGTCCGCGCGGCGGGGATTGGTCTCCTGGCGAATTGTGCTGCGGCAATTCTGTTGCCACTCGTTGGTCGCACGGAGCTTGGTGCGTTGATCGGCTTATTCCTGTTCTATATCACTTTTGAATTTACAATTGTCAGCATCATCCCGCTCATGACCGAAATGATGCCCTCCGCACGTGCCACGACTTTATCCTTTGCTGGCGCGGCAAATTCTATGGGACGTGCCATTGGAGCATTGCTTGCGCCAACCTTATACACATTCGGTTTTTCCATTGTGACAGGCGCGGCAGTAGCGTTTAATTTGCTAGGACTAGCCGCCGTCTGGTATGTTTCGCATCATCACGATTAACATGATCATCCTTGCTTCTTTTGCTTTCTTTGTTCTTCTTTTCTTTGCTATCTTACTATGGTTTCTTGTCCCCGCACTGTATGGACTCCCTCCTGTCTCGACAAAACCTGAGCGAATCCATAAAGCCTTGAAGCTTGCGAACCTCCAACCAAATGAAACTCTCTATGATCTCGGCGCAGGTGATGGACGCGTGCTCCTCATCGCCGCGCGTGACTTTGGCGCAAAGGCAGTGGGGCTCGAAATCGGTCCCATCCAATGCGCATTGATCTGGCTGCGCGCGGTCGCAAGCGGATTTGGAAGGAAAATTGATGTCAGGTGGGAAAATTTTTACAAGGCAAACTTGAGCGATGCGGATGTCGTTTTTATTTACGCAACCTCGAAGGAACTCATAAAATTGGCTCCGCATTTGGAAAAGCAGATGAAACAAGGCGCGCAGCTGGTTTCCATCTCTGCTGATTTCCCTGAATGGGAACCGCAGGAGTTTGATAATCGTGATTTGATCTTCGTTTATGAAATGCCACCCGCAAAAGGAAATTTGGGAACCTATCTTGCGCAAAAGAGTTAGCTTATGAAAAGCGCTGTAGATTGGAAATTAGGATTATGGTGGAGTCTTGCAACGCTTGGAGGACTCATCTTGGGATTAGTCATCCTGTTTGCAGGATTGGGCGTTGCGATTAACAACTTTCCGCCATTTCTGTTTGGACTCGTTATCGGGTGCACATTTGGTTTGGGTTGTGCTGCGATGCAATGGCTGGCGTTGCGCCGTCTCGTTTCCGCCTGGTGGATTGCAGCTACGTTCGCAGCCTGGGCAATTTTTTGGGCGATCAATCTTGCAGGATTCCTTGGTAATGGCAGTGGCGTATTGGGCAAGGTTATTGAAGGTCTTGGCCATGGTGCGCTGTTTGGTGCTCTAGTAGGATTCTTTCAATGGCTGGTTCTGCGGAGCAAGACTCATAATGCTAACTGGTGGATTTATGCCAATATTTTAGGCTGGTCCATTGGAGCAGCATTGGGAGATGGGATCAAAGCAGCACTTGGAAGCGAAGATCCCATTGAATTTGTGATCGTCTTCATCGTTTCGACAATTGTGACAGCGATTGTGCTTGTGAGGATGTTTCGTAACGAGATTGTGTGATGAAAAACCATAAAGGTCAAATGCCGCTCATAGGGAGCGGCTTTTTATTGTAGCAATTTCAGTCAAGCAAATTATGTATTTCTGAATACAATAAAATCATGGAGACGAAGAATCACGCACACGCTGACGAACTGACCAATCTGGTTGGCAGGAGTATGTATGAATCAAAAGGAAATCGAATCAAGAGACGAGAAAGAAACGGGACGCGTCGAAGCCTTTAGCGATGACGTATTTGCAATTGCAATTACTCTGCTCATACTGGATATGCACGTGCCGCGCGATCTGCCCGAAACGACAACACTGGGCGAGGCATTGCTAAGGCAGTGGCCGTCCTATCTCGCGTTCCTTACCAGTTTTGCGTTGATCGGTATCATGTGGATAAACCACCACAAACTATTTACACTCATTAAACGCTCTGACCATTTGCTCCTGGTGTTCAATGCGTTGTTGCTCTTGGGTGCGACCGTTGTGCCATTTACAACGTCATTGCTGGCGGAATACATCGGGCATAGCGAACAGAGAGTTGCAGCTATGGTATATGTGGGGAATTTTTTCGTCATCGCGATTTTCTTCAACCTTCTATGACGCTACGCGGCGCATGGTCATCGTCTGCTCGCGCAGGATGTTTTGGAAGATGAAGTGCGTTCCATCAATCGCGCATATACATTAGGTCCTCCAGTTTATCTGCTCTGCTTCGCGATTGCATACTTTAGCGTACCGCTCGCGTTAGGCATGACGATCGCACTTGTGATATTTTATGCCTTGCCGCTGGGCGCCAACGCGCGCTAATGAAGCCTACCTCACAGTGGATTTCGGAAGGTAAAGAACAAAGCCTCTGAAATGTCACAGGTTCTCACCAGCCCCACTCTTCGCGGCTAAAACAAGCATGCAGTAACACGTGCAATTGTCGCTCCAGCACTGTAAACGAGTAGAATTGCTTCCCCAGTTCATAATTATGCTCTGTCATTTCTTCAACAAATTTGCGATCGCTAAGAATTTTTTGAACATGCTTGATCGTCTGATCGGTGATAAAGCCATTGAATTCCACAGCCTGGAATCCTTTTGGTTTAATATCAATCGAATAGATTGTGTAATTATTGATAAAGATCGGCCGGCGGTAATACACGGCTTCCAAAAAAGCGTTGCCAAACCCTTCGAGTAGTGATGGAAATGTAACCAGGTCCGCATACGGATACACGTCTCCCAGGGTATAAACCTTGCGCCTATCCTTCGTCGTGCCGCGTTCCGTTTTGATGATGTCGGAAACAAAGTTAACGCGGACATCCATCAACTTAGCCAGAGTCCGTACATGTTCTATATATTCACTTCCCTCATCTCCACCCGCGTGCGAGATCACCAACCGCGCATTTATTTCCAACCTGCGGATCAACTCAATGGCATATTCGATCCCTTTGCGCTGAAGAGGACGCGTTGGCTGGAGAAAGAAATGTTGATTGGGATCAATTCCCAGGTCCGCGCGCAGCGAGGCGGTGTACTCATCCGGCCCCAATGGGTCAGGTGGATTGTCAAAGTCCATTACATTTGGGATGATCGAAACATCGATCCCACGCCGCTTGCCCATCTCGGTGGCGGCTAGTGAATTGATCACCACATGATGGATACTGGGCAGACGCGGCGGGAATGCCATTTCGAGGTAGTCGCCGATACAGTTGACTAGAAAACGCTTTCGTTCCCAGAAAAAATCATGATGATGCCCAACGACTGGGATGCCTGTTTCAGCAATCAGTTCAGCCAGGGCAAGACCCAGCGGGATATTCAGTGGAATCGAAAGGGCATTTTCAGTGATCAACAGTTCGAGATCATATTTCTTGATGAACTCATAAAGACGCTCCTTGAGGTAGCCCCGCAGTTCATGGATTCGACGTGTGATCTCAGGCGGGCGGGTGGGAGACCTGTATGAGAGATTCGCGATCCCCTGAACATCTGCATGCAGAAAATGTGCCTCAGGCACAATGAAACTGACTTCCTGCGGCTGGTCGGATT
>WNFU01023402.1_pt1 | contig 11172 bp, 10 predicted proteins | sample 5400121 | NCBI WGS metagenome assembly WNFU01 (sample SAMN13153360, study PRJNA577476) | soil metagenome | isolation source: 100 cm soil or saprolite under grassland replicate 1 | place: USA:California | collected 2016-06-15
CACCCCGTCATCGCCGGGTTCGAGGTCCTGGCCCAGCACGGTAGCGAGCAGCCGCATTGCTTGCGCGACCGGCTCCGGCAGATCCTCACGGCCGTCCAGGACGGCGAGGAGGGCATAGCCGTCCCGGGCCCGGGAGTCGACCAGCGCGTCGCGGGCAGTGTGGTCGTCCCAGTCGATGACCGGCTTGGCTGCACTGGCGTAGTCATCGCCGCTATCCAGCACCGCCCGCAACGAGGCGGCCAGGGCAGGATCGGCCACCCCGAGTAGGCCACGGATCGCGGAGCGGATCAAGGTGATCGTGTCCATCGTGGCGACCGCGTCATACAACGGGGTCGAGTACAGGACCCGCCGCCGGCCGATCAGCCCGGCAGTGCGGGCGGCGGTCAACGCGACCTCGAAGATCCGGTCCGGGCGGTCCGAGCGGCGCAGCCGCTCCCGCATGTCGACCAGCACGGTGTGGGCGAACCCGGCCCGGCCGGCGCCGTCCCAGCCACCCACCCCAGCGGCGTAGCGCCAGCGGGCGTCGAACGTGAACCGTTCGACCGCCTCACGGTCCGACAACCCATCGAGGCGCTGCAGCACCATCACCGTGGCGACCACCGACGGTGGCACCGACCGGCGGCCGATCGCTGCGAACAGGTCAGTGAACATGCTGTCCGGGAACAGCGCCTCACGGTGCTGGTGCAGGAACGCGAAGATCGAGTTGCCCGTGAGCGTCTCGTCGCAGAACCGGGTAACCGAGTCCAGGAGGTCCAACTGCTGCGACGCCCTGCCTAACGCCATACCAGCAAACTACCTGAAATAGATGGAAAACGATTGCTGCCACGCCGGTGACAGCCATCGTTTAACACCAGTCACCTAGGGCATTAAAAACAGTTAGCTCGCGCAGTACGGTCAAGGAGCGCCGACAAAGGGTGGCCCTTCTGGACACCGGAGGTGACGGTATGGCGGGCGTAGGCGAGCTCGTTGCCGGGCGCTACCGGATAGCCCGTCCGCTCGGTGCCGGCGGGATGGGCCGGGTCTGGCTCGCCGTCGACGAGGTGCGCCATCGCCGCGTCGCCATCAAGAAGTGCTCGATGCCGGATGGGCTCACCGGAGGCGAGCAGGAGTTGGTGCGCGGCTGGACGCTACGGGAGGCCCGGGCCACTGCCCGGGTGTGCCATCCCAACGTGATCCGGATCGAGGACGTGCTGCCCGGCGACGATCACCCGTGGACCGTCATGGAGTACGTACCGTCGCGGTCGCTCCTGCAGTTGATCGAGGATGCCGGCCCCCTGCCGGTCGGTGAGGTGGCACGTATCGGCCTCGCCGTGCTGGACGCGCTGGATGGGGCGCGGCGCGCCGGTGTTCTGCACCTCGACGTCAAGCCGAGCAACGTGCTCATCGCCGACGACGGACGGGTCGTGCTCACCGATTTCGCTCCCGCGGTCACCGACGAGGGAATCGACGCGCTGGCCCGCGCCGGCATCATCCTCGGTTCGCCGAACTACATCGCGCCGGAACGGTTGCTCGACGGCGTGGCCACGGCGCGGACCGACCTGTGGTCGCTCGGCGCGACCCTTTACCACGCCGCGGAAGGGCGACCTCCCTTCCTGCGCAAGACAACGGGGGCCACCCTCCGAGCGGTCACCGACGGCGCACCGGACCCACCCAAGCTGGCCGGTCCGCTCAGCGGCGTACTGATCGGACTGCTGTGTCGCGATCCCGCCGAGCGCATGACGGCGGCCGAGGTGGCGGACCGGCTGCGCCGGCTGGCCGAGGTACGGGTGCGTCCCCTGCTACCCGTGCTGCCCAGCCGCCTCGTCGCGCCCGGACAAGGGAACGGGCATGGTCCGAACGCCATCGGAACGGACCTGGTGGCGTTGCCCGCCGGGCGGGAGCCACCCTCGGTGTGGCGCCGGATTCGCGGCGGCGTGACCGCAATGGCCGCGGTGTTCGCCATCGTCGCCGCTCTCTTCGTCGTGCCGACAGCGGACCGACTCCCGTGGGCGAACGGCGGTGGAAGAACCCACTCGAGCGAGGCCGGACCCGCGCTGACGCAGCTGGCGGTCCCGTCACCCAGTCCGTTCGTCCTTCCGCCCCGCTTCAGGTGGTGGAATGACCCGAGTGGGTTCCGGGTGGCCGTGCCGAGCGGCTGGCCGGCCACTCGGCAGCGGCAGAGCTCCGTGGTCTTCACGGCCCCGGGCGGGTTGCCGAGCCTGCGGATCAGTGCGTGGACGCCGGGCAACGGAAACGTCGTCACGGCGCTCATCGGCGAGGAGCGCGAGGCCAGGCTTCCGGCGTACCGGCGCATTCGCATCGAGGCGCTGCCGATGCCGCCCGACGCCGTCTGGGAGTACACGTCCCGGGATCCGCGGGCCGGTCCGGTTCGCGGTCTGCAGCGGGTGATGTCCGACGGTGGCCGCACCTACCTCATCGAGTGGCGGACGCCGAGGGCGGCGTGGGCGGCCGATCTGCCGAAGCTCAGCGTGGTGCTGGACAGTTTCCGCCCGCTCGACGGCACCTGAGACGCGCCTGGCGGCCACCTCTCAGCCGGCTCACAGGTTGGCCAGGGGGCACCAATTGTCGGTAGCGCTTACCCTGGAAAGGCACGTTACGTGCCTCAACCTCAAGGGAGGCTGGACACCGTGAAGACATCGAACCCGGTGCTGACACGCCTCGGCCAGGCGGCCGAGCGGGAGCGGACGGCCGGGTACGGGCCGGGCTACGGGCAGCCGTATCCGACCGCTTCCGGATACGCGGCCGCGCCGCCGGCCGTGCAACCGATGACGATCGACGACGTCGTCGTCAAGACCGTGATCCTGCTGGGCATCACCGGCCTTTCGGCCATCGCCGCTTGGAACCTCATTCCGGACGCGTTGCTGGGCGCCGCCTGGATCGGCGCCGCCGTGGTGGGCCTTGTCCTGGGCTTGATCATCTCGTTCTCCCGGATGGCCAACCCCGCCCTGGTGATCGCGTACGCGGTCGTCGAGGGTGCCTTCGTCGGCCTGGTCAGCAAGTACTTCGAGGTGATCGCCGGCTTCGAGGGCATCGTCCTGCAGGCGGTGATCGCCACCTTCGGTGTCTTCTTCGTGATGGCCGTCCTCTACCGCGCCCGGGTCATCCGCGCCACGCCGAGGTTCACTCGGGGCCTGATCGCGGTGATCGCCGGCCTGTTCTTCGTCCGGCGTCCTCGTCGGCCTGATCTGGCTCTACCTGGAGGTCCTGCGCCTGCTGAGCTACCTACGAGGCGACGACTGACGATTCGCCAGTCGCCAAGCAACGCCCGGTCCGTCTCCCCACGGCCCGGGCGTTGCGCCTGTTTCTCCAGTGCTGTCGGTTTCTCCAGTACTGTCGCGCAGTGACCGCGGAAGAATTCGCCACGTCCGTCGACCGCCTGCTCAATCAGGTGCGCCATTGGGAGACGAACCGCTGGGCCGTCCGGCACGCCGCCGCGTCCGCGCAGAGCAGATCCGATCTTTTGTACGCCCTGGTCCAGCGCCTGGCGGACTTGGGTGCCGACGCGGAAGGGCGCCGGCACCGTCGTGTCCCGCGCCTCAGCGACCTTTCCCTGCCCGATCAACTCCGCGTCGTGGCCGACGACCTGCTGGCCGCCGATGCGCCAGAGGAGCTGTTGACGGTCGCGACCGCGGAAGTCGCCGGACTGCGGCGGATCTTCTAGACCCTGCTTGGGCGTTCGGGTCCGCCGAGCCCGGCCGCCCCGTGGCAAGCCGGACCCGGCGGAAGTCTGACGATGCTCAGCTCAGCCGTTCGATGACCATGGCCATGCCCTGGCCGCCGCCGACGCACATGGTCTCGAGGCCGACGGTCTTGTCGTGCCAGTCCAGCGAGTTGATCAGCGTGCCGGTGATGCGTGCGCCCGTCATGCCGAACGGGTGGCCGACCGCGATGGCGCCGCCGTTGACGTTGAGCTTCTCGATCGGGATGCCCAGATCGCGGTAGGACGGGATGACCTGTGCCGCGAACGCCTCGTTGATCTCCACGAGGTCGACGTCGGCGATCGTCATGCCGGCCCGCTTCAGCGCTTGCCGCGACGCCTCGACCGGACCCAGGCCCATGATCTCCGGACTGAGCGCGGTCACGCCGGTGGACACGATCCGGGCCAGCGGCGTGATGCCGAGCTCGCGCGCCTTGATATCGCTCATCACGACCACGGCTGCCGCGCCGTCGTTGAGCGGGCAGCAGTTGCCGGCAGTGACCCGGCCGTCGGGGCGGAAGACCGGCTTGAGCTGGGAGACGGCCTCGATGGTCACGCCGGAGCGGGGGCCGTCGTCGGACGCGACAACCCTGCCGTCGGGGAGGGCGACCGGCGTTATCTCGCGCTCCCAGAAGCCATCCGCGATGGCCTTCTCGGCGAGGTTCTGGCTACGGACGCCGAACTCGTCCATGTCCTCGCGGGTGACGTTCTTGACCTGCGCCAGGTTCTCCGCGGTCTGGCCCATCGCGATGTAGATGTCCGGGATCTTCCCGTCCTCGCGCGGGTCGTGCCAGACGCCGCCGTTCATCGCCGAGTCGGCGGTCCGAGCCTCGGCCTCGGCGAACGTGGGGTTCTGCCAGCCGCCGCCGACGAGTGCCTGGGCCTCCGGCGGCAGCCCGTCCGAGTTGCCGCGGGAGAAGCGCGACACCGTCTCGACGCCGGCGGAGACGAAGATGTCGCCCTCACCGGCCTTGATCGCGTGGAAGGCCATCCGCGTGGTCTGCGTGGCGACCACCCGAGCCATGTTGAAGCCCTGTTCGCCGCCCGGCAGCCCGCAGCCCAGGTACAGGTCCTCGATCAGCGTGCGGTCCAGCTGCGGGACCTTACGCAACGCCGCGTCGACGATAGTGGCGGCGAGATCGTCGGGGCGCAGCTCGGTGAGCGAGCCCTTGACGGCGCGACCGATGGGGGAGCGGGCGGTGGCGACGATGACAGCTTCCGGCATTCGCCTACGTTAACTCGCGGGTAACTTATCGGGGAAGTGCTTCCTCGTCACACCAATTCGTACCGTTTGTGCGACGCCGGGCCGTTCCTACTCTTGCGCCGCCGGGCGGCCCGACGCCAGTGCGGCCTGCGCGACCGCGGGATACAACGCGTACGCCCACACCCGATAGCCGTCCGCGGACGGGTGGAAGCCGTCGTGACACAGCGTCCCCGCGTCCGCGCGGAACACGGCGCCGGTCTCCTCGCCCAGATCCACGACCGTGCCGCCGGCATCGAGCACGGCCCGGGCCTGCGCACGCGCCACCCGGCGTCCCAACCAGCCGGTGACCTGCCGCAGCGGCGGCGCGATCGACCGGATGGCGCCCAGGTCCGGGCACGTACCCACGACGTCCTGCACGCCCGCCTCCCGCAGCCGCCGGACGGCCGCGCCCAGGTAACTCGCCGCGTCCTCGGGCCCGCGCAGCGCGGTGGCATCATTCTGGCCGATCAGCACGACGGCCACGTCCGGCCGGTCGCCGAGCAGCGCACGGGCGACCTGCGTCGCGAGGTCGGTGGAGCGTGAGCCGGCCACGCCGACGCTGGACAGGAACACATGCCGTTCGCCGGCCGGCGGCGTGCCCTCGGCCAGCATCCGGGCAAGCTGGCCGCCGACCGTCTCGGAGAGCCACTCCACGCCGACGCCGATCGCAGCCGAGTCGCCCACGTCCCGCCAGGCCCGTCATGTCGCCTCCCTGCCGCGCCACGTGATCACTCGATGGGCCGCTTTGTGACTATCCGGGTCGACGGCCGCCGTGCGACCCTCCGGAGTCCACCCTACGGGGCTCGCGGCCGACCGGCCGGTTGTAACGGGCGTCGTGGCCGCCTGCGAGGGACCCCCCGCGGCGTCGGTTCCGGCGGCGGGGCGATGCCCGAACCAGGGGCGCTGCTCACCGAACCAGGGGTGCCGCCGCAGTTGCGCCCACCGTCCGGCGGGTCCGCGCTCGCGCCCGCCGACGCGGGTGGCCCGGACCTCGGTGCCGGGCGTCCGCACCGCCTCCTGCGCGGCCTCCTCAAGGCTGCGCACGCCCTCCGCGCCGGCGGCCGGGGTCCGGTCGTCCTTGCCGAGCGCGGCCATGATCGTGGGCATCATGACCGATGCCGCGCGGGCGTACCCCTCGGCCGACGGATGGAACTGGTCGGAGCTGAACATGCGTACGGGATCCGCCTCGAACGCGGGCCCCAGCAGGTCGCCGAGCGAGACGGTGAAGCCGCCGGCCTCGACCACCGCCACCGTCTGCGCCGCGGCGAGCTGGCGGCTCCAGGTACGAGCGAGCCAGCGCAGCGGCGGCTTGATCGGCTGGATGGCGCCGATGTCCGGGCAGGTACCGACGACGACCTTGCAGCCGTCCGCACGCAACCGGCGAACGGCGTCGCCGAGATGCCGCACCGCCTCGGCCCGTGCCGTGAAGTGGGTGATGTCGTTACCGCCGATCAGGATGATCGCGATGTCGGGGTCGTACTCGAGCGCGGCGTCCACTTGATACGGCAGGCCCGCCGACATGGAGCCGACCACGGCGACGCCATGCAGCCGTACGGGCCGGCGCAGCCGCCGCGACACACCGGTGGCCAGCAGCGCGCCGGGTGTCTCCCGTGGACGGTGCACGCCGTATCCCGCGCCGCTCGAGTCGCCGAGGATGACCACGCTGAGCGGCTTTCCGGGGAACTTGGGCCCGTACAGCCCGTCACTGCGCGGCGGCGGCGCCTCGGCCATCGGGATGACGCGGCGGGCGTCGGCCGCCTGCCGTAGCAGCAGCGCCACCGAGAGCCCGGCGAAGCCGGCCACGGTCCCGGTCACGCCGCCGGCGATGCGGCCGGCCAGCTTGATGCGGCGCCAGTTCTCCTCGGTGATCCCGAGATCCCAGTCGAGGCCCATAGCCGTCGCGGTCCTGCGCACTGCTTGCACGCCTCCCTCGTAGCCGCCGGCGGGGTTGGCCCGCCCGGCGAAGATCGGAAACCGCCCCATGGTGTGGGGATTCGAGGCTAGCGCGCGGGTGCGACATCGACCGTCTACCTGCGGCTACCCGACGGAAGAGTTCACCGATTCGGCAGTCAGAGGTCATCTCGACAGGCGATTGTGGCGCGCTCGCGTCATGCTTGTGCTCAGCGAAAGGGGACAGACATGGCCAAGACGCTGAAGCGGACCGCGGCGTTCACCGCGCTCGCCAAGGCGCTGATGTCCGGAGCCCGCGGCGGTCCTTCGATCGGCAAGCGGCTCGCCGCCCTGCCACGGATGCTCAAGGCAACCGCCAAGGGCGAGTACGACGGCGGCATGCGGATCGCGATCATGGCCGCTGCGACCGCGTACGTGATCTCGCCGATCGATCTGGTCCCCGAGGCGTTCCTGCTGGTCTTCGGCCTGGCCGACGATGCTGTCATGGTCGCCTGGCTGGCCGGCACCGTGCTCAGCGAGACCGAGCGGTTTCTGGAGTGGGAGAAGCGGCGCGACCGCATCGTCGTAGTCTGAGGCGTGCGCTATTACGACAACGTCGTCGAGATCATCGGCAACACGCCCCTGGTACGGCTGAACAGCGTCACGGACGGCATCGCCGCGACCGTGCTCGCCAAGGTCGAGTACTTCAACCCCGGTGGGTCCGTCAAGGACCGCATCGCGCTGCGCATGGTGGAGGACGCAGAGAAGTCGGGCCTGCTCCAACCTGGCGGCACCATCGTCGAACCGACCAGCGGCAACACCGGCGTGGGCCTGGCCCTGGTCGCCCAGCTCCGGGGGTACCGCTGCGTGTTCGTCTGCCCCGACAAGGTCAGCGAGGACAAGCAGAACGTGCTCCGGGCGTACGGAGCCGAGGTCGTGGTGTGCCCGACCGCGGTGGCGCCCGAGGATCCCCGGTCGTACTACAACGTCTCCGACCGGCTGTCCCGCGAGATCCCCGGCGCGTGGAAGCCCGACCAGTACAGCAATCCCGCCAACCCGCGCTCGCACTACGAGGAGACGGGCCCGGAGATCTGGGAGCAGACCGCGGGAAAGATCACGCACTTCGTGGCCGGCGTCGGCACCGGCGGCACCATCAGCGGCGCCGGCAGGTACCTGAAGGAGCAGGGTGGGGTCCGCATCGTCGGCGCCGACCCCGAGGGTTCGGTGTACTCCGGCGGAACCGGCCGTCCGTACCTGGTGGAGGGCGTGGGGGAGGACTTCTGGCCGGTGACGTACGACCGGACGATCTGCGACGAGGTTGTCAGGGTGTCCGACTCGGATTCGTTCCAGATGACCCGGCGGCTGGCCCGCGAAGAGGGCCTGCTGGTCGGCGGCTCGTGCGGCATGGCCGTGGTCGCCGCGCTCGACGTAGCCCGCCGGGCCAATCCCGACGACGTGGTCGTGGTGCTGCTGCCCGACGGGGGTCGCGGTTACCTTTCCAAGATCTTCAATGACACGTGGATGGCTCGCTACGGCTTTCTCACCACTGGTCAGGGCGACGCGACGGTGGCGGCCGCGCTGCGCGGCAAGGGCGGCGCGATCCCCCCGCTGGTCCATGTCCATCCGACCGAAACGGTCCGTGACGCGATCGACTACATGCGCGAGTACGGCATCAGCCAGCTGCCCGTCCTCAAGGCCGAACCCCCGGTGGTCACCGGCGAGGTGGCCGGCTCGATCACGGAGAAGGCGCTGCTGGATGCGCTGTTCACGGGCCAGGCCCTCCTGCACGACACCATCGAACGCCACATGGCCGAGCCGCTGCCCATGATCGGTGGCGGCCAGCCGGTGGCCGAGGCGGTGGCGCTGCTGGAGAACGCGGATGCGGCCATGGTCCTCATCGACGGCAAGCCCGCCGGCGTCCTCACCCGCCAGGACCTTCTCGCCCACCTCTCGTAGGACTGTTCATGCGGTTGTTCCCTGCCGTGTCCTCAGATTCGTTCTTTGCGGGGCCGTTTTCCCGGGTCCGTCGTGGTCCAGGCCGCCGCTCCCGCCGGAGACCTTCATGCGGGCGCGGCCAGCTCCGTGCAACGGAATACCACAGTCACTCGCCTGGCGGCTCGTGACCGGATACCCACGCCCTGCCAGGTCCGTGCGCGGTTGCGCTCAACCCCGTCGCCTTGTGTGTTCAGCTAGCGCCCCCATAGGGGCGCTAAGCGCACACGCAGGCCGCAGCGGGCGCCGCCCCGCCGAGCGACGGCTCAGTTCAGCTCGGCGGGGACGGTGACCACGTCGACAAAGGCGTTCTTGCGGAGCACCGTAATCGGGAGGTTAGCGCCGATGGCCGGGCCCAGCATCAGGCGCTGCAGCGCCTGGACGCTCTGGATCGGGCGGCCGCCGGCAGTGATCATGATGTCGCCCAGGTAGATGCCGGCCGTACCGGCCGGGCTGCCCGGGACGACCTCGACCACGCGCAGGCCCAACTTCTGTCCGAGGCGCTCGGCGAGCGGCGGCGGCAGCGGGACCGGGACGCCGGCCACGCCGAGCCACGCCCGGCGCACCTTGCCGTTCGTCAGGAGCTCGCTGATGATGTGGCGGGTCGTGGAGTTGACCGGGACGGCGAGGCCCAGGCCGTATCCGGCCACGGCCGTGTTGATGCCGACCACGGTGCCGGTGGAGTCGGCCAGCGCGCCGCCCGAGTTGCCGGGGTTGAGGGCGGCGTCCGTCTGGATGACGCTGTCGATGATGCGGATCCGCCGGCCGTCGCGGGCGGGCAGGGACCGGCCCAGGCCCGAGACCACGCCGGCCGTCACGGAGCCGGCCAGACCCATCGGGTTGCCGACGGCGACCACGAGCTGGCCGATGCGCAGCCCGTCCGCGTCGCCGAGCGGGGCGGCGGGCGCGCCGTACTGGTGAACCCGGACGACCGCCAGGTCGGAAAGCGCATCCGCGCCGACCACGTCGAACCTCGTCTCGGTGCCGTCGGCGAACTCGGCCGTGCCGCCGCTGCTGCCGGACACGACGTGGGCGTTGGTGAGGAGGAAACCGTCGTCGGTGAAGGTGACTGCCGAGCCGGCACCGCTGCCGCGGGGCGTGCGGACGGCGAGGGCCGCGACGGAGGGGAGGAGGCTCGTGGCGACGCTGGTCACCACGCGGCTGTAGGCATCGAGCGCCTCGGCTGAGACACCCGAGCTGTCGGTGTGCTCGGTATCCATGAAGGCCTCAACACCGGATCCGTGCTTCTGATGCCCGCGCCGCGTCCGCCCACGGCGAAATTCGCCGCGTTCTACGATGGCCGCGAAAGGCGTGCATCACTGCTCATCGGGGGCGAGTTGCGGGAATACCGCAGCTGATGGGTGATCTGGCCGCCCAGCCATCCATCGCGGGTGGTTCCGTCGAAGGCCCAGCCGCCCCGCTCGTAGAAACGGCGGGCCCGGTCGTTCTCGTCGAGCACCCACAGCACCGCCCGATTCCCGAGGTGCGGCAGCGCGTCCGCCATCAGCAGCTTCCCGATGCCGGTGCCGACGAGCGACGGCTCGACGTGGATCGCGCTCAGCTCCATGACCCCGGGATCCTCGCTCGGTCCGAGATAGGTGAAGCCGACGATCCTGTCGCCGTCTACCGCGACCGTGAGCCGATGCGTCTCCCGCTCCCATTTCCACCGCTCCGACCACCACTCGCCCAGCGCCACCGGCGAGCCGAAGTTCAGCGCCGCTGGTGACAGGAAGTGCGCGTAGGCCGCGGCCCGGGAGCGGTGGTGCAGCGCGCCGACCTCCGCACAATCACGATCATTGCCGGTACGCAGGTGCACGGTCATCGCCCGACGCTATCCGAGCCGGCACCGGTACCCGCATCAGGTCCTCGGCGATGACGATCTCCCCGTCGAACTGCTCGCGCGCCTCCGTCAGGAAGCGGGACGCGTCCGGATAGCGCTGGGAGAAGTGGGTCAGCACCAGCGTCCGTACCCGAGACTCCCGGGCGACGGCGGCCGCCTGGCCGGCGGTCAGGTGGCCGACCATCGCGGCCATGTCCGCGTCCTCGGCCAGGAACGTCGACTCGATGACCAGCAGGTCCACGCCCTCGGCGAGGGCGAACACGTTGTCGCACAGCCCGCTGTCCATCACGAACGCGAACCGCTGACCGGGCCGCGGCACGCTCACGTCCGCCAGCGTGACGGCGCCGAGCCGTCCCGTGCGTTGCAACTCGCCGACCGCCGGCCCCGCGATGCCGTGCGCGGCGAGCCGGTCCGGGAGCATGCGGCGGCCGTCCGGCTCGACCAGGCGGTACCCGTACGTCTCCAGGGAATGCCAGAGCGGCAGGGCGGTGAGTCGGCCCGCGGAGGTCT
>WNFU01009249.1_pt1 | contig 11171 bp, 5 predicted proteins | sample 5400121 | NCBI WGS metagenome assembly WNFU01 (sample SAMN13153360, study PRJNA577476) | soil metagenome | isolation source: 100 cm soil or saprolite under grassland replicate 1 | place: USA:California | collected 2016-06-15
CTTTGCTTGACTACGAATTCGCGCGCGGCTTTCCGCTCGGCGGCATTGAGGCGTTTGTCACCGTCCTGATCGAACTTTTTCACCAGCTTGATTTCTTCCTGCACGCCACCGGGCCCGCCGGGACCCGGGCCGCCGGGTCCGAAAGGTGGCGGCCCCTCAAACCCCGGTCTCCCTTCGCGTTGTGGCCTCTCGCCAACAGGCGGGCGATCCCCCTCCCGCCGGGGTGGGTTATCGGAAGTCTGGGCCAATGCGCCGAGCGATGAACAGAAGGCGAGGGTGACGGCAATTGGCCGCAGGTTGGGAGACAACAGCTTCATAAGCATCCAATTCAATGACCAGGCCTGTTTGTTTTCAGTACGATTGTTCGTCGTTACTGATACATGCGCAAGACGAGAGTGATGTCCGCCAGGATTTTCTTGAGCTGTTCGATGGCCGGAACTGTTGGGCTGGGTACGTCTTTGGCGTTAATCCCTTGCGGAAATTCCGACGCTCCGAGTGCGACGGCGGCCCGAAGGGGTAGCGCAGAGTTGCACTCTGCCGTTTCGCGCCGTTTCGCAGATTTGTAATCTGCGGAGCGCTCGAAGATCCGGCCCGTCACGGCAAGTCGAACGGTCAGCCGAATACAATTCGGCGATACGGCAGATTGAAAATCTGCGCTACGGTAAACACATGCACTCGCTCCGCAAGGCCCGTCCCTCCGGTATCGAATCGTCCGAAGGCTCACCGGGCCCTGGAATCGGCTCTCCTCCGGGCCGTTTTTCTCCCGACGAACCTCACCAGCCACTCCAGGAATCCCGGCGGAGACTCGATGCCGCGGAGCACTTGATCGTAACGGGCGATCATGTCAACGAGGAACACCACGAAGACAGCGTAATCGAGCCAGGCCGTTGCCAGGCCAAAGGCGACCTGCGCGAACCCGTCGTGAAAGACGAAAAGGAAAATCGTTTCGATGACGAAGAACCCAAATTCGACCAGCAACGAAGCATTGGTCATCGAGACCGGGTGAAAGCCGAACCGTTCGAGAGTGCGGTCCTTGAAACGCGCCCAGAGAAATCCGAGAAAAGGAAAGAGCGGCAACAGCAGCAGCCGGCCAAGGTCGTTTCTCTGCTCGGTCTGGACCAAGCGATTCCGTTGGGCGACGTAATCCTGGTCGTAGGTGATCGACAAATTGGATTCTTCATGGAGGTCCTCCGGCCACGGCTCCAGTTCGTAACCCATCACATAAGGGGGTTCCATGCGAGCCTTGCGCAGGAGGTAGAATTTGCGGCCTTCGAAATAAATCGGGATCTTGCAGAACTCGCGCACCTGCCAGTCCGGCATTTCGCGCGTGGCGTAAATAATCACGGACTCGCCGTAATAAAGCACCTTGTCCGACGCGACCGAAAGACCCGGCGAACTTTCGACCAGCGGATCCGAGGAAAGCCGGATTCGTTTCATGGATTTGGTGACGGAAGTCTTTGGTTTTTGACGTCACTCGTCAAGCGTGGAGGGTCAGGGAGCAGCTTTGGCGCAAATCTGGTTTTGAACAATACTCGGCGAAAGGCGCGCCCAGGCGCACCTCACGAGGCGGGAGCCCACCGCCATATGCGCAAAGTTGCTCACCCATGGGCACTGAAACGCACAGTTGCAGTGTGGCATTGCACTGCTATGCTGCGTGTTAAAGACAGGATAGACGGTGTCGAGATTATGAAAGACTTGAAAACATACCACTTCGCCAGAACTTCACTGACGCGAGGTTTTACCCTGATCGAACTGCTGGTGGTAATCGCCATCATTGCCATTCTGGCCGCCCTGCTTTTGCCGGCCCTGGCTAAAGCCAAGACCAAGGCCCAGGGCATCATGTGCCTGAGCAACAACAAGCAGCTCCTCCTCGCGTGGCATCTCTATTCCGGTGATTACAATGACGCCTGTGCAAATAATTATACTATTCCTGATACGATCGTAGCGATCGGCAACTGGCCCTCCAGCCCAGGGCCACTGGACAACTGGGTAAACAACGTGATGACGTGGGGAACAGGCGGTCCGGACGGCAACTCCGTGACGAATGAAGCCCTTGTGCGAAACGGCGTTCTAGGAAAATACACCTCTGGTGCCGTTGGGGTTTACAAATGCCCGGCGGATAAATACGTGAGCCCGGGGCAGAGGCAGCGAGGGTGGACCGCACGGCTGCGGAGTAATTCGATGAATGCACTTTTTGGCAAGTCTGGCCCCAATTACAAAAACGCTGACAGTGGAAGAAACTGGACCGGAACCAGCGGGCATGATGGTCCCTGGCGACAGTTTCTCAAACAATCTCATGTTCCGAATCCCGCGCTGACCTGGCTCACCCTCGATGAGAACCCGGACGGCATTAACGACGCCTTTTTCATAGCGTCAAGCGAGAGAAATAATTCAGCGTGGGGAGATGTTCCCGCTTCGTACCATAATGGCGCCTGCGGTTTCTCCTTTGCGGACGGGCACGCGGAAATCAGAAAATGGCACGGCGGGCTCGTCAATCTTGGAAAGAAACCGCCCTATTACGATTATAATCGTATTCCTGCCACTTATCTGGCGATACGCTCGGCGCAAGAGAAAGGGGATTGGGCGTGGTACTGGGAGAGAACTCAGTACATTCCGTTTAGGTAACAATCGCCAATCTGGGAAGGCTTTCAGTGCCCAAGCGATTTGTTCCTGGGCATTTTTATTTCGTTGGAGACATTAATCACGGTATTTTGAATCGATTCGGTCTGGCCATCTGGCCATTTGATTTCAGCTTTTTCTATCCGGTCCGCTGCTCCCAAGCCAAAGTGAATGGAATTTGAACGCTGGCAGCGATAGCCATCTCCGGTGACAATTTGCTGAATGGCTGTGTGGTTGGCGTAATGCACTTTGATCGCTGCGCCAATGGGTGATTTTCCGTTCGCTCGTTCGGGAAAGCGCCAGCCGATCCAGTTGCTGCCGCCACCCGGCAAAAGATTTTTGTAAACCCGAAGCGTTTGTTTTTTCTTCGGCCAGATTTCCAGTGTGGTGACGAGAAGATCAACGCGACCGTCGTCATCGAGATCTTCAGCGATGACGTTTCGGCAATCTTCTTCCATGGCTACCCCAAACAAGTAAGCCGCTTCCAAGAAAAATTGGCCGTCCTGGTTCAGGTAAAGCCGATTCTTTTCGTAACCACCATAGGAATATTCACGGCCGCGAGTACGGGCGAATTTCGTTTTGAAGTAAAGTCCGGCAGCGGAGCGATTTGTTTCGTTCGCGATGTATTGGTCGTGGAGCCAGTATTCGGCTTCGTAATCGCGGGTGGATTGGTTGCTTTCCAGGCCATTGGCGATGTAAACGTCGGGAAATCCGTCGTTGTCGAAATCAGCCGCGCCGCACCCCCACGACCAACCGGAGTGCGCGAGCGAATCACTGAAAGCGCCCTGTTCGAAGCGCGGCGTTTTGTCCGTGGCGAGATAAAGGCGATTGCCGAAGGTCATACGCGAGCGCATCGAGCGGTCTTCCTGCACGTCCGGCCGCGCCAAACCGAGATGCTCGAGCCGGTTCACGGCAGGCGAGGTCATGCCGATCATGAGCAAGTCCAGACGGCCGTCGCGGTTAAAATCGGCCAGGGTGTGCGCCATCCCGAAGGCATGCGAGTCTGGAACCCAGGTTGCGGTGACATCCGTGAAGTGGCCTTTGGCGTCGTTTTGGTACAGATCAAGACCGGCAAAGTCACTGACGACAAGCAGGTCGAGATCGCCGTCGTCATCCAAATCCGCGAACGAAGCGCTGTACGAACGGCGCCAGCGTTTCTTCTCCAGCCCCGAACCGGTGGTGCCATCCTTGAAATGCCCCTGCCCGTCATTGAGCAGAAGGTAGGAAGGATTGCCGTCGTTGGCGTCGTAAAAGGGGTTCGGCATGGTTCCATTGGAGTAGGGTTCTTCGTATTGGGCGAGGAAAACGTCCAGGTCACCGTCCGCATCGATATCGCCGCAGGTCAGGGCCATGGCGTTTCGGACGGAAGGTTTCCCCACCAGCTTTGCGGGTTGATCGAAACGGCCTTGAGGCGAGCCTTTAAAGAGATAAAGACCTTCGTACTTGTCACAGAGCAAATCGACGAAGCCATCGCCGTCAAAGTCAGCGACGAGCGCAGCCCAAATATAGGGCGTTGGAAACTCGCAAAGTTTTTCTGGACGATACGTGCCGTCGCTCTGCCGCCGATAAAGGATATTACTTGCGACCAGAACAATTTCGGGAAATCCGTCCTGGTCGAGATCGCAGACGATGAGCGGATCAATCAGGTTCGAGTTTTCAGGGGGGGTGACTTCTTCTTGAAGAATTGATCTAAAGGGTGGATCGCCTGCGCGAGCCGTGACCGTCAGGTGGGTGGCGTCGATTCGTTTTATCGGAGTGAGCAAATCGTCGTTTTCCCCCCAGTCCACAAGCAAATCGCCTTCGATCGCGGCTCGTTCAGGAATGTTCGTATTAACCAAATGAGCGGAAAAATAAAAATGGCTCGCTCTTGCCCCTTTCGAGGAGTCGGTGTCGAATTGATTGTGCCGGAATTCGATTTGTTCCAATTGCCAGCCTTTGCTTTGAAATTGAGCGACAAAATCTTTCCACGCGGCCTGCTGGAGAGCGCCGCCAGGACCGTCAGGCGCGATGAGTTCGATGCCGTGCGCGAGCGACTTGGGTTGCTTCCATTTGGGCACCCGGAGCTCGCGGAATTGAAATTGCCCAAGAATTTCGAGCTTATTGGTCGCGGCATGGATCAAATCCCAGAGGGTCACGAAAGTGCGGCCACACTCCTGGGCCAGGATTTCCGGGGCCCAGACCGTCTCGTTCATCCGCTGTTCCTTGGCTTCGATGGCCGAAAATTGGACCAGAGTTTCAGGAGAGACGCGCTGAACTGAGTCCTTTTGGACTGCGGCAAGCCGGGGTGGGGAGAGCGGCTCGTTTTTGTCCCGCCTGGAGAGATAGAGAGCGCCTCCAATCACTATGACAACAGTAGAGCAAAGGAGAATAATCCCAACGCGTCGCACAAAATTTCAGGCGACAAAGTAGTCTCCGCATGTCGAGAAATCACCCCTATTTTCCGGCGGCCCACTTGAGGCTGTTTTGCAAGAGTGTTTTGAACGCCGCATGCTCGTGCGCTTTGCCATCGTGGCCAAGCGTGATGCCGACAATGCGGGCCTTGGGATGTTTCACCAGCCACACCGCGGGGTAGGTCTTCCCATCGGTCAGGTTCTTCCCGAAAGCCAGCGCCTGAATCGGCGTGCCGCTCCTGTCTTCAACAAAATGATACAACTCGTCCGTGATCTTAAACGAGTCGGGCACGCCGGCCATGATCGAATGCTGCGGCGTGCTGACCTGCACCTGAAACTCGCCGTATTTGTCGTGGCTCTTCGCACCGCCACCGACGAGCACACGATTATATTCCGGCCAGTCAGTCCAGTTATACCAGAGCGCCGGATGCACCAGGAGCAGGCCCTTGCCCGCGTCCGCAAACTCGAATATCGCCTGGCGCACTCCCGCGTCCCTCATCGGCTGGTTGTTGCTTAGATAAAGGACGTCGATTTCCTTCAGCGCCGGCCGGATTTCGTCAGGTTTGTCGGTGTAGCGCACCGACACATTACCCAGAGCCGCGAGAGTCTTGGAATCCTCCTGGTTGAACCAGCGATCAAAGTCGTGCGAACTACCGCCGCCGACGATCAACACCTTCGTAGCGGTGGACGCAAGTCCGCCGGACTTCTGTCCCTCGTCTTGCGCCGCCGAGGCAGATGGCCCGGGACTCACGTCCGCCGCGGCCAGCTCCGCGGTGATGCCAATGAAGGTGGGCGCGATCTCGTTGTCGAAGCTTTCCAGTGAAAGGCGTTCGATCACGCCGCGGCCCTTCACGTCCTTGCTGAACCAGCGGACCTGGCCGCGCTGGACGAGGTCCGGAACTTCCTTTGAGCCGGGCACGTCGAACCGGCCGATGTAGTCCGCGATCTCGACGCCATTCTTCAGGACGATCTCTTCGGCCCCGCCGCCCGCAAAGGCGAGTGTGATTTTCGCCGCCGGCTTGTCTTTCAACCGGCCTCCGCCGTACGGATAAGCCCAGCCGCCGACTCCACCGAGGAAATGCAACCGGGTCGCGGCCATGCCCACTTTGACTTCGACCTTCTGCGGCATCGTGTGCGCGAAGCCCGCGCCGCCTTTCAGCACGATCGCGTTGTTGCCGGTGGGGCTCCGCGTCGGGCTCACGATATCGAACGGAACGTCCCCGACTTTCACCGTGCCAAACTTCTTGAACCGGAGCGACTCGTCCTTCGCGTCCTCACTGTTGTACATGCCGCGGGACGTATTGGCCGTGAACGCGGGCGTCAAATCCAGAATGCGGAACTTGCTCTCGTCCGCGCACAGGTAGGCGATCAGGTCGCGGAGACTGGCCGCTCCCAGGGCTTCGAACCCGGTCGGCATCAGCGACAGTCCGGTCGAGCGCCGGCTCCGGATGTTGTCCTTGGCAATTTCAAATTCACCCGTCTGGTTGCGGATGAAGACCGCCGCATTGTTTTCCCGCATCACGATGCCGTCGTAGCTGAGGTCGTCCTTGGTCTCGATGCTGACCGAAATGAAGTTCGGCTCCACGACGCGGTTCGGGTCGAGAACGTGGATGAGCAAATCCTCCGGCCCGTGCGCGCCCATGCCGGTGAGGTTGGGCGCCAGGTCGGTGCCTTCCTCCTTGAACCGGTGGCAGACGGCGCAGTTCTGAGTGAATAGTTTGTGCCCGTTCTGGACGTCACCCGGATGGACGACTTCGGGGCGAAACGTGGCGACGACGGCGTCCTTCTCCTTTTGCTCCGGACCACGCAGGGCATCGATTACGTCGCGGGCGTGTTGAGCCACCTCGCTGTCGGGATGCGCGCGCAGGCGATGAAGGTTGGCCGGCCCCAGCATGGCGAGTTCGATCTTTCGGTCCAAAAGATTCTGGAGGAGCCGCAGCGACCAGTCGGCCCGCTTGATGAGCTGGCCGAAGACGGTCTCGCGCAGTTCCTCAGGAACCTTAACGTAGGCGCCGATCAGCTCTTCACCGGCCTGTACGTCTTCGGTGGCGCCGAGCGTTTCAACGATGCGTTTCTGCAGCGCGGGTGAAGCCGAGGATCCAAGCAGCTTTGTCACCTGGGGCAGAATCTGAGGGTCCATCTTCCGCACGCCTAACAGGCTGACGACCACTTGGCCCAATTGGTCATCACCGGGCCCGCTAGCGCTCAGCCTGGTCAGGAGTTGGCCGGTCACGGTCCTGACCTCCGCCGCCAGCGAGCCGCCCTGGTCCCAACGCGCAAGGAGCGGGAGCGTCGCTCCGGACAGCCCGGGGTGCGCTGACGCGAGGAGCGCCTTGAATGCGGACTGTAAATCCGCGCTCCACGCAGGAATGACGTCCGCTTTGAGGTTGGCCGCCAGGCTTTCCAGGGCCACCAGTTTGAGGCCGTCTGTGCTGCTTGGCTCGCGGGCCACCAACGCAACGAGGCCGGCCGCCAGCGCGGCGTCCTGCTGGTTGGCGAGCAGACGCGCAACGTGCGACACCAACGGCGCCAGGAACGCCGGCTCTTTGGCATGGAAAGCGAGATCAACGAACGGCAGCGGCGCCTTCGCAGCCACGCCAAGGGCAGCCGACTCGAGGTACTTGTCTTTTAACGATGGCCAGGCGGATACAACCGCCGCGGCAATTTCCGGTGTGGGATCACACGTGCCGAGAGCGATGAGCGCCTGGAGTCTCACCCGCGGGTCCGAGTCGTCCAGTTGCGCCTGGATGACTTTGCGTTCGGCGTCCGTGGGAGCGGTCCCCCGTTCGCTGACCAGACGCAGGGCATTCCGGAGAACGACGCCATCACTGGCTTTCAAGGCGGCGAGCCGGACCGAATCGTCCAGCTTGCCGAGGTTGTTGAGCGTCCAAAGCGCGTTGATGCGGGCATACGGAGTCGATGAGGCGGATTGGACCGTTTTGGCCAGAGCCGGCACGACTTTGATTCCCGGGCCTTCATTCAACAAACGTTGTGCCGTGCCGCGAACCCAACCGTTTGGGTGTTCGAGTGCTTTTACCAGATTGGCCGGCTTCTTCTCCTCGAGCTTCACCGGCGGGAGCTTGTCCGCCCGCTTGTGCTGGACGCGCCAGATGCGGCCGAAATGGTGGTCGCGATCGGGGCGTGTCGCGGCGTTGTGCGCGCCGTGGGCCGGCCCCCGAGTGTCGTTGTGAATCGCCGCCTGGTTGTAGAAGTCCACGACGTACAGCGCGCCGTCGGGTCCGACTCGGGCGTGGATGGGCCGGAACCAGAGGTCGCTGCCGGCGATGAACTCGCTCTCCTCGCGGCCGGGTTCCTTGCCGGCGACATAGGTGGCGCCCAGTGGCTTGAGCCAGTCGTTGTGAACAAGGCTCACGGTGGGTTCGGACAGAAAATGCGTGCCGTTGTAAAACGACGGCCAGGCGCCTCCGTTATAGATGCACGAACCCGCGGCGGCAGTGAACATGCCCACCCAGTCGATTTGGACATAAGGCGGACGAGTGTGATGCACCGCCGGAAAGACCTTCTGATGGTCCGGGAGCACGGCCGAGGCGCGCAACCCTCCCACATTGCCGCGCGCCAGAATTTTCTCCGGCATCACGATGTGAAGGAGGTGCTCGCCGCAGGTCGCCGTCGTGTAGAACATCTCGCCATCCGGCCCGAAATCGAAGCCCCAGGTGTTGCAGCTTCCCGAAGCCACCTGTTCCAGCGCGCTGCCATCCGGCCGAAAACGAATGATGCCCGCCGTGACGCGGCCGAAGTCCTTGGAGCCGTCGCCCGACTTCGGTTGGCCGGCGCTGTACCCGATGGCGCTGTAAATCCAGCAGTCCATGCCCCAGCGGAAATTGTTGATGACCGCGTGCGTGTCGCCCGTGCCAAACCCCGTGTAAAGCTTTTCGACCTGGTCGGCCACGCCGTCCTCGTTGGTATCGCGAATCCAGAGAATGTCCGGTGCCTGGGCCACGATCACGCCGTCTTTGTGAAACACCAGCGACGTCACCCGCTCCAATCCGCCGGCAACTCCATGCTCGAAGTCGGCAAAGACATGCTTTTGGTCCATGCGCCCGTCGCCGTCGGTGTCCTCCAGCCAGGAGACGCGGTCCCGGGCCGGACGATCCTCCTTCTCGCCGCGATATTTCTCCGGCATCACCGCGCGGTCCGGATTGATCGGCCAGTCGTTTTGGTTGATGGTGCGGCCGTTGGGATACTCCGGCGTCTCGGCAACCCACAACCTGCCTTTGGGATCCCAGTCGAGTGAAATGACTTTCTCGATCCGGGGTTCCGACGCCACGAGGTGGATGTCGAATTTCGGATGCGCGCTGAGTTTCTCCGCCGCGTGCTCCGGTGCCGTGGGGCCACCCGGCGGATATCTCAGCCGGGTGAGCTCATTACTGGAGCAGAACTCATCGACACTTTTTCTTTTGCCCGCCCAGGCGATGCCGCGGAGCAGGATCGCGCGGTAATGCGGCGTCTGGAACGAAGTGTACTCGTGACCGGGAATGCTCACAAAGGCGCGATACGGTGCGGAACCACCCTCCCAGGTCTTCTCGTAGGTCCAGAGCTGCGGCGCGATGACGAAGACGCTGTGAAACGAGGTCGCCAACACGTGGACATCCGGCGCCATGTCCAGGTCGTAGTAGATTTCGTCCTTCCAATCAAAATTAGAAACGCCACGCACAATCGGATGCTCCGGATTGACAAAGCAAATGCCGACGTCGCTTTCGAGCCATTTGGTCTTTTTGCCGCCGTCCCAGCGCCAGGCGCCGCCTTGTACTTTCCGGGCCCATTCATGCTGGTCGCCACTGACCACTCCGTCGTGAATCACCACCACACCGCCACCGCGTTTCAGGAACCGTTCGAAGTCGGCTCGTTGTTCGCCGACTATCTTCATGCCATCCGCGGCGTAGATGACCAGCACGTCGGTGTTTTCAAGTTGTGGCGCGGTCGGAAACTCCAGTGCCCCATCCGCCTGGATGCCCCGCTCGGCGAGAAGTTTGGTCCAATCTTCGAGGAACCGCGGATGATCGTGCTGGCCGGGGCCGTGAGTCTTGACGCCCGCGCGAATGAAAACCCGGAGCGCTTTTTCCTGTTGAGCGAAGGCGGGCAGGCAGAAGACCGTGAGGGCGAGTAAAACAGGAAGTTTTGATTTCATAATTTCAAGCCTCGCATTTGTCGGAGGCTGCTGACGTTCATCAAAGACGGTGCGTTGGTCGGACTCTACCGCCTGCGTCGGTTTCGCCAACGAAAAACTGGCCAGGCCGCGGGCTCGACGAGATTCCATGCGGTCGCGGTCGATTTCGCGCTGGATCAGCCAATTCTCAAGCGCGGCGGCTCATTTCGCGAAGCAAGCGGTATTTGAGGAACACCTCGCGTGCGCAAAAGCCCGCGATGCGCCAACCCTGTTTGCCGTCCACGAAACCGCGTCGGAGCACATAGCCGCGCAGCCAGCGAGATGCCGCATGCAGATACGGCGCCATGGCGTTGGTCCTCTGACCGGCCTCGTGTTGAGTCTCCGCCCAGAGCCGCGCGTAGTGTTGGCAGCGCGCCCAATGATCCGCGGCATCCTTGTACGAGTAGTGATGCAGTTCTCCGTGCAACGCGACGATGCGGCCATCCACTTCCAGCCGCTCGTGCACCTTCCCGCCCGCAAATTTCGCCCGCGCACGACGGAACAGGCGGACCAACCTGTCCGGATACCAGTCACCGTGACGAATCCATTTGCCATCATAAAACACACAGCGCGGCAGGCTGAACCCGCTCCGGTCGCCGGCGGGCTCGATCCGCCTCAGCAGTCGGATCTCATCCCGCAGCTCAGGCGATAACTCTTCATCGGCGTCGAGGCTGAAGGCCCACGGATGCCGGGCCAGGGACAGGACTTTGTTTTTCTGGCCGACGTAGCCGAGCCAGTCCTGGTGCTCGACTCGCGCGCCGAACTGGCGGGCGATCTTCCGCGTCCCGTCCGTGCTCCCCGAATCGAGCACCACGATTTCGTCGGCGAGGTTGGCGCAACTGCTGAGGCAGCGGGGAAGGTTTTCCTCCTCGTTGAGGGTGATGAGGCAGAAGGAAATGTTCACGCGGGTTTTTTCCGCAGCCAGTCAAACTCTCCGCTGCCACGTTCCTGGGCCGCCAGCTCGAGGACCCCCAGCGTCTCGGTAACGTTGCGGT
>WNFU01009251.1_pt1 | contig 11170 bp, 11 predicted proteins | sample 5400121 | NCBI WGS metagenome assembly WNFU01 (sample SAMN13153360, study PRJNA577476) | soil metagenome | isolation source: 100 cm soil or saprolite under grassland replicate 1 | place: USA:California | collected 2016-06-15
CTCGGACGCGCGGATTTGGCTCTCGTAGGCGCCTTCGGTCGTGTCCGCCTGAAGCGATGTGAGACGCGATCTCAGGTTGGTTGTGCGAAGGGTAGGTCAGCAATCTTGCTGTGGTCGCGAGATAAAAAATGACCGCGTGCCGGGATCGTTGCCGCGTCTCGAAATGCCGGGCGGATACAGTAATCGTACCGATGCTGGAATCTGTGGCACCGCTCGCTGAGAAGTCGGGCGATGCCCGCTCTGGCGGTGTGATCCCATCCCGGCCGATCACAGTGTGACGCAGCACAAACTTCCTGCGACCGCCAGTGAGCCAGCGCTCACCATTGCCGTGTGGTCTCTGAGCCCCTTGTTCGGGCCCCAGATCCCCCGGCCCTCTTATCTTGGACAGCCGTAACCGCACCGACACCTGGCAGGCGCCTGATCCGGGGGCGGCGGAAGGATGTAGGCCAGGTTACGCTCGAGTGTCCCCTCGGACGCGTTCGTGGCAGCTGCCACAGGTGTTGCGCAGGCCCACCGCCCGCGCGCACTTCTGCGCCGTGCAAAGTTCCTGCAGCCATCGTTAAAGGCGTCGCTTACCATGCCGAGTGCGCCGTGCGGGCCTGTGCCTCCAATGGTCTCCACGCGGGGTTACAACGATGCAGGCTGCCCAAAGAATCAGTGGGTCAACGGCTATTTCCGTTCCGATGGGACGTATGTGAACGGCTACTGGCGGAACAGCCCGACAGATTTTTGCGACAGCTCTCCCTAGCCTGCGGGAAGACGGAGGCGATGAGTTATCGGAGGCCCCTCAACCTGAGAACGAGCCTGCGGACGAACGCGGCGAGTAGCTTCCTCGGCGAGCGGATTCCGTTGTCGAGCGCGGTGGGCATCTCAGCCGTCGCAGGCGCAGCCGGGGCCGACGTGGCACTCGTAGCTCCGGCTGATGCAGGTGTCGCCGCAGGCTTTCCCCGTCGTACAAACCTTGCAGCACGCGTAGTTGCCGCCCCCGCCGTCGGTCGTGCAGGCGCTTCCTCCAATCGCGGAGCCGCTGATGAGCAGGATTGAGAATCCGGCCACCAGAGCCGTGAGCGTGAGGCGAACACGGCGCAACCTGACTGGGAACCTCTCCTTCAACCGCTACCCCTTCTGCCGCTTGAAGAAGAGAAGGTAAGCGTAGCCCTTCAAGCTTGTTGCTGAAGGAGCCGAACATGGGCACGGACTCGTAGCTAATCAGCTCCCACCCGTCATTCCCCAGGCTGTTGATCCTGGCTTCAAGGTTGATGATCTCTTCCGCCTGACGCATCGCCGACCAGCGGTCGGCGATGCGGACGCTCTCGACTTTGTATTCCCACGTAGCGCTCAATAGCAATCCTCTCTAGCACACCTTGTAATCGACGGCGGTGCTGTTGTACGAGCATCGGTCGATGACGACGCCGCTCGCGTTCTTGAGGGTCGCCGTGTCCTTGTCGTTGTTCCAGATGTATCCGCTGCTGCCCCAATAGCGGTTCGTCGCGGTGTTCGATCCGCTGCCGGTGTGAACCTTGACGGAGTAGCCCGCACGGAGCCTGAACGTCCCGAACTTGTAGACGTGGCCAGCGGCGTCTCGGATTCTCCAGCCGGTGAGGTAGCGCGCCCTTGAGCCGGTGTTCTTGAGCCGAATCCACTCGGCGTTGAGGCTGCTGTTGTTCCCGGTGTCTGCGCCGGGCGAGTCGTAGTAGATCTTCGTGATGCGGATCGCTCCTGGCGCGGCGGTCGCGGTCGCGCCCGCAAGCGCGACGATCGCCACCGCTGCGGACAGTTGGGCCAGTAGGCGTTTCATCTCTGTCTCCTCTCTCGGTGACGCTTTAGCTCTCGCACGCCACCCTGTCGCCGTCCCGATCTAGGTCGAACGGATCGTCTCCGACGACGTACACCGGGCCGCTGACGTAGTTCGGGCCATCGCCTTCGCCGCCAGCGCAGTCGTAGTCGTAGGCGTTGGGGTCAAGGCACGCGCCCTTGTAGTTCGGGTCGCAGTTGTTCTCTGTCGGGGGTGAAGGCGGCGGCGGAGCCTTCGGGCGCGTCTGGAACGCGCGAAGTGGTTCGAGCTTCGCTTCGCACGCTCCCCACGCTCCGCGGCCTGCGGCCTTGGCTTGCTTCGCGGCTCGCAGGAGCTTTTCGGCGTATCGGCCCTTGTCGCCGTGGAAGTACCACACGCTCGCAGCGCCCTTCTGGACGAGGACGAGGTTGACGTTCTTCTGGCCCTTGAAGACGTACCGGAGCAGCCGCCCGTAGCGATCTATGTTGTCGAGCCTGCGGTCGCGGATGATCCGAACCTGGGTGCCGACGGGCAGAAGCTGTCGAAGCACCCTCCCCGCCTTCTTCCCGTAGCACTCTCCTTTTCCCTCAGGCGCGTCTATCTGTACGAGGCGGATTCGGTCGCCGTCGTCAAGGTCGAGAGTGTCGCCGTCGATCACACGTGCGACGAGGAGCAGCGTCGGCTGCGTGGTCGTCGCCTCGGTCGTATCCTCCTCCGCTGATTCGGTCGTCCTTGCCGCCTGGGTCGGTGTCGTCAGGGACGACTTGTCGGCGTTGCAGGCTGCGACGAGGAGGGCGAGCGCGCTGACGGTGATCACCCCTGGTGCTTTTGACACTTGGCACGAGCCTAGTTGGTCGGGCGCTGGAGTTCAACGGCGCGACGGTGTGCTCACGTTCTTCCTAATCGATCTGTGGGGCGGCTGTCAGGGCGCGTCAGGCCAGGACGCACGGGCGGGTCCTTCTCGTGCTCAACTGGACACACCGACTGGACACGCGCTTTGGGCGGCGTGCGGAACCCGCATGGCTCTAGCGGTTAGGCTCCAGCGATCCCTTCACTCGTAATGAATCCGATGAAGAAGGACCTCCAGCTCGCCGGACAGACTCCGGCGGGTCATCAACGAAGGAGGCCCAGGCATGTTGTACGTCGGATTGGATCTCAGTCGCAAGCGTCTCGACTGGCAGGCGCTCGCCGCTGACGGTGAGCGCGTGGGTGAGGGTGCCTGCCCGCCGGATCGGGACGGGCTCCTGCACTTGGTGCTTGCAGTCCAGCGCGACTACGGCGAGCGGCCAGTGCTGGCGGCGATCGAGTCGATGACCGGCGCGCGGTTCGTGCACGACCAGCTCGAGCTCGCTGGGTGGGACGTGCGGATCGCGGATGCGCAGCGGGCGAAAGGGATAGCGCCCTTGGCCTGCAAGACCGACCGGATCGACGCGTGGGTGTTGGCCGAGCTCGCCCGGCGTGATCTAGTGCCGGAGATCTGGCTACCGGGTCCGGAGGTGCGGTGCGAGCGGGAGCGGGCGCGCTTCCGGCTGCATCTCGTGCACAAGCGCACCTCGCTCAAGAATCGCGTGCACGCGATCCTCTTCCAGCACGGCCTGCGCGCGCCGGTCGAGGATCTGTTCGGCGCCGGCGGCCGACGCTTCCTGGAGCGCTGCGAGCTCCCGGAGCCGTGGCGCTCGAACGTCGCGGCGAGTCTCTACCTGATCGATGTGCTCGAGGAGCAGATCGACGGGATCGAGCGCGAGCTGCGCCGCCTCAGCGTCGAGCATCGCTATCTGCCGCTGCTGATGAGCGCGCCCGGAATCGGCTCGGTGCTCGGCTACACCATCGCCGCCGAGATCGGCGACGTCGAGCGTTTCCCCACGCCGGCCAAGTTGGTCAGCTACACGGGTCTCTGTCCGCGCGTGCGCCAGTCGGGGGAGGTCGACCGACGTGGTGCGCTCTCCAAGCACGGCCCGCCCTATCTCCGCTGGGCGTTGATCGAAGCGGCGCACAACGCGATCCGCTGCTACCCGCCGTACCGCGAGCTCGCCGATCGCCAGCGCGCCCGGCTCGGGAAGCAGCGCGGCGGCAGCGTCGCCGCGATCACGATCGCCCGCAAACTCGCCGAGGCGAGCTGGTGGATGCTCACCCGCAATCGTCCCTTTGCTCCGGCAGGCGCCAGGATCCCTTTGACCGCCTGACGGTCCTCAAATGAATTGCGCTACCGGAGCATGCCCCAACGAAACTCATCACCCGCGACAGGGTGCGATGGAGAAATGAGCAGCGCTCACCGATCGACAGCACGAGGCCGTGGCCCGTAGAGCACGGCCACCGTCCGCTTGACCACCGGCCCTTCTTCATGGAGAAGGGGTCCCCGGTTCGAGTCCGGGCGTCGGCTTAAATCCCTGCTCAGAGGCACTTTTGGGAGTCACTGAGCACTTTCACGCGTAGTGAACGGGTTCCCGGCGAGGGTTTCTTCCTTATTTGCGGGGATTCCTGGAGCTTCGAGGCGGCTCGCATCACCCCCGCGACGCCCAAAAACGTCCACCAGCCGTCCACCAGCTTGAAGTCCTCCTCGCGAAGGCGCACTAGTACTCTTCGCTGACAGACCGTCGACCTCCCAGCTTGGTCGGCGAGTGGGGCTGAAACCGGAACGCCCGGCGAGAACGAGATCGCAGATGGTCCGCGGGACGATCAGATCGCACGGAGGAGCCTCGCTTGGCCCGAGCCTCGGACATGCCGGTTAGCTAGGGCTTGGCGATTCGATTGGCGAAACGCCCTAACGATCAATCCCCCTCCACGGCGATCAACCAAACCGTAAGACCGATCGGGACGGCGAGAACCCACCAGGACGACTCATCCTGGACGGCGAATACGGTTCCAAGCCACACTAGGAGCACGCCGACATACGCGACGGTGCTCCACACTTCCTTTCGCCTGCGAGTCGTAGACCGTTGTTTGACGAGCTCGTGCAGAGGCGTCGGCGACGGCGGCCGCGCAAATAGCGTCGACGGTTGGCTAGGGCGCATTCCAAGACGGCTCTTGCAGACGCGTCCGTCGAGGAGAGGCGTCAGTCAGCCAAGGCCTAGCCGGGCCTAGCCGGCGCATGCCGGCTACCGCCCGGTTCACGTCGGCGGCCGCTTGCCGGGCAGGGTCAGCTCCCGCGGAGGTACCTGGCGAGGACCGCCTCCACCTCGCGATCGACCGGCCCCGTCGCCGAGGGGATGTGGCGCCGAAAAGCGTAGTCGACGATCTGCCCGTCGCGGATCGTCAGGTCGAGCTGTCCCAGCCCCTGCATGTCATACGGCCCGGCCACCGCGACGATCGACCCATTGACGATCTCGGGCTGCAAATCGGGCTGCAAAGTCGCATCGGGCAGGTGAGTGCCGAGAGCGACGTCGATTCCCTCTACCGAGCGCACGACGCGGAGCGTGTCCTCGTGAATCATGTGCGAGAGCAGAACGACGATCTGCGCTCCTGCTGCGTGCATCTGCTGCAAGACCTGCTTCATCGCCTTGACCTCATCCACGACCCGCACGCCCTCTTCTTCGGGCGGCGGCGGTTGGCCGGGACTGAATGTCACTCCACGGAGACCCGTGATCCCCACGCGCACGCCGGCGAGGTCCTTGATGATCCACGGTCGTGCTCCCTGCGCGAAGGCGAAAACCTCGTCAGGACTGTCGCCCTCTCGCACGTTGGCGCTCACCCACGTGAACCGTGAGGCGGCCACGCGCTCACGCAGGACGGCGACGAGCTCCGTCTCGCTGAAGCCGAACGTGTTCGCATCGAGCCCGGCGGCGTTGAAGGCGTCGATCGTGTGCTGGCCGTCCGTGCGCACACCTTTCAGGGTCGGACTGATGTCGTCGCCGTTGCCGAGGAATAGGCTGTTGGCCGGATCGGGGAGACAAGCGCGGAGCGCGTTGCGGAGCCCCACGTACCGGGCGAAGGTGACGTTGGGCGGCGAATTCATGCCGCCGGCGAGATCGCCGTGCGTGTGTGTCTCGTGGAAGATCGTCACGACGACGGCTCCATCCGCTGGCTCACGGCTCGAGCCGGGCGGGCACTCTCTCGTCGTTGCCGGGCGCTCAGAGCCGCCGGCGCGCTCGCCGGCGCCGTTGCAGGCAGAGACCGCCAAGATGGCGAAGAGGACGAGCACTGCGACTCGTCGAGGGCACCCCATCGTCAACCTCCTGCGGGCCCGTGCGCCGTCTACACCGATTCGGGCATGCACGTTACCTCGCGCGAGTGCACTCCGGGACTCCCCGGGTCGATCCGGTGGCCGCGGCAAATAGACGAACCGCTTCGGGTTTTCCGAGGGAATGGAAGGCTCCACATGTCCGCTAGCTGAGCGTGGACCGCGTGCGCGACGTAAACATCGTCGATGTATTCCGAAGGCATGCCCAGGCCTTCAAACCGCTGATACTCGTTCTCCCTATGTCCTGGGAACAAGCCAATTGCGGGAGCAGCAAGGTCCTCCTGCCATCGTTCCCGGCGCGCGAAGAACACGCCCGCGGCAGCCACTGAGAGCAAGTCGTCGCTAGTCCTCCCGCCGAGCGCACAGCCCAGTGGAGGAGGACGTATTCGTCGCCGTCAATTTCTCCCGCATGGCAGAACTCCCGGAACGTTCGGATGTAGGCCCTCTTGTCCTTTTCGTACAACGCCGCAGAAGAATCGGCCGCCACGCTGTTATGAGTCCCCTTGGGTCGGCGTGACGCCACGACGGATTCGAGGAGGGTTCGCTATCGCATCAAGGTTCAGTCCGCCGTCCCTGTCCCCATACAAGCCCAGCGCCTCGGCCTTGATCCGCGCGACCTCGTCGGACGCCCTCGCCTTTATCAGCGAAGCAAGGATCATTGAGGCCTTCAGGAGGCGTGCCCGGAAGTCGGCGATCCCGGTCACGCGCTCCCAGAAAACATCAGAACCCAGAACCGAGATTTCTGGTTCAGCCCGAATCGTTCCCGTCTTCCGACGTCCGGCCAGTACAGCGATGTTCATCTCGACTGTCCGACGGCCTGACTAGCGGCGCGGCGAGGTGGGGTAAAACGAATGGTCTTGTGGGGTAAGCGACGGCGCCCGACGCTTTCAGCCCCGGATGAATACTTGCATCGAGGGTTTCGCCAAGCCCTCAGCTAGCCCCTTCGGCTACCGCCAGCTCGGCCACGGCCCGGGTGTGGTGCTGCTCCACGGGATCATGGAGTCAGGCCAGAGCCACACGCAGCTCGCCGAGGAACTGGCTGGCGACTTCACCGTCTACCTGCCAGACCGCCGCGGCCGCGGCCTCAGCGGCCCCCACGGCAAGGACTACCGCATCCTCAAGGAAGTCGAGGATCTGGACGCCCTCCTCGACGAAAAGGGCGCGAGTCGTGTCTTCGGCGTCAGCGCGGGCGCCGTCATCTGCCTCCAGGCCGCACTCAGCCTCACCGCCATCGAAAAGGCCGCCATCTTCGAGCCGCCGCTGCTTGTCAACGGCTCGGTGTCGACAGCCTTCCTGAATCGGTTCGACGAGGAGATGGCCGAAGGCAAGGTGGCCTCAGCGCTCGTCACAGCGATGAAGGGATCGCAGATGGGGCCGCCCGTGTTCAACATCGTGCCCCGCGGGCTGCTTGAGCTGCTCACCAAGATGATGACCGCGAGCGAGGACAAGAAGGCCAAGCCCGGCGACGTAACGATGAGCATGCTGGCTTCGACGCTGCGCGACGACTTCCAGCTGTCGCTGGAGACCGCAGGGGCACTGGAGAGCTTCAAGGCCATCCGCGCCGAGACGCTCTTGCTCGGGGGCAGCAAGAGCCCGACCTACTTCAAGGTCGCTCTCGATGCTCTGGAGCACGTCCTCCCGAATTCCAGACGCATCGAGTTCACCGGACTCAACCACGGAGCCTCAGGCAACACCAACAGAGGCGGCAAGCCGGAACGCTTCGCACAAGAACTGCGAGCATTCTTTGCCTAGTCAGACAGGCATGCGTGATGCCAATCTCATCGACGAGGTAAGACGCGCGGCCAGCGCCGACGTCGGGGCAGCTCGCGGACTCCCGCCGAAGGAGCGCGCTTGGACGCCTGCGTACAGACCACAGCTCCGTACAGAATGGCGGTTATTACTGAAAAGGTTGCTTTGAGAGCGATCATCAGCACTCTCAACCCGAGATTGGGGCGTTACGTCGAAGCCGCCTCGAGAAGGACCAAATCGTGTGTTAGAGCCAAATCTGTGCGTCGGAGGGCGCCTGACGCGTAACGTTTAGGCACCTTCTGAAAAGACCTCCCGGGCGTCGCCGTTGGCGGCCGGGCTCGCGCAAGGGCGTGGTCCGTGTTTACCGGGCGAGGCTCCGTAGCGAAGCCGGAACGCTTGCGGAAGGGCGGCGGCGGCTGCCGCACGCTAGGAGGAACTTTTGGCACCCGCCTGTCGTCAAGAAGAGGTATGAGGCGGCTATCGGTTCTACTCCTCGCACTCGTCTTGGCGGGCTGCTCTGCTCTCCCGTCCACAGGTGAGGACGACGCCGACGACTTCCGCGTCCCGTTGGTCTGCCTTCCGAAGCACAGCCAGCTTCCCTGCGTTCGTGGAGTTGAGCAAGGAGTCGGCTATCGGTTCAATCTCCAGACGCATTGCGGCATCGAGTGGGCCTACTTCGACGGTCGGTACTGGGTGCCAAAGGCGAAGGTCAAAACGCCGAGCCATTGGGCGAACATCACAGCGGGGACGATGGTTCTAGAGCGACCCGACATCGCCGTCTTCGAGGCTGCTAAAGGGGGAGCCGCCCGCTTCGAGCCAGCGTCGCACTCCTACCGCCCACCGTCCTGCGCTTAATACTCCCGGGACCGGAGCGGGAATGCTTGCGGGAGGGCGGCGGCGCGCTAACCCAAGGGGATAGTCCTGCTTGCCGTGACGAGGCTTCGCAGTTGATTTGACTTCGGCGCTTGCGAGTGTTCGGTTGGCCCCGCCTCGATCCAGACAGTCGCCGAGCGCGTCCGCCAAGCAAACCGAAGCCCGTCCGTGTAAATCGGAACGCCGTTAACGCGACGGAGGACTCGGTAGCCCTCGTTGGTGAGTCGCGCCGCCCCAATCGACTCCACGGCCCAGATGTAAAAGCTCCGTCCCCGACCGCGAGCAACCCACGCGCTGCCAGTGTTCTCGACGACCTTGTACCCAGCAGCCTCGGCGACAACACGAGACCACTTCTCACGACACTCGTCGGGGGTGGCGCACGCGCGGCCCTCGCCGGTGGTCGTGCCGGTCGGAAGCCACAGAATGGTGCTGACAGGGTCTGTGCTAGCTGGCTTCGAAGTCGTCGTTCGAGACGCCGAGGCTCGCGGAGATGAGGGTGACTCCCGTGAGCGGACCGCGTCCAACGTCGCGGCAACCGCGATTGTGGCGATGCAGGCAACCGCGACCCAGGTGAAGGGATTGCGCATTCCTCTGGTCTTACGAAGGATGGCACGCGGAACGTCCGTCGAGGTAGAGCCGGAACGCCTGCGGAAGGGCGGCGGCGGGCTACACGGCGTACGGATCGCGTCCGGTTAGACGGTCGCTCTAGGTCGTGACGATCCTGAACGTCGCCTCGACCCGAGCTGGCGGTCCGGCGAACTTGGGCCTGAAACGGCCCTTGATGGTGTATGTCCCTGGTGGCAAGGGTTGGCTCTCGACGCAGCCCCATTGGTCCTTTACGCACTCGTCCAGGCTCCAGCTGAACAGCTTCTTGCGTTCGCCGGGTCTGATCGTCTCTTCAGCGAGTAGGTCGCAGTGTGTGCCGGGCGGGATGATGAACCTCCGCCCCGAGAAATCGAAGTACGAGAGGTAACACGCCTGGTAGAACGACTGAAATAGGTAGGCCCTCGTCCCGATGTTCTCGATAACGACATCGATAGTCTCCCCGGCCCCATAGCGATCGCCGAGAAGGAAGCGGATAGGAACACCGCTGCTCTCGGACTCCGCCGGGGCCGTGGTCGCCACGCTTCGCTCTTGCCTCTTAGAAACACCTGCGCTCCGCTCCTCGTCTCCGCCCCTCGAAGCGAGAAGGGCCACGACGCTCCCTCCTGCCAGCAGCACGAGAATGAACCCGGCTATGAGAACGCGGCGTCCGTTCATCCGATGTTAGACCGCAGAGGCTAGCCGAGAGTTCCAGTGGCATCTCGCTCATCGTCGGAGTCGTCTTCTTCGTCGTCTTACGGAACAGGGCGCGCGAGTAGGGAGCAGGAACTCTTGCGGAAGGGCGGCGGCGGGCTACTGACCAGCGGTCACGTTGACCACGAAGGAGCCAACGCGCTGGCCCTGCACGCCCACAGACACCACCCACTTGCCGGTGGCGCTGAAAAGAACGAGGCCGTGATAGCCGGGAATGCCCGGCATTGTTGGCTCGCCACGAACTGCAGCGACGAGGTCCCCCGCTCGCTCAAGCTCCTTGGGAGAGGCTGGGTTCCGCCCGAGGGGGACTTCCCCCTCGCGCCGGTACCAGAAGCGAAGCGGGGTGCCGTCCCGACAGCGCCACCCGCGCAGCGTCACGGGCGTGCGTAGCCGCTCGCGGACCACGATCGGCACCTTGGTCGGAGTGATCAGGCCTTTGTCGTCTGGGTAGAGCTTGGACTGCGCAGTGTCCGCCGTTCCGCCAAAGACGAACCAGAGCGGGCCTACGTGCGCGCCCGGCGCAGTCTCGTCGGGTGCGGGGGTTGGCTCAAGAGGCGTCGGGCGTCCACAGGCGGGCGGGATGGCCGGGTGTCGGAGTGATTCAGCGCCTTCCGATGCTTTCTCCGCCGCCCCCGAGCAAGCGGCCCCGAAGAGGAGGCACAGCGCAAGGGTCCACCGTACGCGCATAGTTGCCGCAAAGGATGACGGTTCGGAGCGGGACGCTGCGGGAGCGCGGCGGCGGGCTACGCGACATCGTTGGCGGCCCGCCGATAGGCCAGTAGGAGCGGGGATGACCGGCCCCCGTTTGTCGGTCCGGCCGCTATGAGAGTCGGGCCGGTTTCTCCGACTTGTTCGTGGTCAGGCTAGCGGCATGGGCCGCCGGCGGTCTCCAGCCGAGACTGCTGTGTGGCCGCCGGTGGTTGTAGATGGTTCTCCAGTCAGTGATGACCGTTTGCGCCTCGAGCACGGAGTCGAATGCCTCGACCGAGAGCACCTCGTCGCGGACGCGGGAGCCGAACGACTCCACGAACGGGTTCTGCCACGGCGAGCCGGGCTCGATGAAGCTGCGGCCGGCCGCGCTTTGAACGGGTCGCACGCGGGCTGTATCGATCCTTGTGATCGGGGACAGCTCGTTGGGCCTCCCGGGTTCCGCGCCCATCATTCTCGTCTTCTTCGACAAGACTCCTCGTTACATGCCACTCGACGACTCAGAGAGCGCCGGCGTGATGCCTCAGACGGTGCGGGGTCGCCATGGCTCGTGCTCGTGCGCGAGCCAGACCAGCTCGGGGTCGAGCGCACGC
>WNFU01009255.1_pt1 | contig 11166 bp, 12 predicted proteins | sample 5400121 | NCBI WGS metagenome assembly WNFU01 (sample SAMN13153360, study PRJNA577476) | soil metagenome | isolation source: 100 cm soil or saprolite under grassland replicate 1 | place: USA:California | collected 2016-06-15
AGTACATCCTCTTTCTGTCCATGGAAGAACCGCTCGACCTCTCGTCGATCCGGCTCTGTTTCTCGGCGGCGGCGACGCTGCCCGTGGACGTCGAGCGGAGCTGGTCGGAGCGCTGCGGGCACCGGGTCACCCAGGGCTACGGGCTGACGGAATGCTCGCCCTTCGCGTCGTGGAACCACGACGTGGACATCCGGCCCGGCTCGGTCGGCACGCCGATCGAGAACGTCGAGATGAAGATCGTGGACGGGCAGGGGCGGCAGGTGCCGGACGGAGCGCTCGGCGAGATCGTGATCAAAGGCCCCAACGTCATGAAGGGCTATTTCGGTAACCGGCAAGCGACGGCCGAAGCGATCCGGGACGGCTGGCTCCACTCCGGCGACATCGGTTATCGCGACACCGACGGCTACTACTTTCTGGTCGATCGCGTGAAAGATATGATCAACGTGTCCGGATTCAAGGTGTTCCCGCGCGAGGTCGAGGAGATCCTCTTCCGCCACGAGGCCGTCAAGGAAGCGGCGGTCATCGGGGTGCCCGACCCCTTGCGGGGCGAGGCGGTGAAAGCGTTCGTCGTGCTCCATGAGTCAAAACGTGTCACGGCCGAGGCGCTGCAGACGCTCTGTCGGGACGCGATCGCGTCGTACAAGGTGCCGGAAACGATCGAGTTCGTCAGCGCGCTACCGAAGAACCCGACGGGCAAGATCCTGAAAAAGGAACTCCGCCAACGGGCCGCGATAGAATGGCCTCGGAGGTAACCATGCGACCAAGAGCTCTCCTGCTCATAGTAGGACTTTCGCTCGCCTCGCTCCTGCTGCTCGACAGCGCGACCGTGTGGGCGCGCGCCGGGAGCGGCGGAAGCCGCGGCTCCCGCTCATACTCGTCTCCGACCACGCCGTCCAGCCCGTCGAGCCCCTCGCCGGTGACGACGCCACCGCCCTCCTCGCCCCAGCAGCCCATGCAGCGGCCGGGCATGTTCGGCGGCCTGATGGGAGGCCTCGCCGGCTTCGCCCTGGGCGGGCTTTTGGGTTCCATGCTGTTCGGAGGCGAGGGCGGCGGCTTGGGCGGTGGTCTCGGACTCCTCGAGATCCTGCTGATCGGTGGCGCGGTCTTCTTCCTGTTCCGGATGCTCCGTGGCCGCCAGGCGGCTCGGCCCGAGCCGGCCTACGCTGGTGCCGGTGGCGCCAGCTCGTATAGCTCAGGGGGACAGAGCTGGTCGGCGGGAGGCGGCGGTGCGACGCTGGAGGCGCCGCCGAGCGAGACGGATCTCGATCGCGGGATCGGACACATCCGCGGAATGGACGCGAGCTTCGATCCGATCGGATTCGCCGACTGGGCGAAGGGAACGTTCATCGACGTCCAGGGCGGGATCGTCAAGCGTGACCTGAGCGGAGTGCAGGACCGGCTGACGCCGCAGGAGTTCGCTCGTCTGCAGGCGCAGTGCGATCAACTCCGCGGCGCGCGGCGGACAAACCGGATCGAACGGGTCCGGATCGGGCGCAGCGAGTTGACCGAGGCCTGGCAGGAGAGCGGCCAGGACTGGGCAACGGTGTACTTCACCGTCTCGATGGTCGACTACACGGTCGACGATGCAACCGGCGCGGTAGTGGAGGGATCGGCGACGCCGGTGGACATCGAGGAGTATTGGACCTTCACGCGTCCGGTCGGCCCGAAGCCCTGGCGGCTGTCGGCGATCCAGACCGCGTAATCGCTCTGGAGGTGCGCGTTGAAGCGCGCCTTGAAGTGGCTCGTCGGGATCGCGGCGGTCGTCGTCCTGCTGCTGGTCGTAGCGGCGATCGCGCTCCCCCGGCTCGTCAACACTCCGCGCGTCCAGGCGATGATCGCCGGCAGCGCCGCGCAGGCGATCGGGCGGCCGGTGAAGTTCGAGTCGCTGTCCGTCGCGCTGTTCCCGCTGCCGGCGGTCGAGCTGCATAAGCTCGAGGTCGCCGAGGACCCAGAGTTCGGCACCACACCGTTCATCACGCTCGAGACCGGCCGGATCCAGCTCAAGCTCCGCCCACTTCTCGGCGGCCGCGTCGAGTTCGGCGACATCACGCTCGAGCGCCCGCGTATCGCGCTCATCCGGAGCGCGGACGGTCGCCTGAATGTCGCGAGTCTCGCGCCTCCGTCCGAGTCCCGGAACGCGTCGCGGCCGGGACGAAGCGGCGGCGGCACGGGCGGCGTGGCGGCCGCGGTCGTATCTCAAGTGAAGATCGACCGGGGTGTCCTCACGTACGTCGTACGCGGGAGAGGGGAGGCGGCGACTCCGTACCGCGTCGAAGACCTCGACCTCACGCTGACCAGTCAAGGGCCCCAGCTCAACTTCAAAGGCGCGCTCCGCGTGAAGCCGGGTGATCTAACCGTCAAGCTCGCGGACGGGATGGTGGCGCTCAACGGCGCCAAGGCGGTGCTCGATGCGCCTGTCCGGGCCCGGGTGAGCATCGAGGGAAAGGACATCGAGCAGCTCGTCGCTGCCGCCGCCGGCTCGACCCCGGCGATCGCCGGGCCGATCAAGGGGGACCTTGCCCTCGGCGGGACACTGGGGACGCCCAGGGTCTCGGGGAACGTGGAGCTGGCGAGTCCGAGAGTGACCCAGACGAACGCCGCGTGTCCGGAACCCAAGCGACGCACTCTCTCGCTCGGCCCGCTGAAGCTGGCGGGCGCGTCGTGGGACGGTCGGTTTCAGAGCCGCCCCACCACGACGTCCATTGGCAGCGGAACGATCAGCACCAACCTGACCGCGACGCTCGACCGCGGCGTGCACGTGCAGCTCGGCGACCTGGCCATCAAAGCGCTGCCGGTCGAGAAGATCCTGGTCGACTTTATCTGCCAGGGCTACGCGGTCGCCGGACCGCTCGACCTCACCGGCGCCTTCTCCGCGAGCGCGAAGGACCTGTTGAACACGCTCGGGGGCTCGGGTCAGCTCCGGCTCGGACCCGGCAAGGTGGTCGGGCCTCAGGCGCTCGCACTCATCGGCACGCTCACGCAGATCGTCGGCGCGGTATCGTCGGCGCTCGCGGCCGATGTGCCGACGGCGTTGACATCGTCGCCCACCGACTTCGACTCCATCACCGGCACCTACCAGATCACGAACGGGGTCGTCACCACGCGCGATCTCTTGTACTCGAGCCGGGCCATGAAAGTCGGCGTGGCCGGCGACTATGGTCTCGCCACCGGGCGCATGAACCTCGACCTGCGCGTGAACTACGGGCGCGGTGAGGTGCGGGCCAAGCTCAGCGGGAACGCCGCGTCGCCGTCGATCAGGGTGGACCCGGCCTCGATCGGCGGCGACGTCAGCCGGGAGAAGATCGAAGGCGGGATCCAGGATCTCCTGAAGCGATTCCGTCGCTAGACCACCCCTTCAGCGAGTCGCGGTGAAACGCCCACCGCCGAGCTTTCCGTCCTCCACCAGCCGTACGAAGAAGGCGTGAAGCTGATCGTATTCCAGGTATCGCTGTTCGCCCAACCGGGCGACCCCGTCCGCGCGGAGGGCGCGGTGCAGCTCGAGCCGCTTTCTCACGATCGGTCGCCACTCCGCGGACAGGTCCTCCGCCTCGACCGCCGTGAAGCCGGCCCGACCGAGCAGGGCGCAATAGCGGTCAAGCGTCTGGAGCGTCGTGGCGGCCATCCACTCCCAGAGCCGCTCCCGCTCCCGGTCGCCGAGACTCGGGTAGGCGATCCAGTCGCTGAAGGCGATCCGTCCGCCTCGAGCCAGCACGCGGTGGCACTCCGCCAGAACCACCGGCTTGTCGGCAACGTGCAACAGCGCCTCCTGGCTCAGGCAGGCGTCGAAGGTGCCTCGGTCGAACGGGAGGGCGGTCGCGTCCCCACGGACGACCCTCACCCCGGTCGCGTGGACAAGACGGTTGAGCCGAGCAGCCCCGGCCGCACGCCCTGCGTGGAGCTCGAGCGCGACGACGGCCGAGCCCCGGCGGCTCGCGAGGAACCGGGCGGGCCCCCCGAGGCCCGCGCAGACGTCCAGGACCCGGCTCGTGGCACCGACCCCGGCCCGACGCGCCAGGATGTCCACGGCGGCGAGGCCCCCGTAGTGGTCCTGGTCGAACGCGAAGATATCGTCGGCGATCAGAGAACCCGACCGACCGAGCCCGGACCGGGCGAGGGCCGCCAGCACCCGCGTCTCGCTGATCGGATGGTGGTCGTAGAACTCGCTCACGCGGGTGGAGGTGCCTTGAAGCATCAGCGGACGTATGATAAAAGCAAACCGGTTTCACCACACCTTCGACGAGGGAAGCCCATGGGAAGCGGAAGCCGAGGCGGTCTCGAGGACATCGTCGTATCGACGTCGGACATCTGTTTCATCGACGGGCGTGAAGGCCGGCTCGTCTACCGTGGCTACGACGTCAACGACCTCGTCGAGCATTCGTCCTTCGAGGAAGTGATCTTCCTGCTGTGGCACGGCGGGCTCCCGAGCAAGAAGGAGCTCGTCGCGCACACGAAGGCCCTGGGCGCCACCGCGAACCGGCGCCTGCCGCCGGGACTCGTCTCGCTCTTGAAGGCGCTGCCCAAGAAGACGACCCCGATGGAGGTCCTGCGCACCGGGGTGTCGGCGCTGTCGGCCTACGATCCGGACGCCGCCGACAACTCCAAGGACGCCACCGCGCGCAAGGCCCTTCGGCTGACGGCCCAGATGCCGACGCTCGTGGCCGCGTGGGAGCGGATCCGCCGCGGCAAGGCGCCGGTGGCGCCGAACCCGAAGCTCAGTCTCGCCGCGAACTTTCTCTACATGATGAGCGGCACCAAGCCGACCCCGCTCGCGGTGAAGACGTTCGACGTGGCGCTGATCCTCCACGCCGACCACGAGTTCAACGCCTCGACCTTTGCCGCTCGCGTGACGGCGGCGACCATGTCCGATCTGCACTCGTCGATCGTCTCGGCGATCGGCGCGCTCAAGGGACCGCTCCACGGCGGGGCCAACGAGCAGGTGATGCTGATGGTCCAGAAGATCAAGTCGCCGGCGAACGCCGAGGCGTGGATCCGGAAAACGCTCGCCGATCACGGGCGCGTCATGGGCTTCGGCCACCGGGTCTACCGCGTGGAAGATCCGCGCGCGAAGCACCTGCGCCGGCTGGCGGAGGAGCTCGGCAAGCAAGCCGGGAATACGAGCTCCGTCGAGATCCTGGACACGGTCGTGCGGGTCGTCGGCGAGCAGAAACGCATCTTCCCGAACGTCGACCTCTACTCCGGGGCCGCGTACGCCTCGATGGGGATCCCGACCGACCAGTTCACGCCGATTTTCGCGATGAGCCGGGTCGTCGGGTGGGCGGCCCACGTCATGGAGCAGCACGCGAACAACCGGCTGATCCGACCTCGTGCGGAGTACACGGGTCCGACGCACGCCACATACGTCCCTATCGACCGGCGCTAGGGAGGCTGTGCGCGCCTCGTCGCGCGTGAGCCTCGTGATGTGCGTCTACAACGGGCTCGAGGAGACGCGAGCCTGCCTCGAGAGTCTCGGGACCACGACCGAGCCGTTCCGGCTGATCGTCATGGACAACGGCTCGACCGACGGCACGCCGGAGTTCTTCCAGCGCTTTCCGCACGAGTATCCGCTGACCTTCGCGCGGAGCCCGGGCAACGATGGCGTGATCGCGGCGCTCAACCGCGCCTGGCGGCTCGCCGACACCGAGTTCGTGTGCTTCCTGCACAACGACACGGAGATGCTGGAGCCGACGTGGCTGTCGCGGCTCCTCGGGGCGCTCGCCGAGCCCGGCGCCGGGCTCGCTGGCCTCTACGGCGCCAAGCGGCTGCGGGCCGACGGACGGGCCGTGGGCCGCACGATCGTCCACAGCCTGCTCCCGCGGCCGACCGTCAGGGCCCCGTGGGAGGATGTGGCCTTCGTCGACTCGGTCTGCATGTGTCTCTCGCGCCGCCTCCTCGACTCGATCGGCGGCTTCGACGAAGGTTACGGCTTCTACCACGGCCACGATCGTGACCTCTCGCTCGCCGTGCTGGAGGGCGAGCGGCGATGCCTCGTCGTCCACGCGCCGTTCCGCCACCAGGGCGGCCGGACGCGGACGCGCGACTTCGCACGTGACCCGTCGCGGGAGCGGGCCGACCTCGCCCTTCGCGACTCGGCGCTCGCGCGCTTCGCCGAGAAGTACCGCCGGCGGCTCCCGTGTGACGTCCGCGGACCGCGCGAGCGGATGCGTGACTGGCTCAAGGTGCGTTTCGCATGAGCCCCCTTCGGATCGGCATCGTCGGGGCCCGGTTCGCCGCCGACCTGCACGCGACGAACTATCGACCGCTCCGCCCCGCCCGGGCCGAGCTGACCGCGGTGTGCTCCCGGACACGGGAGGAGGCCGAGCGCTTCGCTCGTCGTCACGCGATCCCGCGTGTCTTTACGGACTATCACGCGCTGGTGGCCTCGCCCGACGTGGACGTCGTCGATATCTGCGCGACGACGGACATGCATCACGAGATCGCGGTGGTGGCGGCCCGGGCCGGCAAGCACGTCATCGTCGAGAAGCCGCTGACCGGCGCCTTCCGCGACGCGACGGAGCCCCGGGATGCGATGCTCGCGACGGCGCTGGCGAACGCCGACGCGGTGCTCGACGCTGTCGCCAAGGCAGGGGTGACGCTCTGCTACGGAGAGGACTTCGTCTATGCGCCGCCGGTGGCGAAACTCCGGCGCCTCCTCGACGCGAGCGGCGGCGCGATCCTCGAACTGCGCGCCGAGGAAAGCCACTCGGGCTCTCACGCCGCGTACGCGCGCCGCTGGAAGAGCGCGGGCGGAGGGGCGTTCTTGAGAATGGGCTCGCACCCGGTCGGCGCGGTACTCCACCTCAAGCACTGGGAAGGCCTGCGCCGCCGCGGCCGCCCCGTGCGGGTCCGCGCAGTCTCCGCCGAGGTCGCCAGCCTGACGAGGCTTCCGGTGGTCTCCGGGATCAGACGGCACATGTCGACCCTCGCGGAGGACGTCGAGGATTGGTCGGTCGCCGTGCTCACCTTCGAGGACGGAACCATGGCCACGATCCACTCGAACGACATCACCCTGGGCGGAGTCCGCAACGTGGTGACCGCGTACCTGACGAACGCGGTGATCCAGGCGAACATCAATCCCAACACCGCGGTGACGGCGTACGCGCCCGACGCCGCCATCTGGGGCGACGAATACATCACCGAGAAGGTGGAGACCAAGGCCGGCTGGCAGTATCCGAGCCCCGACGAGGACTGGATGCGCGGCTATCCCCAAGAATTGGACGACTTCGTCAGCGCGATCAGCGATGGCCGCGAGCCGCTGTCGGGCGCGCTCCTGGCCCGAGAGGTGGTCGAGGTGATCTACGCGGGCTATCTCTCGGCGGCCACCGGACGCCGCGTCGAGCTGCCACGCCCGTGATTCCTTTCGCGAAGGGGCACGGGCTCGGCAACGACTACATCGTCCTCGATGAGGCCGACCTCTCTCGGCCGCTCTCGACTGACGCGATCGGCCGCATCTGCGACCGGAACTGGGGCGTCGGCTCCGACGGCATCCTCCTGCTGGTGCCGAGTCGCCGCGCGGATTTCGGCCTGCGCATTTTCAACCCCGACGGCAGCGAGGCGGAGAAGTCGGGGAACGGGCTCCGCATTTTCGCGAAGTACCTCTGGGACCACGGCCGCGCGAAGAAGGCGACATTCACGGTCGACACCAAGGGGGGCGTCGTCGAGTGCCAGTGCCGGGTCGAGGGCGGCCGGGTGGGCTTCGTCACTGTCGAGATGGGCCGGGCGACGTTCCGGGCTCCCGAGATCCCGATGAACGGGCCGGACCGGGAAGTGGTCGGCGTGCCGCTACAGCTCGGGAACGGCACGACGCTGGCCGTCACCGCGGTCTCGATCGGGAACCCGCACTGCGTGACCTTCGTCGAGCGGCTCGACGAAGGCGAGTGCCGGCGACTGGGCCCGCTCATCGAGCGCCACCCGGCGTTCCCCAATCGGACGAACGTCCAGTTCGCGCGCGTCTCGGCGCGCGATACGCTCGACATCCTCATCTGGGAGCGCGGCGCTGGCTACACGCTCGCTTCTGGAACCTCCTCGTGCGCAGCGGCCTCCGCGGCCGTGCGAAACGGGTTGTGCGACCACGGTTGCGTGAGGGTCAGTATGCCCGGCGGTGAGCTCACGATCGACGTACGCTCCGACTGGTCGCTCCGCCTCGAGGGCCCGGTCGAGGAGGTCTATCGGGGCACGCTGTCCGCGGAGTTTGCCGAGACGCTATGAAGCGGGTGTGCGTCTTCTGCGGCTCGTCCGAGGGCGGGCGCCCCGCCTACGCGGAGGCCGCGCGGCGCCTCGGCGCCGATTTGGCCGCGCGTGGGCTCGGCCTGGTCTATGGCGGCTGTGCGGTCGGGCTCATGGGTGTGCTCGCCGACGCGGTACTCGGCCTCGGCGGCGAGGTGATCGGCGTTATTCCGGAGCCGCTGGTGGCGCGTGAGCTCGCGCACGCGGGCCTCACCGAGCTGCGGATCGTCGGCTCCATGCACGAGCGCAAGGCCACGATGGCGTCACTCGCCGACGGGTTCATCACGCTTCCCGGGGGTCTCGGAACCCTCGATGAGACGTTCGAGGCCCTGACGTGGGCGCAGCTCGGTATTCACACCAAGCCCGTGGGTGTGCTGAACGTCGACGGCTACTGGGACGGGCTCCGGCAGCTGCTCAGCCACGCCGTCGAAGAGCGCTTCGTGCGCTCTGAGTACGCGGCGCTGCTGCTTTTCGCCGATTCCCCGGCCGATCTGCTCGACCGCTTCGTCGCGTGGCGCGCGCCGGACGTCCTGCGCGCCTCGCTCGACCCGAGCCGGATCTGATTTGAGTCGGAGGGGTCTCGACGACCCTCCGAGCTTTGGCGTCAGCTATTTCCTCTCGCCGGGCTCCACGAGCAGAGCCTGGATGAGCGCGCGAGCCTGAGGGCTTCCCCAATTCCGCGGGCCGATCGCGCGCGCCACCGCCTGCCCATTGCGGCCGATGAGAAACGTTGTCGGAAGACCGATCACTCCATAGGCGCCTTGGATCTCGCCCCGCGGGTCGACGATGAGCGGAAACGTGATCTCCAGCGCGCCGGCGTACTCGAGGACGGTGGATCCTTCCTCGCGCACATTGATTCCGACCACGGCGAGCCCCTCCCTCGCGAGCCCACGATGGAGTCTCTCGAACAGAGACATTTCTTCCCGACAGGGCGAGCACCACGTAGCCCAGAACGTCACGAGGACCACCTTCCCGCGCAAGCCGGCGAGGGAGACGCGCTGGCCGTCAACCGCGCGGCCACTGAATGCCGGTGGCTGCTCACCGCGCCGGAAGCCCGAAAGCTCGAGCGCCTGTAGCAGCTCGGTGGTGTCGTGCTGGCCGGACGCAGGAGTCGTCAGAATGGTGACCAGGGCAAGTAAGCCCCACGCAACACCGCGCATACCGGCGCACATGGGCCGACGCCCTGTCTCGATCACGGCGAGTCAGCGCTTGCCGTTCAGGTCCTGGACCGCCTTGAGGATCGGCTCGCTAGAAAACACGATGCTGTCGCCAGCGGGCCCAAGCAGCCATTGCTTTCGGAGAATGCCCTGCTGATCCACGAGAAAGAACGCCCGATAGGCGTAAGCCTTGTTGGCGGCGAGCACGCCGTAGCGTGCGATCACAGTGCGTGGCCAATCGCTCAAGAGCGGAAACGTGATCTTCAAGGAATCGGCCCACGTCTGGAGCGCAAAGGGGCTGTCGGAGCTGATGCCGAGGATCTGCACGTTCAGGGCTTCGAACTTGCTGTAGTCGGCCCCCCGGGCCTGGACGTTCGCGGTTCACGTCGGCGCGAACGCCGCTCCGAAGAATTCGACGAGCACCAGCTTCTTGCCACGGAATTGCCGCAGGCTGACGTCCTGGCCCGTCGTGCTGGGCAACGTGAAGTCCGGTGCCGGCTTTCCGATCTCCAGCGCCGAGGCTCGTGGTGCGCTGGCGACTTCGACACTGGACAGCAACAGGATGCCCAGGAGCATCACGGTCGTAGCGTTCGCGGCCCTCGTCATAGCCTCACCTCCATCAATTGCGATGCGACACGCTCCCGCGGAGCGGTCTCACTCGATGACGCGATCAGCACGCTGGAGCGCGGCTGGCCCGATCTTGAGTCCCAGGGCCTTCGCAACCTTGAGGTTGATGACCAACTCGATCTTCGAATTCGTCTCGACGGGAATCTGTCCCGGTTTCTCCCCTTTGATGATCTTGGCCACCAGACGTGCCGCCTGACGGCCGGACTCGTAAAAGTCCGGGCCGTAGCTGGCCAGACCGCCAAGTTCCACCATGAACGCTCCGTTGAACATGGTCGGGATCCGGCGCTGGGACGTGGCCTCGACGACCAAGCCCGGAATGTTCAGAGCCATCGAGGAAATGCCGATGATCCCATCCACTTCTGTTCTCCGAACCTTGGCGAACGTGACCCGGGCCTCTTCCGGAGTCCGTACGGCCTTCTCCACGAGAATGATGCCGAGCTCCCGGGCAGCGTCGCGATACGCTTGTGCATGCGCCGCGGCGTACGGGTCGGTCGCAACGTAGGGAAACAGAACCCGCTTCAGCCCCGAAACGATGTCCTTGAAGAGCTCTAGCCGCTTGGCGTTCAGCTCGAGGTCGAGATTGGTGACACCGGTCACATTCCCTCCGGGCCGAGCAAAGCTTCGAACGATACCCAGCCCAATCACATCGCCGACCACCTCTGAGAAGATGATAGGGATCTCGGTCGTCGCCGCCTGGGCAGCCTTCACCGCATTCGTTGTCGTGGCGAAGATGATGTCCGCCCCCGCCCGGACCAGCTCGCGAGCTGCGGCTGGAAGGGCTCCCACGTCCCCCCGCGTGAAGCGGACGCCGATGGTAAACTGCTCGCCCTCGCGGTATCCGAGCGCGAGCAGGCCATCCCGAAGCCCCACCGTGGCGGGCGTCGGCCCCCACCCCTCATTCAGCGCCCCGATCTTGACCGGCTCCTGACGGTCGACCGCTGCAGCGCTTTGACTTGGAAGCCCGATCACCCCGAGGCTCACGAGGACGACGAAGGAGTAGAGCACGCCGTTCATGTTGCCCACAGGTGCGAAGAGTGATGCTAGCCCTGGCCCGTGAGACCGTCAAGGCGATATGCGCTCGCGGATCTCGATCTTGCTGCTCAGACAGCGGCCTTCGACGCGACGAGCCCGATCCGGTTGGCGGCGCCCGGGGTGGGAG
>WNFU01009258.1_pt1 | contig 11164 bp, 12 predicted proteins | sample 5400121 | NCBI WGS metagenome assembly WNFU01 (sample SAMN13153360, study PRJNA577476) | soil metagenome | isolation source: 100 cm soil or saprolite under grassland replicate 1 | place: USA:California | collected 2016-06-15
GCCCTCGCTGCTCTTGCGTGCCACCACAGCCGGCATGCTTGCCTCCCTTGCCGGCCGCAGTGTTGTTCCTCGATCCCATCGAGTGTGGGACCTTCGGCGACCTCCTCCCTGGAGACCCTTGAAGGCCGGTTAACCGATAACGTCACCGACCGACTCCCCGACGCGCTGGCCTCCACCGTCGCCAAGCGGATGCGCCGCGCCTACCACCATGCCGACCCACTGGTGGCTCAGGCGGAGCTGGAGGCGCTGGCGCGGGAGCTGGACCGCTCCCACCCCGGCGCCGCTTCAAGTCTGCGCGAGGGACTGGCCGAGACCCTCGCCATCGGCCGGCTGGGCGTGCCACCCACCCTCGCTCGAACGTTGCGCAGCACCAACACCATCGAGTCGATGATCCAGATCTGCCGCGACCATGCCATCAACGCCCGAGCGCTGGCAGGACGGCCAGATGGTGCTGCGCTGGATCGCCGCCGGCATGGGCGAGGCAGCCAAGCAGTTCCGCCGCGTCAACGGCTACCTACACCTGCCGGCGCTGCGCGTCGCCCTCGACCAGACCATCGCTGCTGTCACACCCACCAAGGAGGATGCCGCCTGATCAAGCATTGGACCGCCACCAAAGTTCCACGGCGAGCGGGACAACCTCCCTCGAGTGCCCGGCTGACGTTGCCGAGCTGGAGGTAGGCGCCGCCGCTGCAGAATGCCTGCCTCGCCTCGGTGAAGCCGAACTCGCCGCCGATGTGGTCGTGCAGCTCGTTCCTGCCGTCGTCGCGGTCCCGCTCGGTACGGCAAGCCGCGAGCGCTTTCTCGTGTAGGGTCTGCGCGAAGATAGCCAATTCCATGACAACATGCCCACTGAATGTCCAAATGGACAAGTAGCATGGACGGCGGCGTTGCGAACACCAATACCCGACAAATGCATGTACTGAGCGGCCGCCCCGATCGAGCAGCAGATTCACCCAGACTAATGCCCCACGCTCGGTTGCCGCTCCACCAAGAGGATTGTAGGGTTCGCCGGAGCCGAAGCTCATTGTGTCTATGATCCTGGGGGGCATCGTTGACGACCTTGCGTAGAGTCGTAGCTGCGGTCTTGCTGGTCGGATCATCGTTGGCGCCGATGGCGTTCGGCGCTCGAGGTGCGGCGGCGCAGCCTTCGCCCAGCCCCACAGCCACGCCCAGGTCCCCCACCTTCAAGGTCATGACCTGGAATATTCAGGGCAAGTACGTTGAGACTCCCTTTGTCGGCGGGACGAATCCGATTGTCAACGTCATCAAGCGATATGATCCTGACATCATTGGGCTTCAGGAGATCTGGGAACCGCAGGCCCACAAGATTGCCTTCGACCTTGGCTGGGTGCGCACCTGGAGGCATGTCTACTGGACGGTCGCCAACAACCAGACTCTCGAGGGGACGGCGATCCTCAGCAGATATCCTCTGTCAAACAAGGTCTCATGGAGGCTCCACGACGTCACCGGCGACCACGCCCGCTATCTCATGCGGGCAACCACCAAGGTTCGCGGACGCACGCTGCATCTCTACAACACGCACCTGACGAACCGTTCCGAAAGCGGGCGGCAGACGCAAGCTCAGGAGCTGATCGAGCACATTGAGGATGACCGGCGGGCGGCGCGGGGCTCCTTCCGTCCGGTACTCACCGGAGACATGAACGCGACCTCGAAGGAACCGGCGTACAGCATCTTGAGTAATGCGCTGGCGGATGCATGGACGACTCCGAGTCAGCATCCGGAAGCGCTCACCCGTAAGTGCGTGAACCATCCGGAGAACAAAGCTGGCGCCCCCCGCGGGTGCGGCCACACCAACCCAGTCCGCAGAGAACCAAAACTGCGCGACCCACTCTTCAGAGAAGTAATTCCGCACACCCGAATCGACTTCGTGTTCCTCGACAAGCGCGATCGCGAGACCGTCGACGAGACGATCGTGCCCTCCCGAAGCACCAGGGTCGGCCTGAGGTTCCTCTGGATGCTCTCGGATCACCTTCCGGTGATCGCGACGATGGTCGAACGTCCACTCAACCCCTCGGCGCGGGTGGTCTACCGCGGAACCGACAGGCACATCTACCAGTTGCTGCTACCACCGGGCAGGGAGTGGGTGTGGTTGGACCTCACCGAAGTCACGGGTGCCAGAGGTGCCGCAAGCGACCCGGCCATCTTCCTCACCAGGCGCAGCGAGGTCCGCATCGTCTACCGGGGAACCGACAACCACGTTCACGAGTTGTTCCAGGACGTCCAAGGCGGCTGGCGTCATGTCGACCTCCACAACCTCGCCGGTATCGCCGAAGTCGATGGCGCACGCGCGCGTGGCAATCCGGCCGGGTACGCCTCCCCGCAGGCGCGGGTCGTCTTCCGAGGACGCGACAACCACGTGCACGAGCTGTTCCAGAACGAGCAGGGTGACTGGATGCATGCGGATCTGCATGGTCTTGCCAATGCCGCGGGGCTGTCCGGCGCAGTGGTCGAGGGTGACCCGATGGGCTACGCCTCACCGGCCCCAAGGGTCGTCTACCGGGGCAACGACGATCACGTGCACGAGTTCTTCCAGCACGCTGACGGTCGATGGGTCCACGCCGACCTCAACATCCTGGCCCCTGGGGCGGTGAGGGTGCGAGGCAACCCGATCGGCTATGCATCGCCGTCGGGTGCGCGGGTCGTCTACCGTAGCAGCGACCAGCACCTGCACGAGCTCTTCCAGCGGCCCGACGACGGGGTCTGGGTGCATGCCGACCTGCATCGGCTCGCCTTCGGCGCCAACGCCGATGCGTTTAAGGCTGAAGGAGATCCTGACGGGTTCGCAGCCCCACTCGCCCGGGTGTCCTTCCGCGATCCGAGGGGAAGGGTGCAGCAGTTCGTCCAAGAGCCTGATGGTGACTGGGTCCACGCCGACCTGCATGGTGCGGCCGGCGGCCCGAGGCGCGCCGACAGTGGGGTCAGCGGCTATGCCACGCCCTTCTTCAGCGACCAGTTGCGCGTGGTCTACCGCAACGGCGGGCATGTCCATGAGCTGTTCCAACAGCCGGGTGGGCAGTGGAGCCACGTCGACCTGACCAGGCTCACCGACGCGCCCGACGCCTCGGGCGATCCCGTGGGGCTCGCCAGCAGGCCACCGCCGCCATCGATCCGGATCGCTGAGTACCTCGATGAACCGGTTGCCAACGACGGTGAGGTGTTCTTCGAGACGACGATCCTGATGAAGGAATCCGGTGGCTTCAGGCTGAGCGGCAGCGAGGACGGTACCGGTTCCTGGTATGTCGATGACGCCATCGACATCACCGTGAGGCGGGCCGACGGCACGGTGAAGACTCGCTCCATCGACTTCAACAGCGGCGGGAGCTGCAGCGGCATCGTCGAGCACCGACCTTTGGACCTGGCCGAACTGCTGGGTCCCGGCCTGAACGAGGTGACCATCGAGTTCAGGGACATCTGCGGCGGTAACAAGGGCAACACCGATGTCTGGCTGCAGGCAGAGGTCCTTCCCATCGGGTCCGAGTAGCCGCGCCGGCACGACCGGAGGGATTGGGCAGCATGCCCAAGCGGCAAGTGGCCATCAAAGGGTGGACACGGCCAGTTGGGCCAGCGCCGAGTGGACAGGTGTATGCGGACCCTACATCTAGGTGTTGGCCCTGCTTCCGAGTCGTGCCCAGGCGCGGCCTTGATGCACATCAGCCGCACCCGTGGGCTGCCGCGAGGGGCGCTGGCGAGTCCGACATCGATCCGGTCGATCGCTTCCTGCGGACGCCCTGCCCACAGCGCGACCGTCGCCTGCATGCCGGCGGCCCAGGCGCGCATCTCGTCGTGCTCGGCGAGCATGCCGTAGGTCCATGCGGCGCGAGCTTGGACGGCAGCCGCGTCGGGGTACTCAAGGTCGAAGCTGGCCCTGGCGAGGAGCGCGCAGAGCTGCCCGGCAACCAGGTACAGGTCACGTCGTTGCTGTGGCCCGCTGCGCTCGGCTCAGCAACAGCTATGTGCGGTTCCGGACTCTTGACGCTTCACGGAGGACCGGGAACAGCGGGGTGCAGACGTACGCTCTCGCGAGACGGACGACGTCGTCGTGGAACTGTTCGAGCGTGGCCGCTCCCAGGCTGGTGGCTGAGACGCCGGGCCGGCGCGACGCGGCCGGGCCCGGCGGGGCACGGGCCGGTGGCCAGGTCGAGCGGCGACTCCCTGGCTGCCGGTCCACCCCAACCCGAGCAGCACGCCGGGTCCGGCGATCCCCCACGCCGCGACCCGGCGAGCGCGGGCCGGTGGCCGGACGCTCCGCCGCGGGCTACTCCCCCACGGCCTGGTACGAGTTCATGTCGTTGACCGAGATGCCGCGGTACTGCTGGCGCTGGCCGTAGGCCGCGGCGATCTCCTCGGCCGCCTGCCGGAAGGCGGCACGGCCCGCCCACCAGAAGCTGATCTTCTCGGGATACACCCGACCGAACTCCTGGCCGACCACGATCCCGCACGCAGCCCTGGCCTGGCTCGCATAGTCGAACTCGCGCCGGACATGCTCGATCGACCCGTCGGGGCCCAAAGTGAAGTTGCGGTAGGCCATAACCAGGACGTACGCCTCCGGGAGCGTACGGAGCATGTCGATGAGGTGGAAGGCTGCCGGCGCGGTCTTGCGCTCGGGGCCGAACTCCACAGGTGGCGCCTCTGGCACCCCGTCGAACCAGAAGGGGATCGCGAAGCCGAGCCGCAGGCCGCTGTTGCCGGGCTGGGTCCGCGCCTGCTGGTAGGTGTCCACGATGCTCGCGAGCGTCGAAAGATAGTCCTGGAGGGAGGCTTCCACGTCGTCGAAGAAGCTCGGATCGACATACGGCTCGATGTCCAACTGAGCCCCCTGAAGGCGCTCGTTGGGGGCGGCGGCCCCGTTGTAGTCAGCGACGAGCTCGACGAGCTTGGGGCCCAGGTAGCGGTGTGTCACGTCGGTCCAGTTCGGTCCTCCGCCGACCGCGTGCACCGCGAAGCCGAGGCTGGAGGCGCGTGCGACGAACCGCTTGAGGTCGCTCTTGAGCTGGTTGAGGCGGGTCCGCTGCGTCCGGTTGTCCGGCTGGTCGGCGACCTCGAGGTACTCACCGACGTCGGCGTAGACGGTCCTGAAGCCGTCGGTGCGCAGGGTGTCGAGTCGCGGTTCGCTCACCCTGGCGTTGACCTGGCTCAGCTTGTACCACTCGAAGACGGCGAAGCCTGGCGAAGGCACCGTGGCGGCAGCGCCCGGGTTGGCGCCCAGCACCACAAGGAGGACGGACACGGCGACGAGGACTCGGTTGATCGCCCGGTGCATCAACACACCTCCCGACGAGCCGATTTGGCCAGTCGGGACTCATCGGCGGCTCTTCCCCGCTGTTGAGAAGATGGGCGGCGGCGACGCCGAGCAGGAGGAACGGCCATGGCCCGATGGGTGTTCGAGCCGGGGCACACCGCCGCGGAGTTCCGCGCCAAGCACATGATGATCACCTGGGTCCGTGGCCACTTCAAGGACGTCCACGGCGTGGTCGAGCTCGACTTCGAGACACCGACCAACTCCTCGTTCCAGGCCACCATCGACGTCGCCAAGCTCTGGACCGGCCAGCCGGAGCGGGACGCCCACCTGCGCAGCGCCGACTTCTTCGACGTGGAGCACCACCCACGGATCACCTTCACCAGCACCAGGATCGAGCAGGTCGGTTCGACCACCTACAAGGCGACCGGCGACCTCACCATCCGCGGCACCACCCGCACCGTCACCCTGGACGTGCAGTACCTGGGCCAGTGGACCACGCCCTACTGGGTCGACGGCGTCAACAAGGCGACGATGCGCCGGGCCGGCTTCGTGGCCACGACCCGGATCAACCGCCACGACTTCGGCGTGAGCTGGAACGACCAGATCGACAAGGGCGGCATCGTGGTGAGCGACGAGGTGTTCGTCACCGTCGACGTCGAGGCGATCCTGGAGCAGGACCTGGCCAAGACCTGAGCGGTAGCCAGATCGCAGCGCCGGCACCTACTGTGTGGGTCGGTGACTCGGTTCCAACCGAGAGGACCGCCGTGAGCAGCAAGACCATCACCGAGCACGAGCTCGAGCAGTGCGAGCACGCGAACGCGACCGGGCGTCAGCCGGTCGTGTTCGTCCACGGCCTGTGGCTGCTGCCCAGCAGCTGGGACCGCTGGGCGACGCTGTTCGAGGACAACGGCTACGTGGCGTTGACGCCGGGGTGTGAACTGCTCAAAGGCTGGTCATTGACTATCATCGAACGTATGATCTAGTTTGCTTGTATGCGACTGAAGGACTGGGCAGGGCAGCAGGGCATCCACTACCAGACGGCGTGGAAGTGGTTCCGGGACGGCAAGCTGCCGGTCCCCGCGCTGCAGACCCCCTCAGGCACGATCCTGGTCCAGCCCGACGCCGACGCCGGGCTACGGAGTGATGGCGGGCTTGGGCTGTATGCCCGTGTGTCCTCTCACGATCAGCGTGCCGACCTCGATCGGCAGGTCAGCCGGCTCACGCACTGGGCGGCCACGGCGCCGGCGCCGGTGGTCCGGGTCGAGGCAGAGGTCGCCTCTGGCATGACGGGTCGCCGTCCGAAGTTGCGGCGGCTGCTGGCCGACCCGGCGGTACAGACGGTGGTGGTGACGCATCGGGACCGGTTGGCGCGGATGAACGCCGAGCTGGTCGAGGCGGCGCTTTCGGCCCACGGCCGGCGGTTGGTGGTGCTCAATGATGGCGAGGTGACCGACGACCTGATCCGCGACATGGTGGAGGTGCTTACCAGCTTTTGTGCGCGGCTGTATGGGCGCCGGTCGGCGCGCAACCGCGCGCTGAAGGCGGTGCGCTGCGCCGAACGTGACGTGGGGCCGGTGGGGGTGGACACCGCAGCCGCACGTGGCGATGGCGATGGCGGTCGGGTCGTCGGCTGATGCGTCCGGTCATTGCCCCGTTTGTGGTCGCCGCACCCGCTGGTGCCCGTATCCGTACCCGGCTGCGCCCCAACCCCGATGACCAGCGGGTGCTGTGGGCGGTCGGCGCCTGGCTCGGTGGGCTCGCCGGGCAGGACCTGGCGGTGCGTTGCCGGCTTGGCGCCGGCGACGACCAACGGGCTGAGCGCAAGCGCGCCGTGACGCCTGTGGCCTCGTCGCGGTGGGCGGGGGCCATTACCAGGACCTCCAATGATCAGTGGGAGCGCGGCCGGCGCAACCTCCTGGACGCCCGGGAGGGGCTGCGCCGGGCCTGCCGCGTGGTCCGGTCGCGATTGGCGGTGCCGGTCGGGGGCCGCCGTGGCCGGGTGCGAGGCTATGCGTCGCGGGCGGAGCGGTTCCAAAAACAAGGCCGCCTCCAGCATCTTGAGGCCCGGCTTGCCCGGGTGGAGCAACGACTTGCGGTCGGGCGCGTGGCGGTGTGCCGGGGTGGCCGGCGGCTTGCCAAGCTCCGCCACGCCGTTGACCGTGGTGAGGTGCCGCTCACTGAGGCTGAGTGGCGCGGTCGCTGGCAGGCGGCGCGATTGTTTTTGACCGCCGATGGTGAGGCCGACAAGTCCTGGGGCAACGAGACGATCAGAATCCATCCGGAGGCGGGCTGGCTGGAATTGCGGCTGCCTACGCCGCTGGCGCACCTGGCCAACCGGCCCCACGGCCGCTACCGCCTGTCGTGCCCAGTCACCTTCGGCTATCGCGTAGACGAGTGGGCCGCACAGGCGGCCAGCGGCGCGGTCCGCTACGACCTGTGGTGTGATCCAGCCCGGGGTCGCTGGTATGCCGACGCGAGCTGGCGGCATACGGCCCGGCCGGCCCCCTCCCTTGAGGAGCTGCGCCGGCAGGGGGCCTTGACGATCGACCTCAACGCCGACCATCTGGACAGCTGGGTGCTCGACCCGGCCGGCAACCCCCTTGGTGCGCCCCACACCATCCCGCTGGCGCTGGAGGGGCTGGCGACAAGCACCCGAGACGGCAGACTGCGGGCGGCGGTTGCCGAGGTGGTCCACCTCGCCAAGGCCGCCGATTGCCGGTGCATCGTGGTCGAGGACCTCGACTTCGCTGACGCTCGCCAAACCGGCCGGGAGACCCTGGGCCGGGGCGCTCGCGGCAGGCGCTTCCGGCGGCTGGTCGCGGGAATGCCAACCCGACGGTTCCGTGAGCTGCTGGTGGGGATGGCCGCCAACGCAGACCTGTGGGTGGTGGCGGTCGACCCGGCCTGGACCTCGGTGTGGGGCGCGCGGTATTGGCAGGCCCCGCTCCATCAATCGACCAAGACCTCCGTCACCGTGTCGCGGCATCATGCGGCGGCGGTGGTGATCGGCAGGCGTGGGCTTGGGTACCGAGCCCGGCGACGGGGATGGTGTGCCTGGCGGCGACCGGAGGATCGCCGACAGAGAGCTGCCGACTCCGCCAGGCAGGCCACGACCCTCTGCGCGACTACTGCCGCGCAGAGGGTCGTACCCGGTCCGACGGCACAGGGACCCGGCGGTCCAGGAGGACAGCGGGCAGGGCCATCGGCCCACAAGACCCGCCTGCCCGAACAGGACACCGTTGGGGACCAGGCGGCCCAGGACCGTTCGGGGCCACCCGTCAGCGCTGACTGACAGACGCTGACGCAACAGGAACGGTGGCCGGACGATCCCGAGACGGTCGAGGAGGCCGCGGCGCATCCGGAGGTGTTCGCGCACAAGTCGGTAGGCCAGGTGGCCGACCACTTCGAGCAGATCATCCGCGGGCTGGCCAGGAAGCCGGCGATCGTCGGCCACTCCTTCGGCGGGCTGCTGACGCAGATCCTGGCGGGCCGCGGGCTGGCGGCGGTGTCGGTGGCGGTCGACCCGGCCCCGTTCCGCGGGGTGCTGCCGCTGCCGATCTCGTCGCTGAAGTCGGCCTTCCCGGTGCTGGGCAACCCGGCCAACCGCAACCGCGCGGTCCCGCTCACCTTCGACCAGTTCCGCTTCGGCTTCGCCAACGCGGTCAGCGAGGACGAGGCCAAGGAGCTCTACGAGACCTACGCGGTGCCCGCCTCCGGCCTGCCGCTGTTCCAGGCCGCGACCGCCAACCTCAACCCCTGGACCGAGGCGAAGGTCGACACCGCGAACCCGGAGCGGGGCCCGCTGCTGATCATCTCCGGTGAGAAGGACAACACCGTCCCGTGGTCGATCGCGAACGCGTCCTACAAGCAACAGCAGGGCAACCAGGGCGTGACCGAGATCGTCGAGATCAAGGGCCGCGGGCATGCGCTCACCATCGACAGCGGCTGGCGTGAGGTCGCCGACACGGCGCTGGCGTTCGTCCGGCGCTTCGCCTAGAGGCCGCTGCCCGTGGCTGGAGGGGCCGGGCCGCCGGAGACCAGGTATACGCGGGTCGGACCGGACCGGATCGCCTACCAGGTGCTCGGGCAGGGACCGCCCGACCTGGTGCTGACCATGGGCGCCTTCAGCCACGTCGACATCGTCTGGGAGGACCCGCAGACCGCGTTGTTCCTGCGGCGGCTGGCGTCGTTCTGCCGGCTGCTGCGGTTCGACCGGCGCGGGACCGGCGCCTCCGACCCCCTGCCACCCGACCCGCTGCTGCCGTGGGAGGCCTACGCCGAGGAGCTGGTCGCGGTCATGGACGCGGTCGGCTCCCAGCGCGCCGCCCTGCTGGTGGCGGGTCCGGAGGCTGGGCCGCTGGCGCTGAGCTTCGCCGGGACCAGGCCGGACCGCACCGGCGCGCTGATCCTGGCCGACGTCACCGCCAGGTACCTGGCCGACGACGACTACCCCATCGGGTTCTCACCCGAGGCCACCGAGGCGATGGTCGCGCGCGCCGCGGAGCTGTGGGGCACCGAGACGGTCGCGGGTGTCTACGCCCCAGCCGCGCCGGCGACGAGCGGTTCCTGCGCTGGGCGGCCAGGGTCGAGCGGGCGATCGCCAGCCCGCGGGTGGTGCGCGCCTACCTGCAGGCGCTGCTGGAGGTCGACGTCCGCCCGATCCTGCCGCTGATCCAGGCGCCCACGCTGGTGCTGCACCACACCGACTTCCGGTTCCTGCCGGTGGCGCACGGCCGCTACCTGGCCGAGCACATCCCCGGGGCCAGGCTGGTGGAGCTGCCGGGCGACCTGCCGCTGTGGTGGGAGCAGCCGGACGCGGTGGCGGAGCTGGTGGAGGAGTTCCTCGTCGGGGCTCGCCGAAGCGTCGATCCCGCCCGGGTGCTGGCCGCGGTGCTGTTCACCGACATCGTCGGCTCCACCGAGCGGGCCGCCGAGCTGGGCGACCGCCACTGGCGCGAGCTGCTCCAGGTCCACGACGACCTGGCCGGCCGGCTGGTCGACCGCTGGGGCGGGCGGCTGGTCAAGACCACCGGCGACGGCATCCTGGCGACCTTCGACGGTCCCGGCCGCGCGGTCGGCTGCGCGGCCGCGCTCCGGGAGGAGCTGCGCGGCATCGACATGCAGATCCGCGCCGGGCTGCACGCCGGCGAGGTCGAGCTCCGCGACGACGACGTCGGCGGGATCGCCGTGCACATCGCCGCCCGGGTCATGGCCACCGCCGGCGCGGGCGAGATCGTCGTCTCCCGGACCGTGCGTGACCTGGTCGCCGGCTCCGACATCGTCCTGCAGGACCATGGCAGCCAGCGGCTGAAAGGTGTCGAGGGCGACTGGCAGCTCTTCCTGCTGACCGGATAGCTCACTTCGGGATCCTGGTTGTATCAGGACCGGCTTGGCTGGCTCTCCTCAACGGATACATGTCGAGGAGGGGGGCCATGACCGACATCACCGTCCCGGTCAACGGGAAGCGACCGCCGCGGGACGCGGGCGGGCACGCCGCATCTGGGGACTACCAGGTCGGTGGACCGGTCTCGACCGCGTGGGGCGAGGGCACCCTGACGCGGGCCAAGGAGCTGGAGTCGCTGCTGGCCTGGCTGCGGCCGAACGGCCCGGCGGGCGACCAGGACCACCTGTCCAAGGCCATCGCCCACCACCTCGAGGCGGCGAGGCAGGCGGCCCGCCACAAGAAGCAGCGACCGTGGCGGCCCGTCAGCGGGTCGCTGGTCGAGCGCGCCATCAGCAACCTCGACGCCGCCGAGGCCGACCTGCTCCAGGTCGCCCCGGCCGAGTACGTGCTCGGCCAGGTCTCGTCCTCGCTCAACCACGTGCAGCGCCATCTCGACCGGCAGGACCCGCGCCGGCAGGAGTTCGAGCGGATCGCCCGGAAGCTGGGCGTGGCCGACCCGG
>WNFU01009260.1_pt1 | contig 11163 bp, 8 predicted proteins | sample 5400121 | NCBI WGS metagenome assembly WNFU01 (sample SAMN13153360, study PRJNA577476) | soil metagenome | isolation source: 100 cm soil or saprolite under grassland replicate 1 | place: USA:California | collected 2016-06-15
CCGCGGCGGCCACGGTCAGCAGTTCGACCCCCCGCTTGCCGGCCACCTGCCCGCAGCGGCGGGTTATCGTCTCGGTGGCCTGGTCGAACGAGCCACCCACCGCCACCCTGGGCGGCCAGCCGCCGCAGCCCGTGGCTGTGGCGCAGCCTGGGCAGACGCAGCGCCGCATCGGCCGGGTAGACGTTGCGGCGCCCTCGGGCACGCCAGGCACACCGGCCCACCACGACCGTCCCGAAGATGCTGGCCAGCAGCCGCTGGTGGCCGGTCTCGACCGCACGGCGGGTGACGCCGTCGGCGCCGGTCACCGCTGCCGGCCCCTCGCGGACCGCCCGCTCCTCACGGAGCCGACGCAACTCAAGGTGGTCCTGGAACAGCTGCCGCAGCAGCTCCCGACCCCGCAGCTCCAGCAGCTCCTCCAGCTCGCCATGCCCCAGCCCGGCGGCCCCTTCGGCGCCCAGCTCCACGGCCAGGGCAGCAAACACCGATCGGGAAGCGGCAAACGGATCGGTGGCGGCTTCGACGGCCAAGGATTGCATCGGCGCTTCTTTCGTTGCGGTTGGGAGTTGACGCTGCCAACGCTACGACCAACCGCCGGCCACCGAATAAACGCTGGCCACCTATCGATGCGACGCGGCCGGTCTATGCGGACTCGGCCGGTTGGGTGCGGCGGACAAACAGGCCCGCTGCCGGCTCGGCCAGCCAGCCACGCTTGACCAGACGCTTGAGCTTCAACCGCAGCCCCTCGACACCGCGGGGCTCCTCGCCCAGGCCGAGCGCAGCGGCGATCTGCTTGGCACGCAGCGGCTGCCCGGCATCCGCCAGGACTTCCAGCACGTCACGGTAGGCCACCGGCAGCACCGCCTCCTCCAAACCCGCCTGCCACTGGGGCACCCTGACCGCCCCGACACCCACCCGTGCGGCCGCAGGGACCTCCTCCAGCCCAGCGCGTGCGATCGGACCGTCGATGCGCAACGCGGCCCGAACCGCAGCGTCGCCGTCCAACTCGACACCGCCCGGCCCCACCTCGGCCCCCGCCAGCGCCCCAGACCCGCGGTCGTCACCGCCGCCAAGGATCTCCACGACCATCTGCCGAGTAATCCCCAACCGCGACAGCAACTCCTCCTCGGCGGTCAACTGCTCGGCCAGCTCAGCAATCCGCGCACGCAACGCCTCCGCCCGGGCATGGGCCGCGGCCTCCCGCGCTTCCAGCTCTGCCATCAACGAACCCAACGTCGTTCCCTTCCGTCACCGCACCCTACGTGACGGTCATCCTCTCACGCAGCCAGACCAGCAACTTCCCAGCTCAACAGGCCCCTGCGAACGAGCTACACCCAAAAGAAATGGACCACAGGAGGACTGCAAAATGACCAGCACAACGCACCCGGCGGCCCACACGCTCGCCAAGCTCGCGGTCAGCATCACCGTCGGCCTCACCCTGCGGCTCGGCGCCGCCTGGTTCACGCCGGCCCACGCCGCCACTCCCACCACCATCTGGGTCGACAAGGCCTCCAAGGGCGGCCGCTGCAGCGACACCCGCACCCGCACCACCGCCACCCAGACCAGCCCGCTGTGCACCCTCACCCGCGCGGCCAACCTGGCCACCGACGGCGACACCGTGATGATCCGCGCCGCCACCTACACCGAGACCCTCCGGCCGCTGGACTCCGGCACCCCCACCTCGCCGATCCGCTACCGCCTACGAGCCCGGCGTGGTCATCGACGCCAGCACCGTCGCCACGGGCATCCTGGTCATCGGCCGCACCGACCTGCGCCTCAGCGGCCTCACCGTCAAAAACGGCGGCTCCCAGGGCATCTGGGTCGACAGCTCCGCCCGCGTCAGCTTCGACACCGTGACCGTCACCGCCAACGGGTTCGGCTTGCGAGCCAAGAGCTCCAGCAACCTGACCGTGCAGAACTCCACCCTCACCGCCAACAGGGGCGCCGGCGTCATGGAGCTGGGCGGCGTGGCCCGCGGCCGCTACCTCCACGACGACATCACCAACAACGGCCACGACGGCCAGCCCTACAACGGCGACGGCCTGCAACTGGACGGCACCAGCGCGCTGATCAGCGACTGCGACATCACCGGCAACGGCGACAACGCCCTCTACGAGCACGGCATCTACGCCAGCACCACCGCGCTTGGCTACACCATCGAGAACAGCCGCTTCAGCGGCAACTCGGCCACCAACTTCAAGGCCGAAGGCTCCTGCATCGTCCGCTCCAACCAGTTCGGCAGCGCCCGGCTGGGCATGTACGTCGACAAGAACACCGCCCCCCGGCGTGACCGTCTCCTCCAACACCTTCACTGGCACCTTCGTCTGGGCCGTCCAGACCGGCACCGGCGCCCTGCTCACCCTGGCCGACAACACCCTCAACGGACTGCTGCTCAAGCTCCTGTAACCCAAGCTTCCCCGCGCCTCACCGGTACCCGCTCGGGTACCGGTGAGGCGCAACAACGCATTGGCCGCAGGCAGTCGTGCCTTCAGCCCGCCAAGGTCGACCCCGACCCCGGCCAGCACGCCTCGGCGGCAGTGCCGATGGCGGCGAACGCGAGGTCCGGGTGGCAGGGGGCAGCCGACGTGGAAGCCTGCACAGTGTCGCAACGCGCGATCGATCTTCAGTTGCTCGATCGGGAACCGCCGCGGGTAGCGGAGCTCCGCCAGCGTGCCACGGCCGCCACCCCTGCGGCGGTGCTCTCGGTGATCTCCAGTCACAGCGCACCGGCCGGCGGGCCATTGTCGACGAGCAACGCGAACAGTGGCGACCAGGTCGGCGTCGGCGAGCTGGCGAGCCGACAGGTTGACCGATATCTCCAGGCTGGCGCCTCCCAGGACGGCTCACCAGGCGGCCGCCTGCCGGCAGGTCGCCCGCAACACCCTCGCCCCAAGGGCACGATGAGCTGGTCTCCTCGGCCACGGGGATGAATTCGGCCGGGAGATCATGCCCCCTGTCGGGTGATCCCAGCGCACCAGTGCCTCAAAGCCGGCAACGACCAGCCCGTTTGCGTCCGCGATCGGCTGGTAGACGACGCGAAATTGGTCCTGGTGGAGGGCTTGGAGCAACTGCTCGTGGATAGTGACGCGGTGTTCGAGCGTCACCCGGAGCTGCTCGTCGACGACCTCGATCGTCCTCGGCCGCGCTGCTTGGCCCGGCACATGGCTACGTCGGCATCGCAGAGCAGCTGGTCGGGCCGGGCGAGCTGGTCCGGCCAGCATGGGCGAAGGAGATGCCGACGCCGGCGCCCACACTGACCTCCCTGCCGGCAGCGGTCGGGCAATGCATTAGGATCGGGTTGCTGAGGCTGGCGATCAGGCGGCCGGCGATGTCGACCGCGTCGTGCTCGGCGGGCAGGTCCTCACACAGGACGATGAACTCGTCGCCGGCTAGCCGGCCGATGGTGTCGGCTTGCCGCACCTGGTGGAAGCATGCGTCTGGTCAGCCTCGTGCGGGCGCGGCGGGGTCGGCGAGTGGGTCGGGGTCGGCCCAGGCGATGTGGCCTTTGCCAGCGCGTTTGACGGTGTACATGGCGTGGTCGGCGCGGCGCAGCAGGCTGTCGGCCTGGTCGAGGGGGCCGCTGGTGGTGGCGATGCCGATGCTGGCCCCGCAGGTGACCGGCCTGGTGTCAAGCTGGAGCGGCTCGCCAAGGGCGGCCAGCACCCGCTTGGCGATCTGGCTGGCCACAGCCGGTTCGGGCACCCCGTCCAGCACGATGGCGAACTCGTCGCCGCCCAGCCGGGCCACGGTATCCCCTGGCCGCAGGCTGGTTTGGAGCCGCTGGGCGAGCTGGGCCAGCAGCTGGTCACCGGCGACGTGGCCGAGGGTGTCGTTGACCTGCTTGAAGCCGTCCAGGTCGACATACAGCACCGCGACCTGCCCCGGCGCGTGGCGGGTGCGGGCCAGGGCATACTCGACCCGCTCGGTGAACACCGCGCGGTTGGCCAGGCCGGTGAGCCCGTCGTGGCGGGCCTGGTGGGCGACGGTGGCAAGCGCTGTGGCCAGCGCCTTGACCAGCCCCTGCACGCGCGCCAGGACCAGCAGGAACAGCACCGCCGAGCCGGCCAGCAGCACTGGCACGTCGATCAGCTGGTGGCGGCTGGCCTCCAAGGCGAGCACGGCGGGGGCCATCAGCCCCGCGCCGGCCAGCAGCGCCAGCCGCCACCGGCCAAGCGTGGGTGGCGGCAGCGGCGCTGGGGTGGCCAGTTGGGTCATGGAGGGGTGCAGCGCGGCCGCGCCCCACAGCGCGTAGAAGGCCATCCACCCCACGTCGATGGGGCTGCCGGTGTGGTAGCCGCTGGTCAGGTTCAGCCAGGCGTAGCAGGCGTCGACCACCACTAGCGCGAGCACGCTTGCGGCCAGCAGCCGGTAGGCGACCGAGCGGATGCCGGCGCCGACCGCCAGGCGGACCACCACCGCCAGCAGCCCCAGGTCGGCCAGCGGGTAGGCGATCGACACGACCCGCTCGGGCAGCGTGAGGTCGGGGCCGCGCACGTAGGGGACGATCAGGAACACCCAGGTCAGCAGCGTTACCCCGGTGGTGACGATGGCCGCATCCACCAGCGCGGCCCGGTCATGGCCAGGGCTGCGGCGGCGGACCAGCAGCAGCAGCCCGGCGATCAGCAGCGGGTAGCAGGCCAGGTAGAACACATCGGCCGCCGACGGGAACCGCTGGGCGTGCTGGATGTTGTCGTAGACATAGAAGATGACATCGGCGACCACAAACGACAGCCGCCCCGCCGCAAACAGCAGCCAGGGGGCCCAGTCGTGGGGCCGGTAGCGGCGCAGCCCGACCACCATGACCACCACTGACGACAGCCCCAGCCCGTTGTACAGCACCAGCTGCGCCACATCCGAGCCGGTCAGATAGTAGGCGACCGTGACCAGGCCGGCCGCCACCAGATAGCCTTGCCAGGCGGGCGGTCCTTGCCGAGTGCGCCGGGGTGAGCCGGCGCCAGCCGGCTGTGCGCGTCTGCGGCTCATACCCTGGTATCGGTTTCCCAGGCCGGGCACCTGAGCACCGCGCTGGCACTGCTGTGGCGCGGCGCTGATCCGTGCCTGGAACGCCCGGACCGTGTGGTCCGAGGATCGTGGGGTGCTTGCCCAGTGTGCGAGGATATCGGGGTCCAGTGCCGACCCGCTGTGCGCACCGCCGACCCAGAGGAGCCGCATGCGCCCACACGCTCGCCTGCTCGCCGCCCTGGCCGCCGTGGCCGCCGCCTTGGCAGCGGCAGTCACGCTTCCCTCCGCTGGCGCGGCGCCACCAGCGGCACACCCGGCGCCGGCCGGCCTGGGCCTGCCCGGCGTGCGGGTGGTGTTCCTCAGCCACGTCAACGACCCGGCGACCACCCCCGGGTTTCCTGGCGACCCCGCGTTCACCCTCACCACCGCGTTCACCGTCGCCGAGGACGGCTTCTACCTGCAGAAGGTCACCGAGGGCGAGCACACCGGCACCCACTGGGGCGCGCCCTGCCACTTCCACGACGACGAGCTGTGCGCCGACCAACTGGACCCGGCCGACCTGGTCCGTCCCGCGGTGGTGGTCGACATCCGCGCCCAGACCCGCGCCAACGTCGACTACCAGCTGACCGTCGCTGACCTCAAAGCCTGGCAGGCCCGCTACGGGCCGATGCCAGCCGGCGCCGCGGTGATCGCCCGGACCGGCTGCGACCGCTACTGGAGCACCCGCCAGACCGGCCCCAGCTACTACAACTGCGGCAGCGGCCGCCCGGGGCTGCACCAGCCCGGGTTCTCGCTTGCGGCGGTCCGCTGGCTCATCGCCAGGGGCGTGCTGGGCCGCCAGGGCGCGCTGGGGACCGACACCTTCGGCCCCGACCCCGGCACCGACGAGCAGTTCCAGGAAAGCTCGCTGGTGTTCCACCGCCACCGCATCGACCTGGAGAACCTCACCGGGCTGGGCCAACTGCCCCCACGGGGCGCCTGGATCGTGGTCGGCGGCCCCCGCAACCACGACGGCTCCGGCTCCCCCGCCACCATCTACGGGTTCGTCCCCACGATGCCTTGACCTGGTGGAGCCAAGCAGACAGGCGGCGGCATGGGCCCCGGTCGCGCAGCTTGACGCCATGCAGGGCGAGCAGCAGCGCCTGCTCGCCCTGCGTCAGGCACACGCGCGCCGTACCCGCTCCCTGACGCTCGACGGTCGGCCTGAGCGTGCTGCTGGGCCTGGCCGGCGGCGCCGCCATGCTGCCGTTCACCTCTGACGTGACCCGCCGCGCCGCACAGCTGCAGGGCAACGCCGAACGGCTCGCCAACGGGCTTCCACTGCTGCCGCCGCTCCCCGGCAACGACGCGCTCGGTGCCTCGGGCGCGGCCTGCAGCACGCGGCCGTGCTGCTCGGCGAGCGGTTGCGGCAGACCATCTCCAGCTTGGTCAGGATGCCGGAGACGTTGTTCTTGACCGTCTTCTCGCTCAGGCGGAGGTCCCTGGTCGCCTCGATCCCGCTCGAGTTCTGCAGGCGCACGTCCACCACCACGTCGGGTAGGGCCGCGCGCGGCGATGGCGACCCCCTCGCGCGCCCAGGCGGCCTCGATGCAGATAGTCCAGCTCCTCCTCAGGGCGCCAGACCACCATCAAGTCCGGCCGCGGATCTGCCGACCGAGGCTACACAGGCTATCCGACCATGGAGCTATCGGTGGACCGGCAGTGACGCTGAGGGAGCCAGCGATGCCACGGGCAGATCCCGATCAGGCCAGCGACGCCGCAGACCAGGTGGACATGGGCCGCTTCGCGGCGCTGCTGCGGCTGATCCCACAGGTGGCCGTCGCCTGGGTGACCCTCACGGGCCTGCTGGCGCTGGCCGGCTGGGCGCTGGGTGTGCGGCTGCTGACCGGGATCGCGCCCGGGCGGCCCGCGCTGGCCCCCGCCACGGCGGTCGGTCTCATCCTCGCCGGTGCAACGCTGTGGCTGCTGCTGCCGGGACGCGCAGGGTCCACCCGGCGCCTGGGTCGGGCAGTGGCGGTGCTGGTCGCAGGGTTGGGAGCGGTCGTGCTCGCCGAATACCTCACCGGCCACGGGCTGGGCGTGGATCGGCTGCTGTTCGCCGGGTCGCTGCAACACTCCGGCGCGCCGCTCCCGGGCAGGCCGTCGCCGCACACGGCCGTGGCGTTCCTGCTGGCCGGCTCGGCACTGGCGCTGCTGGACACCGACCGGCGCGGCGGCTACCGCCCCACGCAGGTACTGGCACCCCTGTCGGCGACCGTGGCGCTGATCGCGCTGCTCGGCCACCTTTACCGTGTCGACTACCTCGTCGGCAACTCCAACCAGACAAACGGCATGGCAGTGCACACCGCGGTCGCGCTGGTGGCCCTCAACGCAGGGCTGCTGCTGGCCCGCCCAGATCGTGGCGTGGTCCGCGCGTTCACCAATCCCGGGCCGGGCGGGCTGCTGGCGCGGCGGCTGCTGCCCGCGGCGCTGCTGACCCCGCCGGTGGCTGGGCTGCTCGCCGACGCAGGGCATCGGGCGGGTTGGTATGACGTGAACTTCCGGCTGGCACTGACCGTGACGACCACCATGGCCTGCCTGCTGGCGGTGGTCGGCCTGACCGTGCGCGCCATCGACCAGGCCGTCCTGGCCCGGCGGCACGCCGAGGAGCGACTGCACGCCAGCCAGCATCGCTATCGGATGCTGGCCCGCAACCTCCCCAACGGCGCGGTGTTCCTGTTCGACCACGACCTGCGCTACCTGGTGGCCGACGGCGCCGGGCTGGCCGCGGTCGGCCTGTCCGCTGAGCTGCTGGAGGGCAAGACCATCTGGCAGGCACTGCCCGCAGACACCTGCGCGGTGATCGAGCCCCTCTACCGGGCAGCCCTGGCCGGCCAGCCACGCGAGCAGGACATTCCGTTTGGCGGCTACCTGTACCGGGTGCACCTGCTGCCGCTGCACGGCCCCGACGGGCAGGTCGAGGCCGGCATGGCCCTCAGCCAGGACATCACCCTGCAGCGGCAGGCCACCGAGCGGCTCCGCGCCTCCGAGGCCCAGTTCCGCGGGCTGCTGGAGGCCGCGCCCGACGCCATGGTGATCGTCGACCCCAACGGGCGCATCACCCTGGTCAACCAGCAGACCGAGCAACTGTTCGGCTACACCCCTGCCGAGCTGCTCGGCCAGCCGGTCGAGACGCTGGTGCCCGAGCGGTTCCACACCGAGCACCGCCAGCACCGCCGCGGCTACCTCGCCGCCCCCACAATGCGGCCGATGGGGATGGGGCTGGGGCTGGCATTGTTTGGACGCCGCAAGGACGGCAGCGAGTTCCCGGTGGAGATCAGCCTCAGCCCGCTGCAGACCAGCCAAGGCACCCTGGTGTCGGCCGCCGTGCGCGACATCACCGACCGCAAGCACGCCCAGGCGGCGCTGCAGCAGGCCAAGCTGGCCGCCGAGCAGGCCAACCAGGCCAAAAGCGACTACCTGTCGCGCATGAGCCACGAGCTGCGCACCCCGCTCAACGCGATCCTGGGCTTCGCGCAGCTGCTGGAGCTGGACGAGTTCCGCCCAGAACAGCGCGACAGCCTGCGCCACATCCTCTCGGGCGCCAACCACCTGCTCGGGCTCATCAACGAGGTGCTGGATATCGCCGCGATCGAGGCGGGCCGGCTGAGCCTGTCGCTGGAGCCGGTCCTGGTGGCCGACGTGGTCGCCGAGACGGTCAGCCTGATCCGCCCGCTCGCCGACCAGCGCGAAATCCTGCTGACCAACCCCGGGCAAGGCTGCGACGACCACGTCCTGGGTGACCGGCAGCGGCTCAAGCAGATCCTGCTGAACCTTTTGTCCAACGCCGTCAAGTACAACCACCAGGGCGGCAGCGTGCACCTTACCTGCGAGCCCGTGGCAGGCGAGCGGCTGCGCCTCAGCGTGACCGACACCGGGCCCGGCATCGCAGTGGAGCAACTGGAGCTGCTGTTCGTCCCCTTCGAGCGCCTGGGCAGTGAGCAGAGCGGTGTGGAGGGCAGCGGCCTGGGCCTGCCGCTGTCCAAGCGCCTGGCCGAGGCGATGAGCGGGACCCTGGAGGTGGCCACCACCCCAGGGCAAGGCAGCACCTTCTGGGTCGAGCTGCCACTGGTCGAGGGCCCCGTCGAGCGCGCCGAGCGCGAAAGGCTCGAACCGCCGCCAGCCCAGGAGCAGCCGACCTCGGCGGGCCCGACCCTGACGGTGCTGTGCATCGAGGACAACCTGTCGAACCTGCAGCTCGTCGAGCGGGTCCTGGGCCACCGTCCCGGGGTCCGGCTGATCACGGCCATGCGCCCACAGCTCGGCCTGGACCTGGCCAACCAGCACCAGCCCGATCTGGTCCTGCTCGACCTGCACCTGCCCGACATGCCAGGTGAGGAGGTCCTCCACCACCTGCGGGCCCACCCCCGGACCGCCGACGTCCCGGTCGTGATCCTGACCGCCGATGCCAGACCGAGCCTGGTCACCAGGCTGCTCGAGCAGGGCGCGCGCGCGTTCCTGACCAAGCCGCTGGACGTCAGGGAGCTGCTTACGCTCCTGGACGCCGTCGCCGCCGAACGGCAGCGAGCGGGCTTACCGTCCCCCCGCTCCTGACCGGAATGACCACATTGGGCGGGCGGCAGCACCCGGCGCGGCCATGTTGGGTTCTGCCAGCTCGCGGCATGGTGAAGCCCCGCCCTCACCCGTGCCAGATCCCCGGACGGCCTCCTGGTAGCTACGCAGTGTCGAGCGGCGCAACCGGCGCACGGTGCGCAGGTCGGTGCACCACTCATCGACCATCTGCGGCGTCCAGGCCCACGGGTACGCCGCGGCGTGGGTGGCGAACGCCCGCACTACGCGTTGGCGGCCCTGCACGGTCCCGGGCGCGAGATTGCGGGCCAGTTGCCGGCTGCCCCAGCCGTCCAGCATTGCGGCGAACACCTGCTCCTCGGGCCGCGGCAGCGGCAGCCCGGCGACCATGTGCAGCCCGGCCGTACCCGGGGCGGTCCTGTGGTCCTCCACCGAAGGTGGCCTCCAAGTCATCGCATCGGATGCGGGACTTTCGCATCTGATGCGATGAGGGTCAAACCGCAGTTCAAGGAGGGCAGGCGCAGACGGCGACCCGAGATGGGTGTAGCTCGTCTATAGGGACCGTGGGCGATCAGGCTGCGGGGTCGTATGTGTCCTGGTGGCGGGGCGTGTGGACGCGGTGGTTCTCGCGGGCGAGGTGGAAGCGCCAGTAGCGGTCGAAGTCGCCGTTGGTCTTGACCGCGCGGAGTTTGAGGACGGCCTCGGCGCCCTGGAGGCCCCAGCGGGCGCCGCTGATGTCCAGGCGGTCGCCGATCAGGTGCCGGCAGGCACCCTCAATCACCCCGGTGGCGATCGGCCAGCCGGCGGCGAGGGCGGTGTGGTAGCCGAGGAACTCCTGTTTGGCCTTGAGGTAGCCGATGCAGGTGTCGACACCGCGACGCTGGCCGCCGGACAGCCCGGCGTGGACGGCCTGCTGGTCGATGGTGGCGATGGCCTGGGCGGCCTGCCCGGACAGGATGCTGATCGCGTGGGTGGCGACCCACGCCTCGGCGTGGGGGTCACCGTCGGCGTGGAAGCACCAGGCGGCCTTCCAGATGTACTCCATGACGTGGATGAGGTCGATGAGGATGTGGACGGCCACGCCGCGGCGGGCCGCTTCGCCACAGACCAGGTCCAGTTGGTGGCGGGCGCCGTCGACCAGCACCACCCAGGTGCGACGGTGGGTCGGATCCCGCTGCTCCGCCTGGTCGAAGACCGCCTGGATGACCTGCTCGCTGTCGGCGGTGACCGAACCGGTCAGCCACTTCGCTTGGGCGGCGCTGGTCGCTGCGGCCCTGGGCGGTGGCGGCGGGGACGCAGATGACATCGTGGCCGCGGCGGGGGGCCGGGGTGGCGTCGTCGGCCACCCCCAGGGTGGCCATCCGTTTGCGTGCGGGTTTCTCGCCGCTGGCCAGCCGGGTGCGATACGGCCCCGGCCCTTTGGCCTCGGCTGCCTGCCGGGTCGCCTCCCGCAGCGCCTCGGGGCGCATCACCACGCCCTTGCCGTCCACCGACACCACCAGCACGGTGGCGTCGGGGCACGGCTGGGCCGCCACCGCACGGGAGAACGCGTCGATGTCGGCGGCGGCGGCCACGGTCAGCTGCTCGACCCCCCGCTTGCCCACCACCTGCCCGCAGCGGCGGGTTATCGTCTCG
>WNFU01009262.1_pt1 | contig 11162 bp, 8 predicted proteins | sample 5400121 | NCBI WGS metagenome assembly WNFU01 (sample SAMN13153360, study PRJNA577476) | soil metagenome | isolation source: 100 cm soil or saprolite under grassland replicate 1 | place: USA:California | collected 2016-06-15
GATCCCACCGCCCCGACCGGCGCCCAGCCGTCCCATGGCGCGCCAGGCCGGGGCCTGCGGCTGGTGTGCGTGTCCGTCCGCAGCGACTGCTACCTGGTCGGCAACCCGAACGCGCGCCCGGTCGACACGGTGCCCGCCGCGGTCGGCACCCGCTTCGCCGACCTCGACGCGATCCAACGCTACCTACGCGACGAACTGGGCGGCCTGAGCAGCTACCCGCAGGTCCGCGTCGTCGACGACAGTGGCGCCGTGGTGATGTACGGCTTCCGCTCCGGGCCCAGCGGCACCGGCGAGACCTGGACCTGGCGACCGGCGTCCTAACCAGCCCCGCACGCGCCGGCACCCAGCCCGAAACCGGCCGCCCGGCCGGCTCCTTCATCCGCGACGGTAGACGCCCGTCGCGCAGCCCCGCACCCGAAGTCGGGACCTCGACGCCTGCACGGCGCCCCCGGCAACGGCCCGGGGCGAACCACGTGCAGGCGTCAGGTCCCGCGCTCACACACCGCGGAGGGAACCCCATGACGTCACCCACGCTCACCGTGACCCGAAGGCTGCCGCAACGCAGCCCGACAAGCACACCCAACATGCCCGCGGCGGGCCGGCGAGCATGACCGGACCGGATACCGCACACCACCTTCCGGAGCACGGGCGCTTCGCCGAGATCAACCCGGCCTGCGACCTCGAACAGCGGTGGTACAACGGCTGGCACTCCTGGGTCCGCCGCTCCGAAGGCGGCTTCGACCCCGACCTGTACGAGGTCCACCCGATCAGCGACTCAGCCGCCAAGTCCTATGTGGAGCGAATGCACTACAGCGGCAACTACGTTGCCGCGTCCCGCCGGTACGGCATGTTCATCGACGCCCCGGACGGGCCGGACCTGGTCGGCGTGGCCGTGTTCGCCATCCCCGCGCAGGCCCGGGTCCTGACCAACGTGTTCCCCGAACTGGCGCCCTATACCGAGAGTTTGGAGCTCGGGAGATTCGTCCTGGAAGGACAACCGCTGCGGCCCTCCACGCAACCAGCGGCACCGTCGGGGCGTGCACCGGGCAACTCCGACACCTGGTTCCTGCGCGAATGCCTACGCTACCTGGCCGGCGACGGCATCGCCGGCGTGGTCAGTTTCGTGTGACTGCCAGCGATAGTTGGCCAGCGGCTCAGCTTTGACCAGTGATGGCGGGGCTGGCTGTCAGCGCATTTTGGCCAGTTCTGGCAACGTTAGTTGGCCAGTTGGTGTGACTGTCAGGATGGTTCGCCGTCGGAGGCCAGGATCTTCGGTCGCCCGCGGGGCGGGGTCGGTGTTGGGCGGATCCGTGACGGGACGGCATGAACCCGGGCGGAGAAGTCAGTTGATCGAACGTTGCCGACACGCCCTGCTGGGTGTGCGAGGTGGCGTCGGCGGGTGGGGCAGACTGGGCGGATGAGTCCTGTGAGCCGTGGCCGCAAAGGCAAGCAGAACAAGAAGTCCGCCCGGCGCTCCGCCCTGCCCGATGTGTTCGACGGGGCGGACGTGTGCGATTGCCCTGCGTGTTCGGATGCGGATTTCGACCCGCAGCGACTGATCGATGAGTTGGTCGTGGGTGCTGCGGACCTGGTCGAGTCCGAGGACCCGCTGGAGGCGGAGGTGGCCGGCGCGGCGTTCGTGTCGATCGGCGCGCTTGCCGGTGAGGAGTTCGAGGAGGCGCTGGTCAGCGGGTTCGTCCCGCAGTTGGAGGCCCGGGCCACCACCGCGGCGCTGGCGATGCTGCTGGCGATCGGCTCGGTCGCGCCGGGTCGGGCCGGCAAGGCGGCGTCGGTGGCTGCGGACCGGCTGGCCGAGGCTGGCGTTTCCCGGCCGACGTGGGCGGCCGAACTGGATGAGCCGGTGACCGTCGCCGACTGTGTGCGGCTAAGTGACTCGCAGGGGACCGCGTCGATGCTGGCCTGCGTGTTTCATCGGGCTGGGCGCTCACACGCCGTCGTGATCAGCGTGGACCATCTCGATTGCGGCGCCGCTGGTGACGTTCTCCTGCTGGACGCGGACCATCTGCCCGAGGCGCTGGACATGATGCGGACCAGCGACCGTGGCAGCGGCCTGGAGATCACGGCGCAGGCGCTGGACGCGGCCGAGTTCCGCTGGCAGGTGGAGAAGGCCCTGGACGCCCGGGCGGTGCACGACAGCGACGGACCTGATGAGGACACGGCCGACCTGCCGGTCGATGAGGACGGCCCGGGCTACCCGGCCCTGGCGGCACTGGTGCGGGCGCGGATGACTGTCCTACCGGTGCCCGGCAGGCCCGCGGCCTCGCATGCGGACGAGGATGCGGGCCGGGCGGGGCTCGTGGCGCTGCAGGCGCTGGCGCAGCTGGCCGGGAGCGTGGGCGGTGCGTTCGGCGCCGGAGGGCCGGTCGCTTTGCGCGGGCGGGCGGTGGCTGCGCTGCCGGCGACGTTGCCGGCGAAGCGGAAGAAGTCCGGACGGCCGGCGCCGGTGTATCAGCTCAAGGTGGGGTTGCGGGGCGCGAAGCCGCCGATCTGGCGGCGCCTTGAGGTTCCCGCTGACGTCAGCCTGGCCCGGCTGCACATGGTCATCCAGGCTGCGTTCGGTTGGGACGACAGCCATTTGCACGTGTTCGAGACCCCGTACGGAAGGTTCGGGATCGCCGATGCCGATCTGGGCCACCGAGCGGAGGCGCCGGTGACGTTGGAGCAGGTCGCCCCAGCGGCGGGGGGCAAGCTGCGCTATGTCTACGACTTCGGCGACGATTGGGAGCATGACATCGTGGTGGAGAAGGTGCTCGACCGCGACCCGGCGGCAGCGTATCCGCGGTGCACGGGTGGGCGGCGTGCCGGCCCGCCTGAGGACTGCGGCGGCGTCTGGGGCTATGCCGAACTTGTCGAGGTCATGGCCGATCCCGGCCACCCGGAGCACCAGGACAGGCTGGAGTGGCTGGGCCTGGATGATGCCGCCGGATTCACCCCGGACAGGTTCGATGCCGAGGCAGTGAGCCAAGCGTTGTCGGCCGTGCGCTGACACGCTGCGCCGTCGGCAGCCAACCCCGCAGAGCCGTCACCACCACCAGACCGCGATCCTGTTCGTGTGGACTGAAGCGCCCGACCCGCGGGCCTATTCATGGTCGGCGGAGCCCGCGACACGCTGATTGACCAGTATCAATCGCCGGTTGCTCGGCGGCCACGGGTCCCGGCGGTTGGATGGGGCCGTGGCGGCCCGATTCAGCTCGACCGCGCCACCCGTGGCGATCGCGTCGCCGACATGCGGGGTGGAGGATCTGTGCCTGGGCTGCGAGGGCCTGCAGCAGTCGCGTCGGATGCTGGTGCTGGGCGAGGGTTGGGCGAAGCGGTGGACCGCGACGTGGAGGTTCTCCGGGACCGCCGTGGTCTGCCCGGTGCGGGACCTGGCGTCGATGCCCACGGCCGGCTGCGAGCCGGTGCGCCGGTTCTCCTGGCGCACCGGGCAGCGGCACCGTGCGGGGTTGCAGTACTTGGTCAGCACGGGTCGTCACCACGGGTTTGAGAGCATCGCCGAGCAGCATCTGCTGCTGGCGTTGGATTTCGCCGGTGGGCTGCTCGACGTGCTCGCTCAGCCGTTTCGGCTGCGCTTCGCCACGCGGGAGGGGTGGGCGGAGCACATCCCGGACTTCCTGGCCGTGACGCGTGGGGGCGGGTTGCTGGTCGACGTGCGGCCCGGTGATCGGATCGGCGAGGAGGACCGGGTGCGGTTCGCCGCCGCGGCGGAGACCGCGCTGGCGTGTGGCTGGCGGTATCTGGTGGTCACCGGCTGGCGCCGGCACGTGCTGTCGAGTCTGGACAGCTTGTCGGCGCAGCGGCGTCGGCTGGACGATCGGTTGGGCGTGCAGCACGAGCTGCTGGCCGCGGCTCGTTGCGCGCCGACCCGCTTCGGGGATCTCGTCGCGGCCACGGCACTGCCCGCGGTGGCGCGGGCGCACGCCTTGCACCTGATCTGGCACCGCCGGCTGGGCATCGATCTGGCAGCGCCGTTGACGGATGCCACGGTGGTGTGGGCGGCCACGGCGCAGTGGGCTCGGGATGGGTAGCCCGGCGGTGCCGCTGGACCTGTCCGTGGGGACGCGGCTGGTGCTTGACGGCGTGGAGTGGACGGTCGAGTCGTTCGAGCCGCAGTACGGACGGGTGCTGCTGACGCGTGCGCTGGGCGTGGTGATGCGTACCAGCGTGCGGACGTTGGTCAACCATCAGGGCTGCCATGCCTCCACGATGTCGTCGGCGACGCCGTGGGCCGGGCGGGGACGTCAACCGGTAATGATGAGCGACCTCACCGCGCATCAGCAGGAGCTGGCGCGGATCCGGTTCGCGCATGTGCAGGAGGCGGAGACCGGCTATCGCAGCGGTGACCCGCTACGGGCGGCTGCTGGTGAGCCTCGACCCGGCTACGACCCACAGACCACCACCGTGGAGCAGCGCCGGCGGGCGAAGGTGGCCGAGATCGAGGCGCTGGGCCGCGATCAGGCCCGGCTGCTGGGTTTCTCCGGGGTCAGTGAACGGACTCTTCGGCGGCTGGCGGCCAACTGCCGACGGTTCGGCGTGGCCGGGGCGATCAAGGGCAGTTGGGTTCGGCGCAGCGGGATGCGCCCGAGCGTCACCGAACCGCTCCGGGAGGCGATCTGGGCGGTGCGGGCCGAGACGCTGCACCGGTCGCGGGTCAGCATGAAGACGCGGGAACGGATGATCCACCAGTACCTGCGGGAGAAGTTCGACCCGGACGTGGTGGTGCCCTGCTACCAGACGTTGCGCGGGTTGTGGATCGAGTGGTTCGGGCCGGGCGGCACCCGGCAGCGCTACGCGCGCACCGCGGCCCGGGTCGAGCCCACCGGCGCCCATGTGGTGGTGCACCGGCCGGGGCAGGTTGTCGCGTTGGACACCACGCTGCTGCCGGTCAAGGTCCGCGAGAACGTCTTCGGCGAGCCGGTATCGGTGCATCTAACTTTGGCGCTGGATGTGTACACGCATTCGCTGGTGGCGTTCCGGCTGACCCTGGTGTCGGACACGTCGGTGGACGTGGCGATGCTGCTGCGGGATGTGATGATGCCGCTGCCACTGCGCCCGGACTGGGGCGAGGAGATGGAGTGGCCCTACCCGGGCATCCCGGCCGCGGTGGTGGCCGAGTTCGCCGGGCACCGGGTCGCGGCGTTGCCGTTCTTCACGCCGGAGACCATCACCACCGACCACGGATCGGCCTACAAGAACCACCACCTGGTGCAGGTGCAGCGGGCCATCGGCGCCAACGTGCTACCAGCCCGCGTGCTGCGACCCACCGACAAGCAGGCGGTCGAGAGGGCATTTGGCGCCATACAGAGCCTGCTCTTCGAGCACCTGCTCGGCTTCCAGGGCATCGACGTCGCTGATCGCGGCGCCGACCCGGAGGCGGACGCGGTGCTGACCGTTGATGGCATGGAACACCTGGTCGCGACCTGGATCGTCAAGATCTGGCAGAACCGGGTGCTGGGCGAGCATTCCCCGGCCTGGGATCCCGGCGGGCAGCACAGCCCGAACACGCTGTTCGCCGCAGCGATGGCCCAGGGCGGGTTCGCGTTGCAGATCCCGAGCCCGCAGTTGTACTACGAACTACTGCCGGCCCACCACGTGAAGATCCACGGCCGGCGCGGGGTGAAGATCCGCGGACTGTGGTACGACGGACCCGGCCTGGACGCCCACCGCGACGGGCCGTCGACGCGTGGCGGTGTCCACAAGGGAAAGTGGGTGATCCGTCGGGATCCCCGCGACCGGCGCCAGGTCTATTTTCAGGACCCGGACACGGGCGAGTGGCACACGCTGCGCTGGACCGGACTTCCCGCCGCCGATGAGGTCCCGTCGTTCGGCGACGCTCGGGTGCGGGAACTGCTCGACCAGGCCCGACGGGCCGGGTTGAGGCCCAGATCCGACGCCGAGCTGCTGCCGCTGCTGCTCGACCTTCTCCGCGGCGTCACCCCGGTGCAGGCGTGGCCGACACAGATGACCAAACAGCAGCGCACCGGCCATGCCCGCGAAGCCAGCCAAGCCGCCGCAGCGGCGGCCGACCGGCCCGCACCCGAACCGCAGGACACCCAGCGCGAGCAGCCGCCGGCGAACGTCGTGCCAATACGGTGGGCCGACCGGGTGGCGGACACGCAACAAGCCGTGGACGCCGAACGGCGCCGTCGCCGCGAGGACGCCGTGCGTGAGCGTCCGCAGCCACCCCCTCGCCTCGGGGATGCCTTCCGCCGGCGCAGCCTGCTCCTGCTGCCCGATGACGACGAGACCGGCGAAGACACCGAGTCGCTGGAGGCAAGGTGAACAGCCGCGATCATCCGGCCGGTGTCACCACCACGGTCCCGTTCGTGCTGCCCGCCCCGGCGGTGGCCCGGGAGACCGCGGCCGGGTGGACCCACTGGCGCAGCACCCGGCACAACTTCACCCCGGCACCGCGGCTGTCGCTGGCCCAATGGCGGCGGCTGGGCCCGCGCCGGCGGATGCTGCACGACCTGCACCGTGCGGCCACCCACGCGAACCTGCCCATCCAGGAGACCCCGATGAGCGCAGCGGTGGCCCGGGTGATGGGCTCGCGGATCCTCAACAACGCGCTCAAGCACAAGCCGACCACCCGCGCCGGTCTGATGGTCAACGGCGGTGGCTACCAGGGCAAGACCGAAACCGTCTGCGAGATCGCCGCCGCGTTCGAAGACCAGTGGCTGGACCTGCACAACCACGTCAACCCGCATGCGGTGCCCGGCACCCGCGACCTGCTCGCCACGGTCGCCTACGTGCAGACCCCGGTCACGGCCACCCCGAAGAGCATCTGCCAGGCCATCCTCGGCTTCTACGGCGCCGACCACGCCAAGATGACCCTGCCGCAACTGGTCCACGCGGTCCGCACCTCGCTCTACGACCACGCCACCAAGGTATTGATCATTGACGATGTGACCCGGCTGCGGATGCACCGCGAGGCCGACCAGGACACCCTGGACCTGCTGCGCGCGTTGATGAGCATGCACGTCACGCTGGTCCTGGTCGGGGTCGGCATCCCCGCCTCGGGGCTGCTGCGCGAAGGCCGCCGCGACCCACGCAGCGGGCAGGTGGTCTTCGGTCAACCCCGCCACGCCAAGACGTTCAACGACGAGGCGGCCACCCAGACCGAACGACGCTTCGACCTGGTCGACCTCGACCCGTTCCGCTACGACACGGCCGAGACGATCGCGGCGTGGGTGACGCACCTCGCCGGCGTCGAAGACCACCTGCGGCTGCTGCACGCCGAGCCCGGCATGCTCACCGACGCCGCGATGCCCGAGTACCTGTTTCACCGCACCAGCGGCATCGTCGGCCTGCTGGAACGCCTCATCGAGGACGGTTGCGCACACGCCATCGACACCGGCGCCGAACGGCTGAGCACAGACCTGCTCGACAGCATCGACATCAACCTCGGCAACGTGCCCGGCCGCCACCACGGCGCCGGGGAGATCCCCGAGGTCCCACCCCGACCGGCCGGCACCGGCCGCAGGTCCAAGCCCCGCAACACCGTCTTCGACGACCACGGCACACCCCATGACACGCCGGTCGAGGCCACCGCGTCCCCGGCATGAGCACGCCGCTGCCACGCAGCCTCGCCCCGCTGCCCGACGAGTCGCTGCCAGGATTCCTGCTGCGCCTGTCCCACCGCCTCGACCTGTCCCCGGCCCAACTGGCCGCGATCACCGGGCTGGCACCCCACAGGTCCGTCACCATCCCCGCCGGGCGGATGCTCGCCCTGTCACCGGACCTGGCCGAGGACTTCGCCCACGCCACCCGGCTGTCCCTCGACGAGGTCCACGCGCTGACCATGGCCGGCCTGACCGACCGCTACCCGCCGCTGGACCTACAGTTCACCGGCCGCCACCGCCGCACCCACGGGATCTTCGTCAAGGAAAACTGGATCCTGTCCCGTTCAACCCGCTACTGCCCCGACTGCCTGGCCGGCGACGGCAGCCTCATCCAGCAACGCCACGGCGGCGCCTTCAGCAAGCTCTGGCGGCTGCCCGTCGTATTCGCCTGCCCCACCCACCGGCGGCTCCTCCACCACACCTGCCCTGCCTGCCGCGACCCGGTCCACCACCGCGCTGCCGCAGGCGCCCAACTCCTGCCACTGCCAACCGATGCCAGCCTGCACCCCGCCGCCTGCCGCAACCCTCTCACCCCACCCGGACAGCGACGGCCGTCGCCCTGCGCGCACCGACTCGACAGTCCCATCCGCGCCCACCCGGCGGACGATCACCACCAGGAACAGCTCCTGCACCTTCAACAGCGGCTGCTGGACATGCTCCACCCGAACGGACCGACCACCACCACCAGCGTCGGCGCGCCCACCACACCAGCGCGGTTCTTCGTCGACCTGCGCATCCTCACCTGCCTGATCGCCGCGTCCTGGCCGGCCGCCCGCCACCTGGTCGCCGATCCCGCCCACGTGAACCTGATCAACCGCCACATCCGCGACACCCGCCACGCGATCGAGGCGATCCGCCGCTCCGACAGGGCGGTACGCGAACTGGCCCTCTACGACCGGCCGCCGCTACCCGCCGACGCCTGCGCCGCGCTGCTCACCCTGGCCGACCGCATCACCGCCGGCACCGACCCCGACACCGTCGGGTACCTGCTGCGGCCCATGGTCACGGCAGCACCGACCATACGCAGCTGGACCCGACAGTTCCTCGCCGGCGACGGGTACTGCTCACCCGGGCTGCAAACCGCGCTCGGCCGGGAAGTCGGCGCCACCCACATCATCGAACGCAGCGGCCCGCCGCCCCGTCCAGCGCAGCCCTCACCGCCACCGGTCCGCTTCGGCATCCAGCACGTCCCCGCCCACGCCCTGCCCGAATGGCGCGAGCAGCATTTCGCCCCGTTCGCCGACGTCACCGCGCACCTGCTCGGTCGCGCGATCAGCATCCGCCTCGCCCAGATCACCACCGGCGGCTCCGCCGCCCACGCCGGAACGCTGCTCGGCATACCACGCAGCGCCGCCCACTACGCAGCCACCGACGTGCCCCGCCAACTCGGCCGTCGTCAACGCGACCTTCGACAAGGCCATCGACGCCCTCGCCCACGACCTGCACACCGCCACGGCTTTGACCAACTACGGCCGGCGTCGTCACGCCCTACGCGGCTGGACGATCACTCTGGACCACTGGCAGGAGCTGATCAACGGCCTGCCAGGCCGACCGGTCGGCGGACGATCCTGCCCCCAGACCCACTGGAACGACGACAAACGCGCCCTCGCCGCCGTCTGGACATGGGTCCGCATCACCCGCGGCGAGCACATCTACGCCACCCCCGTCCGCCCCGACCCCAACGCGCCACGGCCCGGCGGCTACCACGCCCGCTACGTGCACACCCGCTGGCGACTCATTCGAGACGCCAAGCCCGGCCACTACGCCGCCCTGCGCCCACGACTCGACGCCTTCGCCGACCGACTCGCCGCCGATATCGACGATCGGGAACAACTCCACGGCTGAGGTGCTCAGGCCGAACCTTCGAAGACGCTGCCCACCCGAGCGCGAACATAGACCTCCAACGAAGCAAGGACGTCCGGACGATCACCAGGAACGAAGACATGGCCGCGGTCGAGATTGCTGAGCATCCAGGTCTTGACGTCCCGCTCCCCGAGACCGGCAATGCCCAACCACGGCCACAGCACCCGGTACTTGAGCAAACTACGGGCGAGAGTCGACGACGCGCCAAGGCCATAGTGCTGGTAGCTGAACCGCGGTCCGCTCGCCGCGCCGACCCGGCCGACCTTGAGCACGGTCCCTGACCCGGCCGGAGCGCGGGCACCGGCCCCCTGACCGAGCGCAAAGACATACACAGCCGCCCAGCCAGCGGGCAACGCCGGACACCGATGCGGAGCCCGAAGAAGCTCCGTACGCACCGGACAAGGCCACCCAGGAACCACCGCCGTCGCGGCAGAGGAGAAATCGCCGACCAGAACAGCAAGATCCGACAACACCCCCACATGACTACACCAGACCAACACCGACGGAAAGAGGACCTCGACGATCGGGCCGCGCGAGCCGCGCGACCTCTGTCGTCCAAGCCCGGACATTCCACCGACAAGCCGCTCGGTAAGCCCATCCAACTGTGCCTCGCAGCGATAGGTGGCGGAGCCGGAGCCGCTGACCAGCGGCCGAGTCCCTGTTCTCAGCCGTGGTTGGCGGAGGTTCGCAACCGTAGTTGGCGGATCTGCTCAGCCGGTCCCCTTCTAACGCGCCGAACGCCCAGCTCACAAGCCCTTCCGGCCGGAGCCGCCAGGTAGTTCTGAGAACCGCCAACTACCGATGCGAGGCACACCAACAACAGGTCAGAAATTGACGACGGCCACTTTGCTCTGACAGTGGCCAACTATCGCTGGCAGTCACATTTCGCTGACCCGGTACCAAGAGTCGTCGCGGACCGGACCTTGTTTCCGGGCCACGTCGGGACCATCTATTAGGCCAGCAACGCGGTGCTCACCGGCCGGTCCACGCCCCGCTACGTCACGGTCCTCCCAGACGGCACCAGCGTTTCCGACCGTGCGCTGCAAAAGGTTCGGGCCCAAGAGGTGGGCCACGCCTACGTGGAACGTCGACTTCTCGCGCTGGGTGCGCGGCCCTTGCGCGCCGGGATGAACCGGGCACGGTGGCTGCCCGACGCCCTCGATGACGTCCATGCGGTGCGGCTGCGCCACCGCGGCTGCCTGCGCTACGCGATGCTCACCTCCCGCGCCGCGCGACGCCAGGTACGGCTGCGCCTACCCAATCGGCACCACGGCCGCGGCCACCACACGGTCGGCACCCTCAACCACCTCGCCGGGCGCGGCATCACCGGCCTGCCCTACCCGAAACAGGCCGACGCCGACAAGTAACAGCCAAAGCCGGCGTCGCGGCGGACAGCCCGCCCCTTTACGCGCCGCGTTGGCACGCCCGCGTGTCACTCGACGGCCATCAGTACGAGCGTCCCGGCCCGGCCCCTTCAGGCCGCGCACGGAATCCCCGATGTGAAAGGAAGGTGCACCACACGTGTCCACAATCGACACGCCCGTAAGCCACGAACGCGAGGCGCCGCAGCCGACGCCGGTGAAGGTCACCATCTATCACAACGACGAAGCCCGGTTCATGCCCTACGAGGACGGACAACTGCTCAACGCCGTCACC
>WNFU01011027.1_pt1 | contig 11161 bp, 6 predicted proteins | sample 5400121 | NCBI WGS metagenome assembly WNFU01 (sample SAMN13153360, study PRJNA577476) | soil metagenome | isolation source: 100 cm soil or saprolite under grassland replicate 1 | place: USA:California | collected 2016-06-15
GGCGCGGATTGAAACTCGAATGTCACGGGAATGACCGCCGGCAAATTGGGTCGCCCCGCGCGTGAGCGCGGGGCGCGGATTGAAACTCCTCGCGCTCGGCTTCGACGACTTCGAGCAGATGTCGCCCCGCGCGTGAGCGCGGGGCGCGGATTGAAACCCCGAGAATTGATCGCCTGCCTGAAGGTTATCGGCGTCGCCCCGCGCGTGAGCGCGGGGCGCGGATTGAAACATTACGACTGTCTTTTCATGGAACTTAGTGGAACGTCGCCCCGCGCGTGAGCGCGGGGCGCGGATTGAAACTAGTTACGCAATCAAATTCACCGCGCTGCGAAACGTCCCCCGCGCGTGAGCGCGGGGCGCGGATTGAAACAGCTGCCCAAGCGCCGCTGCATCAAAGTGCGGTTGTCGCCCCGCGCGTGAGCGCGGGGCGCGGATTGAAACCGGTCGCCCGGGCATTGAACCGCGAGCACGGGCGGTCGCCCCGCGCGTGAGCGCGGGGCGCGGATTGAAACGCATGAACCTGCGAGCAATACCAACGCCCAGCCAGGTCGCCCCGCGCGTGAGCGCGGGGCGCGGATTGAAACAAAGCGAAAAAGCTTTTGCTGGCAGCGCGACGGGTCGCCCCGCGCGTGAGCGCGGGGCGCGGATTGAAACCGGGTCAGGCGATTGTGCTCGGTCCGCCAGGCGTTGTCGCCCCGCGCGTGAGCGCGGGGCGCGGATTGAAACACGTTGGACGAGCGATTGGCGCTTGAGCCGTGTTGGTCGCCCCGCGCGTGAGCGCGGGGCGCGGATTGAAACATAACCAGACAGGGCCAGATGGTCCGCATCGCTGGTCGCCCCGCGCGTGAGCGCGGGGCGCGGATTGAAACTTGCATAACCGACGAGTAGGGCAGCTTGGCCGCGGGTCGCCCCGCGCGTGAGCGCGGGGCGCGGATTGAAACGCGTCGGGTGAAGGAGATCGCCACGTTCGCCTGTGTCGCCCCGCGCGTGAGCGCGGGGCGCGGATTGAAACTTGCGCGACCTGTCGAAATCCACTGGTCGAGAGTGTCGCCCCGCGCGTGAGCGCGGGGCGCGGATTGAAACGTGTTTTTGGATTTGGCCGGATGGAGCGTTGGCGAGTCGCCCCGCGCGTGAGCGCGGGGCGCGGATTGAAACTGTTCATAGGTCGGCTGCTGCCTGACTTTATGATGTCGCCCCGCGCGTGAGCGCGGGGCGCGGATTGAAACAATTTGGGTTGCGATTTTTCTGGCTTGGCCGTTGAAGTCGCCCCGCGCGTGAGCGCGGGGCGCGGATTGAAACGCTTGCTGCGTACAACCATCATCAAGTGTCGCGAGTCGCCCCGCGCGTGAGCGCGGGGCGCGGATTGAAACGCTGCCTTGGCGAAGGTGGAATCTGGGGGGCAACCGAGTCGCCCCGCGCGTGAGAAGTCGCCCCGCGCGTGAGCGCGGGGCGCGGATTGAAACTGCGTTCGACCCGGCGAGTGCTCCGACTAATATTGGTCGCCCCGCGCGTGAGCGCGGGGCGCGGATTGAAACACACCTGTACGACCCATCCACTATTAGTGTTGCGTCGCCCCGCGCGTGAGCGCGGGGCGCGGATTGAAACATGCCTGAACAACGACGACCAACGCAACGAACTGGTCGCCCCGCGCGTGAGCGCGGGGCGCGGATTGAAACAACCAGGCGAAGTCGGCATGGGAAAAGGCGGTAGGTCGCCCCGCGCGTGAGCGCGGGGCGCGGATTGAAACACTCAGACCCAGAGGCTGCGATGGTCGTAGTCCGGGTCGCCCCGCGCGTGAGCGCGGGGCGCGGATTGAAACCACCACCACGGGAGCGACACACCAAGATACCGCGGTCGCCCCGCGCGTGAGCGCGGGGCGCGGATTGAAACTTTGCCTTGGAGTTTTCGTGTTGTCATTTGTCCGTGTCGCCCCGCGCGTGAGCGCGGGGCGCGGATTGAAACAATGCCATGTTGATGTTGAGCTACACTGTAGCACGTCGCCCCGCGCGTGAGCGCGGGGCGCGGATTGAAACACTGCCATCCAGCGCCGAGAAATCCGCATTAGCAGGTCGCCCCGCGCGTGAGCGCGGGGCGCGGATTGAAACGTGTTCGACTTTTGCAGTCTTCACCTTGTCGATTTGTCGCCCCGCGCGTGAGCGCGGGGCGCGGATTGAAGCACCGAGACGGGCGAGACGCCCGTGCCACTAGACCGTCGCCCCGCGTCGAACGAGAGTGTTCAACTCTCTGTTGCTCAGTGGGGTTGCCCGCAAGCGCACGCCGCCGAGGAAGGCGTTGGGACCTTCGCCGGATCGTAATTCAGATACGGTCCCAGCCATTTCTCGATTTCCTGCAGCGTCATGCCCTTGCGGATGTGGTAATCGAGCATCTGGTCGCGTCCGAGTTTGCCGACAGCGAAATACTTTGACTCCGGATGCGCGAAATAGAGGCCGCTCACGCTGCTCCCAGGCCACATGGCGAAGTTTTCGGTCAGTTGTATGCCGGCGTTCTTCTCCACGTCGAGGAGTTGCCAGAGGGCGCGTTTCTCAGTGTGGTCAGGGCACGCGGGATAGCCCGCGGCCGGTCGGATTCCGCGATACTTTTCGTCGATGAGGTCCTGGTGGGAAAGTTGCTCGTTCGTGCCGTAACCCCATTCTTCACGAACGCATTTGTGCAGGTATTCGGCAAAGGCCTCGGCCAGACGATCGGCCAGCGCCTCGGCCATGATCGCGTTGTAGTCGTCGTGATCGGCCTTGAATTTCTCGACGAGTTCTTTCAGGCCGAAACCGGTGGTGACAGCGAAGGCGCCCAGATGATCGGCGGGTTGATGGTTGAGTGTTGAGGGTTGATGGACCCTGGGCGCGACGAAGTCCGCCAGGCAGTAATTGGGTTGGCCGTCGGGCTTCTCGATCTGCTGGCGCAGGAAATGGAACGTCGTCAGAAACCGCGTGCGCGATGCGTCGGCGTAGAGCTCGACGTCGTCGCCCATCCGGTTGGCGGGGAAGAGGCCGTAAACACCGCGCGGTTGGAGCAGTTTCTTGTCCGCGATTTCCTCGAGCAACTTCTGCGCGTCGGCGAAGAGTTTGCGCGCTTCTTCGCCATGTTTCGCATGGTTCAAAATCGTCGGGTAACGCCCGCGCAGTTCCCAGGTGTGGAAAAACGGCGACCAATCGATGAAGAGGATGAGGTCGGAGAGGGAAAGTGCGGAGTGCGGAGTGCGGAGTGCGGAGTTTGTCGCAGCGGCGTGCTGCGACGGTTCGGCCGGCGAGGCGCCGACCGGCGCAGGCGGGGCGCCCGCGCTCCCCTTCACATCAGAGGAGAGCACCCGCACGCCGATGAATTCGGGTTGCGGGAGGTCGTCGAAGGCCAACTGCGGCGCGCGTTGACGCGCTTGCTCGAGGGAGACGAGCTTCTGTTGCTGGCCGGCGTGCTGGGCGCGGACGCGATCGTATTCGGCGCGGATTTGCTGGACGAAACTGCTTTTTCGATCGGCGCTGATGAGGCTGCCGACCACGGGCACGGCGCGCGAGGCGTCGAGGACATGGACCACCGGCTGCGAATAACCGGGCGCAATCTTCACCGCGGTGTGGGCCTTGCTGGTGGTCGCGCCGCCGATCAACAGCGGCACCTTGAAACCTTCCCGTTCCATTTCCTTCGCAACGTGGGCCATTTCGTCGAGCGAAGGCGTGATCAGGCCGCTCAGGCCGATAATGTCCACCTGCTGCTGGCGCGCGGTCTGGAGAATCTTCTCGCACGGCACCATCACGCCGAGATCGATCACTTCGTAGTTATTACAGCCGAGCACGACGCCAACGATGTTTTTGCCGATATCGTGCACGTCGCCCTTGACGGTGGCCATGAGCACTTTGCCGGCATTCCTGTGCTCGCCGCCGGCCGCCTTTTTCTCCGCTTCCAGAAACGGCAGCAGCCAGGCCACGGCTTTTTTCATCACGCGGGCCGATTTGACGACCTGCGGCAGGAACATTTTGCCGGCGCCGAACAGATCGCCGACGACGCTCATGCCGGCCATGAGCGGGCCTTCGATGACGGCGAGTGGTTTGCCATATTTCCGGCGCGCTTCCTCGACGTCCTGATCAATGTAATCGACGATGCCCTTGACCAGCGCGTGACTGAGCCGCTCCTCGACCGTGCCTTTGCGCCACTGATCCTCGAGCACTTCGGCCTTGTCCTTTTTCCTGACGGACTCGGCGAACCGGATGAGGCGCTCGGTGGCGTCGGGCCGGCGGTTGAGCAGGACATCCTCGACCAGTTCGAGCAGGTCCTTCGGGACCTCCTCATAGACCTCCAACATGCCTGCGTTGACAATGCCCATGTCGAGCCCGGCGCGGATGGCGTGATAAAGGAACGCGCTGTGCATGGCTTCGCGCACGACGTTGTTGCCGCGGAAGCTGAAGCTGATGTTGCTGATGCCGCCACTGACCTTCGCGAGGGGGAGGTTTTGCTTAATCCAGGTCGTCGCGCGGATGAAATCGACGGCGTAGTTGGCGTGCTCCTCCAGGCCGGTGCCGACGGTGAGCACGTTCGGGTCGAAGATGATGTCCTGGGGCGGGAACCCGACCTTTTGGGTGAGCAGATTGTAGGCGCGTCGGCAGACTTCGATGCGGCGCTCGAAGGTGTCGGCCTGGCCGCGTTCGTCGAAGGCCATCACGACCACCGCCGCGCCGTAACGTCGGACGAGCCCAGCCTGCTGCAGGAACTTCTCTTCGCCTTCCTTCAGGCTGATCGAATTCACGATGCCTTTGCCTTGCAGGCATTTGACGCCGGCTTCGATGACTTCCCACTTCGAGGAATCCACCATCAATGGCACGCGGGCGATATCCGGCTCGGAGGCGATGAGGTTGAGGAAACGGGTCATCGCGGCGACGCCGTCGATCATGCCCTCGTCCATGCAAACGTCGATGGCCTGCGCGCCGTTTTCGACCTGCTGCCGGGCGACGCTAACGGCCGCCTCGAAATCGCCCGCCTTGATGAGTTGGGCGAATTTCGGCGAGCCGGCCACATTCGTGCGCTCGCCGATGTTGATGAAATTGATGGAGGGGGAGGTTTCAGCGGTGGCCGGATTAGACGAAAACCCCCGGATCGAATTTCCCCGAATCGTCACCGCATCGAGTCCGCTGAGGCGAAGGTGCGGCTCGCTCTTCGGCGGAACGCGGGGAGGCAGGTTCCTTACTGCTTCGGCGATGGCCTTGATGTGGGGCGGCGTGGTGCCGCAGCAGCCACCGACAATGTTGAGCCACCCGTTTTGCGCCCACTCCTTCAATTGTGGCGCGAGTGTGTCGGGTGTTTCGGGAAAGCCGGTCGGCAAAAGCGGATTCGGGAGGCCCGCATTGGGGTGCGCGCTGACGTAGATCGGGGCGACACCGGAGAGTTCTTTGACGAGCGGCCGGAGTTCGTGCGGACCGAGCGCGCAGTTCAACCCGACACGCATCAGGGGCACGTGCGAAAGGGAATTCCAGAATGCCTCGACCGTCTGGCCGGTGACGCCACGATTGCTGCCCGCCTGGATGAACGTCACCGACGCCATGAGGGGAACGATCGGTTTGCCTGGTTGCGGGTCACGGCCGAAGGGCAGGGGAGTGACTCCGCGTTCCTCAAACAATTTCAGGATGGCATAGAACGCCGCCTTGGCGTTCAGCGTGTCGAAGATGGTTTCAACCAGCAGCACATCCACGCCTCCTTCCATCAGTCCCTTGGCCTGCTCGTAGTAAGCGGCCGCCACTTCGTCGAACGTGGCGCCGCGCGCCGCCGGGTTATTCACGTCCGTGGAAATGGATGAGGTTTTGTTGGTCGGTCCAATCGCCCCGGCGACAAAACAGACGCGGCCCGGATGGGCGGCCATGACGGCATCGGCCGCGCGCCGGGCGCAGCGGGCCGCAGCGATGTTGATTTCACAGGCCAACGATTCCATCCCGTAATCGGCCAGCGAAAGTGCCTGGGCATTGAAGGTGTTGGTCTCAATCAAGTCGGCCCCGGCCTCGAGGTATTGTTTATGGATACCTTCGATGATCTCAGGCTGGGTCAGGCAGAGCAAATCGTGCAGCCCCTTGAGGTCCTTCCGCGAGTTCTGGAAGCGTTCGCCGCGGTAGGCGGCTTCGTCGAGCTGGTTCTGCTGGATCACCGTCCCCATCGCCCCGTCGAGAATGACGATGCGTTCGCGCAACAAACACTCCAACTCTTCGGCTCGACTCTTTATTGACTTCATTTCAACAAATTGTGTCAAACGTTCCCTTCAACCTCTAGCTCAGCAGCCCGTCATTGTAAATATCATTTTATCATGATTTGAAGATATGTCATATGAATACTTGGTTCTCAAAGAGTTCTGTCGGCCGCAATCTGGTTGATCCTGGAAAATTGTTGGTTCTTTTTAACCGTGCTGTCACCGGCTTGTCACCCGTCGGGACGATGCTAAAAGCAGCGGATAGAGTAGATTGAAACGATTTGAATGACAATAGCCTTGCCAACCACTGTGGTTCGGGATGGAAACTTTCTTCCCGACGACTTGAGTCTTTATATCGGAAAGAAGACGCTGGTTAAGCTTATTTTGGAAGTTATTGAGGACCTCAACGTCCGGAGTTCCGGGCGGCAGGATATCGAGACCGGGAACCCGAACATCCGGCCTGCGATGATGGTAACATTGCTGGCTTATTGTTACGCGAGCGGGATATACGGCTCGACGGACATTCAATTGAGCATTCAACACGACCAGATGATCCGTTATCTCTGTGCCCGGAACTACCCGGATCTTTGCGCGATACGATCGTTTCGTCGGTACCATCGCGAACGGATCAGCCGATGTCTGACTGCGGTATTGGGGCGTGTTTGGGAGCTGCGATTCCGCGGAGAGGACGCCGTGCCAATCGGCAGCGGCTCCGGTTCGGTGTCACGGTGGATTGGTCAGTCAGCAACTCCGGACTTCAGGCGGGAGGCCGAGCAAAGGATCACGCGCGCCGTGCGGGCCGACAGCATGGCGATGGACGTGTGAGGAATGCTGTTGCCAAATCCGAAATCCGAAGCAAATCCGAAACCGGAAAACCGGAAGGCTGAGAGCGTTCCCGACGGATTCGGGGTTTGGGGATTCGAATTTCGGGTTTCTTTCGGGATTCGGAATTCGGAATTGCCTCGGAGTCCAGAGCAGCCCTGAGCGTCATTGCGGGTCCTTCAACTCAGCCGTTGACACCCCCCTTTCCTTTGTTAGGCTCGCGGCTCGTTTCGATGGAATTCACCGACGAAATTCAACTGAAATCCGCACACGCTTTTTGACTTATGGGCAAGACCAAGAAATACGTTTATCTGTTTGGAAACAAGAAGGCCGACGGCAACGGGGCGATGAAGGCGCTTCTGGGCGGCAAAGGCGCCAACCTGGCCGAAATGACCCGCATCGGGCTGCCCGTGCCTCCGGGTTTCACCATCACCACCGACGTCTGCACTTATTACTACGCCACCCGGCGGACTTATCCGAAGGACCTCCAGCCCCAGATCGAGGTCGGCATCGCCAACATGGAAAAAATTATGGGCACCCGGTTCGGCGACAGAAACGCCATGCCGCTGCTCGTCGCCGTTCGCTCCGGCGCGCGCGATTCGATGCCCGGCATGATGGACACGATCTTGAACCTTGGCCTCAACGACGAAACCGTTCTGGCGCTGGTCAAGGCGACCAACAACGAACGTTTCGCCTGGGACTGCTATCGCCGCTTCATCCAGATGTATGGCGACGTGGTGTTGGGCGTGCAGAAACTGCCGGCTGAAGATCACGAGCCCTTCGAAACGGTCATCGGCGGTCTCAAGGACGAGCGTTATGGCAATCACGACCTCGAGGATACGAAACTCACCACCGACGACCTGAAGGAACTGGTCAAACGTTTCAAAGCCCTGGTGAAGGAACGCACCGGCAAGGAATTTCCGAACGATCCCTGGAAGCAGCTCGAAGGCGCCATCGGCGCCGTGTTCGGCTCCTGGATGAATGACCGCGCCATCGTTTATCGTCGCAAATACAACATACCCTCCGAGTGGGGCACCGCCGTCAATGTGCAGGCGATGGTCTTCGGCAACACCGGCGAGCAATCCGGCTCCGGCGTGGCGTTCACGCGCGATCCGGCGAGCGGCGAAAAGGTGTTTTACGGCGAATTCCTGATGAACGCGCAGGGCGAGGACGTGGTCGCCGGCGTGCGCACGCCGGAACCGGTCCAGAAACTCTCCGCCCATCAGCCGGCCTCCTACAAGGAACTGGAAAATATCCGGCAGACACTCGAGCGGCACTTCAAAGACATGCAGGACTTCGAGTTTACGATTCAGGACGGCAAAGTCTTCATGCTCCAAACCCGCAATGGCAAACGCACCGGCTTCGCCGCCGTCCGCATCGCCTGCGAAATGGTGAAGGAAAAACTCATCGACTGGCAAACCGCGGTGCTGCGGGTTCCCGCCGAGCAACTGGACCAGGTGCTGGCGCCGGTGTTCGATCGCGCCGCGCTCAAAGGCGCGCAGATCATGGCCTCGGGCCTTCCCGCCGGTCCGGGCGCGGCGTGCGGCAGGATTTATTTCAACGCCGAGCGCGCCGCCGAGGCGGCGCACCAGGGCGAGAAAGTCCTGCTGGTCCGCGTGGAAACATCGCCCGAAGATTTGCGCGGCATGATTGCCGCCGAAGGCATCCTGACCGCGCGCGGCGGCGTCAGCTCCCACGCGGCGCTGGTGGCCCGGCAGATGGGCAAGGTCTGCGTCTGCGGCGCGAGCAAACTCCAGGTTGATTATCAGGCCAAGACGCTGACGGCGAGCGGACAGACGTTCAACGAGGGAGATTACCTTTCCATCGACGGCACGAGCGGCAACGTGTACGCGGGCCAGCTCAAAACCGCGCCGAGCGAAGTCATCCAGGTGCTCTTGCAGAAAAGCCTGTCGCCGAGGGACAGCAGCACGTATCAATACTTCGCGCAGTTGATGAAGTGGTGCGACCGGGCCACCCGCATGCAGGTCCGTACCAACGCGGACAACCCGGAACAAACCGCCAACGCCGTCGCCTTCGGCGCCAGCGGCATCGGCCTCTGCCGCACCGAGCACATGTTCTTCGAGGGCGACCGCATCGATGCCATGCGGGAAATGATCCTGGCGGAGAAGACCGACGACCGGAAGAAGGCGCTGGCCAAGCTGCTGCCCTATCAGCGGGAGGATTTTGCCGGCATGTTCCGCGAGTTGAAAGGTCTGCCGGCGACGATCCGGTTCCTCGATCCGCCGTTGCACGAGTTCCTGCCGCACGATCATGCTGCCCAGGCGTCGCTGGCGGAAAAGACCGGCGTGAGCGTGGAGAAGATTGCCAAGCGGGTGCATGAATTGCACGAGTTCAACCCGATGCTCGGCCACCGTGGTTGCCGCCTCGGCATCGCCTATCCTGAAATCTCCGAGATGCAGGCGCGCGCCGTATTCGAAGCCGCGGCGCGGGTGCAAAAGGAGGGCCTCAAGTGCAAGCCGGAGATCATGATCCCGCTGGTCGGCTATCCCAAAGAGCTGCAACTTCAGCTCGAGGTCGTCCATCGCGTCGCCGGTGAAGTCGCGCAGGAGAAGAAGACCAAATTCAATTATCTGGTCGGGACGATGATTGAAGTCCCGCGCGGGGCGCTGGTGGCCGATGAAATCGCCCGGGACGCGCAGTTTTTCAGCTTCGGCACGAACGATCTGACGCAGACCACGCTGGGCATGAGCCGGGACGATTCCGGCTCGTTCCTGCCCGCGTATCAGGAGCTGGAAATCGTGAAGCGAAATCCCTTCGCCACCATCGACCAGATCGGCGTCGGCCAACTCATGCAGATGGCGGTGGAACGCGGCCGCGGCACGCGGCCCGACATCAAGCTGGGCATCTGCGGCGAGCACGGCGGCGATCCCGACTCGGTCAGGTACTGCCATCGCCTCGGGCTGACTTACGTCTCGTGCAGTCCGTTCCGGGTGCCGGTGGCCCGGCTGGCGGCGGCCCAGGCGGCCATTGAAGAGAAACGGAAAGCCCCGAAGAAGTGAGCGACGGCGCCGGCAGGCAGTTCCCGAACCGCTAGACAACCTTTTGTCGCATATGCAACAAAAGGTTGTCTAGGCAGATTTGGTGACAAACCTAGGAACTCCCGATCAAAATCCCCACCAGAAACACCAACAGACCGCCCAGCATGACTTGCAGGACGGCCGCAGACAAAGGCGTGTCCATAAACTTGTGCCGCACCCACGAAATCACGCTCAACTCGACCAGCACCACCCCGACGGCCACGGCGGTGGCGGTTTTCACGTTTGAAATCAGGTAGGGCAGGGTGTGCCCGATGCCGCCCAGGGTCGTCATCAGGCCGCACACAAAACCGCGCGCCCATGGATGCCCGCGGCCGGTCAGGCTGCCGTCGTCCGACAACGCTTCGGCGAATCCCATGCTGATGCCCGCCCCAAGGCTGGCGGCCAGTCCGACCAGGAACGTTTCCCAACTGTTGCGCGTGGCGAAGGCGGCGGCGAAAAGCGGCGCCAGGGTCGAGACCGAGCCGTCCATCAACCCCGCCAGACCGGGTTGAATCACCTGGAGCACGAACAATCGTTTCTGTTTCGCCGATTCCTCTTCGCTCGGTCCGGTCCGCGCGATGGTTTCGGCGGTGCGCGCGTGGTTTCGTTCCTCCTCCGCCAGGTCGCCGAGCAACTGGCGGATGCCGGCGTCCGTCGCGCGTCGCGCCGCCGCTTCGTAGAACCGTTTGGTTTCCAGCTCCATGGTCTCGGCGGATTTTTGCACCGCTTTGAGGCCGAGTGGCCGCACGAGCCAGACCGGTCGTCGTTGGACAAAACCCCGGACATCCTGCCGGCGAATCAGCGGCACATGATCGCCGAAACGGCTCCGGTAATGTTCCAGCAGTCGGTGGCGATGGCCGTCTTCATCGCGCCGCATCTCGCGAAATTTCTCCGCTTGCTCCGGATAATGTTCCTTCAACCCGTCGGCGAAGTCTTCGTAGATGCGGGCGTCTTCTTCCTCCAGCGAGATGGCCAGCGCGAGGATTTCCTGTTCCGTGAGACTTTCAAAGGCGCGCATAAATGATGGCCGTTAGCGGTTTGCTGACGCGCCGGAACAGGCGCGAACATGAAGCGGCAAACCCAATGCGCACCGAGCGTGGCACAGGGTCCGGAGGCTTTCAAGCTC
>WNFU01022663.1_pt1 | contig 11155 bp, 11 predicted proteins | sample 5400121 | NCBI WGS metagenome assembly WNFU01 (sample SAMN13153360, study PRJNA577476) | soil metagenome | isolation source: 100 cm soil or saprolite under grassland replicate 1 | place: USA:California | collected 2016-06-15
CGCAAAAGCGGCAGGGGACTGCCGCAGTCCAAGACACTATCGCGACGGCGCACCCACCTCCCCGATTCACGGTCCCAATGCATGCACAGATACAAAAAGGGGCTCTCCATGACTCAGCACACCCCTCGCCCCGTCCCTCTCCCCCGCTAGGTAAGAAGGTGTCCGGCCGCTTGTGAAAAAAATCACAAATTCACTTGCCTCGCATTTCCACGCTGTTTAGTTTGCAGAAAAATGCGGGACAAATCGCGGGCCTCCATGCAAACCAGCGCCGAAATTGGCTACAATTCGAAGATCGAAGGGGATGTCGTCCACACCCGGCTCGACGCCGCGCTGAACTGGTTCCGCAAGAACTCACTTTGGCCGATGCCCATGGGCCTCGCCTGTTGCGCCATCGAACTGATGGCGGCCGGGGCCAGCCGGTTTGATATCTCGCGGTTTGGCTCCGAGGTCATGCGCTTTTCCCCCCGTCAATCCGACGTGATGATTGTCGCCGGCACGGTCACCTACAAAATGGCGATGGCGGTGAAGCGCATCTACGAGCAGATGCCCGAACCGAAATGGGTCATCGCCATGGGCGCCTGCGCCTCCACCGGCGGCATGTATCGCAGCTACGCCGTGCTCCAGGGCGTGGACCAAATCGTTCCCGTGGACGTTTACGTTGCCGGCTGTCCGCCGCGTCCGGAGGCTTTGCTCGATGCACTGCTCAAATTGCAGGCAAAAGTAGCCAAAGAACCTGTGGCTGGCACGCCCGACAAGGTTGCCCGTTGACCGAAACGCTCCAGGTCAGCCACTAATCCACACTAATGAACACTAATAAAGACAAGGCCGGAATTGATCGTCGAAGCGTCGGAATCCGTTCGCTTGACAGTGAGCGCCGCAATCCACCGTAACCCGGGAAGAATCCTCCGCTGTTCGTGTCGATTCGTGGACTTTGATTGTAGGGATACCGCTGAGGCGGGACGTTCGGTGGATCGATCCGATCGTGTAATGCCTCATTCGTGTAATACCTCATGACTGCTCTGGAACTCGCTCGAAAATTAAAGGCGCAGTTTGACGATTTGCTGTCCGACCCATCCGAGTTCCGCGGTGAAATCACCCTGAAGGTGCTCGATTCGGAGAGAATCGCCGACCTCTGCGCCTTCGCGAAAAAGGAACCGGGCTTCGATTACCTCGTGGACATCAGCAGCGTGGACAACTACGGTGACGACCCGCGCTGGACCGTGGTTTATGAGCTTTACGGTTACGGTCACCGCTGCCACCTGCGCCTCAAAACCGACGTGAGCGAGGAAAAATCCGAACTGCCGACGGTCACCGGCGTTTGGAAGACCGCCGACTGGCATGAGCGGGAAATCTACGACATGATGGGCATTCGTTTTCGCGGACATCCGGATTTGCGGCGCATTCTGATGTGGGAAGGTTATCCTTATTTCCCGCTGCGCAAGGATTTCCCGCTCTCGGGCAAGCCGAGCGAAATGCCGGACGTGGCCTTCACCAGGCCCGCGCCGCTGGAAGGCGGCCCGTTCGTGACGATCGCCGGCGGCAAGGACACCGTCGCCCGCGAGCCGCGGGTGCGGATTCCGGAAACCGATGCGCTCGAAACAAACGCGCGCCTCGAACGACGCTACGACATCAAAGAAACCCACGGCCGCGCTTACGGGCCGGGGCCAATAGAGGAGAGACCCGCGACATCGGGTCGGCCCGGAGGCGATAAAAGATGAGCGGCTCAAAGCCCTACTGTCTTTTCTGTGACGGTGAACCGGACGATTGGAGCGCCGAACTCCTGTTCGGCGCGGCGCGCGCGCGGTCCATCAGCGCGCCGAACAGGAGTTCGGCGCTCCGGTTCACGGAAAAGGGAAACAGTCCGCGATTCGGTCCGAGGGTTCCGAACCGTCCCAAGACTTGAACGCGATGGCCACCGTCCAGGAAATCCATTTCCGCGAACCGGCCGCGCGCGCTGCGGACGCAACGCAGCTTGCGGGGACGACCCCTCCGCCGACCGAAGAACTGCAGGATGTCCAGGGGGAAAAGATGGTCCTCAACATGGGCCCGTCGCACCCCTCGACGCACGGCGTGCTGCGCATCGTGCTCGAACTCGACGGCGAAATCATCACCCAGGCGGTCCCGGACGTCGGTTATCTGCATCGCGGCGACGAAAAGATCGCCGAGAACATGACCTACACCCAGTTCATCCCCTACACCGACCGGCTGGACTATCTGGCGCCGCTCGCCAACAACGTCGCTTACGCGCTCGCGGTGGAAAAGCTCCTGGGCATCGACAGGCAGTTGCCGCCACGCTGCCAGTACATCCGCGTCATTTGCTGCGAACTGGCGCGCGTCTCGGCGCACCTCCTCGGCCTGGGCGCCTTCGCCATGGATGTCGGCGCGCTGACCGTCTTTCTGTTCACCTTCACCGAGCGCGAAAAGATTTATAACCTGATCGAAGCGCTGACCGGGGCGCGGTTCACCACCAGCTACACGCGCATCGGCGGGCTTTTTCGCGATCTTCCTCCGGGCTGGGCGGACCAATGCCGAACGTTCCTCAATGAAGTCGTTATGAATTTCGACGAGTCGGAAAAGCTGCTGACCCGCAACCGCATCTTCGTGGATCGGACGAGGGACATCGGCGTGATTCCGAAGGAAGTGGCGATTGATTATGGCCTCACCGGTCCGAACCTGCGCGGCAGCGGTGTCGAACACGATCTGCGAAAGGCGCATCCCTACCTGGTTTACGACCGGTTGCAGTTCGACGTCCCGATCGGTTCGGTCGGCGACTGCTACGACCGTTACCTGGTCCGCATGGAGGAAATGCGCCAGAGCGTGCGCATTCTGCACCAGTGCCTCGACCAATTGCCCGGCGGACCGGACAATAAATCGAAAGAGCCCATCAACATTCCCGACGGCAAAACCGTTCTGCCGCCGAAGGAAAAGGTCCTGACGAGCATGGAGGAACTGATTCACCAGTTCATCCTCGTCACGCAGGGCGTCAACGCGCCGCCGGGAGAGATTTATTTCGGCGCGGAAAATCCGAAGGGCGAACTGGGCTTTTACATCCACAGCAAAGGCGGCGGCACACCGCATCGCCTGAAAATCCGCGCGCCATCGTTTGTGAACCTGAGCCTGTTGCCGTGGCTCCTGCCGAACAACATGATGAGCGATGTGGTGAGCATTCTCGGTTCGCTCGATTTCGTGATGGGCGAATGTGACCGTTAGGAAATGACGAAATCCGAATGTCGAATGACGAAAGAAATCCGAATGACCAAACCTGAAATGACGCAGCGCCTTGGAACTCTTCGTTATTCGAGCTTCGTCATTCCTTCGTCCTTCGTCCTTCGTCCTTCGTCCTTTGCCGGCTTCGGAACCGGATTACTGGCATGAGCTTCACCCTTCCAGCGAGGCTCGAAGCCGAGATTGATGAGTTAATAGCCCATTATCCGCACAAACGGAGCGCGTCGCTGATGGTGCTGCACGCGGTGCAGGAGCATTTTGGCTGGATTTCGCGCGAGGCCATCGAGTGGGTCGCGAAGAAACTCGAACTCCAGCTCATCAACATTTACGAGCTGGTCACGTTTTATCCGATGTTCCGGCCGGAGCCGGTCGGGAGATACCAGATCAAGGTGTGCCGCACCTTGAGCTGCGCGCTGGGCGGTTCGCACGCGTTGCACAAACATTTTTGCGAGAAACTGGATCTGGAACCCAAGCAGCACGGCCCGCAAACAACGAAGGACGGAAAGTTCACGGTCGAGTTCGTCGAATGCCTGGCCGGCTGCGGCGCCGCGCCGGTGATGATGTGCAACGATGAATTTTACGAAGACGTCAGCGCGCAGAAGGCGGACGAGATCCTGGCAGAGTGCGGGTAACGTTCTCACGTGGCAACGAAACGCAGACATGAAAACAAGCCTCAAAGACTGGCCAAAAGTCTACGAACGAATCAAACGAATCCGCGGGCTGAGCCTGGAAGAAAGAGTCCTGCTCGCACAAGGTCTCGCCGCGACGCCAGACGAGCGATGGCAGTTGCACGACCAGTTTCTCCGATCGTTCGGCTTATACAGTCACTGGGAGAGGAAAAAATTAGGTTTCAAATTGTAGGAATGTCCGCAGCCATTCTCCAAGGCGTGATCGTGACGACGATTGACACAGATGTCAGTGAAAGTCCTGCCATTGGAGCGCGTCCTCAAAAGCAAGAAGACAATCCTCCGAGACAAAGACCGCGTTCATATTCTCCACATCGAGCGGTTTCTGAAGGGCCGCAAGAAACTGAAAGGAATGAAATGATTTTGGCTGCCCGACATGGATTTGAACCATGACAAACAGATCCAGAGTCTGCTGTGCTACCGTTACACCATCGGGCAAACCGGTGCCTTGGAAAGGCTAAAGGGTCTATGCCCGGAGTCAAGCCGATGAATTGCGAACAGGCTACCCGCGGCAGCCAACCGGACGGATTCGTGAATCGCAAATCGTAAATCGTAAATCGTAAATGCCCTCGGAACATCGCCTCATCCTCAAATACGCCGATCAGCCGGGTTACACGCCCGACATCGACTGCTATCTGCGCCACGGCGGTTACGACGTGCTCAAAAAGGCGCTCGCGCTGCAGCCAAAGGAGCTGCCCGACGGCAAGAAGCTGTCGCCACAAGAACAGGTCCGCGATGAGGTGATGAAGTCCGGTTTGCGCGGTCGTGGCGGCGCGGGATTTTCGTGCGGCCTTAAGTGGTCGTTTGTGGACCGCAGGAGCGGCAAACCGATTTACCTGATTTGCAACGCGGACGAATCCGAGCCGGGCACATTCAAGGACCGCCAGATCATTCACAAGGATCCGCATCAACTCCTGGAAGGGACGATCCTCTCCTGCTGGGCGAACGACGTGAAGCTGGCCTACATCTACATCCGCGGCGAATTCGTCGAAGGCGCGAAGATATTGAATCGGGCGCTCGCCGAGGCTCGGGCGAAAAACTTTCTCGGCAAAAACATTCTCGGTTCCGGCTACGATCTCGACATCTGGCTGCACCGGGGCGCGGGCGCCTACATCTGCGGCGAGGAAACCGGCCTGATCGAATCGCTCGAAGGCAAACGCGCCTATCCGCGCATCAAACCGCCTTACTTCCCGGCCGTGCTCGGCCTCTACCTGTGCCCGACCATCGTCAACAACGTGGAAACGCTCTGCGCGGTAAAACACATCGTGGCCATGGGCGGCGCGGAATACGCCCGGCTCGGCACGCCCAACAACACCGGCACCCGCATCGTCAGCATCAGCGGCCATATTAAAAAGCCCGGCTATTACGAGGTCGAAGTCGGCAAGGTCACGCTGGGCGAATTGATCAACGATCCCGCCTTGGGCGGCGGATTGAAGGACGGACGCCGGCTCAAGGCCGTCATCCCGGGCGGTTCCTCGGCCAAGGTCTTCAAGGCGGGCGAGAAATTCAAACTCAAGCGCAAAGGCCCTGACGGCCAGATGACGGCCGCCGAGGTTGACCTGTTGGAGTTGCCCTACGACTTCGATTCGCTGGCGCAGGCGGGGAGCATGAGCGGTTCGGGGGCGATCATCGTGATGGACGATTCGACGGACATCGTCGAGGCCCTGGCGAACATTGCCGAGTTTTATGCGCACGAAAGTTGCGGGCAGTGCACCCCCTGCCGCGAGGGGTCCCTCTGGATGAGCAAGGCGCTCTCGCCGTCAAAGGCACCCGGCTGACGACGGAAATTAAGATCGCTGCCAGTCCCTGCCCCGGCTAGTTTGTTTTGAGATGAGCACGTCCACGATTCAGCGAAACAGGCAGGCGAAAGGGGTCAAATCCGCGACCTTTGTTGGTGCGCCGCGTCTGCTCAATGGCGACCATTTAGCTGTTCCCGAATTTGAGCGCCGCTATTGGGCAATGCCGGAAGTCAAGCAGGCCGAACTCATCGAAGGAATTGTGGTTATGTCTCCACCAGTTAGTAACACCCACGGCGAAGCGCATGGAACAATTATCTATCTTCTCAAACGCTACGCTCAAGCAACCCGAGGCGTGAGCTGCGGATCCAACACTTCAGTCCGCCTGGACGGCAAGAACGAGTATCAACCTGACGCCTTGTTGCGAATCGAATCGGGCCAACGGGCCGGCTCGAAAGTGGCACCGGACGGCTTATTGGACGGTTGCCCTGAATTCGTGGCGGAGATCGCCGTCAGCAGCGCCGCTTACGATCTGCACGAGAAGAAGGCCGTTTATCAACGCTGCCTCGTGCCGGAGTATTTTGTCTGGCAGGTCCTGGATTCACAAATTCGTTGGTTCGCTCTCGATCACGGGGACTATGTCGAACTGAAACCGCGCGCGGACGGCGTCATTCGCAGCCGCATCTTTCGGGGCCTATGGCTGGATGTCCGTGGCCTGCTCGCGGGTGACGAAGGAAAGGTTTCGCGGACGTTGGAGCGGGGTATTAAAAGCGCCGAACACGCTGCTTTTTTAAAGCGACTAGGAGCCGCTAAATGAAAGACCTCGCCCTATGAGCTACCATCTCCATTTGGAAGCCAGCGGGCATCCCAGAATCGGGATTGGATGCGCAAGGATTGCGGGCACAGACCGAGCGTGAGTGCGACTTTCACAACTCTTTTCGAACGCAGCAGGTATTCGAGCCAAGGACGAAGGTTCGGCATAGACGATGAGGTTCGCGAGAAGCGCATGAAGCAACAAGAGCGATTCGCTGTTGGCATGATTGGTTTTGCTCTTGAGCACGATGATAAGTTCAAGGCGCACTTCCTTGAGAGTGTTTGTGGCATCAAAGGAATCGACGCTCGAAGCAGACGTTTACAATTGCCTTACACGATTCGGAGTCACGATATTTGTTGCCAGGATTATGAAAGACAAGAAACTAGCGAATAAAGCCACGCAACCATTGGCGGTTCTTATCGGAGTCCTCGCTAAATTCGGTATCAAATTCAGACCCAAGCTGCTAAATAATGTAAATCCAGAAGCGAAGAGAGACAGTTTCGAGATGACGACCCCAGCCTGAACGTCTTTTGCAAGGCAGACCATTCGCCTGGCGATTTAGAGTGGTTTGCGAAAGTTCTCACTGCAGTTGAACAAATAAAATTCAAGTGAGCATTACGACGAAAACCGAAACCAAAGCCGTGCCGCCGCCGGTCGAGAAGATGAAGACCAACGTGGATGGGCGCGAAATCAAAGTGAAGACATACATATATATATGAACGCAACAACCGAACAGGTATTCATCGACGCGCTGTCGCTGCCGACGCGAGCGCGAGCGGAACTTGCACAGAAACTTCTCGCCAGTCTGGAAAAAGAGGCTGGCTCCCCTGAGATCGAGGCCGCCTGGAAGCAGGAAGCCGTCGAACGGTGCAATGCCTCGGATCAAGGCCAACTCACTGAACGTGAGTCGGCTGAAGTGCTCCGCGAGGCTTATCGAAAAGTTAAGTGAAGCGGGTCACTTATTTGAGCGTAAACCCGCATCACCTCGAATTTCATGCCACCCACAGCAACAACCGAACCCGCCCCGCCACCGGTCGAGAGGATCAAGATCAAGGTGGATGGGCGGGAGATCGAGGTGCCCAAGCTGATGCCGGACTGGCAGGGCAGGCTGCAGCCCACGACCATGCTTCAGGCCTGCGCCCTCGCCGGCCTCGAGGTGCCGCACTATTGCTATCATCCCAAACTCCCCGTCGCCGGCAATTGCCGCATGTGCCTCGTCGAATTCGGACTGCCCTTGATCGGACCGGACCGCAAGCCGGTGTTGAACGAAGAGGGCACGCCGAAGATCACCAGACAGGTTTTGCCCTACGAGCCAACGACACCGCGCGGCGCGATTGCCTGCGCCACGCCCATCTCGCCCGGCATGGAGCTTTATCCGGGGTCGGCCGCCACAAAACAGATGCGCGAAGCGGTGCTCGAATCGCTGCTCATCAATCATCCCCTCGACTGCCCCATCTGCGACCAGGCCGGCGAATGCAAACTCCAGGAATACTCGGTGGACTACGGCCGGTCGGCCAGCCGCTTCGTCGAGACCAAAGTGCACAAACCGAAAACGGTCGATCTCGGTCCTCGCATTGTCCTCGATGATGAGCGCTGCATTCTCTGCTCGCGTTGCGTCCGATTCACGAAGGATATCGTCGGCGACGACGCGCTCGGCTTCATCAATCGCGGCAGCCACAGCACGCTCACCCATTATCCCGGCAAACCGTTCGACAACAATTACACGCTCAACACCGTCGATATCTGCCCGGTCGGCGCACTGACGTCGAAGGATTTTCGCTTTCAGATGCGCGTCTGGTTTCTCAAGGAGACCAGGAGCATCTGCGCGAGCTGCGGCACCGGTTGCAGCATCGTCATCGGATCGCGCGAGGACAGGATTTACCGCTTCGAACCGCGCCAGAACGATGCGGTGAACTCGTGCTGGATGTGCGACGCGGGCCGGTTGAATTACCGATGGGTCGGCCGCCCGGACCGGCTTTTGAAATGCGCAACGCGGAATGCCGAACGCGGAATCATTCACTCCACGTGGACGACGGTGTTGAATGAGATTGCCGACCGGCTGAAAAGAGCGTCCGCGGGTTCGGTCGCGATCATCGCCTCCGCGCGTCAGACCAACGAAGAACTCTGGCTGCTCGGCAAATTGAAAACGAAACTGGGCGCCCTCAGCGACTCCATCCCGCGCGTCGGCGAAGCCGACAAGCTGCTCGTCAACGCAGACAAGAACCCGAACAGCAATGGCGCGCGCCTGACCGGCATCGCCGCCAATCCGATGGGATCGAATCTGCCCCGGATTGCGGAGGGCATCCGGAACGGCGGGATCAAAACGCTGATTGTCTTTGGCGAAGACGTGACGGAACACGGGATCGACGCGGATTTGCTGGGACGACTGGAGGGGCTCATCGTCAGTGACATTTTGCCCAACACAACAGCCGGCCTGGCGCATTACCTGTTGCCCGGCTGCGCACACGCGGAAAAGCGGGGCACCTTCACCAACGTCAAGGGACGCGTTCAGAGGTTCATGAAGGCGGTGGAGCCGCTCGGCGACGCCCGGCCCGAATGGCAATTCCTGCACGAATTGGTGTTCAGCGTCACCGGCCAGAACGGTTTCGTGACCATCGAAGGTCTGTTCAACCGGATGGCAAAAGAAGTGCCGGCGTTCAACGGGCTGACCTGGGCAGGACTCGGTGACACTGGGGTAACCGTTCCGATATGATGGACTGGCATTTCATCGCCTTCACTTTGGTCAAGATCGTCTGCGTGATCGGGGTAGTGCTGACGATGTTTGCCTACTCGGTCCTGGCCGAACGCAAGATTTCGGCCTTCATCCAGGATCGCGTCGGGCCTAATCGCGTCACGCCGCCGTTGATCGGCAGCGTGCCGGTTATTGGTCCGTTCCTGACCCGGCTCGGATTCTGGCAACCGATCGCCGACGGCCTCAAAGCGATTTTGAAAGAGGACTTCACGCCCTCCTGCGTGCGCAAGGCTTACTTCTGGCTCGCCCCGGCCATAACGCTCGCCCCGTCGTTTCTTACCGTGGCAGTGATTCCCTTCGGGTCCACCCTGGGCAATCCAGACAACAGGATGGTCATCGCCGACCTGAACGTCGGCATCCTCTACACGTTCGGCATCGTTTCACTGGGTGTGTACGGCATCGTGCTGGCGGGTTACGCGGCGAACTCCAAGTATCCGTTCCTGGGCGGCATCCGCTCGAGCGCCCAGATGATTTCGTATGAGATCGCCATGGGCATGAGCGTCATCCCGCTGTTTTTGATTGTGGGAAATCTGAACCTGAGCAAGGTCATCGAATACCAGGCGCAAAACCGCTGGCTGATCTGTTACACGCCGCTTTCCTTCCTCATTTTTCTGGTGTCCGCCTTCGCGGAAACCAACCGGCTGCCCTTTGATCTGCCGGAGTGCGAGAGCGAACTGGTCGCCGGCTACAACACCGAATACAGCTCCATGAAATTCGCGTTGTTCTTCATGGGTGAATACGCGAACATGATCGCCGGCTCGGCGATGATGGTGACGCTGTTTTTTGGCGGCTGGACGTTGCCGTTCCTCGGATTGGACCAGCCGGCCACCGGCGTTTTGACGGGCCTGCTTCACCTCGGCATTTTCCTCGGAAAAGTATCGTTCTTAATGCTGGTGTTCATCTGGGCGCGTTGGATGTTGCCGCGGTTCCGATATGATCAGTTGATGGATTTGGGGTGGCGGCGGTTCATTCCGCTGGCGCTGGTCAATATTCTGGTGACCGCGTTCTGGTTGTGGGCGAAGAGTTGAGCGAATTACGAATTACCCGTCACGAATTACGCATTACGGACTATGCCGGCACAAACGTGATGCGTAATTTGTGATGCGTAATGCGTAATGCGTAATGCGTAATGCGTAACACAGAATGCGAGTAAATGATTGTTAAACGAAAACCGTTGAGTTGGTGGGAACGGCTTTACCTGCCGGCCATTATCGGCGGGCTCAAAGTCACGCTGCCTCATTTCTTCCGCAAGAAGCTGACGCTGCAATATCCGGAAGACAGATGGGTCGTGCCCGAGGGTTATCGCGGTGCGCCCTATCTCGTCAAAGACCAGGACGGCAACACCAAATGCGTCTCCTGCCAGCTTTGCGAGTTTGTCTGCCCGCCAAAGGCGATCAAAATCATCCCGCCCGGCCCGGATGGCCTGCCCGCCGACCGTCCGAACTCGGAGAAAATGCCAAGGGAATTTGAGATTAACATGCTCCGCTGCATTTTCTGCGGGTTCTGCCAGGAAGTCTGTCCCGAGGAAGCGATCTTCCTGATGAAAGATTACTCGCTCACCGGCACCAACCGCGAAGAGATGATTTACAACAAGGAAAAATTGCTCACGCTCGGCGGAGTGCACGCGGGAATCCAGAAGTGGAAGCAGAAAGCGGAAGAGGCGCAGGAGCAGGAAACGTTTCCGGTGAAGGAGCACGAATGAAGCTTAAAGCTCAAAGCTCAAAGCTCAAGAGAAGCTCCAAGGCGCAAGCTCCAGCGCGTCCATCCTCACCGTTGGTTGGGGTTGATTCTGGAACATTGAGTTTGGGATTTCTTTTGAACTTTAAGCTTTGGCCTTTGAGCTTCTAGCACGTCATGCAGGACATTTTCTTTTACCTCTTCTCGGCGCTGACGTTGCTGTGCGGCCTCCTGGTCGTGGCCAATCCCTTCAGCCGCAATCCGG
>WNFU01012080.1_pt1 | contig 11146 bp, 10 predicted proteins | sample 5400121 | NCBI WGS metagenome assembly WNFU01 (sample SAMN13153360, study PRJNA577476) | soil metagenome | isolation source: 100 cm soil or saprolite under grassland replicate 1 | place: USA:California | collected 2016-06-15
ACCTGGAGGACGCGCTCGAGGCGCGCGTCGTCGATCGTACACAGCTGATCCTCGACATCTTCGCGCAGCACGCGGTCAGCGCGGAGGGCAAGCTGCAGGTCGAGCTCGCGCAGCTCGAGTACAACCTCCCGCGCATGCGAGGGATGTGGCAGCACCTCGAACGCCTCGGCGGCGGCGTCGGGACGCGCGGGCCCGGCGAGACGCAGCTCGAGACGGACCGGCGCCTCGCGCGTCGGCGCGTCTCGGTGGTCAAGCGCCGACTCGCAGACGTCTCGCGCCAGCGCGCAACGCGGCGGAAGGAGCGGGCGCGGACGTCGATTCCCACCATCGCGCTCGCGGGCTACACCAACTCCGGCAAGTCGACTCTGCTGAACGCGCTGACGGACGCCGACGTCTCGGTACAGGACCGCCTGTTCGAAACTCTGGATCCGACCACGCGCGCGTTCGAGCACGAGGGTCGGCGGTACCTCGTCACCGACACCGTCGGCTTCATCCGCCGGTTGCCGCATCAACTCGTGGAGGGCTTCGCGTCGACGCTCGAAGAGACGCTCGTCGCCGATCTGGTCCTGCACGTCGCAGATGCCTCGCAGGACGAAGGAAGGCTCGTCGAGCAGCTCGCCGCCGTCGACTCCGTGCTGCACGAGATCGGCGCATCGTCGCTGCCCGTCCTGCTCACGCTGAACAAAGCCGACCGCCTGTTGCCGCTTCAGCGGCGGCGCCTCGCAAGCCGTTTCCCGGACGCGCTCCAGATCTCGGCGCTCACGGGAGCCGGGCTCGACGAGCTGCGAGCCCGCATCGGACAGCACTTCGCCGAGCGCTTCGAAGAGGTACGGCTGCTCCTCCCGTACGAGGAGGGCGCGCGGCTTGCGGAGCTGTACTCGCTCGGCGCGCCGGTCGAGGAGCGAAGAGACGAGCCGGAGGGCGTCTTCGTGCGGGCGCGGCTGCCGCGCCGCGACCTCGTGCGCTTCGCGCCGTTCGTCATCGCAGAAGCGGAGCGGAAGCGAGAGCTCGGCTGACGGTCGAGCTTGCGATCCGGCGGCTGCGCCCGGACGCGGTGCTGCCGCAGCGCGCCTACGAAGGCGACGCCGGCCTCGATCTCGCGGCCTGCGAGCGCGCGATGCTCGAGCCGGGGGAGCGCGCGACGGTTGCGACGGGGGTCGCGGTCGCGATTCCTCCGGGCTACGCCGGCTACGTGCAGCCGCGGTCAGGTCTCGCGGAGAAGCACGGCATCACGATCGTGAACACGCCCGGACTCGTCGATTCCGGTTATCGCGGCGAGCTGCGCATCATCCTGTTGAACACCGACCGTGAGCGGGCGTTCGAGATCGAGCCGGGAATGCGGATCGCGCAGCTGGTGCTGCTACCCGTGCCGCCCGTCGAGCTGCGAGTCGTCGACGAGCTGCCGGCGTCTGAGCGCGGCGAGCGCGGCTTCGGTTCCTCCGCCGCGTAATGTGGGTGCCGCGCATCCGCGTCTCGGCGCTGCTCGCGTGGCGCGGGCAGATCCTGCTCTGCCGGCACGAGAAGCCCGGCAAGGAGTACTGGCTGCTTCCCGGCGGCGGCGTCGACGCGGGGGAAAGCTTGACGGACGCGTTACATCGTGAGCTCTCCGAGGAGCTCGGGATCGACGAGGACGTGCCGGTCGAGGGACCGGTGTGCATCGTCGACTCGATCGCGCCGAACCGGATGCTCTCCTCGAAGCACGTCGTGCACATCATCTTCGCAGGCGACCTGACAGGGCGCTCGCTCGAAGCCGTGCGCTCCGAGGACGCGGCTGTGCGAGGCCATCGGCTGTTTGCGCGCGAAGACCTCGATTCGATCGTCCTGCACCCGCCGATCCAGCGCTTTCTTCGGCGCTGGCGCCCGGGCGACCCGGTCGCCTATTTGGGCGCGCTCTGGGTCCCCTGAATGGTCACTGCGGCGGCCTTTCGGTGACCGGAGCGACTTCGGCAGCATCTGCCGCAGCGTCTTCGCGCAGCCGCCTGAATCGCAGCGACCGGGTCAGCAGCCCGAGCGCGAGCACGCCGAGGGCGACGTTCACGACCACGATCGCGATGTGCATGCCGACGCTGAACGAGAGCAGCGAGCTCCGCGCGGCCTTGCCGCGGAAGAGATAGAGCAGCAAGCCCTGCTCGGTGCCCGCACCGCCGGGCGGTCGCCAGTCGCAAGACCCAGCTGAGCGCCTGCCATGTGACGACCGTGCGCACGTATTCGCCGCGATCGTCGAGGACCGCGAAGCCCTGGCGGACGCGCGCCCAGAAGGCACGGACGCGTGCCGTCGCCCAGACGAGCAGCAGGCCGATCAGGATGCCGAGCGCGAGCGCACCGATCTCGATCGCGAGTGGATGCTGGAACGCCCAGCGGAGGTCGATGTTCGGAAGCCTCGGCAGCTTGTGGATGTTCGGCAGGACGCCGAGGTACGCAGCCCAGACGAGGAGCGCAATGCCGACGAACGCGTCGAAGAGCGTCTCGACGACCAGCGTCGCGCCGAGCGTGGGATAGGTGCTCCCTTCGACGCGGCGCTTGACGAGGAAGAGCTTCAGCACATCCCCGCTGCGAGCCGGAGTGATCGCGTTCAGCCCGACGCCGCCGAGGTACGCGCCGAGCACGTTTCGCCAGCGCACGCGCGCGTCCGGATACGCGGCGGCGATGATGTTCCGCCATGCCCGTGTCCTCGCCACCAACCGCAGCGCCTGAAACGCGAGTGCGAGAGCGAGCGCGCCGAAGTCGACCGCCGCGAGATGGCGGAAGAAGAGCCCCGCGTCGTGGAGGAAGACGCCCACTACTCAGTAACGGCCGCCGCGCGCCCGCGCGCGTGCCGCAGCGACCCCGTGCGCTTCGGTCTCGAGCTCGTCGCCGAGCGGCTCGAGCTCGGGAGGCTCGACTCCCGACGCGTGCGCGAGCGCTTGCGAGAGCAACCAGTCGGCGAGCCACGGATTGCGCGGCAGCAGCGGCCCGTGCAGGTATGTGCCGATCGCCCGCTCGACGCGGCAGCCCTCGAAGCCGCTCGCGCCGTCGTTGCCGAACCCGTGGATGACACGACCGAGCGGCAGCGCATCCTCGTCGAGCCGTGTGCGGCCGGCGTGGTTCTCGAAGCCCGCGAGCGTACGGCCCGCCCAGTCGCAGTCGAGCAGGACGTCGCCGATCATCCGGCGCTCGCCGGCGACCGTGTGCAGCGGGAAGAGGCCGATGCCGGGTAGCTCGACGCCGTCGCGATCGCGGTAAGAGTGCCCGAACAACTGGTAACCGCCGCAGACTGCGAGTGCCGCAGCGCCGGCTGCAACCGCCTCGCGCACCGCACCCGCCTTCGCCGCGAGATCGACCGCCACGAGCGATTGCTCGCGATCCTGGCCGCCGCCGATGTACAGCAGGTCGTGCGCGCCGGGCCGGACGGCGACGCCCATCGACAGCTCCTCGACGTCGAGTTGGTGACCGCGCCAGGCAGCGCGGCGCGAGAGCACGGCGATGTTGCCGCGATCCGCGTAGATGTTCAGGTAGTCCGGGTAGAGGTGTCCGACCCTGATCCTCATGCGGCACGTTCCCAGTACGGCCGCACATGCCCTTGCTCGCCGATCAGCTTGCGCAGCGCGAGCATCGCGGTGTAGGTCGGCAGGACGATCAGCTCTTCCGCCGGCGCGATCAGCGCGAGGCCCGTCTCGAGTGCAGCCTCGAGATTCGGGACGACTTCGATTCGCTCCCGGGGAAAGCCCGCGTACTTGCAACGCAAGGCGAGCTCCGCGGCGCGCTCCCCCGTCGCGACGAGCTTCTCCAGCCCGGCGAGGAGCGGCTCGAAGTCGACGTCCCAGATCCAGGAAACGTCCTTGCCGTCTGCGATCTCGTCGTTCAGAGCGACGACCGCGACGCGCGGAGGCCCGCCTTCGACCAGTGTCCGGATCGCCTCGTTCGCGCCTGCGGGGTTCTTGATCAGCAGCATCAGCAGACGCCGGTCACCGATCACGATCCGCTCGAAGCGGCCGAATGCCGCATCGAAGCGTTCGAGCCCAGCGGCGACGTCGTCGAGCGAGATGCCGAGCGCGCGCGCGAGCGCGGCGGCTCCGAGCGCGTTGTAGACGTTGTAGAGGCCCGGTACGCGCAGCCGCACGCGTCGCGTCCCTTCGGGCGTCACGAGCGAGAAGGAAGCGTGCTCGAGCCCGGCGAGCTCGACGTCCCGCGCGACGACGTCGAGCGCCGGACGCGCATGCCCGCAGGCGGGGCAACGGTAGTCGCCGAGGTGCCCCACGTATGCGGCCGCGTACTCGTACGGCGTCCCGCAGGACACGCAGTACTTCGAATCGGCAGCATGCTGGAGCGACGGCCGCGCGAGCCGCGGGTCGTCAAGACCGAAGACGGTCGCGCCGGGCCGCGCCCGAGCCAGCTCGCCGAGCTGCGGGTCGTCGCCGTTGACGGCGAGCGCGGCGCCGGGCGGCAGCTCCGCGACCATGGCGCGCCACCGCTCGGCGACGAGCTCGAGCTCGCCGTAGCGGTCGAGCTGGTCGCGGAAGAGGTTCCCGAGGCAGAGCGCCCTCGGCCGCACCCGGGCCGCGACTCCCGGCAGAGCCGCCTCGTCGACCTCGAAGAGGCCGAGCTCTGCGTCCGGCTCGGCGAGCAGCGCCGAGGCCACGCCTGACATCAGGTTCGCACCGGACGAGTTGTGCGCCAGGGAATGGGTGGGGCGGAGGATCTCGGCCGCCATCGTTGCGGTTGTCGTCTTCCCGTTCGTGGCGGACACGAGCGCGGAGCCGACGCGCAGACGCGCGGCGAGCCGGTCGACCGACGTCGGGTCGAGCTTCGAGAGCAGCTTTCCCGGCACGGTCGAGCCGCCGCCCCGGCCGGTCAGGCGGGAAAGGCGCGCCGCCGCCCGCGCGGCGACGATTTCGACAGCAAGAGGGAGGCGCACGCAGCCGAGAGTAACCCGTCAGGGGGATTTGTCCGGGCATCGCTCAAAAGGGGGATTCTCGGTAGCCCAGAGCGGCATAGCGTGAATGATCAGATGCGCGGCGTCTCCTTCTTTGCTGCGGCGGAGGCCGTTTCGTCATGAACGCGGTCCCGTCACCGGTCCCGTTCGACGACCCTTCAGCGTCTCCGGACCCGGAGGAACACCGCCTGCCGCGCGCAGCGCTCGCCTTCTACCTACTTGTCGGCGCCGCCGCGATTGCGGCCGCCACGCCGTTCCTGAAGCACATCTCGCACGAGCGCACCGGCTGGTTCGCGTTCTTCTTCTTCGCTGCGGGCGCCGCGCTCGCCCAGCTCTTCGTCGTGGTCACGCCGAGGCGCGGCCGCAACAGCGAAGGGACGCTCTCGTACCACACGACGGGCGTCTTCCTGCTTCCCGCAGCGCTGTTGCTCGCTCCGCCGCTTGCGGTGCTGGTTCCGATCGTCCAGCACGTGCCCGAATGGCTGAAGAAGCGGCAGCCCTGGTACATCGGGACATTCAACATCTTCAACTACACGCTGACCATCCTCGCCGCGCTGGGCGTAGACCGCTGGGTTCTCGCGCGCGATGGCGTCATCGACAATACAAACGCGCGAACGGCGGCGGCGGGCCTTGCCGCCTGCTGTGTCTACGTGCTCGTCAACCACGCGCTGCTCGCGACGATGTTTCGCCTCGGCCGCGGGATCTCCGTCCCGGACTCCGGTCTCTTCGCAGTCGAGTCGTTGTCGGCCGAGCTTGTGCTTGCCGCACTCGGGGTCGGCGTCGCGACGTTCTGGCATTCGAATCCCTGGCTGATCCCGCTTGCCCTTGCGCCGCTCGTCCTGATCAACAAGTCGCTCTCGGTTCCCGTCCTGCAGATGGAGGCGCGGGTCGACCCGAAGACCGGCCTCTTCAACGCACGCCACTTCGGCGCCGCGCTCGCCGAGGAGCTGACGCGCGCCGAGCGGTTCGGACGGCCCTTGTCCCTGATGATGGCCGACCTCGACCTCCTGCGCGACATCAACAACAACTACGGCCATCTCGCCGGAGACGCGGTCCTTCGCGGAATCGCGGAGGTCTTCCGGCAAGAGCTCCGTCACTACGACGTTCCCGCACGCTTCGGCGGCGAGGAGTTCTCGATCCTGCTTCCCGAGACGACGCCGGAGCAGGCGCTGGAGATCGCGGAGCGGATCCGTCGCGCGCTCGCCGAAACTGAGTTCGAAGTCGAGACGTCGAACGAGCCGATTCGGGCGACCGTCTCGATCGGCATCGCAGGCTTTCCCGAGGACGGCAAGAGCGCCAACGAGCTCGTCCACCAGGCGGATCTCGCGGTCTACCGCGCCAAGCTCCAGGGACGTAACCGCGTGCTTGCAGCGAGCGCGGATTCGCAGTTGCTCACGAAGCCCGCAACTCCGCACCGCCTCATGTTCGTCCCGGACGCGGACGAGCCACCGGCTCCTCCGTCTGTTGTCGTGCCGGACGCGTTCAAGCCTCCCCGGGCTGCGCACGACCCGGCAGAGACGCCCGCGAACCCGCGGCCGCATTCGACTCGGGAGCCGCGATTCTTCTCGCTGTCGTTCAGGCTCGGTGCCCTGATCACGCTGGTGAGCGCGCTCGGCGTCGGTGCCGGAATCGTCGGCCTGCTGCTCGGGACGAGCACGGATCTCATCGGGCTGCTGGTCGTCGTGGCGCTCGTCGGCGGAGGCCAGGCCCTCGCTCTCGAGGTAGACGAGGGAGCAATCTCCTTCAGCGCGGTCGGCGCGCTCGCCGGCGCGGCCCTCTTCGGCCCGCGCGCGGGTCTCGTGCTCGCACTCGCGACGGTCATCGTGGACTGGAGCGCGCGTGGCATCGCCCTTCAACACGTGCTCTTCAACGTCGGCGCGCTCACGCTGGCGTCGCTGTCCGCGGCCGGAGTGTTCGCCGCGGCCGGCCACACGCCTCTTGTCGTCGCCGGAGCCGGCCTGGTCGCGGGAGCGGCGTACTTCGTCATCAACACGGGCCTGTACTCGCTCGCAATCGCAGTCGAGGGGAACGCGTCGTGGCGCGGCGCCTTCCGTGAGCGCTTTGCGTGGTTGCTGCCCCATTACGTCGCGTACGGCTTCATCGGCGGCGTGATCGCGATCGCGTACGACGCCGCCGGACTGTATGCCCTCGCCGTGTTCACCGTCCCGCTGCTTCTGATGCGCAAGACGCAAGAGGCGTACCTCGCTCACACGCGCAAGTCGACCCACAAGCTGCGCGAGGCCGCGGAGACGATCCAGGCACAGAACGTCTCACTGGAGCAGGCAAATCACTTGCTGCGGGAACGGTCGACCGCGGCGATGGAGTCGCTGTCGGCCACCGTCGACGCCCGCGATTCGTACACCGCGGGTCACTCGCGCCGCGTGCAGCAGCTCGCGCTTGCGATGGGACGCGAGCTCAGAATGTCGCACGCCGAGCTGGATCTGCTCGGCCACGCCGCCCTCTTTCACGACATCGGCAAGCTCGCGATCCCCGACGCGATTGTCCTGAAGCCTGCAAGTCTCACAGGGCCGGAATGGGCCCTCATGCAAAATCACGCGGAGGAGGGCGCACGCATCATCGACCGGCTCGGCTTCCTGGGTGACGCTGTGCCGGCGATCAAGCACCACCATGAGCGCTTCGACGGCGCCGGCTATCCCGACGGACTGCGCGGGGACGACATCCCGCTCGGCGCCCGGATCATCCATGTGGCGGACGCGCTGGACTCGATGCTGACGACGCGCATCTATCGCACCGCGCGTCCGGCTGAGGACGCGCTCGACGAGTTGCGGCGCGCGTCGGGCAGTCAGTTCTGTCCCCGCTGTGTCCAGGCGCTCGAGCGCGTGCTCGAGGTGCAGCCGCTGCTCGAGGAGCACGGGCGGCCGTCGCTCCTGGCCACCGCCTCCTAGGCGAGGTCTGCTCGGGCGGATTTGCGGATTCGACAATTCGCTCTATCCTTTTTGTATGCCCCGCAAGCCCGCTCCGCGCACCGCCCGCCGCATCGATCCGGCAGTCCTGGCCGACTTTCAGGCGGGTCTGCGGAAGCGCTACAGCGACACGCAGATCCTCGAGGAGCTGAAGGCGAGCGCAGGGCGGCTCGGCCGCTCACCGACGATGCGCGAGTTCGCGGCCGACCCGCACACCACGGTCCATCCGCAGACGGTGATCGAGCATTTCGGCAGCTGGAACGCCGCCAAGCGAGACGCAGGTCTCGTGCCGCGCCGCTTCGCGACGCGCGCAGAGCTCGTACGCTTGCTGCGCGAGCTGGGTGACGAGCTCGGCCGACCGCCGACGGCACGCGACCTCGATGCCCGCAAGGGCTCGGTACCGTCGAAGTCGCTGTACTGGCACACGTTCGGTTCGCTGACGAACGCGCTGCGCGAGGCCGGGTTCGACGTGCCGGTGGGGGAGGAGCGCGTGGAGCGCGCGGTGGAGCAGGGTGTCGCGCTCGCGCGTCGGCTGACACGCCTGCCGAAGTTCGCGGACTGGGCGGAGGCGCGGAAGGCCGATGACTCGCTCTTCACCGAATGGCAGGTGTACCGGATGTTCGATGCAAAGCGAGGCGCCTGGGCCACGTTCCAGTACCTCGTGCGCGAGCGGCTGATCGCGGAGGGAGTGGTGGTCGCAAGCGACGGCCGGCTGAGAACGGGTCGCGGCTAGGACGCGGGCGTGAAGGCGGCGCCGTCGCGGTGATACGTCGGCGCGCTCCGCGAGCCGACCGGCGCTGGAGTCACACCGCCCCAGACGATCAGCGAGCGCTCCGTCCAGGCGACCACGGAGCCGCTACGCCGGCTGAGCGGGGTGCGCGGAATGCTCGACCAGCGGTCGGTCCGAGGGTCGTAGGCGAATCCATTGCGCGGGTCTGTGGACGCGTTACGGTTCTCGCCGCCCCAGAGCAGCACTCGTTCGCCGGTCCACACGGCCGTGGCCCCGATGCGCCCGGCCGGGAGCGATCTGAGGCGCCGCCACCGGTTCGCCGCTGGGTCGTACGCACGCGTGGAGCGGGCGTTGGTGCCTGCGGCGACGACGAGCACGTCGTGCCCGTCCCAGACCGCGGTGCCCGCGAAGCGCAGGCCGGCTCGGGAAGTGGCGGGAGCCGCCGCCACGTATTCGTCGCGGGGTTGTAGGCGGCGGCACGCGCGAGCCGAGCAGGGTAGGGCCTTCCGTCCGGATCGAAGCCGCTGACGAAGACGATCAGCTCGCGACCCGTCCAGGCCCCCATCGGACGCTGGCTGCTGAGGGCGAGCGGTGAGCGCGCCAGCTTGCGATACCTGCCGGTCGCCGGATTGTAAGCCGCGCCGTCCGAGAACGCGTCGCCGCAGCACCCGCCGCCCCAGCCGACCGCCTCGACTCCCGTCCAGACGATGATCCCGTCGCGCAGCGGCCGTCGCAACTCGCGCCATCTGCCGGTCGTGGGGTTGAACGCCACGGAGTGGAATCCTCCGAACGCAAGCATCTCCTTGCCGGTCCACACGGCCCGGTAGCCCGGCGAGTAGCGAGGCCCGGCGGGGGGTGAGAGCCGGCTCCAGGCGTCGCGGGCGGGATCGTAGGCCTCGGCAACATCGGCGGAGTGCGTCAGCGGACGCCGCCCGAAGACGATCAGTCGCGTACCGGTCCAGACGCTCGTTCCGTCCACGGCGAACGGCGCCGCGTGCAGCTCGCGCCAGCTCCCTGAAACGGTGCTCGGCCCGGACGCCGCGAGAGCCGCTGCCGGCACACCGACGACGACCACCACGAAAGCGCAGAGTTTGCGAAGGCCGGCCATCGCTCCTCCTACGGGCGGTACTGCTGGTCGATCGAGCAGACGGTGTCGATATGAACGCGAATCCAGACGCCCGAAGCAAGCGATTCGGACAGCCGGCGGTGGATCCCGCCGTTGACGATCCGCTCGAGCTCGAAGACCGAGCTCGGCGTCGCACCCAGCTGCTGCGGGTCGCCTTCGCTGGTGAGGACGGTGACCGGCGTGGTTTCCGGAACCACGTAGGTCAGCAGGCGGTGGCTCTCGTCCACGACGTAGTTGTCGTTCGCGACCGGCTGACCCGGTTCGACGGCGCCATCTTCCGCGGCGGCGGCGCTCGCAGTTACGCCACTGGTGAACCACGCCGGGTCGAACCGGAGCTCGAACTGGTCACCGGTGCGCTCGAGCGACTTGACGTGACCGTAGATCCTGTCGCCGCAAGGCTGCACGGCGACCTTTCTCACCGAGGACGTGCCGAAAGCGAGAGACGCGAATCCTGCCGCGACGACGAGCGCAACGGCGGCCAGGACGACCAGAATGACGAGCTGTGGTTTGATGACGCTGCGGGCAAACATTGTTTTCTCCCTTCCAGGGCGTGAAGATTGATCGCTCGTCAAGTGTCGTCACGGAGCTGCGACAGATCCATGGACGCGAGATAGGCAATCAATGGAATCTCGCTCGTCAGGATCAGAGCGTGGGGCGGAGGTCGTCCTGTCCGGCCCCGACGGTGCCGTGGTTGCAACCCTCGCTCTATCGGGCGAACGGGTAACGATCGGCCGCCTTCCCGAGCTCAACGACATCGCGCTGGAGCCGGATCCCGAACGACTTGTCACACGCGCGGGCCACTGCACCGTCGAACGGTCCGGCGCGCACTGGTTCGTCGTCGACGGCGGCAGCGTGAACGGGACCTTTCTCCGGCGCGCGGGCCCGTTGCAACGGCTGACCGAGCGGACGGCGCTGCACGACGGCGACGTCATCTGCGTCCTCGCGTCGGTGACGCAATCGGACGAGCGGCGCTTCTTCGAGCTCGCATTCCATGCGGAGGGCGACTCGCAGGCGACCCGCCCGGTCGCCGACGCACAACCGTTTTCCGCGTGTCTCAGCTACGACGCGGAGCGGGCTCGCTTCGTCCTCGTCCGCGGCGAGGAGAGGCACGAACTTTCCATCCGTGCTCAGGCGCACCGGCTCGTCCGCTACATGGTCGAGCGGAACCGGGCACTCGAGGGCGCGCCCGCACTATGCACGCACGAGGAGTTGATGCGCGCGGTCTGGGCGGACGAGCCGATGCATTCGCGTGTCGAGCTGGCCAAGCTAGTCTGGGAGCTCCGCAAGAAGCTGGAGCCGTTCGGCGCCGAGCACTTGATCGAGAATGAGCGGAGACTCGGCTATCGAATGCGCACGTGTGGTGACTGACCGGGGTGCCCCGGGCGTCGGCGGGACGTTCGGCGGCTACAAGATCGAGTCGTTGCTCGGGCGCGGCGGAATGGGCGCCGTGTACC
>WNFU01018772.1_pt1 | contig 11145 bp, 16 predicted proteins | sample 5400121 | NCBI WGS metagenome assembly WNFU01 (sample SAMN13153360, study PRJNA577476) | soil metagenome | isolation source: 100 cm soil or saprolite under grassland replicate 1 | place: USA:California | collected 2016-06-15
CAGTTGATGTCCTTTCGCGGTGGAGCGAACTCGAGGCGCGACACCATCCGTGGCTCGAACCCGCAGACATCCAAGCCTGCCTCGCCTTAATGGACTGAGGTGAGAGGCTCAGAGTCGACTATTCGTAGTGAGTCCACATCCTGAGGACCTTCACCGTTCGCTCTTTTGACAGGATCTGATAGACCAGCCGGTGCTGCACGTTAATTCGTCTCGAGAAGGCCCCGGCGAGATCGCCGACGAGCTTCTCGAACCCTGGCGGCTGCTGCCAGGGATCTGTTCGAAGGATTTCGAGGAGGTCTTCGGCCTTTGCCCGTAGCCCACTGGCCGCGAGTCTCCGGGCGTCTTTCTGCGCCTGCCTCGTGAAGACGACCCGCCAGGCCCGCGGTTTGCCTACCAACCCGGGCGCTTCAGAGTCCTGGAAGGCGGGGTGCGCATACCCTTCCGGATCGATTCGCGCATCCCCGGGATCGAGAGAAGGTAAAGCGTCTCCTCGATCGCCCTCCAGTCGTCCTCGGAGATCAGCACGGCATTGTGCCGCTTGCCTGTGACCGTGATCGGCTCGTGCGATTCGGCCGTCTGATCGAGAAGGCGATAGAGCTGACTCCTTGCTCGGCTCGCGGTGATCGTCGTCATGTTGATAGCGTACGTTATCTCGTACGCCGCGTCAAGCCGGCGACGTCCTGGGAAATTGTCGGCCTGGAAGACTGGCGCCGATGATTTCAATGTCGTCGACTGCAAATACCCCAACACCGCCCTGGTAATAGGCGTGGAAATGGGGCCGATGGTGTGGAGCACCAGCCTCCACGAACATCCGGACTACGATCCCAAAGAAGCGGCTGATCTCAGGCAACGCGCCTATTCCCCCGGCACGAGCTTCTCCTTTGCTGCGGACAACCGGTGTCCGACCGCGAAGCACTGGACTCGCGGATCCAAGAGCACTGCGGTTGAGAGTCCTGTCGCGACCGATGGACCAGTAATGCTTTACTTCAAAGCCGCAACGCGGCTGATGTAGTTCTTGATTTGGTGATCGGTAGCGTTTTCGAGATCGACCTGTTTCCAATTGTCGTGGGTGACGAGTTCCCTGGGGATGGGCGTTGCGGAGTATGTCCATCTGGCATCGGCCTGCAGCGTTAGCTCCGGGCCGAAATGCTCGTACGCTCCGGAAAGGTCGTAGACGAGATCAGAAGGAGGGGCCTGCGCGACGACGTCCTGGTCGTTGATGATTCGGAGATAGGGTGCGCCCACGAAGCCTTTCCCTCCCTGCTCATTGGTCACCTTGGGCTGGCCAAAAGTCACAACCTGGTCGACCGGGAAACGATCGTTCAGGAGATCCATCATGAAGATGCACGCCATGGCGCCGCCCAGGGAATGGCCGGTGACGCGGGTCTTGTAATCCTTTCGCAGGAAAGGGGCCGCGTCGGCGTAGAGCTCGTCGGTGGCTTGCTTGAACCCTGTGTGGAGAAAGATCTTCAGTCGTGGATCGAAGACCTTCAGCGAATCGATATCCACCCAGGTGTTCTGCTTGTTGACGCTTCCTCGAATCGCGATGACTTGAGCACGCGCGGCGTGGTTGCGGTAAATGAAATACCGGCCATTGGACCCGGGCAGATCGCGGATAATGACATTCGCTAGCCCGTAGGCCGCCTCAATGACCGAGGCCGGCTCGTAGGCGTTCCCTGCGGCCCTTGCGAGCTCCGCCAGCTGAACGAAGTCGACATGGGGTTGGTTCGCCGTCGCGGCCTGGATCGGGGGAGCCTTGAGCGGAGCCGTGCAGCCCGACAGCAGGAAGATGCCCAGGGCCGGCAGAAGCGCTGCCCTGTTCACAAACGTTCTTCCAGGTCGAAGGTCATCGATTGAAAAAGAACGATTCCGGAAGAGGCGGCGCATCCTCGCGGACGGGCACATCCATAGACGATACAGCATCTTGGGACCGACCCCATTTCTCCCCGGAGCGGGCCGCCGGCTCACCACCTCCTTCCTCGTAGCCTAATGATCTACACCCGCCGATACGTTCAAGCCGCAATCAAGTATCAGGGAGATGAAGACGATCCCGCGTTACCGAATCCCATTCTCAGCATCCCGCCCCGGGCGAAGAGGAATAGCCATGCTCCTCGACCTGGGCTACGACGAGGGTATCGTCGGACACCGCAGCTCTAGCAGGCTGCTGAAAAAGGGTGTGAGGCGGCGTTGCGAGCGCCGCGGGGCCGGATGCAAGGAGGCGTGACGAGGGCGATGCCGGGGCGCATCGGAGAGGAGCGCCGACGCCGCAGACGACCCCGCGCCGCCGCAACCGCTTGCGGTGGCTGGCCTTTTTCCCGCGACGCGTTCTAGCCGATAATCCTTCTCTTCAAGCAAAGCTCCCCTGCGTCGCTAATTGCAAAAGGCCAGACACGACGCCCGCATCCATTTTTCAGCAGCCTGCTAGCTGTGGGTCGGCTGGGGCGCGAACTGCTTCATCCACTCCTGCTGCCGCTGCTGCAGTTCCTGGGGCGTGAGATCTTCTTTGCGCGTCGCGATCGTCCAGCGGTACCCGTATGGGTCGGTGAACGTTCCGCTGCGATCGCCCCAGAACTGATCCGCCATAGCCCCCATTGGTCCGTCAAGCACCTGCGCGCCTGCCGCAACGGCGCGCTTGAACAGCTCGTCGCAATCCTTCACGTAGATCCAGAGCGACGCCGGTGAGCCGCCGATCGCTTTGGGGCCTCTACTGCCGCCCATCGCGTCGTTCAGCATGACCAGTGAATCGCCGATGCGCAGTTCCGCATGCAGGATCTCCCCGTTTGGACCGACGGCACGCGATACTTCTTCCGCGCCGAGCGCCTTCTTGTACCACTCGATCGCCGGCGCTGCATTGTCAAGCGTGAGCTGCGGCGTCACCGTGTGGAACCCTTCGGGGACCGCGTTCTTCGCTTTCGCCATCTCGACCTCCTTGCCTCAAACCGTAAGTCTTCAAATCGTTCTGCAACGTACGTTTTGTGCAAACTTTGAGCCAGCGCAGGGGGAACCAGGAAATACATGAAGCGCACGTTTGACTCCATTCCTCTTCAGCGCCTGATGAGCCTGCCGGGGTCACGACCAGGACCCCGGCGATCCCTGTGCCGAGGTAACGGCAGAAATCCTTCACGTTCCCGGTGATGAGATGCGTCGCTTCCGCCGCGATGGCGGCTTTCAGGATTGGATGGTCTCTGTCGTGCAGTTTGACGCTGGCAGGCATCGGCGCATCGGATTCCGCAACGATGCGCATCTGCGACAGGAGGCTCTCGAGCCGGGCCCGTTGGTCGGGGGACGTCAGATTCTTGCGAGCCTCCTCGGCGGCGTAGGCGGAAGTGACCAGCTCCGCTCCCGGGCGATTCCACAATCGCACCAGGCGCGACTTCTCCCGGTACGCCGCCGAGAAGAGGACGTTGGCATCGAGGAAGGCGAGCGACATGCCCCTGGTCCCCCAATGCGGTAAGACCGTCGAGATCCGCGTGAAGACGCCCTTTAACGGCCTCGGTCGTTGATGGCGGAGAGGATGTATTGGGGGAGGATGTCTTCCCGGAAGCGGCGCCAGACCGGGTAGTTGCCGTAGTTTCCGGCGGTGAAGAGGACGACGAGGTCGAGGTCCGGGATGACCACGAGGAGCTGGCCGCCGTTTCCGTTGGCTTCGTACTGGCGGTAGACGCGGTCGCCGGCCTTGATGGAGTTCAGGTGCCAGTTGTAGCCGTCGGTGCCGCGGGCGTTCATCGGGTGCGGCGCGACGCTGACATCCACCCAGTGTTTACTCACGACTCGTCTTCCGTTCCAGACGCCGCGGTCGAGATAAAGTTGGCCGAGCTTCAACGCGTCGCGGGGGCGGATGTGGGTGCCGCCGCCCAGATACGCCTCGCCGGTGGGCGTCAGGTTGAGGTGGTAGCGGTGGAACTCGAGCGGGCGTCGAAGAAATCCGGCAGCCACGCGCGGGTCGCGTTGCGCACGATGCCGCCGATCAGGTTTACGCCGCCCGAGCAGTAGGCGAACTTCTCTCCCGGGGCGGCGGCGAGCGGCAGGTCGAGGATGAACTTGTACCAGTCGGGCTGCGCGGTCTGGGACTGCATCTTGTCTTCGTTTCCGGGCGCGTTCTCGTCCTCGTTCTCGTCGCAGGCGAAACCCGAGGTCATGGTCATCAGGTGCTCGACGGTCATCTTCGACTTGCGCGGGTCAGGACTGGCGAAGCTCGGGTACTCCGGGAAGAGCGAATAGACCGGTGTCTGCGAGCCGAACTTCGCGCCGCGGTCGATCGCGATGCCGACGAGGACAGACGCGAAGGTCTTGCCTCCCGAGCGCAGGTCGTGGCGGCGTTCCTTGTTGAAGCCGTAGAAGTACTCCTCGAGGACGAGCCGGCCATGCCGGGCGATGAGTAAGCCCTGGATCAGGGGCGCGGTCTGCGGCCGCGGGTCGGTGTCGAGGATCGTCTGGACGAGCGCGGAGATCCGAGCCTCGTCGAACCCTTCGGCGGTGAGCGAGGACGTGCGCCATCCGTCTCCCTCGGCGAGCGGCGGGCGATAGGCGTAACTCGGCTCCGCGGGCGTGCGAGGGTAATAACCGATGGCATGGCGCCGCTGTTGATGCTCGAGAACTTCAGATGCGAGCCCTCGACGGCGAGCGCCAGGCGGCCGTTGCGGTAGGCGCCGTCGGGATTCCGGAGGACGGCGAAAAGCTTCCCGTCCGCCTCGGCGCGGATGTCTATGTAGAGGGTAACGGACTCTTCGAGCGGGACGATGATGCCGCGCCAGACGTCGAGGCCGGCCGGTCGCAGCGCGACAGCTGTTGCCCACGAGACTCCCGTGACCGGACCGGCGGGCTGGATCCAGTGACCGCGGATTCCGTCCGCTTCCCGACGGCCGCGGAAGGATCCCTTGTTCCCCGCGAGGGCAAAGCGCACCTCCGAGCCGGCCATCTCCGCCGGAGCCCAGGTCCCGCCGATCTCCGCGCGCCATCCGTTGCCCGCGCGCCGGAGCGTCAGCTCGCCCCGAATCTCCGGACCGAACGAGCGCGTCGCGCCCCAGAGGCCCGCGAGCCCCGGCGCCTGCACCACCTGCCCGGCGGAAACGTCCACGAGCGTTCCCGCGAGGGCAACGACGGCCAGGTAACGCCTCATGCTTGATCCTCCGTACGGCCCTCTACGCGAGCCGGCTGCCGATTAAGACGTACACGACGGCCGGCGGGTTGGCGCGAACCTACGTCACCGAATCCTCATGCCCGCCCGCCGGGACCCCCTGGGTGTGCGCCCGGACCTGGTCGTCGAGGTCGCGGAGGACCGACTCGTTCGTCAGCGCAGGCCGGTGGCCAGGTAGAGTTCGTCGAGGGCGCGGCGGTAGGAGTAGACGTAGGACTTCTCGTCCGGCGCGATCTCGATCGGGCCGACCTGCTGGACGCCGGAGGGATCCGGAGGGCGGAGCTCCTTCCAGAGCGTGCGGCGGCCGGTCTTCACGTCCACCTTTTCGACGCGGAGCGGGAGCGCGGAAGGGCGGTAGACGAAGATCGAGGCGCCGTCGGCCGTCCATCGGAGCGGGATGTCGTCGGGCTCGAGGCCGGGCACGACGCGGGGCTCGCCAGGCTCGGCCGGGTAGATGGCGATCCGGCGGTCCGTCCCCGTCGCCACGACCGATTTCCCGTCCGGCGAAATGGCGTGAAAGAAAAAGCTGACTCCCTCCGGGGTGATGGCGCGGGGCTTGCCGCCCGCGAGGTCCTGGATGAAGAGCCGGGAACCGCGCCCCGGCTCGTTGCCCGCGATGAGGATTCGGCGCCCGTCCGGGAACCACCTCGCCACCTGGCAGCTGATTCCGCTCTTCGGGAGCTGCTTCGGCTCTCCGGCGCCGGTCGGCAGGAGCGTGATCTGGCCGCTCTGCTCGTCGCGGATCGTCAGCACCCACCCTCCGTCCGGCGAGAAATCGCACCCGCTGCCCTCTCCGATGCGCACCGCGGGGGAGCCGTCGAGCCTGCGCAGGTAGATCCCCTGCGGCTGGAGATTCTGCTCGTCGAAGAGAACGGTCTTGCCGTCGGAGGAGATGTCCTTGGGAAACGACCAGTTGAGCCAGCTCAAGTTGCGCTCCCCCTTGTCGCCCGCCGAGAAGCTCACCATCTCGCGGCGGGAGTTGTTCACGGCGCAGAGGAGGCGCCCGTCGCGGGCCATGTCCCGGAGGAATCCTCCGGGAATCATCCAGACGGGCCGGCTCCTCCCCGAGAGAGACGTCGCCCGGATGCTGCCGCGCCCGCTCGACCAGATTTCGTCCCCTCGCGGCGACCAGACGAGCCCGGAGATGGCGAACGGGCCGGTCAACCGCACCTTGCCGTTCGTATCGACGACTTTCACGTTCCCGTTGTTGTCCCCGCGCCGCGGGTGGTCGATGAAGGCGACGAGCCGTCCGTCCGGCGAGACGCGGATGTCGCTGACCCATCCGGGCGCGTCGTACAGCACCTTTCCGATCGGGTACTCGATGCGGTTGCGGTTTCCCGCCAGGCGCGCCACGGCGAGGCTTTTCCCGTCGGGCGACCAGTCGGCGTCCTCCACGTTTTCGAGAACCTCGCGCGGAGCGCCGCCAGCCAGGGGGTTGCGCGCCAGCGTGCCGACGGCCTCGAAACCGAACATGAAGTGACGGTTGAGAAGGATCGCCAGCTCGCCGTCGGAGGAGATCGCGAGGACGCTTGCGCCCGGGAGCCCGAGCGAGCGCGATTCCGAGCTCCCGGCCCGCGTCGTGAAGATGTCGAGCGGGAGACCTTCCCAGGCGGCGGAGTAGACGATCGTCTGGGCATCCGGAGTGAATCGCGCGGACGCGATGGCGCCGCGCGCGTAGGTCAACCGCTCGAGCTGGAGAGGCGAGTCGGGCCTGGCGCCGGTCAAGCCGCGCAGCAGGAATCCCGCGGCGACTCCGGCCGCGAGCGCCACGGCCGCCGGCAGGATCCAACCGCGGCGGCGCGGCCGGGCGGGCTCGGCCGCCTCCAATCCGGCGGAGGCCGAGGTTTCCGAGAGGTGGTCGCGGACGCTCTTCAAGTCGCGCGCGAGGTCCTTGGTCGAGGCGTAACGCTCCTCGGGATCCTTGGCGAGCAGGCGCTCCACGATCCAGCGCACGGGAGCCGGAGCCTTCGGCGCGAGCTGTCCCAAGGACTCCGGCTCCTCCCGGATGATCGCGACGAGCGTCTCGGCGCCGGTCTTCCTCTGGAACGCGCGTTTGCCCGTCGCCATCTCGTAGAGGATTGCGCCGAGCGTGAACTGGTCCGAGCGGAAGTCCACAGGCTGGCCGCTCGCCTGCTCGGGCGACATGTACCCGGCCGTGCCCATGACCGTGCCGGGCTGGGTCGCCGCCGCGATCGCCGTCGGCAACCCGGAGGCGTCCTGCGGAATCGTCTCCGTCAGTTTCGCCAGGCCGAAGTCGAGGATCTTGACGTAGCCGTCCTTCGAGACCATCACGTTCTCGGGCTTCAAGTCCCTGTGGACGATCCCGGCCGCGTGCGCCTTGGCGAGGCCCTCGGCGGTCTGCACGGCGATGTCGAGGAGCCTCTTTGTCGGGATCGCTTCTCCCGAGGCGACGAGCTCGCGCAGGGTCTTTCCCTCCACGATTTCCATGGCGATGTAGGTCGTCCCGTCGGCTTCGCCGATGTCGTAAACCGTCAGGATGTTGGAGTGGTTCAAGGCCGAGGCCGCGCGCGCCTCCTGCTCGAAGCGCTGGCGGCGTTCGGGATCGGCTGCGGTGGCGGCCGGCAGCACCTTGATGGCGACCTCGCGGCCGAGCCTGGCGTCAGACGCGCGATACACCTCGCCCATCCCGCCGGCGCCGATCGAGGCGGTGATGCGGTACTGGCCGAGGCTGCGGCCGATCACGATGGACTCCCCCGGTTTGCCTTCACGGCCGACAGCCGGCCGTGGATGTCCAAATGCGACAGAGGTGCGGATTCTACAGCCGGGACCGGGCGTCAGAGGGGTTTGACAGCGAGAAGCTTCAGTCGTAGGCCGAGTCGTGGTCCGGATGGAGGGACAGGATCCTGAGCCAGTTCTCCTGGCGATAGGCCACGGCGCGGAATCCTTTTCCTATTCGCAGGGAGTAGAGACGTCCTCCGTGAGGACCGACCTTGGAGACCAGGGCTTCCCACTTGAGACCAGCGTCCTGGTAGATCTCCTCCCACGACATCCTTGAAAGTTTGCGGAGAGTGTTCAAGACAGGTCGTTGCCCGTCCTTTTCGAGCGCGAAGAGTTGTTCTTGAAATCCCGGGTTGTTCAGGTCGAGCTGCGGGCGTCCGGCGCGGGAGATCAACGGTCGAGGCGCTTCGCGAGGTTCTTCAAACTTGCCTTGCGAGGGGGATTCTTCTCGGCCCATGCAATTGCGCGGTCAAGGGAACGACTGACCGAAGGCTTGTGCAGCCAGCGCTCGCTCTGGGGTATGAAGTCACCGAGCTTCACCACCCAGACGCCTCGTTCGACCTCGTCGATCAGGACGTGGCGTCCGGCGTACTCTTTCCCCAGGGCGATCTGCCCGCTCGATCCGATCGTCTTCACTGTCGCCATGGTGGCCTCCGCTGTTCATGCGGCATGATAGCACAACGGCACTAAAACCGAACGGAGGCCGCGGGACTTGCCGGAGCGACAGCCCGCGACCAGTTCCTCGCGTCCCTGCAGTCAGGTTGTCAACCATCCCAATGACGGCGCCCTGACCTCCGTAGCTCCGAGGAACAGGATGCGGTCACCAACGACGCGACTTCCTTACTACGCAATCACGGCTCACGTCACCCTGTGGTACGGGCGCCTCGACAGACACTGCGAGAGCTTCCAGGTATTCAACGGCACGCGACTTCGCCTTTGTGTCAAGACCGTCGAAGACCTCCCTTATCTGTTTGACTGCTTTCCTCCGCCGGTCGCGCTCGCCAGGTTGGTCCAGCAGTTCGCCAAAGAAATTGCACCGTGCAAAGACCGCCGCGTTTCGCGATTTGAGGTGCTCGACAACGCCCTCTCGTACTCGCGGCTCGAGGTCTCCCAGAATCGCGATCATCTTCACGATTCCCGCAAGTGCCTGATCGTTGTTCATGGTTTACTGAATCCTTTCCTTGTCGGCAGGGCCCTCGGAGGTCTGCTCGTTGCCTGCACCCTGCTTGGCCGGTTCTCCCAAGGAGAGTGGAATCTTGAGTACCCCCTCCCCTTTCTGGATCTGGAGAAAAACCGTCGGGGTGTCACACTTGCGTGGCGCCACCGGCTCTGGTCCCTCATCCGGAATTGCCGCACCGCCCTCGGCTGCCTCGAGCTCAGCCAAGAGGGCAGCCAGGTCCACCGGTTCGACGGGCGGGACGAGAACCTTGTCTGGCGTCGTCTCTCCGACGAGCCCGTACTTCCAGTCGAACCGAGATCGCTTACCGTACTCGATGATGAGCTCGTTCTTGTACAGCGGCAAAAGCCGCGCGACTGCAAAGAAGCCTTGGATCCAACTCCTGGAAACGACCTTGCTATCGTAGCTGCAGTCGGCGCAGAGGCCCCAGAATGCCCCACCGTTGAACGATCCACCGACGCCTACGGCGTGCAATCGCCCGCCGCATTTGGGGCAGTCGTAGATCATCTCCCCGTTCTCCCAGAGAAGGATCAGCACCCCGAGCGGGATGGGACCGCTGGGTCCGAACCAGAAGGTCCACGAGTACGCCGACTGAAGCTGGCAGAAGAAGAAGCGCGGCGTCCTCAGGATATACCGGAGGTTGCGCAGGATGAGCGGAAACTCCCTGCGCAGCATCTCCATCTCCGCGGCTCGTGACTCCGGGCTGCTTGCGGGACCTTAAGGCATAGGAAACCAACTTGGACATCTCTCTCCTCTCCGGCGAGAGGACCGGCCCCTTTTCCACCCGCAGCCCCGGAAACGGAAAACCCCTCGGTGCCGAGGGGTCTCACGCCCTTGTCTTGCTCGACGTGAGCCCTATCGTTCCCGCTTCCGGGCTGGCTTTGGCACCTTGGCGGTTCGACCAGGTTGCCGGGCGGTCAGCGGGCCAGAACCTTGCGCCTCTCTGGATACGCGGTGAAGCCTATCACCATGGAATCGAGTCAGATCGCGGTTCTTTGATGATCGCTCCGCAGGTCTTGCAGGTAATCCTGCCGTTGATCCCGGCATTGACCCCCTTGGCTGCCGTGCCGGTGCGAAAAACTCTGGCTTTAGCAGACCAGGCTTCGAGCGCGTCGGGGACGCGTCCTTGTGACCGCGATATCAAGGAACGCCTCCCAGTCCGGAGTGACGATACCTTGACGGGGTATACCTCATCGAGGTATGGTTCTCTGCGGTGGCGATCCAGAGCTTCGCCAGCCAGGCGCTTGAGCGGTTCTTTCTGCAAGGAAGGCTTCCCAAAGGCGTTGGTTGGTCCGCTGTCGCGAAGATCGCCACGAGGAAGCTTGACATGCTGGACTACGCGGCGACGCTGAGGGATCTGGCGTCGCCGCCGGGCAATCACTTGGAGGCCTTGAAAGGGAAACTCGATGGGTTTCACAGCATTCGAATCAACGATCAGTGGAGAGTGGTCTTTCGCTGGACGACGCCCGGGCCCGCCGCGGTCGATATTCGCGACTACCACTGAGGGCTGGTTGTGAGAGACAGATCAAGAAGCAGGAAGCCGACTTCGCCCGGCGAGATCCTTCGCGAAGAGTTCCTGATCCCTCTCGGGATGACCCAAAGGCATCTGGCGGACCATCTCGGATATGACGTCAAAGTGGTCAACCGGATCGTGAACGGCCGCAGCTCGGTGACGGCCGAAATGGCCTTGAAGCTCGCCGCGTCCTTCCGCACCACGCCCGAGTTCTGGCTCAACGCGCAGAAAGCCGTGGACCTCCATCGGGCGATCAGCCGCCTTGCGAGTCTTCCGAGGCCCCTCCGTCGAGCAGGCTGAGCCCGCCCCGCCGCGAGACGCGGAGCTTGAAGATAACACCCGATATTCAAGACTTCTCTGAAGACGACGGTGCTTGACGCGATCGACGTCGATGAGGAGCCTTAGATCAATCAGCCTTCTCTTCGTGGCCAGAGCCACACATCGATACAAATAGGATCCCCGGCTCCCTATCCTGACCCAGAGCCCGTTATGGCTAGTCTTGAATGAGGGCAGCCGGGGTCAATCCATATTCTCTCCTTTTTGAAGCGGGTTGGCGAACCTGATACGGCCGATCCTCGG
>WNFU01009283.1_pt1 | contig 11140 bp, 10 predicted proteins | sample 5400121 | NCBI WGS metagenome assembly WNFU01 (sample SAMN13153360, study PRJNA577476) | soil metagenome | isolation source: 100 cm soil or saprolite under grassland replicate 1 | place: USA:California | collected 2016-06-15
ACCGCCTCTGCTGCTGCTGGCGCGAGCGAAGTTTCCACTCCCGCCACCGCCGAAGCCTCCGCCGTGAGAAGCGGAACTAGGTCGTGACGATGCGCTGCGGTTACCGACTTGGTTCTTAGCGGTGCCACCACCAGGTCGCGCCCCGGCACCGCCACTCTCCGGGCGCGTTCCAGCTCCACCGCCGCCCCCTGGACGAGCTCCGGCTCCAGCGCCGCCACCGGGCCGGTTTCCAGCTTCGGCGCCACCGCCAGGGCGATTGCCAGCTCCAGCACCGCGCGAGGCCAGTTGATTTTGGACCTGGCTCGCTGAGGCCCTGTTATAAGGAGCATTGCCGCGATGTTGTGGATTGTGTTGCCAGTTGCCTCCTTGCTTGTTGAAGTTCGCTTGGTTGAAATTGTTCTTGTTGTAATTGTTTATGTAATTGTTGTTGACATTGACGTTGACGTCGCCGTGGCCCCATCCGCAATTCCAACCCCAGTTCCCGCCCCAGGCAGCTCCGAGCGCGACGCCTGTCCCGAATGCAATCGCCGCTCCTGCGGCATAATATCCTGGGGGCGGATAATAAATCGGGGGATAGGGGTAGACGGGCGGACCATAAACCACTACTGGGTCGTATGAGGGAACGTAAACAACATTGGGGCTGGCTTGTTGTACCACGATAACCTGTTTACCTCCCTCTACAGTCTGAGTCTCCACTTTCTGTTGGGCACTGGTTTTTAGGGTTCCTTTACTCTGGGCTTTCGCGCGCATGAGCTGAACTGCGTCCATAACGTCGGATTCCTGCGCGAGAAAGGCGTTGCCTAGATCCGTTGTCCATTGGATATCGTCGGCCAACCGCTTGACTACTTCGGGGAACGCCGCCATCGCCTGGATGCTGGGGTCCCAATTCTGCTTTTGCACCGCGCTCGCGAGGGCTTTGTCCTTCAAGTTCTTGTTTTTGTCCAACCACTGTTGAAGCTGGATGATCTCCAGCGGATAGGTGGAAGCTACCAGCGTCTGACTCAAAAGCTGGTCGGGATAAAGGGCAATCGGTGCAACCAGAGAATCCAATTGATCATTCGGAATCTTCGGAGCCTGTTGCATGCCCGTGGTCGTCTTCATGACCTGCGACTCGGCCTGCTGCGCCAATGCTGCGGTAGGCCCCGATGAGAGCAATGCGACAGCAGCGATGGCGATCACCCGATGAAATAGTTCAACGATTCGTGACTTCATAACCTTTTTGCTTTCCAACCGTTTCCTACACGTATAGATGAATTTTGTCGATCTGCATATGGGACTTTCGTCCAATGGAACTGACCGGAGGCAAGTCCATACTTTGCGGCGGCGAAATATTAATCAAAGGAGACACACTATGAACAACGTAACGAAAATCGGGATTCTGCTTCTTGTGCTTGGCGTAATGACAGGATTCACGCAAGCGGCTACTCATCAATCAGAGCCAGACGCAATTTTGCGGCTGAAGGGAGGATCCTTCGCGGCCGGAATCGGATTTAGCTGGGGGTCAGGGACACTTACCTACAAAGGCAAAGATTATCCCGTCTCTGTAAACGGACTGTCGGTCGGCAAAGTCGGGATTACCGGCAGCTCCGCTTACGGCGAGGTTTACAACCTGAAGGATCTTCAAGATTTCAACGGTCATTATAACGTGGGTGGCGCGGGGACGCGGGGCGTGACTCTTGGCGGTGGGCGAAAAACCACCACGATGACGAATCAAGCCGGTGTGATTGTCGCGCTTTCCTCGACGCAACAAGGCGTTGACGTCAACGCGACTGGCGGCGGCGTTGACATGCAACTGAAGAGGTAGGCAGGCGAAGCTCCGCTTTGGCGCGGCGACCACGCCACGTCGCGCTCCAGATTGTTAAGAAACTGTTGAGCGCGCCGTCCACCAAGCGGCGGCCTTGGCAATATTTTGATGGGGGTTTGATGGCCGAGTCTTCCTCATCCGTTGCTGTAGTTGAAATCGTGGACGCAGCGTTATGGAAGCCGGAGTCACCATCGCCTTGGGTGCGCGGACCGGATTTTCGGCGCGATTGCGACGCAATTACGGACATCGTCGTGGGTACCTGTGCTGGTAGCTCTCGGCTTTGCGACGGGTTTCATTCATTACTTGCTCGATCGAAGCGTCTATCGAATGTCGGATCCGCAAGTGCGCGCGGCAGCGTCTGGTCTCCTTGACCAGCAAGCAAGACTTCGCCTCCGGCGGCGCCAATGAGAGTGATCTTCATCGTGCTATTGCAACACGCCCTGCGCGTCGAGCCGCATGAGCTCGATCCGGTAATTGGCTTTGGGATTTCGCGGCGACGGGCCGGCGACAAGCATCACGCGTTCGGCGGCGATTCCGTTCTCGCGGACCCAGCGCGACGTCCATTCGCGCCAGTCGTCAGGTTGCTCCGCGAGATCTACGGGACACACCCCGTAGGAGAACGCGAGATTTTGGCATACAGCAGGATCGGAGCTCGGCGCGATGATCCAGACCGGCGGTTTGAAACACGAGATGGCACGCGCGACGGTGCCGCCACGCGTCGGCACAACCAACAGGTCGGACGGCACTGTGTATAGTGCGTGCTCGACCAGGGACGCCATGCGATCGCGACCGCTACTCGCTGCCTTTTCCTGCGCGAATTCGCGGTGAGCCGCAAAGCTCCTGGGTGGCCGATGTGTTTCGGTGAACGCGGCGATCTTCGCCAGCATCGTGACTGCTTCCTCGGGGAATTTGCCCATCGCCGACTCGCCCGAGAGCATGACGCAATCGGTGCCGTCGAGGATCGCATTGGCAACGTCAGTTGCCTCGGCGCGTGTAGGCAGACGGTTCGAAACCATCGATTCGAGCATCTGCGTCGCAGTGATGACGGGCTGTCCCACAAGATGTGCTTTCGCAATAAGCTGCTTCTGCGTGTAGGCGATCTCTTCGATCGGCACCTCCACTCCCAGATCGCCGCGCGCCACCATGATTCCGTCCGCGGCAGCGAGAATTTCTTCGAAATGCGCAAGCGCGTCTGCCCGCTCGATCTTTGCAATAACGAAAGGGTGGCCGCCGATTTTTGCCGCAGCCGCGCGCACGGCGTGGATGTCCGCGGCGCGTTCCACGAACGACTGGCTCACGGCGTCGACACCTGCTTCCAGGGCGAACTCAAGACAGGCGCGGTCGTGTTCCGTAAAAGCGCTGATGCCCAGATCAACGCCAGGAAGGTTCAGTCCCTTGCGCGAGCGCAGCTCGCCGCCGACGGCGACGGTGCACTCCACGTCATTGCCCGCCACGCGCTCCACCACTAGCTGCACGAGACCGTCGTTGAGAAAAATGCGATCGCCGGGTTTCACCACGCGCGGCAACCGCTCGAAGCTTGTCGAGGCGCGCTGCGTATCGCCAACGATGTCCTCACTCGTTAAAGTGAAATGCGCGCCGGGCAGAAGTTGAATCGGTTCCGGATCAATTTTCCCGAGTCGCAGTTTCGGCCCTGGAAGATCAGCCATGATTGCGACGCGCCGGCCGGTTTCACGCGCTGCGTCACGGACGCGCCGAATAACTTCAGCGTGTTTCGAAGGGTTGCTGTGTGAAAAATTCAACCGCGCGACATTCACTCCGGCGCGGATGAGCCGCACCAGCATCTCAGGTGATTCCGAGGCTGGGCCAATCGTTGCGACGATCTTGGTTTTGTGTGCGGGCAGCAACGCGACGTTCATGACGCGAACATCTCAGCGCATTTTGCCGCCGTAGATTGCGTCCTCGCCCAGCTCTTCCTCGATCCGCAGAAGCTGATTGTATTTTGCGACGCGGTCCGTGCGGCTGAGCGAACCGGTTTTTATTTGCCCCGCATTTGTGGCCACGGCGATGTCCGCAATCGTTGTGTCTTCGGTCTCTCCCGAGCGATGACTGATGATCGCGGTGTACTTGTTTTCCTTCGCGAGCTCGATGGCATCGAGGGTCTCGGTCAGCGAGCCGATCTGGTTCACTTTTACGAGAATTGAGTTGGCGATGCCGCGGTCGATCGCTTTGCGCAAAAACTTAACGTTGGTAACGAGGAGGTCGTCGCCGATGAGCTGGATGGTCGCGCCCAGGGCGTCGGTCAATTTTTTCCAGCCGTCCCAATCATTCTCCGCGCAGCCGTCCTCGAGCGAGATAATCGGAAACTTCTTTGCCAGCTCCTGGTAATAGGAAATCAGCTCCTCGACATTAAGTTTCGAACCATCCGATTTCTTGAACACATATAGCTTCTGTTTTGCGTCGTAAAACTCCGACGCGGCCACATCGAGCGCGAGGAATATTTCCTCGCCAAGCTTGTAGCCCGCTTTTTTCACCGCCTGGGCGATGGTGGCCAGAGCGTCGTCGGCGCTCTTGAAGTTCGGCGCGAAACCGCCCTCGTCGCCCACCGCCGTCGAGAGGCCGCGATCTTTCAGGACGCTTTTTAGATGATGAAAAATCTCTGATCCCGCGCGCAGAGCTTCAGAGAAGGTCGGCAGGCCTTTGGGCATGATCATGAACTCCTGAAAATCGATCGGCGCATCCGAGTGCGCGCCGCCGTTGACGATGTTCATCATCGGGACGGGGAGCACCTTTGCGTCTGGCCCGCCGAGGTATCTGAAAAGCGGGAGGCCCAACTGATTCGCCGCAGCATGTGCAGTTGCGAGTGAGACAGCCAGGATCGCGTTCGCGCCAAGCTTGCTTTTGTTCGGCGTGCCATCGAGCGCGATCATTGCCTTGTCCAGACGCACCTGATCGAGGGCGTCCATGCCAGTCACTTCTTTTGCGATAACTTCGTTCACATTCGCCACAGCTTTTTTGACGCCACGGCCGAGGAAGCGCTCTTTCTCGCCGTCACGCAGTTCCCACGCCTCGTGTTCCCCGGTGCTCGCGCCGCTCGGGACAATCGCGCTGCCGGTGCCACCGCCAGCAAGAGTAACTACGCCTTCGACAGTTGGGTTACCGCGGGAATCGATGACTTGGCGGCCGTGGACTCGGACGATCTTCGTGACAGACATAACAGGTGTTTTCTTTTGAATAGGCAGTGAGCGGCGAGAACTTCTGTCTTCTCATTGTGAATCTAATTTTGCATTCAACGTTGTCCCGGGAAGAAAAGGCTGGCCGGTAGCGAATGCCACAAGATTCGCCACCGTCACGCGTGCAATTTCTGCGAGCGCTTCTCGAGTGAGAAAAGCCTGATGCGCGGTGATGAGCACATTGGGAAAGGTAAGCAGCCGGGCCAGCTCGTCATCCTGCAAGATCTGGCCGGAAAGATCTTCAAAAAAAACGCCCTCCTCTTCTTCGTACACATCGAGTCCCACACCGCCGAGCCGGCCGGATTTCAATGCTTCGATCAGCGCTTTGGTATCGATAAGCGCGCCGCGGCTGACGTTGATCAGGATCGTGCCGGGCTTCATCAGCTCGAGCGTTTCACGACGGATGATGTGGTACGTCTCCGGCGTCAGCGGCGTATGCAGCGAGATCACTTCGCACTCGCGCGCCAGGGTCCGCGCGTCGGTGTATATGACACCATGTTTCTTCGCCCACTCGTCCGAGGGCAACAGGTCGAAAGCCAGCACTTTCATCCCAAACCCGCGCAGAATTTCCGCGGCGACACGCCCGATTTTACCGGTGCCGAAAATCCCGGCTGTCTTGCCGTGAAGATCGAAGCCAACGAGACCGTTGAGCGAAAAGTTCAAGTCATGAACACGGTTGCTCGCGCGTGGGATCTTGCGGTTGAGCGCCAGGAGCAATGCGACTGCGTGCTCCGCCACCGCGTAAGGCGAGTAGGCCGGCACCCGTGTGACCGAAAGGCCAAGCTCAGTCGCGGCCGCGATATCGACGCCGTTGTATCCGGCGCAGCGAAGCGCAATATGTTTCACGCCAAGGGAAGCGAGTGCTTCGAGGCACGCGCGATCAGCGTGGTCATTTACGAAAATGCAAATCGCCCGCACCCCTTGCGCGGACACTGCGGTCTCCGCCGAGAGCCGCCAATCCACAAAACGCCATTCAATCTCGCCGTTGTCGACGGCGCGTTGAAGTGATTCGCGGTCGTAGGGTTTGGTGTCGAAAACCACCGTCTGCAGAGTGGTCATGGCTATTTAGTCTGCTGACGAAAGTCACGCGAAGTCGCACGCTCTTCTGCAATGTAAACCGGCCATTGCAACATCTTGTTCGTTGCGAAACTTAACGCGGAGTTTCGTAAGGCGGCTCGTCTGTCGCGATCGGTGTGGTCTGCATCGGCGGATTGATCAACTGGAAAATCACGGCTGCGACAACAGCGGCAGCGAAGTTAGCCAAGAGATAAATCCAGATGTTTCCCCAACTGGAAATGCCGAGAACGCAAATGCCCAGAGCGACTGCGGGATTAAATGCGCCGCCCGAAATGTCACCGACGGCGAACGCGCCGGTCATGACTGTCATGCCGATGGCAAGGCCATAAAATGAATTGCCTGAAGTGCCTTCTGCGGTAGCCGCGTTTAAAACCACATAGACGAGCGCGAATGTAAAAAGAAATTCCGCAAGCAACGCCGGGCCCACATTCGGCGTGATCGGAGTGACAGCGACACCGGCACGCAAAAATTTAGTCACTACCAGCGCGGCGATCGCGGCGCCGGCGAGCTGTGCCACCATGTAAGGCACCACGTCGGCTACATTCACTTTGCCCCGGATCAAGACGCCGACTGTTACCGCCGGATTGTAATGCGCTCCAGAAATGTGGCCGCCGGCGAAAACCATCACCATGAGCGCCGCCCCGATCGCGAGCGGCGCGATTACACCTGCGCCTGCGCCAATTCCCGTGCAACCAATTGTCAGGACGAGGAAGAAGGTTCCAACGAATTCCGCGATGTATTTATTCATCAGCTAGTCTTGTAACTGAAGGAGCTTTGGAAAAGCAACATCGGAATCGCCGAATAGGACTTAGGTCGTACGAGGAAACGCAGTTTCACCTTGCCGCCATGTGCGAAGCTGATTTCACACAACGGAATCCGAGATGATTTGTGCCGGTGTTGATTTCGCCTTTGCCACGTGTGCCGACAATGTAGCGGGAACAATACTGCTCATTGCAAAGAAACGAGCCGCCCCGATGGACGCGCTTCTTCTCGTTAGGCTCAGCCGGATCAAATGCCGAATCCGGCCCTTGTGGATTTCGCGCTACTCCGCCTTTGTCGGCGAGCGTCTCGTAGTAATCAGAGCGATACCAATCGCTGCACCATTCCCAAACGTTGCCGGCTATGTCGTAGAGCCCATACCCATTAGGCGGAAACGATTTCACCGGGGCGATGCCTGCGAATCCGTCTTCGGCTGCATCTTTCACTGGAAATTTTCCCTGCCACGTGTTGGCCATCCATTTCCCGCTGGGACGAAGTTCATCGCCCCATACAAATGTCTTTCCTGAGAGACCGCCGCGCGCCGCAAATTCAAACTCCGCTTCCGTCGGCAAACGTTTGCCCACCCATTTCGCGTAAGCCTCCGCGTCGGGGTACGCGATCTGCACTACCGGATAATTGTCCTTGCCTTTGATGTCGCCTTGGAGCCCAAGCGGGTGACGCCAGTTCGCGCCTTTCACGTAGCTCCACCATTGATAATGATCGTTGAGCGGAACTTCGTGATCCGTCGGCGCAAATACGACTGAGCCCGCCATGAGATTTTCCTCGGGCGCAGTCGGGAACTCTTCTTTTGTTGGCGTGCGTTCAGCAATTGTAACGTAACCCGTCGCCCTGACGAATCTCTCAAACTGCGCGTTCGTCACCGGCGTCCTGTCCATCCAGAAACCGTCCACGTAAACGCGATGCACCGGCTGCGAATCATTCGAGGCCATTGGCATTTCATGACTCCCTGCACCGTTGACGGCCGCGCCCATGGAAAATTCGCCGCCGGGAATCCAGACCATACCTTCCGGCACCTTGCCCTGCGGCTGGTTCTTGTTCGCAATAGTTGGCTGAAATTCCGGTGTGCCGCAAAATGCCGACGGCTCCTGCATCAAAGCCGATGCAATTATGGCAATCGTGACACCTAGAATCCTGCGAATCACGTCCATGATCGTTTGCTCACTCCAGTAGAGCGATCTTTGAGCCAGGCTCCAACGAAAAGAATTGCGAGCACGGCGTGGGCTGCAAGGGCGGGGAGTAAAAGTTTTCCGACTGATTGACTGCTAAAGCGCAGGTATCCGAGGTAAGCAGTCGCCAACAAATTGTAGATGAGCATCGCTCGAAGACGCGGGATGGTTCCTTCAACGCGTGGCCAGCAAGCGACGCCTAGTAATAACAATCCAAGGCCAGCCATCCGAGCGATCGCGAGTGCCGCGCCAGAAATATCCGTCCCTAACAAAAATCTAACGATGCTTGGAGCGATGATTAACGCAAAGCCGGTCACGGCTTCGAATGTTGAGGCTACGGCGAGTAGCAGCTTGGTCGTCACTGTGTTGATTTTTCCAGTTGGCTCAAAACGTTGAGCATTGGCTCGTTCGAGATTCGGAGCAGACCGCTGAAAGGCCGGTCTAGCTCCAAGACCAAAAAGATGGCCGTGGCGACGGAGACGGCCGATATTATCAAAGCGAATGCTGCCGTGCCGTTACGTGGTGCGATCAGGCTAAAAGTCAGAAAGATAACCACAAGCCAGAATGCCACTACAATCAGCAGCGGCTTTGAAATGGATGAGATCGATTCTGCGACCAGCAATGTGCGAAGCTGGCCCAACTCCACTGCGAGTGTAGTCGCCTGGGCCTTGAGGCTGCGCTGCATATCATCGTTCGGAGTAAGATGCTGAATGGCCAGATAGATTGCATTGCCGGCTTGCGTGTTGGGAGCCAGATTGACGGGCGTATTCGCCTTTGGGAGCTGCATGCTTCGGTGAGCCATTTGTTCGATCGCTTCACGAAGGCGCGTGCGTGCCTCGGCAGTTTCTGGCCCGTACCCGGTCAGCACTCGGTCGAGGAACACGACCTTCGCAGCCATCTGGATGACTTCGTTTCGCGCATTGTCATAGGAGCTCTTGGCCGAAGCTACGAGTAACCCGAGTAGGAGAGCCGACATCGTTGCGAGCAGACCCATGGCCAGTTTCACAGTCTCCTTGGTGTCTGCGCTTAGGTGATCTTGGGGCAGGCGGCGACTCAACGCCCTCCCCATGAGCACAGCTCCGACGACGCATCCGAATATGACAAGAGATATGATTTCAGTGTTCATCGAGCAGCCCGCGTGGCTCACAATCAGTTAGTCGGACAGAAGTTTTTCCATTTCCGCCTCACGCAGAGCCGTGTCCTCCTCCGCCTTGAGCGCTGCTCCGACCGGTTTCACATCGACAGTGACCTTGAGGATCTTGCCCGTGAAGTTGTTGTCGTCGGGCTTGTAGTCTTTCGAGACGGCAGTCTCACCGTCCATGCCAACATCAACCCCTTTATCTGCAGAGAACATGAATGGCAGCCTTCGCTGACTATTCCACCGCCGCCTCCTCGGCAACCTTCTCTTTCTGCAACTCATCGTTGTCCGGGGGGGCCAGTTTCACCGGCCCGACTTCGACGGTCACTTTCTGGATCTTGCCGGTGAAAGCGTTGTCGCCTTCCTTGTAGTCGTCCGACACGGCCGTCTCACCATCGAGCCCGACATCTACGCCTTCATCTGCGGAATAGAAGCCCGGCTGGGTGCGGTCGATCTTTCCTTCGGCGACCTTCTTCCCGTTCACGAGGATCGTGCCCGTGCCGCCTTTGGCCAGACCCGGACCGTTATAAGCGAACTCGTAGCGAATCGTCGCCTTGCCGACGGGAACAGCCTCGGTGGCCACGACCTTGTAGGTTTGCAGACCGAGGAAGTTGTACGCGTACGTCGGCTTGCCGTCCTTCAGGTACAGGCTCCAGCCGCCGAACTTGCCCGCCTGGCAAATGATGACGCCATTGGCGCCGTCCTTGGGGATCTCGACCTCGGCGGTGATGCTCAGCGAGCGGTTCTTGGTGTTGATGAAGACGTTCTCGGACATGCCGATCACGCCTTCATAGACCGTCAGCGACGTGCGCCCGCCCATGAGATCCGGGCGACCAACCATGGCGGCGTTCATGCGCTCGAAGAGCCGGTCATCCAGCGGCGTTGCCTGATTCGCGATCGCTTCCTTCATGAACAGTTCCTGCATCTCCTTCAACTTTGCGGGATTCTTCGCGGCCAAGTCGTTCGCCGCGCTGAAGTCCTGATCGACCTGGTAGAGCTGCCACGTGTCGTCGGCGAATGAGGTCTTGGGTTTGGATTCCCACGGCGCGCGGTGCACCGTGTGGGCCAGCCAGCCGTCCTGGTAGATGCCGCGGTTGCCGAAGATCTCGAAGTACTGCGCCTTGTGCTGGTCCTTGGCCTTGGCATCCGCGAACGAGTACACCATGCTCACGCCTTCGATGGGAGTCTGGGGCGTCCCGTTCACGCTCTTGGGCTCGGGCAGGCCGGCCGCTTCCAAGATGGTCGGCGCGACGTCGATGACGTGGTGCCACTGCGGTCGCACTTCGCCCTTGGCGGCAATGCCCTTGGGCCAGTGGACGACCAGCGGGTTGCGGCAGCCGCCGTAACTCCCGGCGACCTGCTTGGTCCAAGTGAACGGCGTGTCCCCGGCGACGGCCCAACCGGCCGCATAGTGGGGATAGGAGTTCGACCCGCCCAGCTCGTCGAAGTGCTTAAGGATGTCCGGGACGGTTTCTTTCACGCCGTTGAAGTAGGTCATCTCGCTGAACAAGCCGTTCATGCCGCCTTCGGCGCTGGCACCGTTGTCCCCGCACTCGTAGAAGATGAGCGTGTTATCGAGTTGCCCCATGTCGGCGAGGGCTTGGACGAGCCGGCCGATCTCGTAGTCCGCCTGCTCGCCGAACCCGGCGAAGACTTCCATCTGGCGAGCGAAAAGTTTCTTCTCGTCGTCGCTGAGCTTGTCCCAGTCCTTGATGAACGCGGGCTTGGGGGCGAGCTTGGTGCCCGCAGGAACCACGCCGAGCTTGATCTGCCGGGCCAGCGTCTCCTCGCGGACCTTATCCCAGCCTTGGTCGAACTTGCCCTTGTACTTCTCGACCCATTCCTTGGGCACATGGTGCGGCGCGTGAGTGGAGCCAGGCGCGAAGTAGATGAAGAACGGCCTGTCCGGCGTCAGCGATTTCTCGGAGCTCATCCAACCAATGGCCTTGTTGGTCATGTCGGTCATGAAGTGGTAGTTGGGATC
>WNFU01009284.1_pt1 | contig 11139 bp, 7 predicted proteins | sample 5400121 | NCBI WGS metagenome assembly WNFU01 (sample SAMN13153360, study PRJNA577476) | soil metagenome | isolation source: 100 cm soil or saprolite under grassland replicate 1 | place: USA:California | collected 2016-06-15
CCCCCCGGCCGGGCAGCCCGCAGCCATCCAGCCCGTCAAGCCGACCAGCCCGTCAAGCCAGCCAGCCCGTCAAGCCGGCCAGCCCGGCAAGCGCTCCTGTTGGCCCAGCACACCGACCCCTTGGAGTCGATCAGCTAGACGGTGATCCGGTCCAGGTCAGGGGCGAACGCGGTGTCGTTGAAGAGCCGGACCGTGTTCGAGCCGGCGTTCAACGACACCGTAAGGGTGGCGCTGACCGGGGTATTGAAGTCGACACCGGTCAGCGCCACAGATTGTGCGGTACCGCCGTTCACACTCACCGAGAACGACCGGGTGCCGTTCACCCCGCCGAACACAGTCAGCGTTCGCGACCCGGCGGCGGCGGCGGTCACCGTGATGGTGACGTCGTTCGCGCTGCCGTTGCCGATGAACCGCACCTTCGCACCGCCCGAGCAGGCCGAGCAGGCGGCCACCACCGCCGTCCCGCCGAGCGCCCCGTCCTCGCCCTCATAGGATGCCACCGCTGGCGGCGCCTGGACCACCTGCAGGTAGTCCACGTTGGGGCCGCCGTTGGAGGTGGTCGCGGTCGCCCGGACCGTGTTCGACCCGGCGGCCAGCGGCACGGTGAACGTCGAGTCGGCCCAGGTGTCCCAGTTGCCGGTGCCGTTGAAGGCCCGCCCCGCCGAGACGACGGAGCCGTTCACGCTGATGTCCATCGGGCGGTTCGTGGTGGTGCCGTTGGCGTACCGGATCGTCACCGAGGTGTTGCCGGCCTGTGCGGCGTTCACCGTCCACTCGACGTAGCTGCCGGTCACGTTGGTGTAGTCGACGAACCCGGTGCCGGAGAAGCCGAGGTGGTTGTTGGCCACGGTGCCCTGCGAGATGGTCGCGTTCTCCGCCTCCAGCCGGATGCTGCTGCCGCCGGTGGGCGTGGCCCGGATCAGCCGGGTCTCACCCGGGCGCAGGGTGGCGCTGTAGGAGTTGGAGATCGTGCCCTGGCTGGCGCCCGACCACAGGTTGGTGACATCGGCGCTGCCACTGAAGCCGACCTGCGACCAGCTCACGCTGACCGTCGAGCTGCCCGTGGTGGCGGTGTTGAACAGGGCCACGATGTAGTCGCCGTTCGCCTCGCGCTTGCGCCACACCTGGTTGCTGCCGCTGTTGACGATGCGGGACGCGGCGACCCCGTCCTGGTTCACCCCGATCAGCCGGTCGTTGGTCAGCATGGCCAGGTCGGTGGAGGTCAGCGCCGTCAGGTCGGTGCCGAGCAGCAGCGGCGAGGCCGCCATCGCCCACAGGGTGAACACCGACCGGCGCTGGTCCGCGTTCAGCCCGACCTGGTCGCCGTTGCCGATCTCCAGTGAGTCCAGGTCGTTCCAGCCGCCCGGGCCGGCGTACGGCTGCCAGGCCGCGGCCGAGCCGAACCGGCTGAACACGTGCGACCAGTCGGTCAGCGGGTACCCGCTGCCGTTCGGGCCGGGGCCGCAGTAGCACTCCACGTCGCCCTGGGTGCGCCAACTGTTGGCGAGCTGCCGCCAGGTGGTCGCGTCGGCGATGGGCAGGTTGTTGGACAGCGCGTAGTTGATCGGCCGGCCGGTCTGCCGCAGCGCGGTGTCCCACGCCTGCACGTCCGGGATGTCGGAGGAGCCGACGCCGTCGATCTTCAGGTAGTCCACGCCCCAGGACGCGAACTGGTTCGCCCACGAGTTCACGAACTCCTGCGCACCCGGCTTGCTGTAGTCGATGAAGTACATGTTGTGGCAGTTGTAGTTCTTCTCGGTCCGGGTGGTGTCGGCGATGTCCTGGGCGTGGAGGGACGTGCCGGCGATCGGGGTGTTCAGGGTGACCGCGTTCTTGGCGATGCCCGGCGTCACGTAGAACCCGAACTTCAGCCCCTTCCCGTGGACGTAGTCGGCCAGCGCCCTGATGCCGGACGGGAACTTCGCGGTGTCCACCACCCAGCGGCCGTTGCCGTCCACCACGAACCCTTCTGCGTCGCACTTCTGCCAGAAGTCGTCGAGGTTGACGTAGACGAAGCCGTGCGCGGCCAGCCCGCTGCTGACCATGGCGTCGGCCTGCGCCTTGATCTTCGCCTCGCTGGGCCAGCGGCGGACGAAGCTCCAACTGCTCCAGCCCATCGCCGGCCGGATGGACAGCCCGTTGTTCGAGGCGACCGCGGGCGGTGCGGTGGCCACCCCGGTGGCCACCGCGGTGACCGCGCCGGTCAGGCCGACCGCGGTGGCCGCCAGCACGGCGAGGAATCGTCGTGACATGGGTCCTCCCGGACTCATCTGCCGCCGCTACCCGACGTCCAGGTAGTCGAAGTTGGGGTTGCCGTTGGCCGTGGTGGCGGTGAACCGGATCGCGTTCGTCCCGGCCGCCAGGGTCACGGTGAACGTCTGGCTCGCCCAGGTGTCCCAGTTGCCGGTGCTGCCGAACGAGCGCCCCGCCGAGACCACGGTCCCGTTCACGCTGACGTCCGCCGGCCGACTGGTGGTGGTGCCGTTGGCGTACCGGATGGTCACCGGGACGCTGCCGGCCTGCGCCGCGGTGACGCTGAACTCCGTCCAGCTACCCGCCACGTTGTCCCCGTTCACGAAGCCGGTGCCGGAGAAGCCGAGGTGGTTGGACTCCACCACGCCCTGCGAGATCGTCGCGTTCTCCGCCTCGTACCGGACCGGTGCCGGCCCGCCACCGGCGTAGCTGCCGCCGATCCACGCCTCGTCCACCCGCAGCCGCTTGAACCGCGTCGTGTCGGTGGACGCCGCCCAGGTGCTGTCCACCTGCAGCCGCACGAACCGCGCGCTCGTGGACGGCACGTCGATGAACTGCACCCCGCGGTGGCTGGGCAGCGACCCGGTCTTGATCGCGCTGCCCCAGGTGCTGCCGTCGTTGCTGACGAACACCTTGTAGGCGTTGATACGGGCGGACTGCTCGGTGGACGAGCGGGGGTAGCTCACCGAGTCCTCGCGCTGGTTGATCCCGATGTAGCGGATGGTCTTCGCCGAACCGAGGTCGAAGGTCAGCGAGGCCGGCAGCGTCTTGTTGCTGTCCCAGTAGGTGAGGTAGTTGCTGTCGCCGGCGGCCGACCCGGGGTGGGTGCTGGTCGAGACGCTGGCGCTCACGGTGACGCCGGAGTAGATGCCCTGCCGGCCGGCCGAGACCACCTTGAAGACGGTGTCGTACGGGTCCCAGGTGGACAGTCCAGACAGGGTCAGGGTGCCGCCCGCCTGGCTGAAACTCACCGCCGCGCCGGTGCGCAGGTTGGTCACGCTGCTGATCCGGTAGCCGTTGTCGCGCACCCGGAGCGTGCTGGTTGACGGCGGGGTGATCACGTGGATGTAGTGCAGGTCGGGGTTGGTCTTGCTGATCGTGGTCACGCCGTGCGCGCCGTCGTTCCAGAACCCGGGTTTCAGGCCGCCGTACATGTAGCCGCCGCCCTCGGTGCCGCCCAGCGACTCCCAGATCGCCGCCAGGTAGGTGTTGGCGAAGTTGTTGAACGACTCCTGGTTGGACGGGAAGCGGCCGTTCACCTGGGCGGTCTCGGCCATCAGCGCCTTGATCGAGGATCCGGCGTTGGTGATCAGCCGGCCGAGGGTGAGCCGCCGGTCCACGGTCGGGTTGGTGCCGTCGTACCACCAGGCCCCGCTGGACGGCAGCTTGAAGTCCGCCTCCACCAGCCGCGGCTGCGCGGTGTAGGTGGCCTGCGGGTAGTCGTACGACGGCGTCATGCCGGTCTTCTGCTCGTTGCTGATCATGTCCATGACCGGCGTGTCTTCGTTGTTGTTGCTGATCGTGTAGTTCGGCCGCTGCTGGTAGATCTGCCCGTAGAGGTTGTGGTCGATCCAGTACTGGTTGTCGTTGTCGATCCAGAACCCGCCCAGGTTCGGGTACCGGGCCATGACCTCGAAGAAGTTGTCGTAGCTGAACTCGCCGAAGCCGTCCCGGGTGGTCAGGTCGACCGAGTGGCCCTTGTAGGCCGAGTATGCCGCGGAGTTCAGCCAGTCCCCGGAGGTCAGCCCCTCGTTGTGCCACTGCGGGTCGTCGGTCATGTAGAGGATGACCCGCAGACCCTGGTTGCCGGCCGCGGTGATCAACTCGCCGAGGAAGTCGCGGCTGGTGCGGCAGCTACCCGGGATGGCCGACGGCCACGGGCGGGCGTAGCCGAGGCGGCTGTGGAAGGTGGCCAGGACCAGGTACTGCAGGTGCAGCTTCTGCGCCTCGGTGACCCAGTAGTCCGGGGTCCAGCCGCCGTCGGTGACGTCCCGCTCCCAGGCGCTGCAACTGGTGTGCTGCGGGAAGGTGCGCTCGCCCCAGTGCAGGAACAGGCCGCCGACCGAACTGCGCAGGAACGCCTGCCGCGGGTTCTGCAGGTCCGCCCGCGCGGGGTTCACCAACGACATCGTGAGAACCAGGGAGAACGCCGCGATGACCGCCGCGGCGAGCCGGCGAACGCGTCGCCGGTGGGGAAGCGGACTGGCCATGTGCCCTGCTCCATCTCAGCCGATCTGGATGTGGTCCAGGTTGGGGCCGCCGTTCGAGGTCGTGGCGGTGGCCCGGATCGTGTTGGTGCCGCCGTTCAGCGGGACGTTGAGCGTCGAGGTGGCCCAGATGTCCCATGAGCCGGTGCCGTTGAACGCCCGGCCGGCCGCCACCACGGCGCCGTTGACCCGGATGTCCATCGGCCGGTTGGTGGTGGTGCCGTTGGCGTACCGGATGCCGAGCACGCCGGTGCCCGCCGCCGCGGCGTTGACCGTCCACTCCACGTAGCTGCCGACCACGTTGGTCATGTCGACGAAGCCGGTGCCGGTGAAGCCGGTGTGGTTGGTGGCCACGGTGCCCTGCGAGATCCGCGCGTTCTCCGCCTCGTACCGGGTGGGGCTGCCGACCTGCTGGTAGGCGCGCATGTTGCGCAGCAGCAGGTAGCAGTCCTGCAGCGAGCCCGAGGTGTCGCCGAGCGAGCGGTAGATGCCCCACTTCGGCCGCACCCGGATGTCCAGCCAGGTGTCCAGGCTGCCGCGCCGCACGTCCACCGCGGTGGTCGCGCCGTCGTGGACGGCCCAGCGCACCCAGCCGTCGGTGTCGCCGATCCTCATCTCGAACTCGATGTCGATCCACTTGTTCTGCAGCGGCACCAGGTCGGCGGAGCCGATCACCACGCCGGAGTTCTCCACGTTGAGCTCGATCTTCTGGATGCCGCTGTACCGGCGCAGCGAGGTGGTGAGGATCGGCAGCGTGCCGGTGCCCGGCTGCTTCATCTGCATGATGTGGGTGAAGGTGGTGGTGGCCTTCAGCGAGGTCGGGATGAACATCGAGTAGGTGATCCGCCAGATCTGGCCGAACAGCATCTCCAGGTACGGCCCGCCCGCCGGGGTGCGCATGCCGGTGACCTCCTGGCGCTGCCGGTCGGTCATCGTGTCGCGGTCCACCAGGTGCATGTTGAACCGGTAGTGGTCGGTCTCCACGAAGATGTGCGGCTGGCCGGCCGGGTGCGAGTCGGCCCGGTCGTCCTCGATCGTCTCGAAGGCGGGCAGGCCGTCGGTGGCCGCGTCGGGCCACCACTTCGGCTGCCAGACCGCGGCCGCCAGCGCGGAGACGTCCATCGGGGTCACGGCCGGCTGCCGGGGGCTCGCGGCGGCGTGCCGCGCGGCGAGGGGCGTGCCGGCGATCAGCGCGCCGCCCGCGGCGGCGCCGGTCGTACGCAGGAAATCCCGCCGGGTTGGCATCGGGACGCTCCAAGGGGTCAGGGGTGCAGCGGCCGCGCGGGCGGGAGGGGCCCTGCCCGCGCGGCCGCCCGACTCAGGTGATGGTGACGCGGAAGATCCGGTCCGAGCCGTCGGCCGCGCCGCCGTTGTTGTCGCAGTTGGTGGTGCTCAGCCACATCTGGTCGGCGCCGGGCACCTTGATGACGGTGCGCAGCCGGCCGAAGGAGCCGACGTAGAACGCCGACGGGGTGCCGGTGGTCTCGCCGGACAGCAGCGGGATCCGCCACAGCCGCTCACCGCGCAGCGCGGCCATGTAGACCACGTCCCGGACGATGGCGACCGCGGACGGCGACGCGACGCTGACCGACCAGGTGCGCTTGGGGTTGGTCATGCCGGAGACGCTGCAGGTGCCCTCACAGGTCGGCCAGCCGTAGTTCAGCCCGGGCTTGATCAGGTTGAGCTCGTCCGCCGTGCTGTTGCCGAACTCGGCCTCCCACAGCCGTCCCTGGGAGTCCCAGGCGATGCCCTGCGGGTTGCGGTGACCGTAGCTGTAGATCAGCGTGCCGAACGGGTTCCCCGGGGCCGGCTGCCCCGTGGTGGTCATCCGCAGGATCTTGCCGTTCAGCGAGTTCCGGTCCTGCGCCAGGTCCGGCGTCTGCGCCTCGCCGGTGGTCGCGTACAGGAAGCCGTCCGGGCCGAAGGCCAGCCGCCCGCCGTTGTGGAAGCGGTTCTTCTTGATGCCCTGCACCAGGGTCGTGTAGCTGGACAGCGACGTGCCGTTGTAGGTCATCCGGACGATCCGGTTGCCCTCGGACGCGGTGTGCATGAAGTACACGAAGTGGTTGCTGTTCCAGTTCGGGTCGACCGCGGTGCCGAGCAGGCCGCCCTCGCCGTCGGTGGTCACCGCGTTCGGCACGGTGCCGACCTGGGTCTTCGAACCGGACAGGGTCACCTTGAACACCTTGAACGAGTCGCGCTCGGTGACCAGCGCGGTCTGGCCGTCGGGCAGCCAGGCCATGCCCCACGGGATCGTCCAGCCGGTCGAGATCTGGGTGATGCTCGACGGAACCCCGCCGCTGCACGATGCGGTGGTGAAGGTGACGGTGTTGCTCGGGGCGGAGGTGTTCAGCGCCGCGTCCCGGGCCACCACGACCAGGGAGAACGAGCTGTTGCAGGCCAGCCCGGTGACGTCGGTGGAGGTCGCCGGCGGGCTGCCGGTCACGGTCTGGTAGACCGTGGTGCCGCTGCGCACCTCGTAGGCGGTCACTCCCCGGTTGTCGGTGGACGCGGTCCAGGTCAGGTGTGCGCCGGTGGAGGAGACGTTGGAGACGGTCAGGCTGCCCGGTGCGGTCGGCGGCTGCGTGTCGCTGCTGGGCAGCGTGGTGCAGGTGGCCAGCGCGCTGCTCGGCGAGACGTTGCCGGCGGCGTCGCGGGCGAACACCGTCAGCCGGTACTGCGTGTTGGGCGTCAGCCCGGCGATGACCTTGGATGTCGCGGTGCCACCCGCCTCGGACAGTTTGTTGCCGTCGTTGTAGATGTCGTAGGCGAAGACGGCGACGTTGTCCGTGGACGCGCCCCAGTTCAGGGTCAGGTCGTTCTCGCCGATGTTGCTGCAGCTTGGCGCACCCGGGGTGGTCGGTGCCTGGGTGTCGGCCGCGGCACCCACGGTGAGCTTGTCCACGTTCGGGCCGCCGTTGGAGGTGGTCGCGGTGGCGCGGATCTTGTTGGTGCCGTTGATCAGGTCGCCGTTGACGGACAACGTCTGCCAGGTGTCCCAGGTGCCCGTGCCGGGGAACGTGAGGTTGGCGATCACGGTGCCGTTGACCGCGATGTCCATCGGACGGGCCGTCGTGGTGCCGTTGGCGAACCGGAAGGTCAGCCCCACGGTGGCGGCCGCCGTGGCGGGCACCGTCCACTCGACGTAGCTGCCGACCACGTTGGTGTAGTCGACGAAGCCGGTGCCGGTGAACCCGGTGTGGTTGGTGGCGATGGTGCCCTCGAAGATCGTCGCGTTCTCGGCCTGGTAGTCGGTGGACGGCGTGGCGACGTCGAACTCCAGCCAGTCCAGGTTCGGGTTGCCGTTCACGGTGGTCGCGGTCACCCGGATGGTGTTGGTGCCCGCGGTGACCGGCGTGGTCAGCGTGCTGCTCGCCCAGGTGTCCCAGGAGCCGGTGCCGTTGAATGCCCGGTTGGCCGACACGACCGTGCCGTTCACGCTGACGTCCGCCGGGCGGTTCGTGGTGGTGCCGTTGGCGTACCGGATCACGATCGTCGCTGTGCCGGACGCCACGGCGTTGACCGTCCACTCGACGTAGCTGCCGACGACGTTGTCGCCGTTCACGAAGCCGGTGCCCGAGAAGCCGAGGTGGTTGGACTCCACCACCCCCTGGAAGATCGTCGCGTTCTCCGCCTCGTACCGGGTCGCCGCGGCAGCCGGGATGGCGATCGCGACGAGGGTCGTCAGCGCGGCCACCCCCAGGGCCGCCACGGCGGCGACGGCACGCTGCCGGGTGCTCGCTAGCTTCATGGATCCTCCTGTCAGATCCAGGGGCAAGATCAGGAAAGGTCGGACGTATGCACGGTCATCCCACAAAACATGAGCACTGTCAACAGTTGGCGGCGTCCCCGTTCCGGCGGTTCCGGGGACCCACAATATGCGGAAAACTCGCGTGCATCATGGACGAACACCTGCCCCAGGGCGTATCCCTGTCCGTGGAGCTTCACCCGAAAGGTTCGATAGTGGGTCATCCGATCACTTGACCGTGGTCGGCCCCGATACGTAGGAGGTATGGGTGTTTCTTCTCCGACGACGTGTCGTGGTCGCGGCGGTGGCCGCGACGGGTCTGCTGATCCCTGCGTTGCCCGCCGTCCCCGCGGCCGCGGCGGTGATCCGCTACGAGGCCGAGAACGCGACGATCTCGCAGGGGTCGGTCGCCACCAACCACACCGGGTTCTCGGGCACCGGCTTCGTGGACTACACCAACGTGGCCGGCAGCTACGTCGAGTGGACCGTGTCCGCGGCCCAGGCCGGCACCGCCTCACTGAGCCTGCGTTACGCCAACGGGACCAGCACCAATCGGCCGATGGACATCAGCGTCAACGGCACCGTGGTCGCGGTCGACCAGCCGTTCGGCGGCACCGGGTCGTGGGACGCATGGGCCATCAGCACGCTGACCGCCGGCCTGCTGGCCGGCACGAACACCGTCCGCGCCACCGCGACCACCTCCAACGGCGGCCCGAACGTGGACTGGCTGGAGGTGAACGACCAGCCCACAGCCGGCACCGACTGGTCCGTCGCGGTGGTCGAGTCGACGATGGCGCGGTTCTCACCGGACACCCTCGGCGGCTGGGGCTACACCCGCGGGCTCTACCTGTACGGGCAGTACCTGGTCTACCAGCGCACCCACGACCCGCGGTACCTGGCGTACATCAAGTCCTGGGCCGACCGGTTCGTGGACTCCAGCGGCAACATCAGCCAGAGCTTCAACAACCTGGACAGCATGCAGGCGGGCAACGTGCTGCTGATCCTGTCGCGGGAGACCGGGCAGTCGAGGTACCGGATCGCGGCGCAGAAGATCAGGACCCGGCTGAACACCTACCCGCGCACCTCCGACGGCGGATTCTGGCACTCCACCTCCGACACCCGGCAGGGCCAGCTCTGGGCGGACGGCACGTTCATGGTCAACCCGTTCCTGATCCGCTACGGCCAGCTCTTCAACGACAGCACCTACGCCAACGACGAGGCCGCCCGGCAGCTCGAGGTGTACGGCAAGCACCTCTTCCGCACCTCGGGCAACGCGGCCGGGCTGCTCTACCACGCCTACGACGAGCCGGGTGGGCTGACCGCGAGCTGGGTGCACCCCGAGCTCGGCAACACCAATGGGATCTCGTGGTGCCGGGCCATCGGCTGGTACGCCATGGCCACCATCGACGTGCTGGAGATCCTGCCCGTCACGCACCCGAAGCGGCCGGTGCTGCTCACCAACGTGCAGACCCTGGTGAACGCGTTCGCCCGCTTCCAGGATCCGTTCACCGGGCGCTGGTTCCAGGTGGTCGACCTGGGCAGCAACTCGAACAACTGGACCGAGACCTCGTGCTCGTCGATGTACACGTTCACGATCTCCCGGGCGGTCGAGCGCGGGTACGTGTCGAGCACCTTCCAGACCTATGCCGACCGCGGCTACCAGGGCGTGTTGAAGCGGATCTCGCTCGGCTCCGACGGCCGCACCAACCTGACGGAGATCTGCATCGGCACCAACGTGGACGACTCGACCAGCTTCTACTTCGACCGGCCGCGGGCCACCAACGACTTCCACGGCCTCGGCGCGTTCCTGATCATGAACGAGCAGATGATCAGGACCGGGCACTGACCTCCTTGCCTGCGGCTGCCCGGCGGTGGAGGCTGCTGGGCAGCCGCGGACACGAGGAGGAGCCATGTCGGTGCTTGCGGACCTGGTCAGTGGCATCGCCGGCGGATCGATCGAGGTGGTCGACCTGACGGCGCCGCTGTCGGAGAAGACCCCGATCCTGCGGCTGCCGGAGCCGTTCGCCAACACCATCCAGTTCCGGCTGGAGGAGATCAGCCACTACGACGAGCGCGGCCCGGCGTGGTACTGGAACGACATCGCCACCGGGGAGCACACCGGCACCCACTTCGACGCGCCGGTGCACTGGGTCACCGCCAAGGACGGCGAGGACGTCTCGCAGGTGCCGGCGCGCCGGCTGGTCGCCCCCGCGGTGGTGCTCGACATGGCGGAGCGGGTGGCCGCCGACCCGGACTTCCTGCTCGAGCGGCACCACGTGGAGAGCTGGCAGGCCGAGCACGGGCCGCTGCCGGAGGGCGGCTGGCTGCTGTACCGCACCGGCTGGGACGCCCGGTCGGCCGACCAGGATGCGTTCCTGAACGCCGACGGGACCGGCTCGCACACGCCGGGGATCTCCGTCGAGTGCGCCACCTGGCTGGCCGAGCAGACGCCGATCATCGGGGTGGGGGTGGAGACCGTGGGCACCGACGCGGGCGCGGCGCACTCCTTCGACCCGCCGTTCCCATGCCATTCCTTCCTGCTCGGCGCCGGCAAGTACGGCCTGACCCAGCTACAGAACCTGGCCCGGCTGCCCGCCAGCGGCGCGGTACTGGTGGCCGGCCCGCTGCCGATCGTCGGCGGCTCGGGCAGCCCGACCCGGGTGCTCGCCCTGGTCGAGCGCTGACGGTGGCGCTGATGACGGCGCCCCCAGTGGCGCTGACCGTGGCGCTGATGACGGCGCCCAGGTTGGCGCTGACCGTAGCGCTGGTGGTGGCGCCGATGGCGGTGGACTGATGCGGGTGGCTGAGGCGGTCGGAGCCGCGCTGGCCCGCCTCGGGGTCGACCACGTGTTCGGGGTGGTCGGCAGCGGCAACTTCCACGTCACGAACTCGCTGGTGGCGGGCGGTGCGCGGTACGTGGCCGCGCGGCAC
>WNFU01009290.1_pt1 | contig 11136 bp, 12 predicted proteins | sample 5400121 | NCBI WGS metagenome assembly WNFU01 (sample SAMN13153360, study PRJNA577476) | soil metagenome | isolation source: 100 cm soil or saprolite under grassland replicate 1 | place: USA:California | collected 2016-06-15
GGTTTGGCTGCGGTCACGGGATGCTGACCTCCAGGTAGCGTTGGATGGCGGCGCGAAGTGAGGTGGCGCTCATCGCGCCGAGGTGACGGCCACGCACCGTGCCGTCGGCGGCGATGAACAGCGTGGCCGGCAAGGAGGCGACGCCCAGCCGGGCGCCGGCCTGCCCCTTGGGGTCGGCCGCCAGCCGATAGGTGACGCCGGTCTGGGCGACGAAGCGGCGCGCGGCGGCCTCCACGTCGAGGTAGTCCAGGCCAAGGAAGCCGACCTTGCCCTTGGCCTGGAGGTAGACCTGCTGGAAGGCGGGCATCTCGGTGCGGCACGGGCCACACCATGACGCCCACACGTTGAGCACCAGTGGCCGGCCCTGGAGGTCGTCGGGCAGGCGGAACTCGGGGCCGCCCGCAAAGCCCGCCAGGCGTAGCCGGACGGCGTCACGGGCGATGCCGGGCGCAGCGGCTGGGCGTGCCTGGGTGGTGCCGGGTCGGCTGCTGGTGGGCGCGCAGGCAGCCAGCAGCACCACGGCAGCCAGGGTGACGGCGGCGCGGCCGAATCGCGGACAGAGGATGCGCATCGCAGCTCAGACTCTCTCTAGATCGGGGGCCAACCAGAGCGGGCGAACCAGCGCACCAGCGGCGCGAACAGCTGGGTCCACCAGCCGGCGACCATGGCCACTCCCATGACGACCAGCAGCGTCCCGCCGACCCGGGCAAGCAGCCGATGGTGACGGCCCAACAACCCAGCCCCACCGCCACGACCCTGGCCGCGGGCGACCGCCCAGGCCAGCCCCAGGAACGGCACCGCCAACCCAGCCGAGTACACCGCCAGCAGCCCAGCGCCGGCCGCGGCGGTGCTGGTGGCGGCCGCCGCGGCCAGCAGCCCGGCAAGCACCGGGCCGACGCACGGCGTCCAGCCCAAGGCGAACGCCGCCCCCAGCGGCGCCGCGAACAGCGGCCCCTGTGGGACGCGGTGCAGCGCCAGCAGCCGCCGCTCCCCGGCCAGCACGCGCGGCTCAGCCCCGACAACCGTCAGGGCGCCGACCGCCACGACCAGCACCCCCGCGGCGCGCACCAGCGCGGGCCGGCCGGCCAGCAGCGCCGCGCCCAGCCACGACGCGGTGGCGCCAAGCGTGGTGAAGGTCGCGCCGAACCCGACCGTGAACAGCACCGCCGCAGCCATCGTCCGGCCCGCGCGCCGCTGTGCGCCCACGTCGCCGCTGACGTAGGCGACGTAGCCGGGCAGCAGTGGCAGGCAGCACGGCGACGAGAAGCTCACCAGCCCGGCCAAGAATGCGGCCGTGATCAGGAACGGCGTGCCCACTACGACCACCGCCCGCCGTGGGCCAGCAGCCCGTCCAGCCGGTCCCGCAGGATCGCCACGGTGGTCTTGCCGGTGAGCTGGTGGGCGATGACCCCGTCGCGGTCCAGGATGAACGTGGTCGGCAGCGCCACCGCCGGCAGCCTGGTGGCCGTGGTGGCCGAGGGGTCGAACAGCGACGGGTAGGGGACGCCGAACTCGCGGGTGTAGGCAAGCGCGGCCGCGCGGGTGTCCTGGACGTTGACGCCGATGAACACCACGCCCCGGCTGCGGTCGGCGCGGGCCACGGCCGACAGGGCCGGCTGCTCGGCGCGGCAGGGGCCGCACCAGGAGGCCCAGAAGTTGACCACCAGGACCTGCCCGCGCGCCGACGCCGACGACCACGGCCGGTTGTCGGCGAGCAGCTGGCCCTGGAAGCTGGCCTGCCGGTGGGGCACGGCACGGTCGATGGCCTGCTGGTCGGCGACCACCAGCGCGCCGCCGCCAGGGTCGGTGCGGACCCGCTGGGAGACCGCACGCACACCCGCGACGACCACGACGAGCAGCAACACCGCCAGCACCAGCCCCACGACTCGCCGGGCCGTGTATCGGCTGCCCGCACCGGATGCGTTGTCGTCGTGGGTGTCTCCCACGACGGGCGGCTCAGTTTCTGACATCGTGTAGGAGTTATACTACGACGCAACGTAAGAGGCACGGCTGCCGACGAAAGGGACGCGTATGAGCCGGCTGCTGCTGTACCTGCCCGCGCTGGCCTGCCCGCTGCTGATGCTGGTCTGCATGGCGGGCATGCGCCGCATGGGCAACCCGCCCGCCCGGACCGAGGAGCCGCCCCCGGCCACCACCACTACCAAGCGGATCGCCCACCTGGAGCAGGAGCTGGCCGCGCTGCGCGCCGAGCAGCACCACACCGGCGAGGCGCCGACTCCCACCAAGCCGGCACCCGCCCGCGCTCCCGCCGACTCGCCATCCGCCCCCGCCGGTCGGGTATCGTGACCGTGCGGTAGACGCCCACCACAAGGGAGTGGACGCGCGGGTGGCACGAGGCGGGTTCGGGGAGCTGGAGCAGGCGATCATGGAGGTCGTCTGGTCCGCCGAGGGTCCCGTGACCGGCCGGGAGGTCGTCGACCAGCTCACCCGGTCCCGACCGGTGGTCTACACCACCGTGCTGACGGTGATGGACCGGCTGGCCCGCAAGGGCATCCTCCAAAAGCACCCCACCGGCAAGGCGCACACCTACCAGGCGGTCCACTCCCGCGAGGCCTACACCGCCCAGCGCATGGCCAGCCTGCTCGGCTCGAGCGGCGACCCCGCCGCGGTGCTGCTGCGCTTCGTCGAGCAGCTCCCCCCCGAGCACACCGCCAAGCTGCGTGCCGCCCTGCAACCCGGCCATATCCCTCGGTCGGAGCCCACATGACCCCGCTGGTCGCCGTGCTGGCAGCGGGCGCCACCCTCGGCGTCGCCGCCCCCCTGGTCCTGGACCGGCTCGGTCGCCTCGACCGCGCCCCCCAGGCGACCGCCTACCTGTGGCTGGTGGCCACCGCCGGCGCGCTCTCAGCCGTCGTCCTGGCCGGCCTGCTGCTCGTCGGGTCCAGCCGGCTACTGGGCGACCTGGCAATGCTGCTAGCGACCTGCAGGATGGCGCTGCGCGCCGCCCTGGACGCCCCCACCGGCACCCCCGGCCCCCTACTGGGCCTGGCGCTGCTCGGCCTGGTGGCGGGCGGGCTGCTCGTGGGCGGCCTGGTTGCCGGCGCGCGCGCCTGGCGGGCGGCCCGCGGCCAGCGTGAGCTGCTGGCGCTGGCCGGCCGCAGCCAGCCCGGCCTGCCCGGCGTCACCGTCCTGGACCACCCGGTCCCGCTCGCCTACTGCCTACCCCGGCGGCCGCGGGACCCGCTTGGCCCGATCGTGGTCACCACCGCCACGCTGGAGCAGCTCGACCCCGCCCAGCTGGCGGCCGTGCTCGCCCACGAGCACGCCCACCAGGCCCGCCGCCACCACGCGCTGCTGCTGGCCGCCCAGGCCCTGCGGATCGGCTTCCCGTGGCTGCCGGCCGCCCGCGCCGCCCACAGCGCCGTGGCCCGCCTGGTCGAGCTGGCCGCCGACGACGCCGCCGTCCACCACCACCGCCCCGCCGACGTGGCCAGCGCGCTCGCCAAGCTCGCCACCGCCCCCGCCCCGGCGCTCGGGCTTGGCGCCGGCGGCGTGACCACCATCGACCGTGTCCGCCGGCTCACCAGCCCACCCACCAGCGGCCCCGGCGGTGCGCTGCTGCTGGCCAGCCTGGTCGTGGCCGTGCCACTGCTCGGCCAGGTCCTGGCCCTGACCGCCCCCCTGCTGCGTGTGGCCGGCACGCCGAGCTGCCCGCTGACCTGACCAGGCGAGGCTCGACGAACCTTGAGGAATCGCCACCGAACCTTGAGGATCGCCCGGTCGCTGGCTTGCCACCATAGCCGTACCGTCGTTCCACAGGAGATCGACAGCAACCAAAGGAGGGACCGGCGATGATGTGGGGCTGGCACGGCTGGAGCTGGTGGGTTTGGCTGCTGATGAGCCTGTCGATGGTGGCGTTCTGGGGCTTGGCCATCGCAGGGATCGTGGTGATCTTCCGCGGCGTCGGCGGGAGCTGGCGGCGCCCGGAGGGCCGCGATCCCGAGCAGATCCTGGCCGAGCGGTTCGCCGCCGGCGAGATCGACGAGGAGGAATATCACCGCCGGCTGCAGACGCTGCGCTCGGCCGCCTGGGCGAGCCGCAACGCTAACGCTGACCGGTGCGTGCGGGTCCTTCCGCCCGAGGAGCCGCACCGTCTATCCACGGAGGAGGTGATCGGCAGTGCCTGCCACGACCGGTGAGACCGCCAAGCTGCGCCGCTACTGGGACAAGCACGCGCCCGCCTACGACCGGCAGATGCAGTTCTTCGACCGAGTCCTGTTCGGCGACACCCGCGCCTGGGTCTGCTCCCAGGCCACCAGCGACACGCTGGAGGTCGCGATCGGCACCGGCTTGAACCTTGGCTTCTACCCCGACGACATTCGGCTGACCGGCGTCGACTTCAGCCCCGCCATGCTGGAGCGCGCCCGCGACCGCGCCCACACGCTCGGCCGCAGCGTCGAGCTCCGTGAGGGCGACGCCCAGGCGCTCGCCTTCCCCGACGCCTCGTTCGACACGGTGGTGTGCACCTTCTCGCTGTGCGGCATCCCCGACGACCGCCAAGCCATCGCCGAGATGCGCCGGGTGCTGCGCCCAGGCGGGCTGCTGCTGCTGGCCGACCACGTCGCCGGCTCCGTCTGGCCGACCCGGGCCGTCCAAGGGCTGCTGGAGCTGGTCACCGTCCCGCTTGGCGGCGAGCACCTGCGGCGCCGCCCGCTGGAGCACGTGCGCGCCCAAGGGTTCCAAATCCAGCGCCAGGAGCGGTTCAAGGCCGGGATCGTCGAGCGGCTGGCGGCCCGCAAGCCGGCCACCACACGGTGAGCGAGCAGGCGCCCGTGCCGCTACGTGCTGGTCGTCGACGACGAGCCGCCGCTGGTCCGCCTGGTCACCAGCTACCTGGAACGCGACGGCTTCCAGGTCCAGGCCGCCAATAACGGCGAGCGCGCCGCGGAGCTGGCCAAGACCTGGGGGCCCGAGGTGATCGTGCTCGACCTGATGCTGCCCGGCACCGACGGCATCGAGGCCTGCCGGCAGATCCGCACCTTCAGCGACGCCTACATCGTCATGCTGACCGCCCGCGCCGAGGAGGTCGACAAGCTGATCGGCCTGTCGATCGGCGCCGACGACTACCTGACCAAGCCGTTCTCCCCCCGCGAGCTCGTCGCGCGCATCCGCGCGATGTTGCGCCGCCCAAGAGCGGCCACGGCCCACAACCAGCCGCCCGCGCCTGCGCGCCAGCTTGGCGAGCTGACCGTCGACCCGGCAGCCCGCGAGGTCCACCTCGGCGGCCAGGCGGTCGAGCTGACCCGCCTGGAATTCGACCTGCTGGACGCCCTGTCCGAGCGGCCGCGGGTGGTGCTCAGCCGCCGCCAGCTCCTGGAGCACGTGTGGGCCCCGGACTGATATGGCGACGAGCACCTGGTCGACGTCCACATCGCCAACCTGCGCCGCAAACTCGGCGACGACCCTCGCCGACCGCGCCACATCCTCACCGGTCGTGGGGTCGGCTACCGCATGGGACCGGCCACATGAGCGCCCTGGCAGGGTGGCTGCGGCAAAGCCTCGGCGCCAAGCTACTGCTCGCGCAGATGCTGGTGGTCGTCGCCGGCAGCCTCACCCTGGCCGTGGTCGCCCTGGCCGTGGCCCCCGGCGTGTTCCACACCCACGTCCGCATGGCGCTCGGCCCTGTCTCCTCACAGGTCGCCCGCCACCTCGACGAGGGCCTGGCCAGGGCAATGACCGTCGCGCTCGCAACCGGCACCGGGGTCGCGGTGGCGACCGCCCTGGGGGTGAGCTTGCTGCTGGCCCGCCGCATCGCCAGCCCGCTGGGCGCGCTGGCCCGCGCCGCCGGGCACATCGCCCGCGGCCGGTACAGCGCCCGTGTCCCCGAGCCCGCCGGCGGCGACGAGCTGGCCAGCCTGGCCGCTTTCAACACCATGGCCGAGGCGCTCGAGGCCTCCGAGCAGCGCCGCCGCCGCTGCTGGCCGACCTAGCCCACGAGCTGCGCAACCCGCTGGCCACCATCGACGGCTACCTGGAGGGCGTCGCCGACAAGGTCATGGCCACCGACGAGCAGACCTGGCAGGTGCTCCAGGCCGAGACGGCCCGGCTGCGTCGGCTGCTCGACGACCTCAACGCCGTCTCCCGCGCCGAGGAACGCCAACTCGACCTGCACCTGGCCGCATGGCAACCCGATACGCTGGTCAGCGCCGCCGTCCAGGCCGTCCAGGCCGCCCACGCCGCCTACACCGCCAAGGGCGTCACCCTGACCGCCCGCACCGACCGGCACCTGCCCCAGGTCACCGTCGACCCCGACCGCATCGGCGAGGTGCTCGCCAACCTGCTCGCCAACGCCCTGCGCCACACCCCACCCGGCGGCAACGTCGAGGTCACCGCCACCACGACGACCGCAGGCCAGATGCAGGTCTCGATCACCGACACCGGCGAGGGCATCCCCCTGGACCTGCTCGAGCGAGTGTTCGAACGCTTCTTCCGCGTCGACCGTGCCCGCACCCACACCCCGACCAGCAGCGGCAGCGGCGGCAGCGGCATCGGCCTCACGATCACCCGCCCGATCGTCCACGCCCACGGCGGCCAGATCCGCGCCCACAGCCAAGCCTCGGCCACGGCACCCGCTTCACCATCACCCTCCCCACCGCACGCGGCCACTGATCGCGCCCAGGGACGCGGGACAACGCACGCGCGAGCTAGACCTTGGAGTGTGCTCCAAGGTCTACGCTCCCCGCATGGGTACGCTCACCGTCTCCACGCTCGCCAGGCAGGTCGGCATCCGGCCCGACACGATCCGCTACTACGAGCGCGCCGGGCTGCTCCCGCCACCCCTGCGCAGCCCCGCAGGCTACCGGCAGTACGACCCGGCCACCGTCGACCGGCTGCGCTTCATCCGCGGCGCCCAGCGGCTCGGGCTCCGGCTTCGCGAGATCGCCGACCTGCTCGCGGTGCGCGACCGGGGTGCCTGCCCCTGTGGGCATGCCGAGGCGCTGGTCCGCCAGCGGATCAGCGAGCTGGATGCCGAGATCGCCCGGCTAGTCGACATCCGCCATGAACTCGCCCGGCTCGCGGCCGACTGCGCCGCTGGCGCCTGCCCGGACGGCGTGTGGCCGTGCGAGGCCGAGTTCATCCAGGCCGGGAAGGAGGTGACCACAATATGACCGAGTCTTGTCCGGACTGCGGCTGCCCCTGCGGCGAGACGCCGTGCCCGTGCTGCGGCCGTCCGGCGTGATCGAGCCGTCCGCCTGCCAGGAACCGGCCGGTTGGGCGCCAGACGCGGCCCCCGCCCGTGCGGGTGGCGGAACATGAGCAGCACCACCAGGGCAAGCACCGTCCAGGCCGCGAGGTCGATGAACGCTTCTCGCGGCGAAGCCGCCGTCCACAGCCGCCGTCCAGAGTAGTCCAGCCTACCGAGCCGCCACCGGAGCCTCGATGGCCACGCGTCCGTCGAAGTCGCCGTAGCGCTGGTCCATGAAATGCCCCGGAGCGCGCATCTCAGCCCTTCGGACCAGCCCGTTGGAGTCGACCCACAAACGAAACCAGATCGGGGCGGAGCCCGTCGGCCCGTAGAACGCCAGGATCTTCGTCGCAACCCTGTCCACCCGGGCGGCCCCGACGATCCGTGGGTCGAGGAACTGGGTCGGCAGGTAGTCCCAGACAAAGGACGGCACGGTGTAGGGGGTGCCGCCGGGCTGCGCGATCCACCCCTCTCCTGGGTGGCGCTGCACGTAGTAGGTCGTGCCGACCCACACGCTCTGGAACCCGGTGCTGGTCTGGACCCGCAGCCGGTCGGGGGCCTGCTGCTGATAGGAGGAGCGCAGGGGCGGGCCGGCAAGCCCCGAGGAGAGCACCTCGGTGTAGCGCAGCGTGGCCAGGTGGTGCATGCGCTGCTGCATGCGCGCCAGCAGCGCGCTCCCGTCGGGTGCCGGCAGCAGCGGCAGGCCGAACCGGGCGACGCCCGCGCCCTGCTCGGCACCAGCACCAGCAGCGGCAATGTCGATGTGGGCGCCCGGCGCGAGGGCAGCGGTGCTCCGCCGGCAGGCCGGGCCGCACCGCTCGACCGGCACCGCGTGCCCGTCCACGGCGACGGCCACCCGGATCGTGGCCGCGGCCAGCTCCCCCTCGGGGGGGAGCAGGTAGACCAGCAGGTCGTTGCGGCCAGGGCTGCCGGGCCGGATCGTCAGGCCGACCAGTACCGGGCCGACATGGCCGCCCATCGTGAGGTCCCCTGGGCGCGGCAGGGCCGGATCGGGCGCGGGCTGGCGGGCTTGGGCCTCGGCCCGGGCCAGGCGGGCCGGTGGCAGGGGGTAGGCGGCCAGCAGCGCGGCCAGCGCCACCGCAGTCAGGCCCAAGGCCGCCTCCGTCCGCAGCACGGGCCGGCGCCGCCAGGCGCGGACCGACAGCGGGACCATGGCGGCCACGGCCAGCACCTTGATCCCGAGGACCTGCCCGTAGGAGGAGCCCAGCAGCGACCGGAGCGTGCCGACCTGCTGGAGGGCCTGCACCACCCCGAACCCGGCGGAAGCCACAAAGGCGCCCAGGGCGACCGGGGAGAACCTGGTCAACAGTGCCCGGCCCTGGGGTCCGGTCCACCCCAGCGGCTCCTGCTGCAGCCGCATGGTCGCCAGGGCCACGATCCCGCCCGCCCACAGGCCCGCGGCCAGCAGGTGGGCGGCGTCGGCCGTGACGCCCCACCAGGCAGGGGTCGCCCCTTCGGCGTGCCCGGAGGCGGCAAGCGCCACGACCGCCAGCGCAACCGCCAGCGTGACGGCCGGCCAGGCGCGCCGACGCCCCCGAGCAGACAAGGGCGACGACACCGACAGGGCAACGGCTTCCAGCGCGACGCGGGAGAGCCTGGCCCACCCGGCAAGCCCGCTGGTGAGGTAGGCGGCCATCCCCGCCGGCGAGAGTCCGTGCACGGCCGAGGCGGCCGCCGCCTCCGCCAAGACCACCGCAAGGCCCGCGCTGAGCGCGACCGCCAAGGCAACGCGAACCGGGGGACGCACCGCGGGAAGGCGCGGGTCCAGCCGGGCGAGCCCGACCAGCAGCAGCATGCCCACCGCCACCAATAGCGCCGCGTCCTCCGCCGCCCGGCCGGCGGCGATCAGGACGTCCTGTCGGCGCGGGCCGGTGCCGGCACCGCCGGCTGCCTGTCCGCCGCTCTGCCCGGCACCGCCGACCGCCACCCCCACCCCAAAGGCGAACCCGCCGTGCAGGGTATGGCCATCGACCACGCTCACGGTCGCCCACGCCACCCGATACACACCCGGCGCGTTGGTGAGCAGCCGCACCCCAAGCTCCTCAGGCCCCGAAGCGCCGCCCCGGAACTGCTGGCCGTTCGGGTCGGTCACCACCACCCGAGACAGCCGGCCGTTCAGCGGCTCGGTGAACCGCAGCACCACCAGGGCAGGGGTTGTGGCCAGCCGCTGCCCCGCGGCGGGCTCGGAGGAGACCAGCGCGGCATGGGCCCGGGCCGGCGCCGCGGACAGCGCCACCAGCAGCACGACGGCGCCGAGCACGGCGACCGAGCGCCTACCCACGGTGCGTCTGCTCACAAGGCCGGTGCGCATCGCAACGCCGCTCACCCTACCCGGGATCGCAGGACCGCCCGTCGGGAATGTCCTTTGCGGTCCCTCAGCCGAGACTGAGCTCCTGGACAGAACCCGGTGGCGGTGGCGCCGCCACCAGGCGATCCGCCGCCAGCCCCGCCGGCGCCTATGCTACGACGTAACAGGGAGGCGATCCCACCGCTGACGACGAGGCGACCAGCGCGACGGCAGCGCAGCAGTTCCAGACTCGCTCTTGCCTCCTACTCGGAGTCGGAAGCACGATGAGACCGCCGCGAGCGCGGCGACGGAAGGCGCTGCCGACGCAGGTCGGATCGGTGTCTGAGCGGGGCGCCTGCGCCGCTGCGCGAGGTTGGGAGGGATGGTGTCCACGCAGCACCCTGTGGTGGCGCTGGCCGCTGCGCGTGATGGGTGCACCAGACGGTCCAAGCCGACCCGCGCACCGTCGTACGCGCCGCAAGGACACCGGGCCGATGTGGCGTGATCGAGCCCTGCAGTGGTGCCGTTCGTCCTGGGTGGGCATCGCCTGGGTGGGGTTCGTCGGGCTCAACCTCGCTGCATGCGCCTGCTGCCCGCCTGGCAGACCGTCCCGTTCCTGGCCATCTGGGTGAGCCTGACCGCGGTCTACGGCTTCCGGCTGTGGCGGCTGCAGCCCACGATCCTGACGCTCGCCGCCGTAACGCTCGCCACCGGCGGCGTGATCGGGGTGCAGGTCCTCAGCGGGCAGGAGGATGGGGAGTACCTCGCCGAGGTCTCCCTGATCGCGCTGATGTTCCTGGTCATGGTCTGGCACGGCCGCCGGCGGCTGGCGGCGATGGCGGAGCGGCTGGCGGCGATGGAACAGATGCAGCGGGTCACCGCGGAGAACCTGCAACTGCTGGAACGGCAGCGCCGCTTCCTGCAAGACGCCTCCCACGAGCTGGGCACGCCGATCACCGTGGCCCTTGGCCACGCGGAGCTGATCGAGCGGGCCGTCACCGACCCAGGGGTCGTCGAGGACGCCCGGGTGGTCGAGGACGAGCTGCTGCGGCTGCGCCGACTGGCCACCCGCATGCTGCTGCTGGCCTCGGTGGGAAGCGCGGACTTCCTGCACCTGGCCCCGGTGGAGGTCGAGCCCTTGGTGGTAGAAGCCTTGGGCCGGTGGGATCACGCACCCAGACGGTGGTCACAGGGGGCCGTGGACGAGATGACCGTGCTGGGCGACCGCGACCGCCTGGCCGTGGCCCTGGATGCGCTGCTCGAGAACGCCGTCGCCCACCGCGGAGGACGATCGCATCGAGGTGGGCGCCCGCCGGGAGGATGGGGTTGTCGTGCTCGCCGTGGTGGACACGGGCTGCGGCATCCCGACCGCGGACCTCGGGCGGATCTTCGACCGGTTCGCCCGGGTCGACGCGCATCGCAGCCGGAAGGCTGGCGGGTTCGGCCTTGGCCTGGCGGTCGTGAAGGCGATCACGGAGGCCCAATCCCGGTAGGGACCGCCCTTGCGGGCGGCCCCCCGGACAGATCCCAGCGTGCGGAACTACCGCACTGGGCTCCTGCCTTGGGTCCTGGCGGCGAAGCGCACGCTGGGATAGGGGTGCACGATGCGGGCAGGGGGCAG
>WNFU01009292.1_pt1 | contig 11134 bp, 15 predicted proteins | sample 5400121 | NCBI WGS metagenome assembly WNFU01 (sample SAMN13153360, study PRJNA577476) | soil metagenome | isolation source: 100 cm soil or saprolite under grassland replicate 1 | place: USA:California | collected 2016-06-15
GCTCACGTCCCCGAACGTGGGCGCGTCGGCCACGGCGACCGGGAAGCGATAATCGGTCCGATCGCTGTCTTCCTGCGCGAGCACCTTGGGCCCGCTGGGGGCATCGTCCGCGGCGCGGACCACCCAACGTCCGGGGCGCCCTGACCCGGTCCGGCCGAAGGAGAAGCCGGCGGGTGCCTGCCCCACGTTCGAGTTGTCGAATGTCCAGATGGTAGCGGCCTGCGCGGTACTCGGCGAGGGATTCACCGCGAGAGCCGGGTCGTCGTCGTCGTCATCATCCTGGTCGCGACTGCGATTCTTGCTGCATCCCGTCGTCCCAATCACGGCGAGGCTGAGGGCCACGAGTCCTGCTTTCCGAAATGACGTCATGTGTCCTCTCAATGTCCGGCATCGACTGCCGCTCTGAGACCGCGCAGCAGGTCGGCGAGCGGGCCGTCGGCCCAGAAATGGATGTAATTCAGGTGCGGGGAATCACCGATCATGTGACTGTGCACCGCGGTCGCCGTGATCCCGTGCGCGGTAAGCGCGTCCACGACACCGGCGACGTTGGAGTCACGCACCGCGAAGTCGCCCGTGGCGACGGCGCGCGAGGGGCTCACCATCTGCACGTTAACCGGCGAGCCGTAGGCAAGCGCGGGAGTCATCGTACGGCCGCCCATCGTTACCGTCCCCGAGACCAGAATGAACCCCACTTGGGCGACGTTGCCGCGCGCGGTGCCGCGACGTCCCAGCGCTGCGAAAACCGTGGCTGTGTCGATTGTCAGCGGAACCGGCGGTGCCGCCCCGACAGGTCGCGGCGTCCCGGTCTTGGTCAGAGCTCGATCCAACCGAGTTGCCAGCTCGAGCGCGTTTCCCTGGCTGAGGATGTGGACGTAAATGATCTCCGGCTGTTCGCCGACGATGTGGTTGTGGATTGCGCTCACCCCGATGCGCTGATGCGCCAACTCAGCAAGTACCGGACCCAGCTCCGCGGCGGTGAGCACGAGGTCTCCCATCATCGTCGCGTCGTTGGGCTCTCCGCTGAACCCGGCCCAGGCGCCAAGGGCGAGCGCCGGCGCGACTGTGACGTCGCCGATCCGGACGGTGAGGTCGCGGCGGGGAAGGTTATAGCGGATGTAGCCAGCCGCACTCGTGGGAGCCGTTCCGAGAATGCGGCCGACCGAATCCCAGGCAGCGGTCGACGGCTGTTGCGCGAACGACGAGCTAGCTGCAGCGGCAACGAGGCACAGGACTAGAGTTGCCTTCAGCACCTTCTTCATGGACAGACTCCTCCGTTTCGTGATGGTGACCGCTGCTTACAATGCATGCTTCAGGAGCAAGCCAACGACAGTGCGGGCTTCATCGCGATGACTGATAGAGGTTGTCGAACACGGCCGCGCCGAGACGGAGCCGCGTCGCGTCGGTGGCGTGCTTCCGGGCGACTCCCGCGAGCAAGCGCTCGACACCTGTCGCCTCGGCACGGCCGAACTTCGCGTCCTTGCAATCGATGTCGTGCACGATTTCGCTGATGGCCCGCAGCGCCGCGTCGCGCAGTCGAAAGCGCCGGACGAGCGTTTCGAAGGTGCAGCGGTCCCCTTCGTGCGTGTACTCCGCTTCGAACATGTCGAAGCGCAGCTCGCCCTTGCGAGGCGAGTAGCCCTCGTGAGCCACGAACTTGAACCGCGCCGCCGGGTCGATGAAACGCTTGATCAGCCACGCACTGGCAATCCGATCGACGAAGACGCCCCGGCGCGTGACCCACGTCCGCCCGCGCATCCGCCCCCTTCGGCGGCCAGTACGAGTCCTGCGAACAGCCCGTGGTTCGCCGGCCTTGCGGAACAACGCTTCGACGTCGCGGTCGCTCAAGCCGCCCACGAAATCCCCTCGGAACACCGACGCCTCGCCGCCACCTGCCACGATCTCCTGCAGCAGCCAGCGAAAGTCTTCGACCGCCTGATCGTGGTACGGGAGCACCCACACCGAGTTCTTGACCGGCACCGCGCCGATGCGTTGCAGCCTGCGCCACACCTTCACGCGGAAGTAGTCGGGCTTCGGCGGGATCTGGTGGAACAGCAGGAGCCAGCGTCCGGTCCGTGTTTCTTTCACGACATCAGGCGGGGGCGGGGACGCGCTGCGGGTTCCAGGTATGATGCTCTCCCTTGGCGTGCTGGAGCCATGCATACAGCGCATCGTAGATGACGAACCCGCGGGCGAGCAGCTCCTGATCATCCGGGAACAGTTTCGACAGTCCCAAAGAGATGGCGAGCAATCCTGCCGCCTGCGGGGCAAGGTCCAGACGATCCGTGTCCGCCCCGCGGACGATAACCGCCAGCTCGTGCAAGGCCGGATCAGTCAAGCGGTACTTCTGCAGGAAGGCGTCGAAGCTGCACAAAGGCCCGTCGTGAGAAAGCTCCACGCCTTCAACATCGTACGGGATCGCATTGAGCTTGGTGGCGCGGGCGCGGACCTCCGCGGGTGGTGCAAAGAGAAACTCTGCCTGCGGGTCGATGAATCGCGCGATTAGCCACGGGCATGCGACCCGATCGATCTTCGGACGCTCACGCGTAATCCATCGCATAAGAGCCTCGGTGCTGTGTGGAACCCTTCGCGGTTGACTATAACAAGTGTATCATCGAGCGTTCGAGAGGGCTAGGCATCAGTTCACTCCAACCGAGATCGGGGACATCACATGAACACGACGAGGAAGGCATGGCTTGTCCCGGTCCTGGCTGCGGCAGCGGTGTGCTGGGGGAGCACGCTCGCGGCCCAGGACAAAGACGAGCAGGAAGGGAACCAGGCTGCGGTGGCGGTGCGGTCGTCAAGACCGATCCGATTGGAGAAGGCGAAGATTACACCGCCGCACAGAGCCAGAGTGCGGCGATGGCCAAGGCGAAGGTCTCGCTGCGCGCAGCGGTCGGGAGCGCCCTGCGAGGCAACGCCGGCTTCCGCGCAGTCAGCGTCACCCCATCGTTGAGGGATGGCCGCGCTGTAGCCGAAGTCGCGCTCGCAAAGGGCGAGGAGGTCAAGACTGTTTCGGTGCCGTTGTAAGGTGGAGTACCGTATTGATCGAGACGCCGCTAAGTTAGGGCCTACCGCCACCGTAGCTCAGTGGTAGAGCTCTCGATTCGTAATCCTGCACGGCCAGCGCGCACCAGCGCTGGCCGTTGTGTTTCAGCGACGCGTGGTGACGCGTGCGACTGCCTGCCGGCGGCCGCTAGCCGTTTCACCGGCAACACCCGAGTATTCGTGGGATGACGATCGAGATTCTTCGCCGACCCACGACGCGCGCACGTCTCTCGGCGCTCGCCGCGAGCCAATTCGGCGATATGGTGAAGGCCGTCGTCGACGTGGAACGATGCGTCATGGCGATCGGCGGTGAGCTGCATTCCGACGAAGAAGCGGCGTTGATCGAGGACGCGTCGGCGCAGGGGCATCTATGGGGCATCAATCTCTATCCTGCCGAGGGCGAGGACGCGTGGATCGAATTCGATTCGTTGATCAACGTCCGTCCGTCACAGGGGAACCGGTCGCGAAATGTCGAGAATAGCGCGCTCCGGGATCGCATTCGGCAGATCGTCACCGGGCTGGTGGAAGGCTGACGGGCCGGGATGACGACTCACGCTGATCTCGCCGCGGGACGCTGGGAAGGCTTCTCGCTCGCCGAGCAACTCGCGAACGTGGGGAGCGAGGTCGATCGCGCGATCGCGGCACGGGCCGCGCAGCGATCCGACCGATTCGACCGCGCGCTGGCACGCGCCCTCGAGCTGTTCGACCTCACGGCCCGCGACGACCGCTGGCACGGGCACCGTCGCCGGGAGATCCTGCGCGCGCGGGAGGAGTTCTGTCGACTCTTTTTCGACGACCAAGTGCCGTCCCGCGCTGTCCGCTCGTTGCAGCACTATTTCCTGCATTTCGCGATACTTGCCGGGCAACCGTCGCGGCGAAGCCCGGAGGCAGCCGAACCCGAGCCGCTCCCCCGGATTGCCCGTCGCGACCCATCAGAACTTCCGGGCGCGCCGGCGTGCTGGGTCTGTTTGCAGTTGGAGGACGCCAGCCGGACGCGCGCGACGCAGCAACTAGTGGCCATCGTGGGGGCGGTGGAGTACGCGGTCTGCGTGCGGTGCGGACAGGAGGCGCCCGATTGCAAAGACGAAGCGTACCTGGGCCGGACGCGGCGATACCTCGGGGCGCTCGAATCGTGAGTGCGCACCTACAGCGGTACCGCGTAGACCTCCCCGCCGCTACGTGAGGGCCGCCGCCACCGTAGCTCAGTGGTAGAGCTCTCGATTCGTAATCCTGCTCGGCCAGCGCCCACCAGCGCTGGCCGTTGTGTTTGAGCGGAACAGGGTGACGCGCGCAATTGCCAGCGACGATGACCGACGAATCTCTTGCACCACTGTCGGCACCACGAACTGAGGGGCGCCGCGCGTGACGACGCTAAGGAGCGGCCGCCTGCACGTGCAGCGCGCACGCGCACCGCATGTGCGCAGCCTCGCCCGCGTTGGGAAAGAGGTGGTAATACATGCCCACCACCATCGGCACGAAGACGATCGTGTTGTAGAAGAGATGTAGCTCGAGCCGCGGGATCACAAGCTGCAAAATGCTGGTGGGCACGGACGCGCCGAAGAGATTGTGCCCCGCGATCGCCTGTCCCTGAAGCAGCGCGTGCTCGATGTGATGCCAGAACTGGATCACGAGCGCCGCCAGCCACCACGTCCGTGCCCGCCCCACGAAGCCCGGCAGGCACGCCCAGATCCCGGCCAGCATGATCACGGCATAGCCGTAATGCAATACCTCGGAGTGCACGAGCCACGGGAACACTTGACCGAGGACACCCCGCGCCTGGTGCATCGGCCACCCCAGCGCGTACACCTGATAGGCCTGCACCAAGTGCTCGGCCCAGTGCGCGAGGACTAGACCCGCGAACACGCGCAGGGACCACGCGTGCCAGGGGCCGTTGAGCTTCTGCAAGAAGGAGGTCATCAGTTCGCTCCGTCGGTTTGCGCAAACTGGACCGTGAAGCTGCCGATGCGCGTCCCGAACTCCTTGCCGCGCTCGATGTCGCTGCGATAGTGGATACCGCCGTACAGCCGGGAGATGCTCGCCTCGTCCCGCATTGCCGCGAACGCGGCGCCGCCCGGCGGGAAGAGGTACGACAGGACGGTATCCGCGGCGGCGGAGAAGGTGGAGTGCCCCGACGGATACGACGGGAAGTTCGGCAGACCGATCACCGTCTTGATCGTCGGATCGAGCTGCGACGCGCGGGGGTTGAAGTAGAGATACTTGACCCCCCAACACCCCACGCCGGCGTTGTGCATCGCCATGTTGAGGAGCGCAAAGGCGCGGGCCGCCCGGACCTCGCTCATGCGAGCGTCGCGCACATACTCCGCGGCGATGTCGTTCCAGTGGCCGGGCGGCGTATACGTGGCGGCGCCGTCATTCCACCGGTAGGCGATGGCCATCTGAGCCCGGGTGAGGCGGTCGACCGTTTGCTTCACCTCCGCGAGTTCCTGGTGCATCTGTTCGGAGGAGCTCGACGGGGGCGCCGGCGGGCGGGCATTGACGATATCCGTCGGCGTCATGAGCCAGGGCTGGACCTGGCCAAAATTCGGCAGCATCGGAGGCCGCGGCGGCGTCTCCTGGCTGATCCAGGGAATCTCGCCGCGCGCGATCGCGCTGTCGGCGAACGCCTGCCATTGCGCCGGTGTGCCACCGGCGTTCTTCATGCCGTCAGCCCCGGCCCGGGCGATGAACACCGCCGCCACTGCCTTCCCCAACGCGAGCCCCGCCGCGATGTCGCTGGCCGACGCCTTGCCCGACCACAGCGCCGCATTGCGCTGCTCGGCGGCGCGCTGCGTAAACTCCTCGGCAGCGACGGGAAACAGCGCTTTCAGCATTTCGACCGTCACGCCCGACAGCACCGCGTCCTCGGACGGGTATGCCGGGAGGTCGCTCAGCGGCACGAGCGCCTGCACGCCGTTGTCGACCTGGGCCGGCGCACGCCGGTGGAACTGATACTTCCAGTACCACGCAGTCTTGAGCGCCTCGTACTGCGCGACGGCGACGTAGCTGTAGGCCCGCGCGGCATACACCGGGTTGGCGAACGGAAATTGTGGATCGGCGAACGGGTTCTCGGGGTCCGGCACCGGGTAGGTGCCGTCGGCGCGCGGCGCCGGCGGGAGATTGAACCGCGCCACGAGGCTGCGCACGATCTCGTTCCAGCGCAAGACGCCGCCGCCACTCCAGTACGCGATCGTCTGGCGTTGCGCGCTCGTCAGGCGCGATTGCGCCGCCTTGATGGCGGCCAGCTCGGCCAGGTAGGCAGCGGAGGTTTCGGCGGCTGGAGCGGTGACCGTGAATTGCGTGGGGCCGCTGAGCACGATCATGCTCCAGCCGCCGGCACCACTGTCGGTGCTCGCCGCCACCAGCGGCGGCACGACATCGGTGGGCGAGACCGCATTGTCGCAGCTGGCCGCGCCGAGCGCCGCGCCGGCGACGATTGTCGCAAGGATGGCCTGACGCCGCATCGATTGCACGAGGGACCTCGTCGCTAAAAGAGGAACGTGTGAAAGAGGCCGACGCTGAGCGTGGTCGACTGCCCGACGTTGCGTCCGCTCAGGACGCGGCTCACGCCGACGCGCAGATCCACGGCTGGCCGGGGCAGCGTGTACTGCACGGTGCCCCCGACGCGCACGAAATCCATGCGGTTCGAGACGAACGGCATGTCCTGCCGGCGCATGTCGGCCCCGCCGAGGGTGCGTTGCTGCGACAGGGAGATCGGCACAGTCAGGCGGCCGTGGCTGTATCCGGCGGTGAGGGTGTAGTCGAAGACGGTCGGCATGGCCACTTCGTCGGTCAGGTAGAGCTGCCCGTTCGTGAAGTAGGCGGGCCGGTCGAGCCGCACGTTCGAGCGCCAGGTGTACGCGGTCGAGCCGTTGAGGAACCACCCCCCGTTGGCCTGGAAGTTCAGCGTGAACCGTCCGGAGAACCAGCGGCTGTCGAGGCCGATCGAGAGCGGCAGGAAGTCGGGTGTGTAGTTGCTGGCCGGGAGGCAGGCCGCTCCGGCCACGATCGCGCGCAGCGTTCCCCGGTTGGTGAAGGGCGTGGTCAGGAGCTGGTACTTCGCCGCCAGCACGAAATCCTGCAACCCCGCCATGCCGTGCAGCGGGCCGGCGCTGGCGTGGGTCCAGACGTAGGGGAGCGAAGCGAAGACGCTGAGGCGGTCCGTCACACCGAACCCCGCCACCCAGGTAACGCTCTGCGTGGAGACGGTGCCGATGTTGCCGTTGTCGCGCTTCAGGGTGCCTTCCCAATACTCCGTCCATGCGTCGTGCGTATAGACGAAGCCGGCGGCGATCGCGCGCCGGGAGAGGAATTCGCCGTCGTCGACAGTTTGGGCTGCCAGCGGTCTCACCGCCGGCGCGATCGACAGCAGCCACAGCAGGATCCCACGACTCTGCATCCGCGTCCTCCCGGTGTTCGGGTTCGCAGCGAGCGACGATGATATAGGGACTGATCCGCTGCCCCGCCAGGGGATGGTCTCTCCCCTATTGCCCCGACAGGAGCAGCGACACATACTTCCCTTTCGCTTCGACAGGAGAACTCGTGACGCCGCGAACGGACGTGCTGCAAGGGACGCTGGACCTGCTCATTCTCAAGGCGCTGGCCGCCGCGCCCATGCACGGCTGGGGCATCAGCGCGCGCATTCAGCAGCTGTCGCGGCAGGTCTTCCGAGTGGGCCAGGGGTCGTTGTATCCGGCGCTGCATCGCTTCGAGAATCGCGGCTGGGTGACGTCCTACTGGCGCACGACCGAGCACAATCGGATCGCGCGCTACTACGGGCTCACCCCGGCGGGGCAGCGGGCGCTTCGGGACGCGATCGCGCGGTGGCGCGGCTACGCCGACGCCTTGGCGCGCGTGATCGCCGCGGAATAGCTACTTGGCGAGAATCCTGCTCTGATTGGCGAGGATCTTCTTCTGATTCTTGATGATCGCCTGCTGGTTTCGTATGATCTTCGTCTCGTTATCGAGAATGCGCAGCAGCCGGCGCTGGTTGTAGAGAATCCTTCTCTGGTTCGCGATGATCCGCTCTTGATTCTTGAGTGACGCTGCGGCCATGAGTGGATCCTCTGTTGTGAGGCGGGGGTACGCGCATCGGGCCGGCGGAGATGATAGTGGCACTCCCGACCATCGGCAATCCTGACTACCTTAGTGGCCACGCCACCGACCAGCTAAACGCCGCCGTTTCGCTCGGGTCGCTTCGGATACCCCCTGGCAACCACTTGGAAGCACTCGGCAAGGACCGCCCGGGGCAGCATAGCATCCGAATCAACGATCAGTACCGGATCTGTTTTGTCTGGACCGCAGAGGGACCGAGTCGGGTCGAGATCACGGATTACCATTAACCGTGCCGAAGAGGGAGCACCGCGATGGTTCGGGTTCCGACAGATGGTGCACCGACGCATCCGGGCGAAATGCTCGAGGAGGAGTTTCTCAAGCCGCTCGGCTTAAGTCAGACCGAGCTGGCTGCGAAGCTGGGGGTCTCCTACCCGCGGGTCAACGAGCTGGTGCATGGCAAGCGGGGTGTCACGCCGGACACGGCGCTGCGGCTGGAGCGTCTTTTCGGGATGGAGGCGCAGTTCTGGCTCAACCTCCAGTTGGCGTGGGACCTCTACCACGCGCAGCGTTCGCCAGCCGCCAGGAGCATTCGGCGCATCCGCCGAATCGGGCGCAAGTCCAAGGCGACGTTGTAGTACCCGGCACGCGCCGCTAACTTAGTCCTTCGGCCACCGTAGCTCAGTGGTAGAGCTCTCGATTCGTAATCCGGAACGGCCAGCGCTCACCAGCGCTGGCCGTTGTGTTTGAGCGGTGCACGGTGACAAGTGCGACTGCCTGCGACGGTGCGCGACGAAGCGTTTGGCACCACGGCTGGCACCACGCTGGGTGATTGCGGAATGTTCTCAAGATAGCTACGATAGTTCTCATGTTGAGAACAATCATCCGACGGCCCCCACGCGCACCACAACTCGTGGAGGTGCTGTTCGGGGCCTATCGCCGCCGAATCCTCGCGCTGTTGCTGTTGCGCCCCGACGAGACGTTTTATGTGCGCGAAATCGCGCGGCTGACGGGGACGCCGGCAGGCTCGCTGCACCGCGAGCTGAAACTCCTCACGGACGCTGGACTGCTGATCCGGGCCAGAGCAGGGAACCAAGTTCGCTACCAAGCTGACCGGGCGTGCCCGATCTTCGAGGATTTGGCAGCGGTTTTTCGCAAGACCGCGGGACTGGCCGACGTGCTGCGCCAAGCGCTGACTCGGCTCGCCAGCCGAATTCGGGTTGCCTTCGTGTTTGGATCTGTCGCTCAGGGCAAGGAGCGCGCGGTGAGCGACGTGGATGTCATGGTCATCGGTGCGGCGTCGTTTACCAAAGTTGTACAGGCGTTGACCTTGGCGCGTGAAGATCTCCGGCGTGAGGTCAATCCCGTCGTAATGACTCGGGCCGCGTTCCGATCGAAGTCCCGGAACGGCGATCGTTTCGTCTCCCGGGTCTTGAGAGAACCAAAGATCTTTCTCGTTGGGGACTCCCGTGAGCTTGCAGAACTTGCTGAAGATCGGTCAGGTCAAGGAGCATCCGCCTAGCGCGGTGGAGATTCAGCAGCTTCTCGCCGCAGCGCAGCGGAATCTCGCCGACGCTCGGGTGCGCGAGATCAGTGCCGAGACCCGATTTGATGCCGCGTACAAGGCGATCATGCAGGCGGCCCTGGCCGCGATGATGGCGCACGGCTATCGGCCAGATGCGAATCGCCCGGGACATCACATGACCGTCGTGCAGGCGCTATCGCTGACGATCGATCTCCCGGCCGCCCGGGTCACCGTCCTCGACACCCTGCGACGTAAGCGCAATGTCGTGGACTACACTGGCGAGGATATTGATGACGGATCCGCGGAGACCTGCGCGAAAGAGGCGAAGCGTCTGATCGACGAGGTCCGAGCATGGCTACGGGCGAATCGGCCCAATCTCGCGGCACCCTAGTTGAGCGGATTGGGCGGGATACCGCATCAATCGGCGCACCACTAAGTTTGGTTCTGGCCAGACGCCACGACACCAGTTCTGGCACCATGGCATCGTAGCTTGCAGCAAGTCGTTGCAGCGCAACTACGCCACCGTAGCTCAGTGGTAGAGCTCTCGATTCGTAATCGAGCGGTCGTCGGTTCAAATCCGACCGGTGGCTCTGAGAATACGAGGTTATGGAGGAGGGTGGAGGTAGGAGAAGGTTGGTGCAGGGAAATGCTACCCAGGATTGCCGAATGGTACGGCCCCGAAGGAGTTATCCCGTAGTTTCGCGTTGTGGCTCCCCCGTACGAAAAGCTTCATGCCTGGCGCGAGTGTCATGAACTGGCACTCCGCGTGTATACGGTCACGAAGACATTCCCCTCCGATGAACGGTATGGCCTCACTTCACAGCTGCGTCGGGCTGCATTCTCCTCTGCCGTCAACATCGTAGAAGGCTCGTCCCGCAAAGGGCGGAAGGAATTCAGGCGCTTCCTCGACATTTCCCTGTCCTCCCTAACAGAAGTAGGCTACGCCTTACGTTTTGCTAAGGAGGTAGGACTACTGGAAGAGGGCGTGTGGCGTGATCTGAACGACAGGCAGAATCGCGCACGTTTCCTGACGTGGCAGCTGTACCGGGCGCTGGGCGGTGGGGGAGGCCCTCCACCATCCTCCACCAACCCTCGACCGTCTTCCACCATCTCTTGACAGATCACCGCATAAATGGAGATTACCGTACTCACATGACGTCACTGTCTCTGCTGCTGCTCGCGCTGGTCCTGCTGCTGAGCCTTACGCTCAGCAGGGGGGTCGTGGCGCGCGCGGAGGCAACAGTCTAGCAGTCCTCCAGTCCTAGCACGAAGCAGCACCGGCGCCGCGAACCCCACCAGGTTCGCGGCTTTTTGTTTTTCCACCGCGGAGGAGAGCCATGGCCAGGGATGTCATCATCTTCGATACCACGCTGCGCGACGGCGAACAGGAGCCCGGGAATGCGATGTCGCCCGAGGGCAAGCTGCGACTGGCACGCCAACTCGACGCGCTGGGCGTGGACGTCATCGAAGCCGGCTTCCCGGCCGCCTCGCAAGGCGACCTGCGTGGCGTGCAGC
>WNFU01009293.1_pt1 | contig 11133 bp, 10 predicted proteins | sample 5400121 | NCBI WGS metagenome assembly WNFU01 (sample SAMN13153360, study PRJNA577476) | soil metagenome | isolation source: 100 cm soil or saprolite under grassland replicate 1 | place: USA:California | collected 2016-06-15
CTGCTGCCCGCGCAGGCGGCGAAGCAACGCCGGGGACTGTGGGGCACACTCACCCTGATGATCGCCGACGACTTCGCCCGTCGTGCGGCGTAGCGCCGGCTGCGCCGGCTGCTCGAGCGCGGTGGTGGCGGACGCCGCCCGGACCGCGCGACCGTGCGCAGCGTCCTGCGGCTGGCGCGGCAGGAAGTGAAGCTCGCGCAGCAGGTGCGGATGCTGGACGCGACCCACGCGGTGTTTCGCTACTGGCACGTCCTGCATCGCCCGGTCGCGATCGCGGCCCTCGTCGCCGTACTCGTGCACGTGACCGTCGTGGTCGCCCTCGGCGCCACATGGTTCTGGTGAGGCGCGGGCTCGTGGTCGCTTTTGCGCTTTTGTCGACTCCGGCATGGGCTCGGGCGCAAATCTCGCCCGGTCCGCTCGCGCGCCCGCACGCGCAATTCGACGGGGCGTTGCAGTGCGTGAAATGCCACGCGGGCGGCGGAGGTGGTCACAAAGAGCAAATGACGAGGCTGTGCCTCAACTGTCATAAAGAGATCGCTTGGCTTGTTGAGCGGAACCGCGGTGTGCACGGAACCCCCGCCGTCACGGCGCAGCGCTGCGCCAGCTGTCATCCCGAGCACGCCGGCCGGGAGTTTGCGATGGTGAGCTGGGAGGGCGGCGCGCCGGAACGATTCGATCACACTCGCGCGGGGTGGGCGCTCGACGGGAGTCACGCGCGCCAGAAGTGCGCGGCGTGTCACAAACCCGCGTTCCGCTCTTCCCCGGCCGCGCACTTGTCGCAACGGCCGCGCCTCGACCCGGGATGGCTCGGGCTCGAGCGCAGCTGCACGTCGTGCCACGACGACGCGCACCGCGGCGCGCTCGACCGGACCTGCACGAAGTGCCACGACATCGAGCACTGGAAGCCCGCGCCGCGGTTCGATCACGCGCGCACCAACTATCCGTTGACGGGTGCGCACGTGGATGTGAAGTGCGCCGACTGCCACGCGGCGCCGCGCCTGCAACTCACGCGCGACGCGCGGGGGATGGCGATCCCACGCTACCGTCCGCTCGAGCACCAGGAGTGCGTCGCCTGCCATGCGGACTCGCATGGCGGCAAGCTGGGCGCATCGTGCTCGCGCTGCCACGCGACGGCGTCCTTCAAGACCATCAATCGTGGGTCGTTCGATCACGATCGCACGCACTATCCGTTGCGCGGGCGGCACGCTTCGGTGGCCTGCGAGAAGTGCCACGATTTCTCGGGCGGGCGCGTCGCGGCCAATAAGCCGTTTGCCACCTGCGCGGGCTGCCACACGACCGATCCCCACGCCGGCGCCGCGACGCTCGCTGGTCGAGTCGTGGACTGTGCGTCGTGTCATTCGGTGGACGGGTGGCGGCCCGCCACTTATACGGTCGCGCAGCATCGTCTCACGCGCTATCCGCTCGAGGGGCGACACGCGCAGGCGAGCTGCGCCGCATGCCATGCGCGGACGCAGGGCGCGGGCGGCGTCGTGACAATGCGGCCGGCCACAAGCGACTGCACCACATGTCATGTCGATCCGCATCGCACGCAATTGCCGCGGTGCAGCGAATGCCACGACGTTCGCGGTTTTAGGCCCACTCCTATCGACGTCGCGGTGCACGCGCGCTACCGGTTCCCGCTCGAGGGAGCGCATCGTGCCGTGCAATGCGTCGACTGTCATGCCGAGATCCGGCGCTCCGCTGCGACGTCCACGTTGAAGACGGTCGCCTGGTCGGGTCCGCCGCTGTTGTTCGACGCCCCACGCGGCGGGTGCGCGGGCTGTCACCAGAACCCACACGGTACACAGTTCGCCAATCGCGACGCCGGGGGCGCGTGCGAGAGCTGTCACGACGTGCAATCGTTCCGGCCGGCGCGGCGGTTCGATCACAACCGCGATGCCGCTTTTTCGTTGAAGGGCGCCCACGCAACGGTGGCCTGCGATCGCTGCCACCGCACCACGCGCACCGCCGCAGGCCAGCCGCCGGTGGTGGTGTATCGTCCCGTTCCGACGGCCTGCGAAGCGTGTCACAAATGAAAACCACGATCGTGTTGAACGCCCTCCTGGCGCTTGCGCCTGTGGCGGCCGCTCAGCAAGTGAGCGCGATCGCGAACGCCCACAATCCGCATGGCAAGCTCGAGCAGCCGTGCGCCACCTGTCACGCACCCAACGGGTGGGTACCGGCCCGCATCAGTTCGGCATTCGATCACGCCAAGGGCGGATTCCCGCTTGCCGCGGCGCATGCCCGCGCGGCGTGCCGCGATTGCCATACGACGCTCGACTTCAAGGGCGCGCCCACCGACTGCGCCGCCTGCCACCGCGACGCGCACCGCGGCGAGCTCGGCGCCGACTGCGGGCGCTGCCACACGCCGCGCAGCTTCATCGACCGCGCGACCATGGTGCGGGCGCACCAGGAAACACGCTTCCCCCTCACGGGCTCGCACCTCGCCCTCGATTGCGAGCAGTGCCACAGGCCCGAGCCGCAGGGTCGTTTGGCGTTCGTCAATCAGCCGTCGGACTGCGTGGACTGTCACCGCGCCTCCTACGTCGCGACGACCACGCCCAATCACCCGGCGGCCGGATTCCCGACGAACTGTACGCAGTGTCACGCGACGACCCTGTGGACGACCGCCCGGTTCAGCCACGCGGGGACGAGCTTCCGGTTGACCGGCGCGCACACCACGGTGAGTTGCTCGGGTTGCCACGGAGACGGCGTGTACGTAGGCAAGAGCACCGCCTGCGTCTCGTGCCATCAAGCGGCGTACGACGGCGCCAGCGATCCGAACCACACGCTGGCGGTGTTCTCCACCGACTGCACGCAGTGCCACACGACCGCAGCCTGGCCGGGCGCACGGTTCACCGCGCACGATGCCTCCTTTTTCCGGATCTACTCCGGGAAGCATAACGGCCGCTGGTCGAGCTGCGCGACGTGCCACAACGTCGCGAACGACTACGCGCAGTTCACCTGCTTCAGCTGCCACGGCCAACAGCAGACCGACAGCCATCACGGAGGCGTCTCGGGCTACAGCTACAACAGCCAGGCGTGTTACAGTTGCCATCGCCGCAGCTGATGGTTCGGGTGCACGGCAGGCCCCGTTTGGTCGCGCTGGCATGCATTGCGCTCTCGGTGCCCGCCGTCGCGCCAGGGCAGGCGTCCGGTCCCGTCCGCACGGCCACGATCACGTATCTCACGACCACGTCTGCCTACATCGATGCCGGACGGGATCGCGGATTGCGCGAAGGCATGGAGGTGCAGGTGTGGCGTGGCGGTACGGCGATCGGAGTCCTCAAAGTTTCGTTTCTCGCGTCCCATCAAGCCTCCTGCGACATCGCGCGTCAGTCGATACCGCTCGTGGTCGGCGACACGGTCCGCTATCGACCGGACATTTCCCGCGATTCCGTCGCGGCGGCGGCGGGGCAGGCTCCCTCCCCCCTTGTTCCGATGCAACGGTTCTCGGGATCCCGAGCCGCGTTGCGGGGACGCGTGGGGATGCACTACCTGCTCGTGAATCAGGTTGGCGGCAGCGGGTTCACTCAGCCATCGCTCGACCTGCGCGTCGACGGGCCCGTTCCCGGGAGCGCCGTTGGCCTCACGATGGACATCCGGGCTCGCCGAACCGCCAGCACCATCGCGGGAACCGATGTGATCGACGGACACGCGCGCACCTATCAGCTCGCGCTGTCGTGGACTCCACCCGCGGGAGGTCCAGCGCGTGTCACCGTCGGGCGGCAGACATCGCTCGGACTTGGCGGTATCGGGATGTTCGACGGCATGCTCGGCGAGCTGAACGGTAAGCACTGGAGCAGCGGCATCTTCGGAGGGACGCAGCCCGACCCTGTCGACTTGGGCTTCGCCACCGACGTCGTCGAGGGGGGCGGATACGTGCAGCGGCACGAAGCGATCGGCGGTGTCGAGTCCCGGCGCTACTGGTCCGCCGCGCTGGGCGTTATCGGCTCGTACGAGCACGCCCACGCGAATCGCGAGTTCGCGTTCGTGCAGAGCACCTATTCGAGCCCGCGCGTCTCAGGATTCGTCTCGCAGGAAATCGATTACTACCGGCCGTGGAAACGGACGACGGGGATGCCAACCTTGTCGTTCACCAGCACCTTCGCCACGCTGCGGGTTCGAGCGACCGAGATGCTCGACTTCCACGCCGGTTTCGACAATCGCCGCAATGTCCTGTTGTATCGCGACGTGGTGAACCCCGTGACGACATTCGATGACGCCTTTCGGCAGGGAGTCTGGGTGGGCATGGGGGTGCGCATCGCGCAGCGCTACTTCATTGCCGCGGACACGCGCCGGAGCGCCGGTGGCGCCGCGGGAAGCGCGAGTTCCTATACCCTGTCCTTGGTTGCCGACCGGCTGATGCTGGCGCGCCTCGGAGGCCGGCTGCGCACGACGTACTACAAGAATCAGCGCATCAGCGGCTGGCTGCACTCGGCCGCGCTGAGTCTCGATCCCGGCAGCCAGATCCGCCTCGAGCTCTCCGGCGGCGCCCGCACGGAGCGCGATGCGTTCGCCGCGTCCGCGACGCAGCCGACCCTCTGGATTGGCAGCGATCTCGATGTGAACATTGCGCGCGCCTGGTATCTCATGCTCTCGGCCAGCGCGGAGCGCGGCGGGCTGGCGCCGACGTCGCAGGTGTACACGGGGTTCAGCGTGAGGTTTTAGCGGGGACCTTCAACGTGACGGGCATCCCCATGAACGTGCCGAATTCCTTCGCCGTTCAGTGCACGCGCTTGTAGTCGACGATGAGAATTTGCGAACCCTGCGGCGACGTGAACTCCGTCGGCCGTTCTCCGGAACCGAGCTGATAGCCGATGGTCAGCTGCTCGTCCGACACCTCGAAGATTGCGGGAATGGTGCGTCCGGCATTCGGCCCCGATTGTCCGCGGATGTCCAGCGTCGCGGGCTCCTTGGAGGAGAGCACCGCGTACGAGCCCTTGTCGCCCGCGAACTCGTACGTGCTGTCGGTCAACTGCAGCGTGGCGCCTCCGAACCGCGCAACTGGAAAGTCCTGACCGCCCAGCTCGGCGCTGACGGGCGTCCATTGACCGGCGAGCGGCGGCGCACCTGAACGCATGCAACCGGCCGCGGCGATGGTCAGCACCAATCCGCGCAGAGCGCGACGATTCATGAGGCACCCTCTACGGGCGAGCCGTCACCGGGCCGCTGTGTCTCATCCACAGCATGATGGTCGCGCATGGGCTTCCCGCGAACTCGGACGGCGTGACGCCTGGGGTCGGGAACGCCTCGACCGCCAACACATCCTCCATCAGGATCTCATCGAGTGTATGCTGGGGGCCGAGCGCGTTCGTCCACACGTGCATCACGCAGGGCTCCTGCTCCCGACTGGTCGGGTTGGGATTCGAGATCGATGTGCGGCCGCGATTGGCCTCCTGCCCGCAATCGATGTCCCCCCGGCGGGTGACGATACAGATGAAGTGAAAGCCGGGCTTCTGGCGGATGAGCGTAAACAAACTCCCGCCGAGGCGCGACAAGTCGTCCGGCGCGAGGAACACGCCCTGGCGAAACCCTTTCTTGTGGTCGTAGAATTGCGCGAGCTCGGGGTACATTCTCACGTCGGCGTTCTGAACGGCTGCCCGGTCCTCGTCTGTCTTCACTTGCCGCAAACTTTTCGTCCCGACGTCGGTGGCGACGGTGTCCGCAGGAACCTCGACGATCACCGGGACGTAGCCCGAGCGGCGCACCAGTAACAGGAGCGCGTCCGGCGGCGCCGACACGCTGAACTTCCCGTCATTTCCCGTCCGTTGACCGGCCGGCAGCCGGCCGAAATAGACTCCCGCCTGAGACAGCGGCTTGTGATTGGCGGAATCCATGACGGTCCCCGTGATCGAGCGGGTTGCACTTTGTCCCGCTGCCACGTTCACCGCGGCCAGAACGAGCGCGCACGTCGCTCCGGCTACCGAGCGTCTCATGAAGATCTCCTTGAATTGTTCTTTTTGGAACGCACGCAATTGACTACACCAAATTCTTGATCGGGGTTTCGCTCTGAGCCTCAAGACGCGCCAAAAGTCACAATCAGACGTCTGTGGAGGTCACCGCGGTCGCTGTGGCGTCGTGATGCGGACGTTACGAAACGTGGCCTGCTCCGTGAGGGTGTCGTTGTGCGAACACACGAACAGGCCGACGTAGACTGTGTCGGGCAGCGAGACGCCGGCGAGCCGCTGCGTGACCAGCGGGTCGCCGAATTGCGCCACCGACATGAAATACACACCATCGCGCCGCTCGAGCTGGATGACGGCATCGGCGTCCGGGAGGCTGTCGGCCGACTTGGCCTCCTCCGTCATCCGGCTGGTCTGCCGCCGGAACTGGAGCGACATCAAGCCGTTGCCGTGGAGCGCCGCGGTCACGTGCGCGCTGCGCGGGTCGAGCGAGGAGCGGATGGTCCAGCCGATCTTGCGATGCTCCTCCACGCCCGCGCCGATGAAGTGCCCACGGGTGGAGAGGATGAAGTTCCCGCTGATCCGTTTCCAGACAAAATGAAAATCGTCGCGGGAGTCCCACATGTTCTGGCCCGAGCCAGCGATCAGATACGTCTGCTGCCTGGGGTCGTACGAGGCGGACCCCGTCGCTCGGCCCACGTCCGATTGCGCGGTGAAGATGCCGACCGGACCCTGTCCGCCGAGGACGCTCAGCACGAGCGTAAACGGCAACGCGCGAACGGTCATGGCTTCCGCTTCCTCTTCCTCTTCTTTTTGTGAGCCGCAACCGCGATTGATTTCTCTGCCCAGGAGCGGAGGGCCTCGGGATCCTCGAGGAGTTCGGCGGGCACCTGGTAGTACTGCATGACTTCGCCGCTCTCCCCGTAGGGCTGGAACGGTCTCATTCCCAGCCGCTCGAACTCTGGGCGATTGGAATCATCCACCTTGAAATACAGCGTATCATCGGCAACGAGTGCAAAAAACAGTTGGCCCGCATAGATGCCGACTCCGCCGAACATGGCACGCGCGCGAAGTTGCGGCACAACACGACTCAGTTGGTCGACGATGAATGTGCGGAAGCTCGACGCTCTATCCACACTCCAAGCTGCGCTGCAGATTGGCTGACGACAATGGCCATGCAACGACTCCTCGTTTCGCTCGCGCTCCTTGCCTCGGTCTCGATCCCCATCGCCGCACATGCTCAAGAACCGAGAGTCCTCGTCTTCTCCAAAACGGCAGGATACCGCCACAGCTCCATTCCCAACGGCATCGCCGCAATCCGGAAGCTCGGACAGGAGAACGGGTTCGCGGTCGACGCGACGGAGGATGCCGGCGCCTTTACCCAGAAAAACCTGGCGCGATATCGCGCGGTCGTCTTCCTGAGTACGACGGGTGACGTCCTGGATGCGGCGCAGCAGGACGACTTCGAGCGGTACGTCCAGGCGGGCGGCGGATACGTCGGCGTGCACTCCGCCACCGACACCGAGTACGATTGGCCGTGGTACGGCCGGCTGGCGGGGGCGTACTTCAACGGCCATCCCAACAATCCCAACGTTCGCAAGGGCAGCTACCGCGTGCTCGACACGACGCACGTGTCGACGAAAGGGTTCCCCGGTCGCTTCGAGCGCGAGGACGAGTTCTACAACTTCAAGTCGATCGATCCGACTATCCACGTACTCGTCGAGATCGACGAAACGAGCTACGAGGGTGGGACGAACGGCGATCACCACCCGATGAGCTGGTTCCACGACTTCGATGGTGGACGCGCGTGGTACACCAACATGGGGCACACCGAAGCGACGTACACCGAGCCGCTCTTCGTGCAACACCTGCTCGGCGGATTGCGCTACGCGATGGGCACCGGGAACGTCGACTTCAATCGTGCGCGGCCCGAGGAGAATCGCTTCACGCGCGTCGTGCTCGCCGACAAACTGGATGAACCCATCGAGCTCGCCGTGCTGCCGGGTGAACGCGTGCTGTTCATCGAGCGACATGGCTACGTCAACCTGTACACGCCGTCCGATGGTCGCACGCGACGCATCGCGACGATTCCGGTCAGCACCAAGTACGCCGATAGCAGCCAGGCGGAGGACGGACTGCTCGGACTCGCCGCCGATCCCAACTTTGCGGCGAACGGCTGGGTCTACATGTACTACTCGCCCGCGGGACCGGACGCGAAGAACGTCCTCGCGCGCTTCACGATGCGGGGGGACTCGCTCGATCTCTCATCGAAGACCGTGCTCCTCGAGATCCCCGTGCAGCGTCTCGCGTGCTGTCACACCGGAGGCTCGATTGCCTTCGACAAGAGCGGCAGTCTCTACCTGTCCACCGGCGACAACTCGAATCCGTTCGCCAGCGGATATGCACCGATCGACGAGCGCCCGGGTCGGATGCCGTGGGACGCGCAGAAATCGTCAGGAAACACGAACGATCTGCGCGGAAAGATCATTCGCATCCACCCGGAGTCAGACGGCACGTACACGATTCCCGCGGGAAACCTGTTTCCGCCGGGCACGGCCAAGACAAGGCCTGAGATCTATACGATGGGCCATCGCAACCCCTATCGGATCTCGGTCGATACGCACACCGGTTTCCTCTACTGGGGCGAAGTCGGTCCTGACGCGAACGTCGACTCGGTCGGACGGGGACCGCGCGGGTACGATGAGATCGGTCAGGCGCGCAGCCCGGGGAACTACGGGTGGCCCTACTTCGTGGGAAACAACCAGGCCTATTACAAGACGACGGTGATCGATTCGGTCACAACCCAGGGTGGCCTGCAATTCGATCCCGCGCATCCGGTCAACAACTCACCGAACAACACCGGTCTCACCGCGCTGCCGCCGGCGCGCGGCGCGTACATCTGGTATCCGTACGGGCCGTCGAACGACTTCCCTATCGTCGGCACCGGGGGACGGACCGCCGAGGCCGGTCCCGTTTTTTACCGCGAGGATTTCCGGAGCGCGGCGAGACCGTTTCCGCAGTACTACGACGGCAAGCTGTTCATCTACGAATTCATGCGGCATTGGATCATGGCGGTCACCATGGACAAGAGCGGCGATCTCGAGTCCATCGAGCGGTTCATGCCGAGCGCCACGTTCAGCGCGCCGATCGAGATGGAATTCGCGCCGAGCGGGGACCTGTACATCCTCGAGTACGGCACGTTGTGGTTCCAGGGCAACGATGACGCACGGCTTGTGCGCGTCGAGTACAACGCCGGCAATCGCAAGCCGATCGTCGCGGCCACGGTCGATCACCCGAAGGGCGCGCTGCCACTGCGTGTCGCATTGTCCTCAGCGGGCACGGTGGATCTCGACGAGGACTCGCTGCGGTACGAGTGGACGATCGCGCGGAAGGCCGGCGCTGTGCTGCGTCGGCTGACCGAGCCGAACCCGTCGTTCACATTTGCTCGACCCGGGACGTACACGGCGGCGCTGACGGTGACGGATGCCCAGGGCGCGTCCGCCAGTGCGGCCCCGATCGAGATTGTCGCGGGCAATCAGCCGCCGAGTGCTGCCGTCGATCTCGTCGGCGGCAACAAGTCTTTCTTCTTCCCGGGTGTGCCGGTGCGCTACGCGGTGCGCGTGACGGATCGCGAAGACGGCACGCTGCGCAGTGGCAAGATCCCGGCGCGACGCGTGGCTGTGAGCGCACAGTATTTGAAGGACGGGGCGAGCGGAAACTCTGTTGATCAAGGGCGGCGACTGATCGAGGGGGGCGACTGTCTTTCCTGCCATCAGCTGAATCGCAAGTCGCTCGGACCGACGTACCGCGATGTTGCGCGCAAGTACTACCAGGACAGCACGGCGACCGCGCGGCTCATGAAGAAGATTCGCGAAGGCGGATCCGGCGTGTGGGGCAACATTCCGATGCCCGCGCATCCCGCGCTCACCGACGAGCAGGCGTCAGCGATGGTTGCCTACATCATGAGTCTCGCCGACACGACGATGCGCTCGGCGTCGCTGCCCGTGCGTGGATCGTACAGTCCTCCCGCCGGCTCGGCTGATGCCCCGCAAGGAGTGTTGGTGCTGCGCGCCGAGTACACCGACCGCGGTGCCAACGGCATGCCGGCGATCACCGCCGAGCAGGCGCTCGTGCTGCGATCGCCAACTGTCGTCGTGGCGGCCGGTGAACTGTCGGAAGGCGTGTCGAAGCAAAGTGTGGAGGGCATGCCGGTGCCGATCACGGTCGTGAGCCGATCCAGCTCCTCGGTCGCCCTGAAGCAGATCGATCTGACTGGTGTCGGGGCGGTGACGTTCCAGGCGGTGGCGCCGACGCAGTATCAGGCGAGGGGAGGGAAGATCGCCGTGCATCTCGATTCGCCGACCGGTGCATTGCTGGGTGAGAGCGAGCCGATTCGGCCCACCACCGATCAGGCGCCGGTTCGCCTGCGCGTGCCGCTGCGGCCGGCGGTGGGATTACATGACGTGTATTTCGTGTTCGGGAATCCTGACGCGTCGGGAGACGGGTTCATGTTTGGGGTGGTGACCGCGACGTTCGAGGCGGCGCCCAAGTAGGCCTCAGCTCACCGCTTTCTTCACGAGCCCGCTGATCCTTGCCTCGTCGGCGGCGGTCAACTCCTTCAGCGCGTAGGCGACCGGCCACACGGTGCCGTCGTCGAGGTTCGCTTTGTCGCTGAAGCCGATCGTCGCGTATCTGGTCTTGAACTTCTGCGCGCTTTGGAAATGGCAGACGACCTTGCCGTCCTTGGCATACGCCGGCATCCCGTACCAGAGTCTCGGCGCGAGGTCGGGCGCGCTGCCTTTGATGATGGCATGGAGCCGCTTGCCCATGGCGCGATCCGGTTCCTTCATCGTGGCGATCTTCGCGAGCACGGCGCTTTCCCCCTCCCCCGTCCCAGCCTTCAGCTCCTGGACGCGGTCCTTCATCGCGGCTCGCTCCTCGTCCGTGAATCCCTTGAACTTCTTCTTGATCGCGGTGGTGCGCTTCTTTGGGCTCATAGAGACATCCTCATTGTTAGGCGGCCCGAGCTAGGGCTTGGGAAGCAGCGGGGCGACGGGTTGGGCAACGCCGGGGCACTCCCCACTGGCCCGTCCTCGCAGTTCCAGGACCTGGTGAACCAGAAAGTAATAAGTCGGGCCTCCCTTAGGACTCCCCGCATGACCTTTGATGCCGCGCAGGCGCACAAACAGCGGCTCATGTCCGACGGCTAGAGAGTCGTAGCGGGCAG